>OKRU01000010.1_pt1 | contig 122746 bp, 127 predicted proteins | sample 1601131 | NCBI WGS metagenome assembly OKRU01 (sample SAMEA3541558, study PRJEB24748) | human gut metagenome | biome: human gut; feature: human-associated habitat; material: faeces | place: China | collected 2012
GCAACCGCAAGTAATTCATCTCTGGTCATTCGCTCACCTCCAGCAGTTCCGGGTTGTCGTAGTATCTCACGCATTGATATCCTCCAATCTGACTCGCAAGTGCGGCTCTTCGCCGTAGGATTTGATTACACGCGCGTCGTAAACGCACTTATCATCGTCGTAAGCAACGCCGTTCAGCGCGTCGCAGACAAGCTTCCCGATGTTGTCCCAGTCCGGCTTTTTGGTCGGACGTATCTTTCCGCTGAGCATATCTGCGCGCTTGTATTTTGGCGCGCTCTTCGGAATACCCATCACCGCGAAAATAGTAATGCGAAGCTGCGAACCCTCCGGTAACCTGTCACGGCACTGCTTACGGTATTCCCACTGGATGAGCTGTTCGTGCAGCTTTGTTTCCCTGGGCGTGTATGTAGTGCCGGATACTCTGCTGTGCCTAGGGCGCTGTTTGCCGAACGGCTCGCCCGGGACCGTGAATTCAATCTGCATTCTATCCCTCCTCCGAATACTGCTTCCTGAGTTCTTCCATGATGTCTGCCTGGTTTATGCTGCTGGTGTTCTCCGGCACTCCGTCCGCAGCGAGCCATTCGGCTATTCTCGCGTAGGAGATCTCACCGGATATTCCTTTGCGCTGCTGCCAGGACTGGTATTTCAGCTCGTACTGGCTTACGGCACGCTCACCATATTTACGGGCAAGATGTTCACGGGTAGGGGAAGGAGCAGGCGGCGCAGCCGTCCTGCTTTCCTTTCCTTTACTTTTCTTTTCTTTACTTTCCTTTGTGGGATTATTGCATACACTAACCGGGGTTTCTGCCGCAATAACCGGGGTTTCTGCAACATTAACCGGAGTTTCGGGCGCACTTTTTAAACCTCCCTGAGCACTTTTTTCAAGAAGGCTGTATTCTTCAATTTTTGGCAGGTTACGTTCTTTTGCTTTCAGGTATCGCAACTGAATACTTCGAGAGGTTATCACGTTATTCTGCATAAGCTCTGATGAAAAGAGATTACACTTAGCACAATAAAGGATAACGTCTTTTACTGCCTTCTTGTCCCTTGCCCATCTGTTTCCGATGGACTTGATCAGCAGCCCTGCGAGCTTATCCAGACTATCGAAGCGGTAATAATAACCGTTCTTGTAGATAAGACACAGCAGGCGCAAATAAATCACTTCACCCAAGGGACCATATTCATTCTGGAGGTCGAAGATCTTGTCGTCCTCAAAAATATCCACGTCCAAAGAAAAGTACTCCAAACCGGGTTTGATCGGTCGAGCCATCTTTTCCTCCTTGGTTTAAAACGGATAATCGTCATTCGGACCGTAGTCCGGTGCCGATGTGCTCTGCGGTGCAGGTGTGGGAGCCGGTATCGGCGCGGATACTTCCGGAGCAGTGTTCACGGACTTCTCGCCCGTGAAGCTCACGCGCTCAGCGACGACCTCATACCATGTAGCCTGATTCCCGGATTTGTCCGTATACTGCCGGGTCTGCATTTCGCCCTCGACCAGGATCATCTTACCCTTGCCAAAGTACTTGTTGACAAGCTCCCCGGTGGAGCGCCACGCGACCACATTGAAGAAATCCGTCTTGCGTTCTTCGCCTTTCTGCTGGAACCTGCGTTCAACAGCTATCCGGAATGTGCAGACATTCACGCCGTTCGGGGTCGTTTTCAGTTCCGGGTCGGAACATATGCGCCCCATCATTATCACTTTGTTGTACATTTCCATGCACTCCTTTCATGCACTCCTTTCGCTTATATTGTCCGTCGCGCGGAACTGCAATTTACTGCAAATCAGCAGACTTCCACTTCTACGCCGGTCAGCCGTTGTATTCTCCGACGGAATTCCGTCGCGTTGCTGTTTCCGTCCGAGAGATGGCAGAGCCAGATTTTCCGCAGCTTTGAGAGGTCACACGCCCGGAGGAAATCCTCCAGGTGGTCGATACTCATATGCGAGGATATAACGCGGTCCGCGAGCATTCCCGGCACCTCACCGGATTCCACGCGCTGCCGCAGGATTTCCGGGTCGTAGTTAGCTTCACACAGGATATGCGTTATTCCGGTGAAGCGATATTTCAGATAATACGAATCCGTAAAATACAGCAGCTTTTCGTCCGTGACCGTGCTTTTCAGCAGGAAGCCCAGCGGTTCCGGAGCGTCATGCTGAATATCGAATGGGAGCACCCGGAACGTCCCGACCGTGAACATTTTCATAGACTCCACCGGAACAGCGCCGCCGATATTTGCCGCACGAATGCACCCGGCGCTTGCACATACCGTTATTCCGCGGAACATAAGTTCGTGCGCGGATTTAACGTGATCGCCGTGGGAGTGCGTGACAAGGCATCCTGCCACGCTCCCTGGCTTGAAATCTATCCCCGAAAGTATCCGCCTTATCGGTACTCCGCAGTCCAGCAGAAGCCTTGTTGTGCCATCGGAAACTATGTAGCAATTGCCCTTGCTGGAGCTGCCTAAAACCTTGATATCCATTAGAAATCCTCGTCAGCCGGAACAGGCGCAGGAGCAGGTGCGGGCTCCTCCGGCGCAGGCTCGGGAGCCGGTTCGTCGTGGATATCAATATCGGTGCTGAATGCGTTCTGCTGAATCTCTTCCTCGACGATGTCCGCGCGAGTCTGGGTATCATCGTATGTCCTGCTTACCGCCTGAGCCAGAAGGCTGCTGTCGTCCGAACTGTTTATGATGTACTTGCAGGCGCGGTTTACTACAGTCTTTATAGCCATGTCCTTTGTGTACTGACCGTGGGTGCTGTTCGCCTTAATATTACCGCGCTCGTCCACGGGATTCATACGGGACTTCCGCCATGCAGCCTTTATTTCCTCCATCGTCATTACTGTTGTGTCTTCGGTGTCCCCACGGAATATGGAGCAGTAAGCCGCGATGATCTTCGCCTTGTCAACATTCTCAAGTTTCTGGCGGTGCGTTGCGATGATCGTGTGTCCGCGGCGCTTCTCCATCTCGAAAGTGTCGCCCTCATACACCACATCATAGCAGATATCGGTGATCGCAGGGTCTACCATGCGTGCCACATGCATTGAGCCGAAATACGACCTCTGGAGCGTAAGCTTGTCGCCGTACGCGATGAAGTAGCACTGCTTCTTATCGGGGTTCAGCCCCTGGTAGAGCATGGACTGAAGCGCGTTAATAATGCTCGGCTTAGTGCAGTTCTCAAGCACCGGGCGCTTGTTGGTGTCTGTGGTTTCCTGGAGAATGAGCCACGCGGACTTCATTGCATTCCCGGCGGAATACCCGGCAGGAAGCACCAGTTCTCCGCGGTCGGTGTATTCGTGCACCTTCCGCTCTACTATGTCGAAAACCTCCTGCTTAATTGTTGCCAGCTGATTTGCCATGATCTTTATCCTCCTCAAAAAATGTTATCTGATCCGGGTCGGGAGCAGCGTGCTCGGCTTCGTACTTAGCCTTGCAGACGTGTCCCATACCGTGCTTCAATCCGTATTCCGAAAGCAGAATACCGCCGCAGCGCAAACACCGCGCCGCCTGGACTGTGAACCTTTCGACCTCCTGCTTCATGCTCCGAACCTCAGAGCCTTGTCCGCCTCCGAGACTATCAGCCTTACCGCCTGACCGTCCGAGGGCGTGAACGCTGTCACGCTTTCGGCATTGTCGCAGAACACCGGGAGCCGTACCCCGAAGTACTCGCCGAGCACGTTCACTATTTCGATTCCGGCATTGATACGCGCGGCGCTGTTCGCCTTTTCGTATTCCACAAGACCGCTTTCGCAGGGGATAAGCACCTTACAGATCTCCTGCAAGCCGCCGTTCTGCTGTTCGTGGAATAGCTTGAATTTCAGCGTCCTGAACCGGGAATTTATACGCTCGTCAAGCATGGAGACCTTAGCACGGATAAACTGCTCGCAGAGATATTCGCCCTTTTCGCACTGGGCGTATTCCGCTGCAAGGGACTTCTGCTGCGCTTCCAACTCCGCAATCCTCTTGCGGATATCCGAAGCCGCCCGAGCCTTGTAAAGCTTCTCCTTTGCCGCTGAGATCCTGTCCGCGATGTCCGTCTGGCTGTTCAGCAGTTCAGCGGGTACCTGGGTTTCGCCGGTATCCTTTACCGCCGCCATCTGCGCGTTGAGTTCGGCGTATTCGGCGGTGGATTCAAAAGCGCTGACCGGCTTGCTGTTCCGGAGGGCTTCAAGTTCTTCCTCGACGAGGTCACATCTCCAGTTGAGGTCATTCACCTGTGGAGTGATATTTTCAAGCTCCGTTTCAAGCGCGGCGATCATATCCTTGTGGCAGGTCGTTTTTGCTTTCGCAGCTATCGCAGAAAGCTCTTCGGATTTGCGCAGATTAAACTCGGCAACGGCTTTTTCAATCTGTTCAGGTGGGAGCTTCTGACCGCAGCAGGGGCATATATCGCCGCCGCTATATTCCCGGGCGCGGATCTCAGCACATTCCGCCTGAAGCTTATTGCGCTGCTTCCTCATTTCTTCGATCTGGCGCGGCAGGCTGGACATCTTCACCAGCAGCGGCGATCTCTTGGAAAAGAGTTCGTCACGCTGTTCCATTCGCTCAGAAAGCCGTGTATTATACTCGCTGACGCGCTTGTTATAGTCGCTGAGATATTCCGTACGATGATGTTCAAGCTCCTGCCTGAGGGCGTTCCGGCGCTCATCGGCGGCGCTCGGCGTATTGTAGGCGGATATCTTCGCGGTGATGTCCTTTTCCTGCTGTTCCAGCGCGGAAATATCGGCTTCAACGGCTGCTGTTTCTTCTGCTGTAAGCGCTCCGGAAGCCGCGTTCTCGTTCTCGGTGATACGCGCCGGGATCGTGTCGATTTCCTTTTTCAGCGTGATTTTCCGGGATTTCGCGACCTTGAGGTAATCGTCTACCGTATGACCGTCCAGCATTCCTGGCAGTTCGGAAATCTCCGGAGTAGAAGCGATCACGTCCTCGTCCCGGACATCTCCGCACATGTCAAGCAGAAGTTTCCGGCGTGCTTTCCAGTCCATGACCGCCGGGAAATACCCGACCGCTGTCAGCATGCGGAACTGCTCCGCTCCACCGAAAAGCGTTTCGATTTCGGCGTTGAATTCCTTTTCCTTGAGGGGAACGTCGTCCTTGTAATATGAGGTTTTCGTCCCTGTGAGCTGCGCCGTGACTTCTCCACGCTTCTTCGTCCAGACCTCGGTAAGCACGCGGCGGTATTCGGTTCCGTTCGTAAATTTCACCGTGACGGAAGTTTCGAGGTTATGTATCTTTGCGTTGGAGCTGTCCAGCGGTGCGGGGTCGAAATCCGCGGTGCCGCTCGCGTTCTTCCCGGTAACCAGCCATGCGAACGCGTTCGCAATGGTGGTCTTGCCAGTGGCGTTGTCGCCGAATATTGAGAGGTCTGCGCCGTCCGGCTGGATTTCCAGCGACTGAATACCGCAGAAATTCAGCAGCTTCATGGTCTGTATTCTGTATTCGTTCATGTTATCTTCTCCTTGCCCGTGGTTATTTCCTTCATGATATCCGCCGTGAGCTTTTCGCGCTCCTCCGGGGTGAGATCTTCGGCTATGATCATGATTTATCCTCCATATCATCAAAGAACATCTGTCCGCCGTTTTTCTCGGCTTCCATGCGCTTCTTCTTGTATTCGTTGTACTGCTCGCGGTATCTGTAACTGTCCCCGAAGATGTTCCAGGCAGCCTTAACGACATTAGGCTCATACGGTTTGATTTTCTCCAGGTCGGCGACTGCCTTGTAGGATATCGGGCAGCCGCAGCACCCTGTCCGGGTAAGCCCATAGACTTCGTATGCGTCGGAATACCGCACGCCGTACTTTTCCTTGTACCAAGCCTTGTCCGCGTCGCTGACGTAGTACAGCGGGCGCAGGCGGTACTGCCCGGAACTTGTTTCTGTGAAGCACATCGTCGTGCAGTCCCTTCGCGGCACCGACCTCATGCCGCCCTCATCGCGCCGCTCTCCGGTGATTATCATGTCGAAATCTTTCTGAACGGCATGAGCGACCTGCTTCTTGCAGCAGTCACAGCACTTTGCGCTGATTCTGAAATCCGGCGGATACTCGCCGATGAAATCTCGCATGTACTTGGAGCTGTTGATTACAAGCTGTATGTTCGGGCGGGGTTCTCCGGCTGAATTACAGCAACAGAGGAAGTTTATAACGCTCTCGCACTTCGGGTAACGTTCTTTCAGTTCTGCACGCTTGGCTGCCTTGTCCTCCGCCTGTTCGTATTCCTGGGCTATTGACAGCGGAACGCCTTTCTTCTGCCATCCTGATAGCCCGCCGGACATGATCTTCGATACGAACGGCACTCCGTTCTTGCGGACCGCGTTGACGATTCCGACCTTCGGGCGGTATGTAGTGATCTCAACGCCGTACTTCTCGGCGGTAGCCTTGACATGGTCCTTCGTCGCCGCCATCTCAAGCCCGGTATTGAAAAACGCGTACTTGACCGGCGGAAGGTGGAACGCTTCCCGAGTGCGCTCGATAAGGTCGAGCATGATGTCGCTGTCCGAGCCGCCGGAATAGCTGCATATAGCATTCGGGTGCTGCTTGAGCCGCGTCGCGATTATTCCCATTATCGCCTGGAACTTGTCCGGCGCCGGGAGATCGGCGTAAGCAGGGCGGTCTGTGTATACCCGGCTTCTGTATTCTTCTTTCACTTGACTTTTCCTTTCGCTCATGATATAATGAGCATGTGATATTTTTTCTTTGCCGCTTGCGTGATTGCCGTCACTCAGCGGCGTTTTTCTTTTTCTTTGCCCAGTTAGACTTCAAACGGCTCGAAGCCCACAGCGGATATCCGCTTTCCCGGCTGCATTCCGTGTATGTATGTTCTGCCGGGCAGTCGTTCTTGTAAGCGCAGGTGCCGCAGTTCACCGGGTCACTGTCTGCCTTGTCTATCGTCGCTTTGTTGTACGGCACGGCTTGTCCTCCTTTCTTCGTACTTGTACGCTGACATTGCTCCCAGGATAGCTCCGCCGCTCAGCACCGCGCAGGCTGATATGAGCACCCAGTATGCAGCGCCGTCAAGTCTGCCGCTCTCTAGGGCGGCGATCGCCAGGAACATGCCCAGAAGTCCGGAAATGAACGCAGCGGCGATTATTGGTTTGAGTATCTTCATTCTTCGCACCTCCCCACCCACTGTTCCGCCATTGCCCGAGCGATTTTCGGAAATGTCTTGGAGCGTACTTTCGGATCTCGGAACCCCATTCCGTTTTTCTTGCGCGGATTTCCATGAGCGTCTTTGCTTCCTGCCGATACCCAGGGAGTGATGTTCTCTGTCACTATTTCTGTTGGTGTCAGAGGGGGCAGACCCTTTAACCACAAGCAAGTTTTCTTGCTGTAAGGGTGTCCGTGCTCATACGGCTGGATTATCTGCGTGTATTTCGGCAGGCAGTAGATCGAGGATGGTATAGGGTTTTCGACCGCAATCATCGGGACATCGGCGTTTAAGAATCTCAGAAAGAAATCTTTTGCCATAAGCCCCTTTTTTAGCCGCTCACACTCTGCATATGACACCCCGTCAATGCGCTTAAACAGACGCACGGCTCCTGCATTGCTGAGATATGTACACGGCGGGTGTGCGATAAGCATGTCCCATCTGCCGGGGATTTCGTGCTGAATACCATCGCACGTCGTGAACCTGCACCGCCCATTGATTAGCGGCAGTACATCGCCTTTAATATGCCACTCCGGGTGTCCGCCGGAACAGTCCTGGATATCAGCGCTGTATGCTTCGTGACCGAGTCGGCGCATTTCCTTGCACACCGCCTGGGACTCCTCGCAGGCTATGAGTATTTTCATGCTGCTCACCTCACGCGATAACAAGCCGGTACGGCTCTACGTCTGCGGCTTCGTGGTAAATCACAATGCAGTAGAGATACCCCCGGTCGCAGTATGCTGGTGGGATAAGACCGTATCCGTTGTTGTTCTCAGCACTAGTAGCTTCTCCGTAGGCTGCGTAATTCACGTCGGCATTGCCTATGAACGACTTAACAAGCTGCTCCTGCACAATGCGGCTCTTTGTAAGGATTACTAGGGATTTCATGACCTCACCCCCAGAGCCTTCAGCTTGCCCAGCCTGTATTCCAGCTTGGTGATGTCCAGCCCCCAGGCTTCGTAAGCTATCTCGGTGTTCACGCGTGTGCCGTCCCAGGGGAGCACGCCGCGCTCGTCCATGAGCTCGCGTGCCTTGCGCTTGAGCCTGAGCACAGTGTCATTCGCGAGTGGTCCGAACAGCTGCCGGATATCCGGGGTGGAAAGTTCGTTGCGCTCATAATAGAGCCTTATCGCCGTTTCCAGCGATGTTATCTGCGGTATGCGTACCGTTACTTTTGATGTTGGCATGTGATTATCCTCCTTATGTTGCCATGTGCGCCGGGATATCCAGCGCCTTTGCTATCGCTCCAGCTACCCTGTCATTCACGCGGTAGCCACCCATGAACCCCTCGATGGCAGCCACTGAATATCCGGAAGCCTTTGCGAGGTCCTTGTACTTCCAGTCGCGGAGATCCATCTGCTTGCGTATCTCCGCACGGAACATCTTGTAGTTTGCGAGTGCTATAACGCTCACGTCCTTTCCGATATATTTTGTAGTTAAACCTTGACAAAATGCTAGAATTGTAGTATTATAGAGTTGTGAGGAATATAATACTGTTCGCCGCCCCTTTTCGGGTGGTGGATTTGTCGCATTTCTTTGTCTGTGAATTGCTACAAGTATATTATAGTCGTAATTACGATAAAAGTCAATACAAATCTATCGCATTTACGATATTTTCCGTAATGCACAAAAATCACACGGCAAATTTGTGCAAAAAAGAAAAGCCGCTCTGAGGAGCGGCGGAAAGGTGATTTACGGCTTAACCGAACTTGGAAGACGGGTAGCCATCTATGATAAAGGGGGAGCGTTACTGGAAAACGACTACCTTTTTATATCGACAGCCATATCTATTTTAGCGCTGATTGCCGGTTTTATTAAATGACTGAGCAGGGGATTTCCTTTCAAAGTTGTTGCATTTTGCTTTCAACTTTATATCGCACACAGTGGCGTCAACTCTGCCGTCCGGTGAAAGCAAACCATGAATACATTCGGCACAACCGTATGACACACCCCAGCAGCAAGTGTCGAGAGCGTTCAACCTTGCGCGAAGTTCCTTGTTTTCCTGTCTGAGTTTAATCAGTTCTTTAAGCATTTTCATTCTCCTTTATATTAACGTTAACTGAGTATAGTGGAAAGGTTGTGTTTCTAATGAGGTTAGACCCTGACTGCATAAGAGATGTGCTAATGGCGGTTGAGGAAGTTTCAAACATTAAAACGGTTGTATCAATATCGCATGATAATTACCAAAAATATGAGAAACTCAAGAAATACGAATATGATACAGTGGCGTATCATTTGCGCCAATGTGACCTAGGAGGTTACTTATACCACTGCTCTTGCACCTTACGCATGGACTTTATCATAATGGATCTAACTCCAAAGGCGCACGAATTCCTCGCGAATATTCGCGATAACACATTTTGGAATAAAGTAAAGCGAAAAGCCGCCGAACTTGGGACTACCTCGTTAGAGATGATCCCGCAAATTGCAACGGCTATGCTTCAAGCTAAGTTGTCAGGTTTAATAGGCTGACTATCTGTTGCGGTTCTTCCATGTTTCCATGAACAACTCGCTCTTGTCTGCCTTTTCACATTCTTCGATTATTGATATTAAAGTTTTGCTTGCGTTCTTTATAGCGAGGGCACAAGCGGTTGATACAAGTATGAAGTTAATGGCAAGGGACACAAGGCAACAAATAATTATAGCGACAATTTCCATATTCATTCTCCTATCCAGTATGGTTGTGGGGGATGATTATATTATACTCGTATTTACGATAGAAGTCAAGAGGTGAAATATATTGAAAGATTATTCTAACAGCAAAGTGCCTGTTCTTTTTGAAATACTAGAACACAAAGGAATAACTGGGTCGCAACTTGCTTCCGGCATTGGTGTATCAACCGGAAACATCTTTGATTGGAAAAGCGGAAGGTCTGCGCCAAAGCCAGAGGCAATATGCAAGATAGCTGAATATCTGAACTGCTCCACAGACTATCTTCTCGGCAGAACGTCCGCCCCGGAACAGCCCATGCAGTTCCAGACGACAAAGGAGCAGCAAATACTCGCAGCGTACAAGGCGCACCCAGAGTTACAGCCTGCTATTGACAAATTGCTTGGTATTGAGGAAGAAACAGTAATAGTCAAGGAAATTGCTCGTACCAAAACAATGAGCAGAACAGTTTCTGAAGCTCCGGTTAAAGAGGTTCAGGTGCCGAAGTCTAAGATACAAGCAGCACTTGAAGATAAGTCCATCAAGACTGACGACGACCTCTGACACATTTTGACAGCTTATAGTTCAGCGCACCTATGGCATAATAGCCATGAGGTGATTATGCTTGAACTATGGAGTATACCAAAATGTAAGGAACGCCGCATGGCATTGCCTGCTTGACGCAGGCATAACAGAATTGCCGGTATCGGTCACGAAGATCGCGCGGCGCTTTGATGTGAACATCATCAAGAACAGCGTGCACGACTGGCTGAAACCGTCGCAAAGCGGTATCAGCTTCCAGGCTGAGGACGGCACATGGGTGGTTGTGTATGACGATTCGGACGCTATCGGCAGAAAGCGTTTTACGATAGCTCACGAACTCGGTCATATTCTCCTGGGGCACCCACTCCGGGATGGAGAGAAACACACAAGGGTGTTCATTAAGGAACGACCGCAGGTGGAAACCGAAGCGGACATGTTCGCGGCGCGGATATTGTCGCCGGCTTGCGTGCTGTGGGCGCTCGATCTGCACACGGCAGAGGAGATAATGGAACGCTGCCAAATCAGCTACACAGCCGCGCAGATACGCGCTGAACGAATGAAGATACTCTATGCACGGCAGATGTTTCTGACCTCGCCCATCGAGCAACAGGTCTTCGAAGCTTTCAAGCCGTGGATTGAGGAACAAAAAAGCCGTCCTGTTTAAGGGCGGTAATACATATATGAAAGGTGCTTTACATGGTATTAGGAATATTAGCTTTATTAATGGGAATCGGGCTTCTCATTGCCTTTTTTGCGGGTGCAGGTCCTATCGCGTTAATCCTCGGTGTAATTTTCATCATAATGGGTATAGGGCTTCTATGTAAAAAGTGCACCGGGATCAAATCTTCTCGTGCCGGAGAAAAGTCCATTTCTGCATTTTATTGTACTCATCTTTCAGGGCTGCCGCTTGGCGAAGTAAAATGCTTCGCCCGTGCATATAATTCCAAAATAGTATTCAAAAAGGAACAGAGCACATTTGAACTACCATATAACAAAATAGTTTCTGCCGAGCTTACCGAAAAAAGCAAGCTGGTAGGTGCTTCTGCTGGTTCAGCAGTGGCTGGTGCTGTAATGTTTGGCGCTCTGGGTGCTATCATCGCTTCTCGTCCAAAGAATAAAAAAGAAAATATATTGATAATAACCTATGTTTCGGACAATGAGAACAAAACAATAGTCACTGCAGTTGATATCTCCGAATGGGGAGCCGCAAATAAGGCGGTAACTGCCATGAAAAACAGCATTACAGTATCACAGAACGTTGTACTGTAATAAAAACTCCCCTGCCAGAAAGGACAGGGAACGCCATAGAAAGGAGAAAATCATGCCAGTAAACAAAACCGGCGTCAAGAAGAACGGCTTGCAGCAGTACCGCGTGCGCGTGAACTACACCGACGCAGCTGGCAAGGCTCACCAGATTGAGCGCACCGCCTACGGACTTGCGGAAGCGAACGCGCTGGAGCAGTCCTTAATAGCCGAGTACAAGGACAAGAAGCGCACGGTGTCCCGAATGACCGTCCAGCAGCTTTATGACGAGTACGAAGTCTACCACAGCCACGAAACACGCAAGACCTCCCACGACAGCGCGATGAAGAACCTGCGGCTCAGGGTAATGCCGACGATGGCGGAGTGCCGCCTGGACAGGCTCTCGCAGCCGGTACTCGCGAAGTGGAAGAACGACATCGCCGCCGACGAAAGTCTGTCCATAACGACAAAGCAGAATGCATACAAGGCGTTCGTGGCTATGCTGAACTACGCCGTCAAGATGGAGTACCTGGTGCGTAATCCGCTGAGCGCTCTCGGTAACTTCAAGGCTCCCGACACCATCGAGAAGCCTGCGGACAAGCTGCACTACTACACCTCGGAGCAGTTCCGGGCGTACATCTCCGAAGCAAAGAAAAACGCCCGGACCGTGACAGACTGGGCGTATTATGTGTTCTTCTGTATCGCGTTCTACACCGGGGCGCGCAAAGGCGAGATAAACGCGCTGAAATGGTCGGACATCGACGGGAACATCATGCATATCCGCCGGAGTATCTCCCAGAAACTCAAGGGCGGCGACGTCGAGGGACCACCGAAGAATAAGTCCAGCTATCGCGACCTGCAAATCCCCACACCGCTGATGAAGATACTCACCGAACACAAACTCCGTCAGCAGGAGAATTCCCGGCTGTTCAGCGAGGACTACCGCGTGTGCGGCGGCGAAGCTCCCCTCCGGGACACCTCCATCGAGAACCACAACAAGGAGTTCGCGAAAGCCGCCGGGCTTCCTCATATCCGTATCCACGACTTCCGGCACACGCACGCTTCCCTGCTCGTCAATGAGGGAATAAACATACAGGAGATCGCGCGCAGGCTCGGGCACTCCGACGTGCAGATGACCTGGAACACATACAGCCACCTCTACCCCCGGGAGGAGGAGCGCGCCGTCGCTATCCTCGACAAGATCTCCCCGGACTGAACTCCCCCGAAATCCCCGAAAATTCCCCGAATAACTCGGAAAAGAGGATTTTTAAGGTTGGAACCGGAAAGTCAATACATCGCAAAAACGGCTCTACAGCGCGGATTGCGCAATATTACCCGGAAATGCCGAAAATGCAGTTGGAGCGCAGAAATGTTTCTCGCCGTCTCCGCCAGGAAATCCCGACTGCACAGCGCAGCCGGGATTTTTTTATTTTCAGCGAAAACCGCTTGAAAAAAACCGGGACGTATGCTATAATCAGAATATAATTTTTATTATAAGGAGAATCATCTCATGAACGAATTCGTAAAAACACCCCCCATGGGCTGGAACAGCTGGGACTGCTACGGCGCGGCAGTTAACGAGGATACAGTGCGCGCTAATGCGGAATTCATGGCGAAGCACCTCAGGCAGTACGGCTGGGAGTACATCGTCGTTGACATTCAGTGGAGCAATCCCATCGCAAAGAACCACGAATATCAGCAGTTCACAGAGCTTTGCATGGACGAATATTCAAGGCTGATCCCCGCGGTTGAGCGCTTCCCGTCCTCCGAGGGTGGAAAGGGATTCGCACCGCTGGCGGAATACGTTCATTCACTGGGACTGAAGTTCGGCATTCATATCATGCGCGGAATCCCTCGCCAGGCGGTTCACCGCAATACCGCGATCAAGGGGACTTCCAGAACCGCCCGTGAGATCGCCAAGACTGCCAGCATATGCCAGTGGAATACTGACATGTACGGCGTGGACCCCAAGAAGGAGGGCGCCCGGGAATACTACGACAGCCTGTTCGAGCTCTACAGGGAATGGGGCGTGGATTTCATCAAGGTGGACGATATCTGCCGTGAACTCCCTCACGAGGAAAGCGAGCTGGTAATGCTCAGCGAATCCCTCCACTCCTGCGGCAGGGACATGGTGCTCAGCCTCTCCCCCGGCGCCGCGCTTCCCGGAAAGGCGGAGCTTTACAAGCAGGTTAGCAACATGTGGCGTATCACCGACGACTTCTGGGATAACTGGGCACAGCTCCACGATATGTTCAGCCGCGCAGAAACCTGGTGCATTCACGCCGGAGCCGGTCACTTCCCGGACGCCGACATGCTCCCCATCGGTGCGATCCTCCAGGATTACGGCCCCGATGGCTGGACCAAGTTCACTCACGAAGAACAGATTACCATGATGAGCCTGTGGTGCATTATGCGCTCTCCCCTCATGATAGGCGGCGAAATGACCAAGTTCGACGATTTCACCATGAGCCTGCTCACCAACCGCGACATCATCGACTGCCTGGACAATACCCACTCCGCCCACCCACTGTTCCGCCAGACTATCGATGGGAACGAACAGATCGCCTGGTTTGCTACCCATGAGGACGGAAAGACATTCTACGCTGCCCTCTTCAACTGCGGCGAATCCGAGTGCGAGATCACGGCGGAACTCCCCGTGGCATGCAGGCTCTCCGCTAAGGAGGTCTGGACCGGAGCTGTAAGCGAGGTTTCCGGAACTATCAGCGCAGCTGTAAAGCCCCACGGAGCTGCAATGTTCCGCCTCACGAGAGTCTGAGCCATGAGCAACCTGACCTACGACTATATCCGCCGGAACAAGGATATTCAGACCTACATCAACTACGCGGACGCCGCGCTGAACACGATAGGCTACACGGAGCACTCCAACGCGCACGTTGAACGTGCGGCTGCCTCCGCGTTCATGATACTGACCACCCTGGGCTACGAACAGCGGACCTGTGAGCTGGCGGAGATCGCCGCTTACATGCACGACATCGGCAATGTGATCAACCGTATCGACCACGCCCAGAGCGGCGCCGTAATGGCATTCCGTCTGCTTGACAACCTCGGAATGCCTGCGGACGAGATCTCGCTGATCGTTTCCGCTATAGGCAATCACGACGAGGGTACCGCCGCGCCGGTGACTCCCATTGCCGCGGCGCTGATAATCGCGGACAAATCCGACGTGCGGCGGTCGAGAGTGCGCTCCGCGGACGGAGTGTTCGTGCCAACCTCCGAGAATCTCGCCAGGGATATTCACGACCGCGTGAACTACGCCGTGGAGAAATCCTCCCTGTACTTCTCCGACGACAAGAAGGACATCATTCTCGACCTCACCATCGACCCGAAGATCTCCTCCATTATGGAATATTTTGAGATATTCCTCGACAGAATGAAGCTCTGCCGCCGCGCGGCTGAATTCCTCGGCATTCGTTTCAGGCTGAAGATCAACGACGCCGCCCTGCTCTGAGCGCCTGCGGCTGCGCTGAATCCGGGCGATTCATATAATTGTGCCGGAATTATGAGCGATTTCCAGAAGATTTTGATAAATTTTATGGAAATTTTAAAAAAGGACTTGAAATTCCGGCAATTATATAGTAAAATATAATTATATTCTTCTGCGCTGCTCTAAAGCGCGGAAATAAAGTAAAAGGGAGATTTGATGATGGGTGTAATCTTCTGTCACAGCTATCATAGAACAAATGCGGCTTCTTTTTACAGAATAAGTGCAACCATAACACAAGTGTAACTTTTTAGCTGTATTCCGCATACAGCTAATTTTTATTTCAGGAGGAAAATACATGTCAGAACAGAGAAAAGTTGGCATAGTAATGGGCAGCGACAGCGATTTCCCGGTAGTCCGCAAGGCGGCCGAGGCGCTGAAGGAGTTCGGCATTCCCTTCGAGATGAGGGTGCTCTCCGCACACCGCTCCCCCAGGGAGGTCGCTGACTTCGCCCGGAACGCCCGGGACAACGGGTTCGGCGTAATCATCGCCGCAGCCGGAATGGCGGCTCACCTCGCAGGCGCCATCGCAGGAAACACCACCTTGCCGGTCATCGCGATCCCCGTAAAGGCTAAGGCACTGGAGGGCGTTGACGCGCTGCTCAGCTCCGTTATGATGCCCCCGGGAGTCCCCGTTGCCACAGTAGGTATCGACGCGGCTGCCAACGCTGGCTACCTCGCGGCTGAGATCCTCGCAGTAAGCGACGCTGATCTGGCGGACAAGCTCCTGACATTCAAAAAGAAGCAGAACGAGAAGAACCTCGCCGCTGACGCCAAGATGCAGGAAATGGCAAAGGAAATCTGATCAAGTCACAAACCTGCCACCGCAGGAAACATATACAATTATAATAAGGAGATAAGACTATGAGCTACACAAAGGCAGAACAGCTGTACGAAGGAAAGGCAAAGAAGGTTTTCGCATGTGCGGAGAACCCCGACTACGTTATAGTATCCTACAAGGACGACGCGACCGCTTTCAACGGCCTGAAGAAGGGTCAGATCCACGGCAAGGGCGTTATCAACAACAAGATGACCAACTACATGTTCGGTCTGCTTGAGAAGGAGGGCATTCCCACCCACCTCATCGAGGAGATCAACGACCGCGAGACCGTTGTCAAGAAGGTTGAGATCGTTCCGCTGGAGGTCATCGTAAGAAACGTCGCAGCAGGCAGCTTCTCCAAGAAGCTCGGTATCGCCGAGGGTACTCCCCTTAAGACTCCGACGCTGGAGTTCAGCTACAAGAACGACGATCTCGGCGACCCGTTCATCAACAGCTACTATGCACTCGGTCTGGGTCTGGCTACCCAGGAGGAGATCGACACCATCTCCAAGTACGCTTTCGCTGTGAACAAGTTCATGCTCGAATACTTCAAGAAGCTCAACATCGACCTCATCGACTTCAAGATCGAGTTCGGCCGCTTCCACGGTCAGATCATTCTCGCAGACGAGATCTCCCCGGATACCTGCCGCTTCTGGGATTCCACTACCCATGAGAAGCTCGACAAGGACCGCTTCCGCAGGGATATGGGCGGCGTAGAGGACGCTTACCAGGAGATCATGCGTCGTATCTTCGGCGAGAACAAGTAATCACACTAACCACAGGGATCGGGATATTACGCGGCATTCCGGAGCAGGCACTGCCCTGCCCCGGATATGTCGGTAAATACAGACAGAGAAAAGGCGGTATAACTTTATATGGGCGGATTTTTCGGAGCAGCAACTGAACACAGCTGTATCAGCGACGTATTCTTCGGCACGGACTACCATTCCCACCTCGGCACCCGGCGTGGCGGCATGACGGCGTATTCCGCTGAGAAGGGCTTCCAGAGAAGCATTCACAGCATTGAGAACTCGCCGTTCCGCACAAAGTTCGAGAGCGACGTCGAGGGAATGTCCGGCAACCTCTGCATAGGAAGCATAAGCGACACGGATCCTCAGCCTATCCTGCTGAAATCCAGACTGGGTACCTACGCAGTCTGCAACATCGGCATAATCAACAACGATGAGGAACTTTGCAGCGAGCTTCTCAGCAAATCCAGCGCAAGCTTTGAAACAATGAGCAGCGGAAAGGTCAACTCCTCCTCGCTCATCGGCGCGCTTATCGCACAGAAGGACAACATCGTTGACGGCATTCGCTACGCCCAGGAGAAGATCCAGGGCACCATGTCCCTGCTTATCCTCACCGAGGACGGAATAATCGCCGCCCGGGACAAGGACGGCAGACTGCCTATAATCATCGGCAGGCGCGACGACGGCTACTGCGTTTCCTTTGAGAGCTTCGCATTCCAGAAGCTGGGCTACGACATCTACCGCGAGATGCTCCCCGGAGAGATCGTGAAGATCACCTCCAAGCGCGCGGAAGTGCTCAGCGAGGGCTGCCAGAAGAACCTCAGGATCTGCACCTTCCTGTGGACCTACTACGGCTATCCGAACTCGGTCTACGAGGGAGTCACCGTGGAGACCATGCGTACCCGCAACGGCGAGATCATGGCGGAGCACGATATCCAGAACGGCACACTGCCTGACGTGGATTTCATCTGCGGCGTCCCGGATTCCGGCGTTCCCCACGCGATAGGCTACGCAAACCGCAGCGGTATCCCGTTCGCACGCCCTTTCATAAAGTATACCCCCACCTGGCCGCGCAGCTTCATGCCGCAGAGCCAGTCCATGAGAAACAAGGTTGCAAAGATGAAGCTTATCCCCGTGCACGAACTCATCGAGGGGAAGAAGCTCCTGTTCGTAGACGACAGCATCGTCAGAGGAACGCAGATGCGTGAAACGGTAGAGTTCCTGTACGCGAACGGCGCCAAGGAAGTGCATATGCGCTCCGCATGTCCGCCGATCATGTACGGGTGCAAGTACCTCAACTTCTCGCGCAGCACCTCCGAGCTGGACCTCATCGCTCGCCGCATTATCCATGAATTCGAGGGCGAAGATGGCGTGAAGTACATCAGCGAATACAGCGATACCAACACCGAGCGCGGCAAGAAACTCAGAGCCGAGATATGCAAGCGCCTCAAGCTCACATCGCTGGAATTCCAGTCGCTTGAGGGTACGGTAAAGGCTGTCGGACTTCCGGAAAGCGGGCTTTGCAGCTACTGCTGGAACGGAAAGGAATGATATACTTTGTCAGGTAATATCCACGAGGAATGCGGCGTATTCGGCATTTATCGCAATGCGCCGTCCGATGTTGCGCACTCCGTGTATTTCGGGCTGTATGCGCTTCAGCACAGGGGTCAGGAAAGCTGCGGTATCGTCGTAAACGACCGCGGAGTATTCAAGGCTCACAAGGGACTCGGTCTGGTCAACGAGGTCTTTAACGAGCGCGTTCTTTCGGAGCTCGGTCAGGGCAGGATTGCCGTCGGGCATGTGCGTTACTCCACCACGGGCAACGTTAATACCGCGAACTGCCAGCCAATGACCGTGCGCCACGTCAAGGGCGCCCTCGCTATTGCACACAACGGAAATCTCATCAATGCCCTCGACCTGCGCAGGCAGTACGAACTTAAGGGCGCGATATTCCACAGCACCAGCGACACCGAGGTCATTTCCTACGCAATTACCGAGGCACGCCTGGAAACAGGCTCCATTCAGGAGGCTGTCGAAAAGGCGATGTATAAGATAAAAGGGGCGTATTCCCTCGCGATAATGTCCCCGAAAAAGCTCATCGCAGCAAGGGATCCCCAGGGATTCCGTCCGCTGTGCCTGGGCAGGCTGCCGGATGACGCAGGCTATGTCGTTGCCTCCGAAAGCTGCGCGCTGGATTGTATCGGCGCGGAATTCGTCCGGGACATCGAACCGGGCGAGATCGTTGTGATCGACGACAACGGTATCCAGAGCATTAAGACCCACTGCGGTCAGAAAAGCTCCATGTGCGTGTTCGAGTTCATCTACTTCGCGCGTCCGGATTCTGTCATTGAGGGAGCAAGCGTGCATCGTGCCAGGCTGCGTGCCGGGCATTACCTCGCGCTGGAGCACCCCGTGCAGGCGGACGTAGTCATCGGCTGTCCGGACAGCGGACTTGACGCCGCCCTCGGATTCGCCCAGCAGAGCGGAATCCCCTACGGTATCGGCTTCGTGAAGAACCGCTACATCGGCAGGACGTTCATTCAGCCGACCCAGGGCATGCGCGAGAACTCCGTGAAGATCAAGCTGAACGCGCTCAGCGACACCGTAAAGGGCAAGCGCGTAGTGCTAATCGACGACAGTATCGTCCGCGGAACCACCTCTGCCAAGGTCGTGAAGCTGCTGCGGCACGCCGGCGCGACTGAGATACATATGCGGATCTCCTCGCCGCCGTTCATCAGCGAGTGCTTCTTCGGCACCGACATCGACAGCAGGGAGAACCTCATCGCTAACAAGCACTCCGTAGAGGAGATCGCCGAGATTATCGGGGTGGATTCCCTCGGATTCCTAAGCACGGACAGCGTTGTGAAGATCGCCGAGAATGCCGGCTGCGGATTCTGCACCGGGTGCTTCTCCGGGAAATACCCCATAGAAGTCCCCACTGAGATACCCAAGGACAAGTTTGAAATGAAGTTCGACGAATGACGGACTTTGACAATAAAGAAATGAATTAAGGCTGCTCCGTGGACTGCGGCGCTCCTTATAGAAAGGGCAGTAAAATGAAAAGTTACAGCGAAAGCTACAAGGCAGCAGGCGTTGACGTTACCGCAGGCTACGAATCAGTTCGCCTTATGAAGGAACATGTCGCAAGGACAAACACCCCCGGGTGCATTTCCGGTATCGGCGGATTCGGCGGACTGTTCATGCCTGACCTCACCGGCATGAAGGAGCCCGTGCTCGTAAGCGGCACCGACGGCGTAGGTACAAAGCTCAAGCTCGCAATGCTTATGGACAAGCACGACACCATCGGTATCGACGCTGTCGCAATGTGCGTGAACGACATCATCTGCTGCGGCGCAAAGCCCCTGTTCTTCCTGGACTACATCGCCATCGGCAAGGTAGTTCCGGAGAAGGTCGCGGAGATCGTCAAGGGAGTTGCAGACGGCTGCGTTATGGCAGGCTGCGCCCTGGTCGGCGGCGAAACCGCAGAGCACCCCGGCATGATGGCTGAGGACGAATACGACATCGCAGGCTACAGCACCGGTATCGTTGACAAGTCCAAGATACTGGACGCTTCCGCTATCAAGCCCGGCGACGCTATTGTGGGCATTGCCTCCAGCGGCGTTCACTCCAACGGATTCTCCCTGGTAAGAAAAGTGTTCAACGTCAACGAAAAGAACCTCAAGACCTTCTATCCCGAGCTGGGCACCTCCCTCGGCGACGCACTCCTCAAGCCTACCAGAATCTACGTTAAGCCCGTTCTGGACGTGATCTCCAAGATCACCGTGAAGTCCATCAGCCACATCACCGGCGGCGGATTCTACGAGAATATTCCGCGCGCTCTGCCTGACGGTATCGCTGCGAAGATCAACAAGAACAGCTACGAGGTGCCTGCTATATTCAAGCTCCTCCAGAATACCGGCAATATCTCCGAGCATGACATGTACAACACATTTAACATGGGTATCGGCATGATGATGGTCGTTGACAAGGCTGACGCCGCAAAGGCTGTCGAGATCCTCAGGGCAAACGGCGAGAATGCGTTCGTCATCGGCGAAACCATCGCGAGCGACGAGGGCGTTATCATAGAATAATGTTCGGGTTCTTAAGGAAAAAGGCTGCTGCTCCCTTCCCCGGGGAGCAGTGCTCAGTCGATATTTCCAGCGGCGGAATGACAATAAACGGCATGAAGCTCGACGTACTGGTACACCTGGACTCCGCCGAGAAGCTCCTGGGAACTCCCCGGGCGATGAAATTCAGGACCAGCGCAGAGAACCGCGAATTCCTGGAGGAAACTCACGGCGAGGGAATGGTGTCCAACCGCGTGAACTACACCTGGGACGACCTGGGGATCTATTGCTACACGATGAACGGAAAAGTCGTGCACTGCTTCGGATTCATGTTCCGGAACGCCCCGGAACTGGACCTCAAATACGCCCCGAAAAAGATGTTCAGCGGCTCACTAACGATCAACGGCGAGCCATGGCAGCAGGCTGTGCTGCGCGGCGAGGACTGCGAAGTATTACGCACGCTGCACGTCGGCGGTTACTGTGTGACCGCGGAATACGCTGACCCGTTCGCCGGGGATAAGCCCGACGAGGGCGGATACAACTGCGTGGAAGTACAGCTCGGGAATTGACCCACACGCTCATCAGGAGGTACATATGAAAAATATCGTGGTGCTCGTATCAGGAGGCGGCACTAATCTCCAGGCGCTCATCGACGCCGAGAAGCGCGGAGAGATACACGGCGGAAAGATAACCTGCGTCATCGCAAGCAGACCGGACGCCTACGCCCTGGAACGCGCGGCAAACAACGGAATACGGACCCGTGTGCTCACACGCAGGGACTATGCTGACGTGAAAAGCTACAGCAAGGCAATGCGTGACGCACTTGTGGAGGAAAACGCTGATCTGGTGGTCTACGCCGGATTCATGACGATCCTCGACGAACAGGTGTGCGACGCATTTCCGAACAAGATGATCAATATTCACCCGGCGCTTATCCCGAGCTTCTGCGGCAAGGGATTCTACGGGCTGCATGTTCATGAAGCGGCTCTGGCAAAGGGCGTGAAGGTATCCGGGGCAACCGTGCACTTCGTCACCGCAGACTGCGACGCAGGTCCCATAATCCTCCAGAAGGCAGTGGAGGTGAAGACCGGCGACACTCCCGAAACCCTCCAGAAGCGCATTATGGAGGAGGCTGAGTGGAAGCTCCTCCCGAAAGCCGTTTCCCTGTTCTGCGAGGACAGGATCGTCGTTAAGAACGGCGTCACCGAGATACTGTGATGAACGAGAACAGATTCACGGGCAAGGCAGGATATTACGCTAAATTCCGCCCCTCCTACCCTGCCGCGGTGGTTGACCGGCTCTATAATCTGACCCATGCAGAAAATGTCGTGGATATCGGCGCAGGAACCGGGAAATTTACCGAAAAGCTTATCGCCAAGCCCTGGCGCGTTACCGCGGTGGAGCCAAACGCCGACATGTGCCGTGAGCTCCTTAAATGCGTGGGCGGAAAGGCGGAGATAGTCACCGCTTCCTCGGAGGACACCGGACTTCCGGAGCACTCCTTCGGGCTGATAACCGCCGCGCAGGCATTCCACTGGTTCGACGCGGATAAATTCCGGGAGGAATGCAAACGGCTGCTCACTCCGGACGGACGTGTGGCGATAGTGTACAACAGCCGAATGAACGGCGCTATCAGCGCGCCGCGCGACGAGATATTCCGCAGATACTGCCCGGAATTCAACGAGCACCGGGGTCACACGGGTATCCGCTCTGATACCGACGTGGACTTGTTCCTTAAAAACGAGTACTTCTCCTCGGTGGAGGTTTTCCAGATGGAAACTCCGGTGATGATGACAAGGGAAGAGTTCATCGGGAATTCGCTCTCAAAGTCCTACTCGCTGGTTGAAACTGACCCGAACTATAAGGCGTTTGTAACCGAACTGCGCGAACTGTTCGACAAATACCACAGATACGGCAAAGTAGCCGCAAGCTATACGACCAACTGCTATGCAGGAAAATTCTGAAAGGATATACGACATGAACTACATTGAGCTTGACAAGGAACTGAATTCCCTTGCATACCACGGCAGAGGAATCATCATAGGCAAGTCCCCGGACGGCAAGAAGGCAGTCACCGCCTACTTCATCATGGGCAGAAGCGAGAACAGCCGCAACCGCGTTTTCGTCGAGGACGGCGAGGGAATCCGCACCCAGGCGTTCGACCCCTCCAAGATGGTTGATCCGCACCTCATCATATACGCTCCGGTGCGCGTTCTCGGTAACAAGACCATCGTCACCAACGGCGACCAGACCGACACCATCTACGAGCTGATGGACAAGCAGATGACTTTCGAGCAGTCCCTCCGCACCCGTGAATTTGAGGACGACAAGCCCAACTACACCCCCAGAATTTCCGGCATAATCCACCTGGAGAACGGCGCGATGAACTACGCGATGTCCATTCTGAAGTCCGCTGAGGGCGACGGAAGCTCCTGCCGCAGATACACCTACGCCTACAGCAATCCGATGGCAGGCAAGGGCAGCTTTATCCACACCTACGCCGGCGACGAGACAGAGCAGGACGGCGTGCGCAGACTCCCCAGCTTTGAGGGCGAGCCGAAGAACGTCGTGATCCCGGATATGGACATCGACAAGCTGACGGACTACCTCTGGACTAACCTCAACAAGGACAACAAGGTTTCCCTGTTCGTTCGCTACATCGACCTGGAAACAGGAAAGTATGACAGCAGAATCGTAAATAAGAACGTATAAAAAGGAGATACTATGAAGGAATTCGAATTAAAGTACGGCTGCAACCCCAACCAGAAGCCTGCCAGGATCTACATGGAGAACGGCGCGGAGCTTCCCATCGAGGTACTGAACGGACGTCCCGGCTACATCAACTTCCTGGACGCATTCAACGGCTGGCAGCTCGTCAAGGAGCTGAAGGCTGCGACCGGCTACCCTGCTGCAACAAGCTTCAAGCACGTTTCCCCTGCCGGTGCCGCTATCGGACTTCCCCTGACCGACACCCTCGCGAAGATCTACTGGGTGGACGACCTCGGTGAGCTCTCCCCTCTCGCCTGCGCCTACGCAAGGGCAAGGGGCGCTGACAGAATGAGCAGCTACGGCGATTTCATCGCGCTGTCCGACGTATGCGACGTTTCCACCGCGAGAATAATCCACCGCGAGGTATCCGACGGCGTTATCGCTCCCGGATACGAGCCCGAGGCGCTTGAAATCCTCAAGAGCAAGAAGAAGGGCAACTACAACATAATCAAGATCGACCCGGACTACGTTCCGGCGCAGATCGAGCGCAAGCAGGTCTACGGAATCACCTTCGAGCAGGGTCGCAACGAGCTTGTTATCAATGACGAGCTGTTCGCGAATATCCCGACGGAAGCCAAGGATCTCCCCGAGAGCGCAAAGCACGACCTGGCGATCGCGCTCATCACGCTGAAGTACACCCAGTCCAACTCCGTTGCATACGCATGCGGCGGTCAGGCTATCGGAATCGGCGCCGGTCAGCAGTCCAGAATCCACTGCACACGCCTTGCAGGAACAAAGGCTGACAACTGGTACCTGCGTCAGTCCCCTCAGGTCATGGGGCTCCAGTTCGTTGACGGGATCCGCCGCGCGGACCGCGACAACACCATCGACCTGTACATCGGCGACGACTACATGGACGTGCTCGCTGAGGGTGAGTGGCAGAAGTTCTTCAAGGTTAAGCCTGCGGTATTCACACGCGAGGAGAAGCGCGCATGGCTCGACACCATGAAGGGAGTTTCCCTCGGGTCCGACGCATTCTTCCCGTTCGGCGACAACATCGAGAGAGCGCACAAGAGCGGCGTTCAGTACATCGCACAGCCGGGCGGCTCTATCCGCGACGATAATGTTATCGAGGTCTGCAACAAGTACGGCATTACAATGGCATTCACAGGCATTCGTCTGTTCCATCACTGATATACGGAGGTAATCATGTCCCACGAGTTAGTTCTCGTTCTCGATTTCGGCGGTCAGTACAACCAGCTTATCGCACGCCGCGTGAGAGAACACAAAATCTACTGCGAGGTCAAGTCCTACAAGACCCCCATTGAGGAGATCCGCGCGATGAACCCCAAGGGCATCATCTTCACCGGTGGACCGAACAGCGTCTATCTTGAAAATTCCCCGAGAATGTCCAAGGAGATCTTCGACCTGGGCGTCCCGGTTCTTGGTATCTGCTACGGCGTACAGTTCATGGCATACGCACTTGGCGGAGAGATCGGCACGGCAGTTGACAGCTCCCTGTCTGAATTCGGCAGGACCGAAACCGAGGTGGACACCTCTTCCCTGCTGTTCAAGGGTATCGACAGGACTACTGTCACCTGGATGAGCCACAACGACTACATCAAGAAGCTCCCTGAGGGCTTCGAGGTTTGCGGCCACACCGCTAAGTGCCCCTACGCAGCGATCCAGAACGTTGAGAAGAAGTTCTACGGCGTGCAGTTCCACCCGGAGGTAAATCACACTGAGCGCGGCTTCGACATGCTGGGTAACTTCCTGTACAACGTCTGCGAATGCCGCGGCGACTGGACCATGGAAAGCTACGCTGAAACCGCCATCAGGAATATCCGCGAGAAGGTCGGCGACGGCAAGGCACTGCTGGCTCTATCCGGCGGTGTTGACAGCTCCGTTGCCTGCAAGCTGCTTGCGAAGGCTATCGGAAGCCAGCTGACCTGCATTTTCGTCGACCACGGACTCATGAGAAAGAACGAGGGCGACGAGGTCGAAGCTGCATTCGCTGACAGCGGCGTTAATTTCGTCCGCGTGAATGCCGGCGAGAGATTCCTGGGCAAGCTTGCCGGAGTAACCGAACCGGAGGCCAAGCGCAAGATAATCGGCGAGGAGTTTATCCGCGTATTCGAGGAAGAGGCTAAGAAGATCGGCAAGGTGGACTACCTCGTACAGGGCACCATCTACCCCGACGTCATCGAATCCGGACTGGGCGACGCTGCTGTGATCAAGAGCCACCACAACGTTGGCGGACTCCCGGACTACGTTGACTTCAAGGAGATCATCGAGCCGCTGCGCCTGCTGTTCAAGGACGAGGTACGAGCCCTCGGAACTACTCTCGGTCTTGACGAGAAGCTGGTATGGCGCCAGCCGTTCCCGGGTCCCGGTCTTGCTATCAGAATCATCGGCGACATCACCCCCGAGAAGGTAGCCACACTCCAGGACGCAGACGCGATATTCCGCGAGGAAATCGCCAACGCCGGTCTTGACAGGAGCATCAACCAGTACTTCGCAGTGCTGACCAACATGCGCTCCGTCGGCGTTATGGGCGACGGCAGAACCTACGACTACACTCTCGCACTCCGCGGCGTATCCACCAGCGACTTCATGACCGCGGATTTCTCACGCATTCCTTATGACGTGCTGGAGAAGGTTTCCGTCCGTATCGTAAATGAAGTTAAAAATATCAACCGTATTGTTTATGACATCACGTCTAAGCCGCCGGCTACAATCGAGTGGGAGTAAGCCCAAAACCTCAATAAACCGCACAGCAGAGCCGTTTTCAAGGTTTTGGTTTAGCTTCTGACCGCACTTTGACCGCAAATATTCTATATTGCCCCGATACAAGACAATTTAATACTATTATGATTAAGAGCCGTTGCGATTGCAGCGGCTCTTTGTGTTATGCAATTTTACTTGTCGTTCAGATGTTGCTTGACCCATTCGATGTGCTTTGCCTGTCGTTCTTCGCGGGACAGCTCCGGGAAGTCTTTCTTGGAAACCGGAGCACTGTAATAGTCCCTCATTCTTTCTTTTTCAGCTTGGTAGGTTTCCGTGGAAATGGAATATGACTCCAAATCGCTGATGTTATCGGAAATCTGCCGTATTCCGTTGCAGAAATCGGCATTATTGGGGTTAGCGGTATCATTACCGTAAACCGTCATCTGGGCAAACCATTTGTTTTCGGGAGTTTCGGTATCATCGGGCAGACGGTCGTTTACGGTAAAGTCTATCCTCAATCCATCTATCTCCGCCAAATCGTAAACTGCGGAGAGAGCCTCGCCCATTGTCCCAAAGCTGGGCACATTCTTCTCAATGCCGCAAAGCCAATCCATAGACACATTGAACCTTGTAGCTATATTTATAAGGGTAGAAACGGTCGGCTGCATTCTGTCCGTTTCGTATGCCGACAGCGTGGACTGCGGTATATCAAGCAGCGAACAGAACTCCTTCTGACTGCGCCCTGCGTTCTTGCGGACGGTGCGAATACGCTCACCAAACTTAATTTCTGACATAATAAAATACCTCTGATAAGATTTCTTTAAGATAATTATAGCACACCACTATAAAAAATTCAAGTATTTTTATAAAATTATAGAAAAATCTATTGACAACGATATAATATTGTGATAATATATACTTACAGTGATAAATATTAAATATCCTGTTATCATTTTTAAGGAGGTTTTACTATGGACAATCAGAGTATCTACATCACGGCGTCCGAGTTGGCGCAGGTTATGGGTGTATCGAACGGTCACGCCTACAAGCTCATTCGAGCGATGAACACCGAGCTGAAAAAGCAGGGTTACCTGACGATAGCCGGTAAACTGCCCAGAGCATACCTTGAGAAGTGCCTTTACGGTTTCTCGCTCAAGGCAGAGGGAGGTGCTGAATAATGAGAGCAAAGAAAGACCCCAAAACAGGCAAATGGTACATACGCTTTCGTTACACCGACTGGCAGGGCAAGCGCAGGGAAACGATGAAGCGTGGCTTTGAAACAAAGCGTGAAGCGGAGGAATGGCTAAGAACGTTCCTTGCCGAGCAGAAAGCCGACCTGAACATCACCTTTGCGGATTTCACGGAGATGTATTTCAAGAGCATTTCCCCGCGCCTGCGTGAGAACACTCTGCGTACAAAGCACTACATAATCGACCTGAAAATAATGCCCTATTTCGGTGCAAAGAAAGTCACCGAGATTACTCCCGCAAACATTATCGCTTGGGAGAACGAGCTGCTTGCAAAAGGCTATTCACAAACGTATATGAAAACCGTATACAATCAGCTCAACGCGATTTTTAACTATGCCGTCAAGTATTACGATTTACAGTCCAATCCCTGCTCAAAGGCGGGAGCAATCGGCAAAAACAAAGCCGAGGAGATGAACTTCTGGACAAAGGACGAGTTCATGAAGTTCGTGGAATGCGTTGCCGATAAGCCTATGGCTTATGTGGCTTACAACACGCTGTTCTGGACGGGACTGCGAATCGGAGAGCTTATGGCGCTCACCCGTGCCGACCTTGATTTCACAGCGAAAACCCTGACCGTCAACAAATCCTATCAGCGTCTAGGCGACAGAGATGTTATTACGCCGCCTAAAACGCCCAAAAGCAACCGTACCGTATCAATTCCCGATTTCTTATGCAGCTTGCTTAAAGAGTATTGTGAAAGCCTTTACGACATCACTGACAGCGATAGGATATTCCCTTTTACAAAGCACTATCTACACCACGAAATGAAGCGTGGCTGCGAGAAAAGCGGTGTTAAGCGTATTAGACTACACGACATTCGGCACAGCCACTGTGCGCTTCTGTATGAGCTGGGAATACCGCCGCTTGAAATAGCCGAGCGTTTGGGACATGAGCGAGTCGAAACTACAATTCAGGTGTATGCTCACCTCTATCCGAACAAGCAGGAAAAGCTCTCTGCAAAGCTGGATGAGCTTATGAAGAACGGCGGTGACGACAATGGCTGAAAATGAAAAGACTGCCCCAACTGTACCTACTGCAATAGGTACGGAGCAGCCTTCGCAAATGGATTGCACTAATAGTATAACAGAAAATTCCGAGGATTGCAATACCGAAAGTTACAGTTATCGTGATTTTCTTCGGAAAATGACCGACCCGTACTACATTCACGTTATGTCTTTAAGTGAGCTGTACGACACCGTATATGAGAGCAAGCCGCCGATTATCGACGGTCTGCTCTACCCCGGAGTTTACCTGTTCGTAGGCGCTCCGAAAGTCGGAAAGAGCTTTCTTATGGCGCAGATTGCCTATCACGTCAGCACAGGAACAGAGCTTTGGGGCTATCCTGTTAATAAAGGAGAGGTGCTGTATCTTGCTCTTGAAGATGATTATGCAAGGCTGCAAAGGCGGTTGTACCGAATGTTTGGAAGCGATAAGAACGATAATCTTCTGTTTGCAACAAAGGTTGACAACATAAACGGAGTGCTTGAGCAACAGCTCAACGCTTTTCATCAGGAACACCCGAATTTGCGGCTTATCATAATAGACACTCTGCAAAAAGTCCGTGAAGCTACTCCCGATTACAGCTACGGGAACGATTATCTGGTTATGTCAAAGCTGAAAGAATTTGCAGACAGCCACGGAATATGTCTGCTGCTCGTTCATCATACACGAAAGCAGAAATCGGACGATAATTTCGATACGATTTCGGGAACAAACGGGCTATTCGGCGGAGCAGACGGTGCGTTTATTCTCTACAAGGACAAGCGCACCTCAAACACCGCCACGCTTGAAATATCGGGGCGTGACCAGCAGGAGCAGAAGCTGATACTCGCCAAAAATCCCGACACGCTCTATTGGGAGCTTCAGAGCAAGGAAACGGAGCTATGGAAAGAACCGCCCGACCCGTTTCTTGAAGCTATCTCAAAATTCGTTACAGCGGATAATCCCGATTGGACGGGAACGGCTACCGAACTGCTTGAGAAAACAGGCGCGGACATTCCCGTAAACTCAATTACAAAGCGGTTGAATATCAATGCAAGCCGACTGCTGAACGAACACAGCATTGTTTACAGAAGCAGCCGAACCCACGACGGGCGCAGAATTGAGCTGCATTATGTTCCCCGTAACAGTTCGTGACGGCGGTGACGGTTTTTGTGACAGCGGTGCAGGTATCTGAAAAACTGTCACAACCGTCACCAACCGACACGCTAATAATACAGAAAGGATAATTACCATGAACGAAGAACTTATGAGCACACCTATCGACCGCTGGGGCGCAGCATGGCGGCGGTTTATGGAAACGAACTACCCCGATGAAATCTTACAGCTGAAAGCAAATGGCAGGTGGGAGGTTATCCCTCGCCTGAACGACCGGGATGCTTGGCAGATGTGGGAACTGCTGCGCAAGCAATATGCAGCGCTAAATCCTCGGCCGAAAACTTTCGTTGAAATCGCCGTTTGGGAGAAAACACGGTCACTGATTGTTGAGCATGAGATTATGGAGCAGGTTGTTTTGCAGTGCCGTGAATAACAAGAGCCTGACTTCGGCAGACAGAATCATCCTTCTTTTCAGTTTTGAAAAAGCAACGGTTTCGTTGCGTGAATGCAAGACAGGCATGAAGCAAGTGCGGGGGTTGCAAAGGGGAGCACCCTTTGCCCCTCGGAGAGCGCCGTACCCTTGATGTTGATGTAATCAATGTCAAGGGTATTATGGCGTTACTGTTGGCACAACAGTAAGAATACCGCAGCGAAAGGAGATTTACCTATGAGTGAAAAAAGCCTCTCTCATTGTCAGGGAAAGGGCAGCCTTACCCACAACAACCGTAAATTCAATGCCAAAAATGTGGATGACACCCGGACAAAGAACAATATAATTTTCACGCAGCAGCCTATTGAGGAAGCCTACGAACGCTTGTTTGGACCTGCTGTTGAGCGTTACAACGCAAAGCAGAAACGAGCTGACCGTAAAATCAAAACGAGCTATTTCCAGCATATCTTCAAACGTGACATCTCGCAATCCGTCGTTACCGCCGCCGATAAACGCAAGAGCTTTTATGAAGATGTGGTGCAGATCGGCGATATGAAGAACACCGGCATTGGAACTCCCGATGCTGAAATAGCTGCCGCTTGCCTAACCGAGTATATGCAGGGCTTTCAGAAACGCAGCCCGAATTTCTATGTGTTCAACGCTGTTCTCCACCTTGACGAGGCTACTCCGCACTTGCATATCGACTACATACCTGTCGGGCATTACAAAAACGGTGTGGATACCCGAAATGGAATTGCACAGGCTCTGAAAGAAATGGGCTACGGAAGTGGCAAGGAAACCATTGCCCGCTGGCGTGAAGCAGAGTGCAAAGTTCTGACGGAGATTTGTGCGCGGCACGGAATACAGATCGCTGCACACGAAAAGTCCCGCGGCAGTTTGACTGTTGAGCAGTACAAGGAGTACGCCAAAGTCAAGGAGCAAGTCGAGGAGAAGAAAGAGGAAGTCTCCCGTCTTGATGAGCGAGCTGAATACGCAGACAGGCTGCTGAAGCACCGCGAGGAACTGCGAACCCAGGTTGATGAAATAATCGACAGGTTGGAGGAGCGGTATCAGGAGAAGAATGCCGCCGTTGCTCAGTTGGACGAGCAGATTGAGGAAAAGTCCTCTGCCCTTACACAGACCGCCGCCGAGCTTGCCGCCAAGCAAAGCTTGCTTGAAACAAGCGCCGGAAAGATTACAAAGCTAAAATCTATCAGCGAGATTGAAACAGGAAAAACTATGTTCGGCGGAAAGGTTACGCTGTCCCGCGAGGATTACGGCGCTCTGACAGACCTCGCAAGAAAGCAAATAGCAGCCGAGAACAAGGAGAGCGAGCTGACGAGTGAAATCGCAAAGCTGAAAAAGGAGAACGAACAGGCAGCCGAACAGATAAACGCACAGAAACAAGAGATACTAAGGCTCTACCCGCTGAAAGAGGAGCTGCGCAAGGTGAAAAACGAGTTGAGCAGTCTTAAAGTGAAGTTTCAGAAAGTGATGGATTTCGTTGAGAGCATGAAGCTTACGCAGAAGCTGGAGGAATTTTTGAAGATGAAGAAAGCCGCTTTGAAACGGTAAGGTGGAAAATATTTGTTATTCACAACTCAAAAATATATTGAAAAATCTCATTATATGTGCTATAATAAATACTGGATAGATAGACCCATGCTCTGAAAGGAGTACTCATGAATTACACAACTGTGAAACCATTTATTAAATGGGCAGGCGGAAAGAGCCAGCTGCTTAATGAAATTCGGGCAAAATACCCCGAAACAATAGATAAATACTGTGAACCCTTTGTTGGCGGCGGTGCGGTACTCCTTGATGTGCTTGCGAACTGCCACCCCAAGGAAGTGTTAATTAACGATATAAACGCTGAACTTATAGGCACTTATAAGCAAATCCGAGATAACATCGATGATGTTGTTGCTTTTCTCGCTGAACTTCAAGATCGGTTTTGGGAAAAAGACGACGTTGCCCGCAAAGAAATGTATATGGCAAAACGGGAACGGTTTAACCAACTAATATCCGCTAATTCAACGGGCGTTGAAACAGCTGTCCTCTTTATTTTCCTAAATAAGACTTGCTTTAACGGGCTTTATAGAGTTAATGGAAAAGGTGCTTTCAATGTTCCGATAGGTTCATATAAAAAGCCTCCTATCTGCGATGAAGAAAATCTTCGCAAGGTAAGCGATTTGTTAAAAAATGTAACCATACAATTTGGAGATTATTCCAAGTGTAAGTCTTTCATTGATAGCCAAACTTTTGTATACATTGACCCGCCCTATCGCCCTCTGACTGTAACTTCATCATTTACTTCATACACGGAGAATGGGTTTGGCGACAAGGAACAGATAGAACTTGGGAAGTTTGTTGACGAGATTTCAGCAAAGGGAGCAAAGGTCGTCGTAAGCAACTCCGACCCCAAGAACAGCGATGAAAGCGACAGTTTTTTTGATGACCTGTATTCAAGCTATACGATTATGCGTGTTTCTGCAAAGCGTATGATTAACAGCAAGGCTTCGGGTAGAGGAAGTATCAACGAACTACTGATTTGTAACTATTAAAGGAGAATGACAATGAATATTTGCCAGAAAAACCATAGGTATTTACCTGATTTCGATCTGCTCCCCGAAGCACAGGACAACGAAAACGGCGGTCGTCATATATGTGCTGGATGTGCATATGAAGCAGGATTAAACGACGGTTTAGCAGGTGTTACACCTAAGGATGACCTATCATTTCTTCCAAATAGTCAGGCAGGAACTGTGCGGCACAAAAGCGCAAAAGCCGCATACGATGCAGGGTATGAACACGGAAGAAAAACAAGCACATAATTTGTGAAAGGAATACGATATGCGCGACTTTAACTCATGGCTCTCAAAATTCCGAAGCAGCATTGCAAACTACGGATATTACATAGACTTTGCCAAGGTGTATCGTAATGTCAACGATATAAAGGTAGAGCTTAACATTCTTAATTCTCTTATTGGTTCAACAGATATAGAGAACGATTTTAAGAATATTATTACCAAGTACCCTGAGACATTGAAGTGTATTCCTATTCTGCTTGCAGTAAGGGCAAATGAGATCTACGCTATTGACGGCGATGGTGAGTTTTCGTATGATTTCAAGAAGGCTAACTACTCTCCGGAACAGTATGCAGTATTTATGCGGAAAACGGGGTTGTTTGAACTGCTTGAAAACCATATAATTCATACGCTCGTTGATTATGTTACTGGTGTTGAAACTGGTTTGGACTCAAATGGTCGCAAAAATCGTGGCGGTCATCTGATGGAAGATTTGGTCGAGAGCTTTATAGTTAAGGCTGGATTTGTTAAAGGTAAGACCTATTTTAAGGAAATGTATATCCACGAAATAACAGAACTGTGGGATATTGACCTCTCGGCGATCTCTAACAGCGGCAAAGCTGAAAAGAGATTTGACTTCGTTATTAAGACTGACAAGTGCATTTATGGCATTGAAACAAATTTCTATGCCAGTGGCGGATCAAAGCTGAACGAAACCGCTCGCAGCTATAAGCAGATAGCACAGGAAGTTGCTACCATAAACGGATTTGAATTCGTGTGGTTTACTGATGGTTCAGGATGGACAAGCGCAAGACATAACCTAGAGGAAACTTTTGACGTCATGGAGCATATTTACTCCATTGATGATTTGGAACATAAAATATTTAATCAGTTGACATAAGAGGTTTTACTATGATAAAAAACGGAAAAGGTGGAGGAAATACCAAAACTGGATTAATCTTTGAAGGTGAAACTGATTTGGGAACCTTTCTTTCCACGCAAAAAGGATATGAGATTAGAACAATCACTGAGAACGTGAGTTACAATGGAACAAAGCAAAAAGTTTGCGTGAGAACCGTTTTCTTTAACAATGAAAAAGTTGCTGAACTCTACAAGAAAAATGAAATTTATACATCGTTATTGAAGAAGCTTAACATCAATTGGAAAATGCATATTTCCAAAAAACTATTACCAGATGATAGCATATTTGTAATTATAAAAAACACAGTATTTATTATTGAATGCAAACACCAACAAGTCGGCGGGTCGGTTGATGAGAAACTCCAAACATGTGATTTTAAAAAGAAAGAATACAAAAAACTATTTTCCAAGGCAAATATAGATGTCGAGTATATCTATTTGCTAGATGATTGGTTCAAAAACCCTAAATACAAAGATGTGTTGGATTATATTCATAGTGTCGGCTGTGACTACTATTTTGAATACATCCCGCTATATCGATTTGGAATGCCAGTTCCTAATGAGAAAGGATAATAATGCCTAAAAAAATCACTAAGTGGCAGCCCGACGATTTCGAACTTGAAATGACCACTCACTGGTCATTCCCCAAGCGAGGTGATTGGGCAACCCACGACGCTAAATGGCGAGGAAACTGGTCGCCGTATATACCGAGGAATATCATTCTCCGCTATTCACATGAGGACGATTTAGTCCTCGACCAGTTTGCTGGAGGTGGCACAACTCTTGTTGAAGCTAAGCTCCTCAATCGTGACATTATCGGCATTGATATAAATGATGTTGCTCTTGAACGCTGTCGCGAAAAAACGGATTTCGACTATGAACCTGCCAAAGGAAAGGTGTATATTAACAAAGGTGACGCTCGACACCTTGATAGCATACCCGATGATAGTATAGACCTTATCTGCACTCACCCGCCCTATGCTGACATCATAAAATACAGTGATGGAATTGATGGCGACTTATCTCAGCTTAAAGTCAAAGAATTCCTTGAACAGATGAAGCCTGTTGCTGAAGAAAGTTACCGAGTTTTGAAAAAGGGTAAGTTTTGTGCTATTCTCATGGGCGATACCCGTCAAAAGGGCTGCATGATACCCATGAGCTTTGATGTCATGAAGATTTTTCAAGACGCAGGCTTTACACTTAAAGAGCTTATCATCAAAGAGCAGCACAACTGTAAAGCAACCGGATATTGGAAAACCAACAGTGTCAAATATAATTTCCTGCTGATTGCGCATGAGTATCTGTTTATTTTTCGCAAATAACTCATTTTAAAAAGCCTCTATCAATTAATTTGTAATAATGGCTTATGAACTTTTCAAATTCTTAGTTAGGAGGAATATCATGATTTCTGAACAGTTTAAAGAATACGCTTCAAATGAAGCAAACCCAAACTGGGAAAAACATATAGAAAGACAACATGAACTATATAAAAGAAATAATGATATTCGCTCTGAATATGAGCGTGATTATACTAGAATTCTTCATTCATTAGCATATCGTAGATTAAAACATAAAACACAAGTCTTTTTTAACATTGATAATGATCATATATGCACAAGAATGGAACACGTTCAGCACGTAGAATCAGTCAGCTGCACCATCGCAAAGCAGTTAGGATTGAATGTTGAATTGACTCGTGCAATAGCTATGGGGCATGATCTTGGACACGCCCCTTTCGGTCACGAAGGCGAAGTTGAATTAACAAGTATTAGAAAAGAGTATGGGTTAGATGAATTCTGGCACGAAAGAAATAGTTTGCGAATGGTTGATAGTATCGAATTGCTTGAAGATAATCGAAGAAATTACCAGAACCTTGACCTGACATATGCTGTGCGAGATGGTATAATTTCTCATTGCGGAGAGCTTAATGAAAATGGTATATTCCCACGAAAAGATGCATTAGATTTAAATAGCTTTACACATCCTGGAGAATATCAAGCCTACACTTGGGAAGGATGCGTTGTTAAAATTGCTGATAAAATCGCATACCTTGGAAGAGATATAGAAGATGCTTTGCGAATGTATTTTATTAACAAAGATGAGATACATGAGTTACGAAATATAGCGAAGTCGTATGGTGAAAAGACAATAAATACTACTGTAATTATTCATAATTTCATCATTAGCATTTGTGAAAACAGCTCTCCCGAAAGCGGAATTAGGCTTAGCGAAAAATACAATCAAATGCTTAATGACGTCAAGGATTTTAATACCAGGGCAATATATAAGAATTCTAAGTTTGATGTTTATCGCAAATATGCGGAATTGGTCATCAGAAGTTTATTTGAAATATTAATGAAAGAATACGATGGTGAAAACACACCGCATAAGTTATCTCAATTGCTAAAGGTGTACCCAATGCTAATAAAAGACTTCTTGCAGCATATAAATCAATATTCATTACTTCAGCCTCATAATCAAGATGTTGCTAGACAAATGCTAAAATATAAAAATCTAAAGATTTATGGAAATCTTGAAACAAAAGAAATTTATGCTCAAGCAATACTTGATTACATATCGGGTATGACTGATAGATATGCTATAGCGGTGTTCAATGAACTTCTTCGTTACTAACTTATTCATTCTTTGACCGCACTTTGACCTCAAAAAAATAGATAATACGAAAAATGCAGTCAAACTGTGCGGTTTACGGCGAAAATAGCGCATTATATCAAGGCTTGATACCAAAATCACAGCTACCTGAATCGAGTGGGAATAATCGCATATTGATTACAATAGAAGAAATGCCCTTAGCAAATGGCTCTAATAAGCCAAATGCCGGGGGCATTTTTTATTCAAGCATAGTTCGTGACAAGATTATGACAAACTTTTCGAACAATTTACAGGACCTACTTACCGCCCAGATTCTTCAGTCTGAACTGCTTCGGGGTGATTCCGCGCAGCTTTCTGAAGCTCTTTATGAGGTGGGGTGAATCGGAGAAGCCGGTTTCGCGGCTTATGCGGTCAAGGTCAAAATCCGTGAATATCAGGAATTCCTCCGCCTTGATTATGCGCATTTCCTCGATGTACTCCTTGCAGGTCTTTCCGTAGACCGACAGGAATTTCTTGGCGAAGTAGGAATAGCTCATACTGCACCGCTCAGCGACCTCCGACACCTGGACTCCCTGAGCGAGCCGCTGGTCGATGAACTCCGTTATGCTGTAGATATCGTACTTGGAGTCCTCGGAATACGCCTCGCTGTCCACGGAGAATCCCTGCTCCTGCCAGCAGCGGACAATACTTATCAGCAGCCGGTATAACTCCGTGCGTATCACCAGGTCGAAGCCGTACTCCTGCCGGGACATCTCGTCAATGCAACGCGCGAATACCTCCGGGGCGCCCATCGCAGCGGTCTGCGCGAAGGTAAAGGTTGTGCCCATTTCCTTCCTCTCGGCGCTGCGGAATATGCTCCGGAATTTAGGCGCGTAGCTGGGCGTGAGATTCATTCGGTTGATGTCCAGCTTTATCACCGCGTACCTCGCCGGACCTCCGTCAACTCCGCTCATGGAGTGCACCGCCTTGGGGTGGAACAGCACCATCTCACCCTTGTGCAGCGTGAATTTCTCCGAGCCGCTCGACATGACGACATTTCCGCTCAGCATGAGCACAAGTTCCATGTAGAAATGCCAGTGGGCGTGCACAGGGAAATACTTAGAATCCGTGTCAAAATAGAAGCACTCCACCGGGCGGTTAAGGACATCGCCGTCCTCATAAAGAAAATACATAGCTTACTCCGTTTTCAGCGCTCTCCGCGCCACCTCAGCTCCCAGAATGCCACGGCGCCGGCAGCGGCAACGTTCAGGGAATCCACCCCCAGGGACATGGGGATCTTCACGGTATAATCGCAGCTGGCGATCGTGGAGGAGGACAGTCCGTCGCCCTCCGTGCCCAGGATTATTGCCAGCTTGTCCTCGGCAGCCAGGGCAGGGTCGTCAATGCTGACAGAACGGTCGCTGAGCGCCATCGCCGCCGTCCGGAATCCCCAGGAGTGCAGCTGCTCGATTCCCTTCCCGGGCCAGTCGGAGGATTCCTCGCCGATGACCGCCCAGGGGACCAGCAGCACCGTCCCCATGCTGACCCGGACTGAACGCCGCAGCAGAGGGTCGCAGCAGGAGGGAGTTACCAGCACAGCGTCTATTCCCAGCGCCGCCGCCGAACGGAATGCCGCGCCGATATTGGTGCTGTCCACGATATTTTCGAGGACCGCGACGCGGTGGGCATTCCGGCAGATCTCCTCCGCGGAACGGGGCTTCGGACGGCGGACTGCGCACAGTACTCCGCGGTTCAGCTTGTATCCGGTCATCTGCGAGAGCACCTCCGGCGGAGCAAGGTACACCGGGATATCTCCGCAGCGCTGTATGATCCCACTGGCGCAGCCCTCCAGGCAGCGCTTCTCAGTCAGTATGGACACAAGTTCATATCCTGCGCTGATCGCAAGGTCGATGACCTTGGGGCTTTCCGCGATGAATATTCCCTTTTCCGGCTCCAGGCGGTTTCTCAGCTGCGCCTCGGTCAGCTTCGTGAATACCTCGCAGCCCGGGGCGTTGAGGTCGTTTATTTCAATGAATTCTGGCATAATACTTCTCTCTTGTCCTTATTTATGAATGCTTTTATTGCCGACAGCGCTTCCGCGTATTCCTGCTCAAGCCCGTCGTGGTCAATCACCGCGAAATCCACGCAGCCCTGCCGCAGCGCGGTTTCGGAAGCCCGGGCGCGTTCCGACAGCCCGTCCAGTCCGATGGTCCGCGATGTGCTCTTGAGGGAATGCACGCACCTGCAATAGTCCTCCCAGCGCTTCTCTGAATAGGCGCGCTCCATCTCGTCGTACCTGCCGCTCTCGCAGTAGTCTCGCAGGACCTCGGTGTAAAGCTCCGGGCTGTTGCAGCAATACTGCATTGCCATCGGTAGATTCAACTGCGGAAGCGCTTCGGTCAGCGCCGTGAAATCCACGGAGCAGTCCTCCGGGAGTTCCTCCCGGCAGGTCGGCGGAAGCACCAGCTCCGGGGGGAGGTTCTTCCTGATCACCTGCTCCAGCCTGTCGCCGCGAACCGGCTTGGGTATGTAGTCCGCGAAGCCCTCGTTAAGATATTGCTCGCGCACTCCGGCAAGGGCGTTGGCGGTCAGCATTATGACGGGAGTCCCACAGTTCGGCGAATTTGCGTCAGAACGCAGCCTGCGATAGGTTTCGACGCCGTCCATTTCCGGCATCATATGGTCCATCAGAATAAGGTCGTAGTGTTTTCTGGAAGCCGCCTCAAGACACTCCGCGCCGCTTCCGGCGGTGTCGGTCTGTATCCGGGTATCCTTGAGCAGATTCACGATAACCAACAGATTAACCGGCAGGTCGTCCACCACAAGCACACTTGCCTCCGGTGCCTCGAACGAGTGCGAATACACCGCCGGTTCCGCCGTGGAATAGTTCACGTTCAGCTTACCCGACGGCGCCCCGGCGGCGATCCTCTGCGGAACCTCGAACAGGAACTCGCTGCCCTCCCCCAGGGTGCTCTTCACAGATATCGTGCCGCCCATGAGTTCCGTCAGCCGGCGGACTATCGCAAGTCCCAGACCCGTGCCCTCGATGTTGCGGTTGCGCATAAGGTCCAGCCGCTGGAACTGGTCGAACAGCTTCCCCTGGTCCGCTTCACTTATCCCGGAGCCGGTGTCAAGTACCGAGAAGCGCAGGCGGCATAAATCTCCGTCCACCGCTCCGCTGACCGTGAGGGTGACGCCGCCATTTTCCGTGTACTTCACCGCATTTGTCAGCAGATTCACCACCACCTGCCGTATATGCGGCTCGTCGCCTATCAGCTTCAGTGGGATCTCCCCGTCGCACACCACATTCATCGAAAGTCCCTTTTCTTGTGCGCGAAGCGCGGTCATGCTGCAACAGTCGCTGACAAGGGAACTGAGTTCATATTCGCCGTTGCTTATTTCTATTCTGCCGGATTCTATTTTGGAGATGTCAAGCACATCGTTCACGATGGCAAGCAGTGAATTCCCGGCGGTGCGGATATTCTCGGCATAGCCGCGGATCTCCGGCTCCCTCTCCTCCCGGAGGATCATCTCGTTCATACCCAGGACCGCGTTTATCGGCGTGCGGATCTCATGGGACATGTTGGCGAGGAACGCGCTTTTGGCTTTGTTGGCTGCCAGGGCGTCCTCCTGGGAGCGCTTTTCCTCTGCGATGGCATTGATCAGCTTCTGATTCTGCTGCTCCATCATGGAGATGAGCACCCGGGACACCATTACGGACAGGAAGATTATACCCAGGGAGATGACCATTTCGGGTATAACGAAATTCCGGGCGGCCTCGTTTCCATCGATGTTCCGCCATGCGACCGCTATCAGAAGTCCGATACAGCAGCACAGCGCGGTCGTATCGGTAAGCCTCCGGTTCACAAAAACAACGGAGATCAGAATTGGCAGCAGGAACGCCGTCAGCGTAATTGAAAACACATAGTGCGTCACCGCCACCACGGAGCACATGAAAACCACCGTAATGACCATCGCGTAATTCAGAAGCCAGTCCCGGTCCGGAAATAAGCGCAGCAGGATATGGTCAACCAGTACCGCCAGGAGATTCAGTCCTGATGGAATAAGGAAATACAGCACCGCCTGCCGCAGCAGACTGTCGTTAGCCTTGTCCTCGGCGATAAGGATAATGTTCACGAATATCTCCAGAACCACCACCATAAGAGCGATGAACAGGTTCATATAGAACAGTCGCCGCCGCCATTTGCGGTAGTCCGGTTTGATTTCTGCTAATTCCTTTTCGGAAATGTATGCCGGAGTGTCCGGCTTTCCCTTTAATGATGTTTTCATGCTTTCACCCTGCCACTTTCATTTCATACTATTATTATAGTTCAGTTCAGCCAAAAAATCAAGGGATTGTGCCATATTATGTTATTTTAACGGAACTTTTTTCCCGAATAGTATCACTATCTTTTCTTTTGGTGATTGTTTATAAATTAATTTCACAAATCCACTTGAAATTTTACAAACCCCGTGATAAAATATATGTAATCGTTTTAACGCGATGAAACAGTCATACAACATGGAGGTATCTATGTATTCACAAACATTACTGAAATCAGCACTGTCTGCAACGTTGGCGCTTATAATGTCGCTGACCGGGTGCAATAAATCAGAAGAGCCGGGCAGCTCCTCCGCGGATTCCACGGGCAGCAGCGAGAGCGGCGCTCCGGAAAATACCACCACCGAGGGTAACAGCATGACTTCCCTTGAAGTTATCCGCGCTATGGGCAATGGAATCAACCTGGGCAACACCCTGGAAGCCTATAACCACCAGGGCTATCTCAATGGCTCCAGTCCCACCCTGGCGGAAACCTCATGGGGGCAGCCAACCACTACCAGGGAAATGATCCAAGGTATGAAGGCGGCCGGATTCGACACGATACGCATTCCTGTATCCTGGACTAACGGCATGTACTTCGAGAGCGGCGACTACACCATCGACAGCAGGCTTATGGACCGTGTTGACGAGGTAGTCAACTGGGCGCTGGACGAGGACATGTACGTCATCATCAACGACCACTGGGATGGCAGCTGGTGGGGAATGTTCGGCGCTGCGGACGAGGCGGTGCGCGAGCAGGCGATGGATATGTATAAATCCATGTGGACGCAGATAGGAGAGCACTTTGCTGACAGCTCCTACAAGCTGATATTTGAATCCGCCAACGAGGAGCTCGGCGACCGCCTCAACGACAAGAACATAACCGGCTCCAAGGGCGTACTTACCGAGAATGAATGCTACGAAAAGACCAACGAGATAAACAGCGAATTCGTAAAAACTATCCGCGGACTAGGCGGAAAGAACGCTGACCGCTTCCTGCTAATCGCCGGGTACAATACCGACATCACAAAGACCTGCGACGACCGCTTCGTCATGCCGGAGGATTCCGCGGACAGCAAGCTACTGCTCTCCGTGCACTACTACACTCCCTGGGACTACTGCGGAACGGACGGTGTGAACCAGTGGGGCTCCCCCGGGGACTACGACGAGATGAATGGGTTGTTTGAGAAGCTCAGCAAGTTCTCCGAGCAGGGCTACGGCGTGGTGATCGGCGAATATGCCGTAATGATGAAGAACGGCGGAATCAAGCCGGACACCGACCTGTTCTACTCCAACCTCATGGACAACTGCGACCTGTATGATTTCTGCCCCGTCCTCTGGGATTGCAGCAACTTCTACAAGCGCGCCACAAATACCCTTTCCGATGAAACCCTGGCGGAGCTGTTCAGCAGCCGCGCCTATGCGAACGAGGCCGGGAAATCTGTTGAGGACATCAAATCAGGAGCGAAAACCCGAATTGAGGAGACTCGTCAGGCTGTTGAGAACAACGCAATGGCGGACGTGGAATACGCTCCCTCGGACGACGCGGCGATCGCGTGGATAATGTACCAGAGCGCGGATTACACCGTGTGCTACAGCGTGGGCGACAAGTACGACCCCAACAACAAGACTAAGGGTATCAAGGAGACCAACGCCCTCATCACCGGCGAGGGAACCTACACAGTCAGCCTGGATTTCACGGGCTGCGGCGCCGCAAAGGGCGTGGCGTTCGCGGCGCTGGGTATCTCCAACGGCGAGGACCTGTTCCCGGGCTACACCGTGAGCATAGACAATATCCTCATCAACGGCTCCCCCTATCAGCTTGACGGTCGGGAGTTCACCACCAGCGACGACAAGCACTGCACCCGGGTGAACCTATACAATGCGTGGATAAGCGACCTCCCTAAGGAAGCGCGTACTCCCGACGGGGACTTCACCGACTGCTCCGCGCAGATCATGTCGCTGGGCGCAAAGAAGTACGTTGACACCATTTCCATCACGTTCACGGTGCATGCACCGTGAGCAGAATAAATACCAGCGGGGCTGCGATTGCAGCCCCATTTTCTATACTCGACCCTCAATATACTCAATGAACCTGTGCACACTATCAGGAAAATAGGTCCCGGGCTTGTGGACGAGCACTATCTGCGTTTCGATCGGGCAGTCCGGGATTTCCAGGCAGCTGGCGCGCCCCGGGTATACAAGTCCCAGGGCGGACTGCGGAACAACCGCCGCGCCGACGGAGCGCTCCGCCAGGTCCACCGCAGTCCGCGCGTCGTCGCACATGCACACGCAGCGCGGCTCCAGCTCCTTCTCCCGGAACGCCTGGAGGATTATGCTCTCCCATCGGCGGTACAGAATCAGCGGCTGCTCCGCAAGCTGCGCCATGGTGATGTGCTTCTCCCCGGATTTCCCGGGAAGTACTGCTATCATCTTCTCGCTGACCAGACCGTGCACCTCAAATTCGCTCTCCGCAAAGGGAGTCCGCACCAGCGCCGCGTGGATTATGTCCGACCGCAGCTTCTCCAGCAGGGAGTAGGTATTCGCTTCAGTTATCTCAAAGCGGACCTCGCTGTTATCCGCCAGGAAACCGGATATCCACTCGCCGCCCCGGGTGCAGATCACGGAGGACACCACCCCCAGGCGTATCGTGTCCTTTTCCGTCCGGGAGCACGCCTCTATATCCTGCCGCATGCTCGCCTCCATCTTCAGAATATTCTGCGCCCTGTCGTAGAGCAGCTTCCCGGTGTCCGTCAGGCGGATATGCTTCTGACCGCGCTCAAACAGCGGACAGCCAAGCTCCTGCTCCAGTAACTTCATCTGAATGCTCAGCGGCGGCTGCGACATGAAGAGCTTCTTTGCGGCAGCGCTTATCGTGCCCTCCTCCGCAACGGTGACAAAATATTTCAGCTGCTTGAGATCCATAATACCTCCATATTGACAAGCTATTCGACCTATACAAAAAAAGTATACGGATTTTACAGGTTATACCTTTAAAATATCCTGGCTTTATGATATACTATAATATGTGTTTTGTCAAGAGCTAAAAAGGAAAGGCAGGTAATTAATTTTGTTCAAGCTGCTTGTACACATCAAGAAATACAAAAAGGAGTGCGTGCTCGGTCCGCTGTTCAAACTGCTGGAAGCACTTCTGGAGCTTTTCGTCCCACTGGTGATCGCCAACATCATCGACAACGGTATCGCGAACGGCGACACGGGCTACGTCGTCGGAATGGTATGTCTGCTCGTCGGACTGGGCGTAGTCGGGCTTGCATTCTCCATCACCGCGCAGTACTTCGCTGCAAAGGCGGCGGTTGGATTCTCCGCCAAGGTGAAGCACGAGCTGTTCCGCCACATTGAGTCCCTCTCCTGGACTGAGATCGACGGGATAGGCACCTCCACCCTCATCACGCGAATGACCAGCGACATGAACCAGATACAGAACGGCGTCAATCTGACGCTCCGTCTGCTGCTGCGCTCACCGTTCGTGGTATTCGGCGCAATGATCATGGCGTTCACCATAAACGTCCAGGCGGCGCTGATATTCGTCGCGGCTATACCGCTGCTCTCCGTGGTGGTTTTCGGAATCATGCTGTGGTGCATTCCGCTGTACAAGAAGGTGCAGTCCAGGCTGGACAAGGTACTCGGGATCACCCGTGAGAACCTCACCGGCGTCCGTGTGATCCGCGCTTTCTGCAAGGAGGAGGAAGAGATCCAGTCCTTCACCGAGCACAATGACCAGCTGACCGCCGCCCAGAAGTTCGTCGGCAGGATCTCCGCGCTGATGAATCCGCTGACCTACGTCATCATTAATCTGGCAATAATCTGGCTTATCCAGACCGGAGCCGTGCAGGTAAACAACGGCGACCTCTCCCAGGGCGATGTGGTGGCGCTGTATAACTACATGTCCCAGATACTGGTGGAGCTTATCAAGCTGGCTAACCTCATCATCAGCCTTACAAAGTCCGTTGCCTGCGGAAACCGCGTGCAGTCCATCTTCGAGATACACTCCTCCCAGACCGTGTCCGAGGACAGCACCATTCACGGCAGCGAGGACTACGCGGTGGAATTCCGCAACGTATCCCTCAGATACGCTAACGCCGGCGAGGATTCCCTCACGGGAATGAACTTCGCAGTCAAGCGCGGCGAAACTGTCGGGATCATCGGCGGCACAGGCTCGGGTAAATCCTCCCTGGTGAACCTTATTCCGCGGTTCTATGACGCGACCGGCGGCGAAGTGCTCATCGGCGGAAGGAACGCCGACAGCTTCGACCCGGAGGAACTCCGCATGAAGATCGGCGTGGTTCCGCAGAAGGCGGTGCTGTTCAAGGGCACTATCCGCGAGAACATGCAATGGGGTAAATCCGACGCCACCGACGAGGAGATCATGGCGGCTGCAAAGACCGCGCAGGCAGCCGACGTTATCGAAGGCAAGGGCGGTCTGGACTACGAGATAGAACAGGGCGGCAAGAACCTCTCCGGAGGTCAGCGCCAGCGCTTCACCATCGCAAGGGCGCTGGTAAGGAAACCCGAAATACTGATACTTGACGACAGCGCCTCCGCGCTGGATTTCGCGACCGACGCCGCGCTCCGTAAGGCGATCCGCGAGATGGACAGCGATCCCACAGTATTCATCGTATCCCAGCGTACCTCCTCGATACAGCACGCTGACAAGATAATCGTGCTCGACGACGGAAAGATAGTCGGAATTGGCAGGCATGACGAGCTTCTCGAAAACTGTCCGGTATACAGCGAGATCTACAATTCCCAGTTCAAGAAGGAGGCGGTATAAATGGCGAACACAAAAAGGACAAGGCAGACCGCCCCTAAAGGCACTATGAAAAAGGTGCTCAACTACGTCGGACGGCACGGATTTTTCATCGCCGTTTCGATGATACTTGCAGTGGTCATCGTGGCTCTGACGCTCTACGCGCCTATCCTCATTGGAAACGCCATCGACGAGATCGCAGGCAAGGACAATGTTGACTTCTCCAATGTGGCGCAGATCCTCATGAAAACGGCTGTCGTCATCGGAATCACTGCGGTGCTCCAGTGGGTGATGAACGCCATCAACAACCGTATCACCTACCATGTGGTCAGGGATATACGCAACGCGGCTTTCCGGCACATCGAGGTGCTTCCGCTCAGCTATATCGACGCTAATCCCTACGGCGACATCGTGAACCGCGTTATCGCGGACGCAGACCAGTTCTCCGAGGGTCTTCTGATGGGATTCACCCAGCTGTTCATCGGCGTTGCGACCATCGTCGGCGCGCTGATATTCATGTTCACCATCAGCTGGCCTATCGCCGTCGTTGTGGTAGTTGCCACTCCCCTTTCGCTGTTCGTGGCGAAGTTCATCGCCAGCAGGACCTACCGAATGTTCCGCTTACAGACTGAAACCCGTGGTAAGCAGACTGCCTTCATCGACGAGATGATCGGCAGCCAGAAGGTCGTGCAGACATTCTCCCACGAGGAGAAGTCCCTCCGGGATTTCGACGTTATCAACGACCGCCTGGCGGAATATTCGCTCAAGGCAACATTCTACTCCTCACTCAGCAATCCGTCAACCAGATTCGTGAACAGCGTTATCTACGCCGGAGTTGCGCTGTGCGGCGCGCTGATGTGTATTTCCTCCGCAGGTACTGCGGCGGCGTTCACTATAGGTCAGCTCTCCTGCTGCCTTTCCTATACGAATCAGTACACCAAACCGTTCAACGAGATCTCCGGAGTTATCACCGAGCTTCAGAATGCGCTCGCCTGCGCTGCGCGCCTGTTTGAGCTCATCGAGGAAAAGCCCCAGGTTGAGGAGCCCGCCGACGCAGTGAAGCTCACCGACGTAAAGGGCAGCGTAGAGCTGGACAACGTGTCCTTCTCCTATGTCCCTGACAGAAAGCTCATCGAGGACCTCAGCCTTACAGTAAAGCCCGGTCAGCGCGTTGCCATCGTAGGTCCCACCGGCTGCGGAAAGACCACGATAATCAACCTGCTCATGCGATTCTACGAAGTAAACGGAGGTTCCGTCAGCGTGGAGGGCAGCGATATCCGGAATGTAACGCGCCGCAGCCTGCGTGAAAGCTACGGCATGGTGCTCCAGGAAACCTGGCTGAAATCCGGAACTATCCGCGACAATATCGTCATGGGCAAGCCGGACGCCACCGACGAGGAGGTAATCGCCGCCGCCAAGGCTTCCCACGCGCACAGCTTCATCAAGAGAATGCCGCAGGGATACGACACGGTCATCGGCGAGGACGGCGGAAGCCTTTCCCAGGGTCAGAAGCAGCTGCTCTGCATTACGCGCGTAATGCTCTGCCTGCCGCCTATGCTTATCCTGGACGAGGCTACTTCCTCTATAGATACGCGAACCGAGATCAAGATCCAGGACTCCTTCGCGAAGATGATGAAGGGCAGAACGAGCTTCATCGTTGCTCACCGCCTTTCCACTATCCGCGAGGCGGATGTTATCCTCGTAATGAAGGATGGCCACATCATCGAGCAGGGAAATCACGAGCAGCTGCTCGCCCAGAACGGATTCTACGCGAACCTCTACAACAGCCAGTTCGCGGTGTGATCTGACGATTCCATCCTGCTGTTGTCATACAGCGTACCTCATATTATCAGCCGGGCGGAAAAATATGCCCGGCATTTTTTTGCACAAATCAAAAAAGCACTTGATTTCCGGGAATTTTTCTTATATAATAAGGAAAGGAAAATCCACAGCTATAATACCATGGAGGTCAACATGATAATAACCGATCTGAGCGGTCAGTGGGAAGTCCTGCTTGATGAGAGCAAGGCTGACGTACTGCCCGATAAATACCCCGACAGGATAAACCTGCCGGATTCCACTTCCAACGCCGGACTAGGCAGGCTCAACCCCGAGATCGAATATGGCTGCCTGACCGATCTGCACAAGTTTGAGGGATTCGCGTGGTTCCGCCGGACCATCGAGATCACCCCGGAAATGGCGGAGCGCAACATCACCCTCTTCCTTGAGCGCACGCGCAAGACCCGGGTCTACCTGGACGGTAAGCCCCTGGAGGACTGCTCCTCCCTCTGCGCGCCGCACCGCTGCTCACTCACCGGGACAGCCGCCGGTAAGCATGAGCTTGTTATCCGGGTGGATAACACCGACTACCCCACCGGCGGCGGACACCTCACTTCCCGGGACACCCAGACCAACTGGAACGGCATTGTGGGCCGTATTGAACTCCGGGCGTACCACGCATATGCGCAGTATGTGTATGCATTCGCCGGCGACGACCTGCGCTCCCTGCACGTCCGCGCGGAGATCGTCGGCGAGAACGCCGGGACGGCGGAGATCCGCGTATACGACGACGAGCGCGAATACGGAAGCGCTGCGGTTGAATTCACCGCCGGGAAGCCCGTGGAATGCGACATCAAACTCCCGGAGGACGTTCCGCTGTGGAGCGACGATTCCCCGGACCTCGTAACTCTGGAGGTCGCTGTCGGCGGAGATATCCGCCAGTTGAAGGTGGGAATCAGACGGCTGTCCCACGACGACAGGACGCTCTTGGTGAACGGCAGGCAGGCTTTCCTGCGCGGTAAGCACGACGGCATGGTGTTCCCGGCGACCGGATACATGCCCACGGACGTGGACTCCTGGTTAGAGTTCTTCGGGAAGCTGGCGGAATACGGCATAAACCACGTCCGCTACCACACCTGCTGCCCTCCTGACGAGGCATTCACGGCGGCGGACAGGCTCGGGATATACCTCCAGCCGGAACTTCCGTTCTGGGGGACTATCCCGGACGAGTTCGGCGCGGAGCATGAGTTCCTCCGGGACGAGGGCTGGCGTATCCTCCGGGAATTCGGACACCACCCCAGCTTCGTCATGATGAGCATGGGCAACGAGCTCTGGGGCAGCAAGGAGCGCCTGAACGAACTCATCGCCGGATACAGGGCGCAGTACCCGGACAAGATGTACGCCGGTGGCTCCAACAACTTCCAGTTCGTCCCCTGCGTGCTTGAGCAGGAGGATTTCTTCAGCGGAGTCCGCCTGGGCAAGGACAGACTTATCCGCGGAAGCTACGCGATGTGCGACGCTCCCCAGGGGCATATCCAGACGAACTACCCTAACAGCGTGCACAATTACGATCCGCTGATCGACGAAGCCGCCGCCCTCGGAGGGACCCAGGTTGCGGACGAAAACGGCGAGATCATGATACAGTACGGCACGGAGATGAAGAAGGTCAAGGAAGAAAGCTGGGACAACATATCCGTGCACGTTCCGGTGATATCCCACGAAGTCGGACAGTACGCGGTGTTCCCGGATTTCGACGAGATAAAGGAATACACCGGTCCGGTACGGCACGAGGCTTACGCGGCATACCGGAAAGGGCTGGAGGAAGCCGGAATGCTCCACCGCTGGAAGGATTTCTTCCATGCTTCCGGAGCGCTCGCGGTGGACTGCTACCGCCGGGACATTGAAACCGCGCTGCGCAGCTCCATGATGAGCGGATTCCAGCTGCTGGATATCCAGGACTTCCCCGGGCAGGGCGTTGCCACCGTGGGAATACTCAACGCGCACATGAAGTCCAAGGGTCTGGTGGCTCCGGAGGAATGGCGGAACTACTGCGGCGAAACCGTGGTGCTTGCCGAACTGGACGGATTCGTGTACAGCGCCGCTGCGGAAATACAGTGCGGTCTGCTGATTTCCAGCACGGAGCCGGACTACTCCGCCGAGGGGATAGACTGGGTGCTGACCTGCGGCGACAAAGTCCTCGAAAGTGGCAGAGCCGGGATAGTGTCCCGGAACGGCAGGATCTTCCGCGCGGAAAGTATTGTGTTCAGCGTGGGCTGCGACAAGCCCGTATCCGCGAACCTGCACATATCTGTCGGCGGAGAGGCGCAGAACGACTATACGCTCTACATCTACCCGGATATCAACGTTAAAATCACCGAGCAGGAGATCTCCTACAATGGCCGGGCTCTTGAGATCACCCACGAAGCTGAAAAGGCGAAAAAGCCGGGCACGCTGTGTATTCCACTGCTGGACGGCACTTCCCTGCCGGGAGAATACTGCACGGATTTCTGGTGTTACGGAATGTTCCGCAGCATCTCTGAGAGCATGGGAAAACCCGTCCCCACCGGAACTCTTGGGCTTCTTATCGACCGTGAATCCGACCTGCTTTCAGATTTCCCCTGCGAAAATCACACTACGCCGCAGTGGTACAATATTATCATGCACAGCCGCTGTGCTGATCTCTCCGGGACTTCTGTAGAGCCGGAGGTGTGGGTCATCGACAATCCCGAACGCCGCCTGCGGCTCGGAATGCTCTATCGCAGCGAGGAAGCCGTCTTCTGCACCTCCCGACTGTGGGAGATATCCGACCAGCCGGAGGTCAAGTGGTTTGCTCTCAGCCTTCTCAATGCACTCGGCAGATAATAACAGTTTCTTTACGTCCCCTGGAAGGAGATGTATCCATTCGATTTTTCCGGTGGAATATCCTCAGCCATACGACATATAATAGCTTTCAGAATATACCTGCACCATGTGATACTCCATCTAATTTATTTCAACAGTCTGTTTTATTTTCCATATTTTGTAACACAATTAAAAAAAGTTTGTATTTGACGTCCCTTAGGTGTCACATGGCAGCAATATATATCTTATAATAGATAATGGAACAATACTGGAATGTATATATGCATTCACACAACTGATAAGAAAAGGAGCCTTCCTATGTTTAACAACCGAACCCCCGACGGCAGAAACAATATCTGCGGTCTTAATGTTGCCAAATATCGAAAAATGCTCAAGATCTCACAGCGCGAGCTTGCCGACAGACTTCAGGTGATAAACCTTGACATCGACAAGAATGCAGTGCAGCGCATTGAATCCGGTCAGAGATTCATTACGGACATCGAGATCATTTCCCTTGCCAAGGTATTCAATGTAAGCGTTATGGATCTGCTCACAATAGACTGATACGTCTGAGCATATTTTATATAATTTCCACCCGGTAATTTTACCGGGTTTTCTATTTACAAACGCCTGTATTTATGGTACAATGGTATTATTACAGAGAAAGCCGGTGAATTGCATGTCAGAAAAAGTATGTCCCGTTGCCAGGAAATGCAGCGGCTGTCAGCTGTCCAACCTGTCCTACGAACAGCAGCTGGACTGGAAGATGAAGGACCTGAACAGGCTCCTGGGAGAATACGGCGAGGTGTCGCGGATAATCCCCATGGAGGACCCGACTGGCTACCGCTGCAAGGTACAGGCGGTATTCCGCAGCGACAGGAACGGGAATATCATCTCGGGGGTGTATCAGTCCTCCAGGAACGGTATCGTCAGTATCGACCGCTGCATGATAAACGACCCCAGGGCAGACGAGATCATCGTGGGGATCCGCGGACTGATGCGCTCTTTCCGGATACGCCCGTGGGATCCCGGCACCGACCGAGGATTCGTGAAGCACGTTCTTGTGCGCATCGGCAGGAACACCGGGGAGATACTTGTGAATATCGTCGGGGCGGTGCCCATGTTCCCTAAGAAGAGGGATTTCACCGCCGCCCTCGTGAAAAAGTTCCCGGCAATAAAGACCGTGACATACTCGGTCAACCGCAGCCCGGAATTCCTCACGCTGGGGGATCATGCCGAAACACTGTACGGCGACGGCTACATCATTGACGAGATATGCGGAAAGCGCTTCCGGATCTCGCCGCAATCCTTCTATCAGGTGAATCCGCAGCAGGCGGAAAGGCTGTATTCCTACGCGGTAGACGCCGCTGCGCTGAAGGAATCGGACACGCTCCTGGACGCGTACAGCGGCACCGGCACGATAGGGATAATCGCCTCCGACCTCGTTAAGTCCGTTCAGGGGATAGAATACAACTCCGCGGCGGTGCGCGACGCAGTACAGAACTGCAAGCTCAACGGGCTTACCCGGGACATCGCGTTCAACCGCGGCGACGCCGGGGAGTACCTCCGGGAGCGCGCCAAGAAGGGTGTTCACTTCGACGCGGTGATAATGGACCCGGCACGCGCAGGGGCGGACAAGCAATTCCTCCGGGCGCTTTCCGTCATCAGACCGGAGCGAGTTGTCTACATTTCATGCAATCCGGTCACGCTGGCGAGGGATCTCAGGACGCTTTCGAAGCACTATGACATCGGCGCGATTCAACCGTTCGATATGTTCCCATTCACGCGGCATGTGGAGTGCGTGGTTGCGATGTCAAGGAAAGCGGAGTAAAGCAGGATATTTGGCTTAACGGTGCGGTTTTAGCACGCTGGGGCAAATATACTGGTTTTCCGTTTTATAGGAGATTTACGTTTTAGGTAATATATCCACGGTGACAGCAGTTCCGCAGCGATACACGAGTTTTGGGTCGGGTGTGCGGGAGTACTGTGATAGTGGGTGGGATAGATGTCATAACATGATATTTATTTTGGCACTTAATCGCAAAAAATTAGATTAGCATAATATATGTTTTGAAAAGGAGAACGCATCATGCCTATTAATATGATAACTGAACAGAAGTATGATATAGATTATCAGAAAATGAGAAATGAATTAATGGAATTGAATATATTTCATGACAAGAACATTCAGCAAAAGTATGTTAGTATGTGGATCGGTGAACTTATGAATGCAGATTCAATTTCTGTGAATTCATATTTTGATTCTCAAAATCGAGAATTATTATTAAAGGAAAAACTTGAAGCACCTGAAACATTCCAGACATTAGTGAGAATGAAAAACAATGATATGTATATTCATTTTCGCGTTTCACGAATTATTCAGATGTTAAAGATGAACAAAGTTACCAAAGCTGATGCACAAGATATAGAAATTGACGAATTCACCTCACATAGAACCATTATTTGGACAGAGACAGAAAAAACCGTAGAAAACGATGATCCGATAATTATAGTTCCATTTACGATAGGAAAAACATACAAAGAACTTGTTATCGATGGAAATCACCGAATAACAACTGCTATAAGAGCAAGAAAAAAGATTATAAAGGCTTTCATTGTTTCTCCTTATACTGTTGTTGCAAACAATTTGCTAAGTTCAATATTTGATTTATTAATATATGTTTTTCAGAATGAAGTGGTGTGGATGGGCTCCTTTTATAACAAAAATAAATTTTCTGACGAACAGGCGCTAGTAGATAATTCATTTTTGCTTTCAAGAAAAGTAAATGTTGCCTATTAATTTGGAGGTGTTTATGTTGAGCAATTTGGTCGATACAAAAGACAGAATAGCACGTTCAAATATTTATAGTATTTTTGGAAAACTAATGAAGCGTCAAATTGATAATAACGATGATGGAGAGATACTATTAATGAAAGCTGGTTTATCATCATTCTGGAAAGAGTATGGTGATAAATTTTGCCCATATTGGTATAACAGGGGCTATCGAAATGATAATGATAACTATAATCCAGAATATGCTTGCATGGTTATTTGTAAAAGAATAGAATCAGACGAAGAAGCTCTATTAAGATTCTTAAATCTTATTCTTGATGGCATTCATAATATAGAAGAAGAACAGTTCGAACAACTATCAAACTATCTGGGAGTAATAGGGTATGAACTGCTGCTTAATATCGAAGTGAATGAAGACTTTGATTATGAAACAAAGCATTATTCTCTTATACCTGCAACAAGTGGAGCTCAGCAAAGAAATGCCGATATCTCTTACTTACGCTCAATGCTAATTACACATCATTCAGACTTAATAGCTATGTATAATGAAGCCATTGCTAATTTTGGCTCTGGTCAGTATGTTAGCTGCATTGAAAATTGTAGGTCATTACTTGAGAACTTCTTTAAAAAGTTAGATACAACAAATAACGATTATGTTAAAGGCATTCTCGTAGCAACTGGTGAAACAATAACTGATAATGGAGCACAGTTAACATCAATAAAGAAAATATATACTTATTGGCTTGATAATAAAAAAGGTGCTAATAGATTTAGATTATTTCAAACGATGTATAGTGCAATGTCTGGACTCGGTACTCATCATGAAGATGTTGCAAGCAAAGAGGATGCACTTTTGCTTTTGAGATATGTTGAAGATTGTCTATTATGGTGTTTCAGAAAAGGAATCAATTGCTGAAAGTAACAAAATACCCTCCCGTCCATCATGGGCGAGAGAGTTTCATAAATTTTTTATCATCAGATTTTAATCTCAATACTCATCCATGACTTCAGTTCTACAGTAATCCTATCGCTCCATATGGTGATCTCCTTAAGCCATCGCCGAGCAAGACTCTCGTCAAACTCGGTAAGCTCAGTGTCCTGCTGGGAAATAAAGTCATTCAGCTCGTTGATACGCTTGACCTGCTCGTCACGGACGGCGGTGTCGGTGAAGTTCTTCTGCTTCATCTCCCGGAGCCGGAATATCTCATCGGCGATGTCGTTGTAGTCCTCCTTGCGGGAAGCGTGGTTTATAAGTTCCTGTTGAAGTTCAGCCAGCCGCTTGTCTATCTCCAAAGCCTCGTCATCGGAGTATCCGCAAAGTACCACTGCAAGATTGTCCCGCAGCCGCTTCTGATAAGCGCTCTTGTTTCTGAGCAGCTCATTGAACGCCTGCATTACAACCTTTTTCAGCACTTCCTCGTTCACCGTCCGAGCATGGCATACTACCCCGGTTGACTGAAGCCTGCTAAGGCACCGCCAGACGATAGAGCGGCAGCCGTGGTTGTTCCAGTGAACGCGGCGAAACAACTCCCCGCACTCTCCGCAGACTATCATTTGCGAAAACACATGGTTGCTGCTGAATCCGTGCTTTCTTCCGTTCGGGCTGACCTTTACGAGCCTGCGGCGAACAAGTTCGTCCTGCACACGCATGAAGATTTCTTTAGGGATAATCGCTTCGTGGTCGTTCTCGACATAGTATTGCGGCATGATTCCGTTGTTCTTTATCCGCTTTTTGGAAAGATAATCCACCGTGTAGGTCTTTTGCAGAAGCGCGTCGCCCATGTATTTCTCGTTGCGGAGTATCTTTGCAATCGTGCTGGTGTGCCAGTGTGGATTCCCCGCGCCTGTGAGGATTCCGTCACGCTCCAGACCTGCGGCGATCTTGTCGCCGCTGTATCCGTCAAGGTATTCACGATAAATTCGCCGAACAACTTCTGCCTGCTCGGGGTCTATAACCAGCCTGCCGTTCTCGTCTTTGGTGTAGCCAAGGAAACGGCTGTGGTTCACCTGCACCTCTCCACGCTGATAGCGGAACTGTAAGCCGAGTTTCACATTCTGCGACAGCGACATCGACTCCTGCTGTGCCAGAGAAGCCATTATCGTAAGAAGAACCTCGCCCTTTGCGTCCAGCGTGTTGATGTTCTCTTTCTCGAAGAACACAGGGATATTTCTGTCCTTAAGCTGACGTATGTATTTCAGACAGTCGAGCGTATTACGGGCAAATCGGCTGATGGACTTAGTGATAACCATGTCGATTTTACCGTCCATGCAATCGGTTATCATACGGTTGAATTCCTCGCGCTTCTTGGTGTTCGTGCCGGAAATACCATCGTCAGCGTAGACACCCGCAAACGACCATTCGGGATTCCCGGTAATGTACTCGGTATAATGCGTGACCTGTGTTTCATAGCTAGTCGCCTGCTCATCGCTGTCCGTGCTGACGCGGCAGTACGCAGCCACGCGCAGCTTTGGTTTTTCCGCTTCGCTCTGTTGCTGGTTTGTTCTCTGCGGTCTTGCCGGAATTATCGTTATGTTACTCATTGCTTGTCACCTCAGTCTTTATCAATCCATACATATATTCTGCCTGCTGAACAGGGTCGTCAAAATAATCAGAAGCGCTCTCAAATAGAAATCGCACGGGAACATTCGCAGAACGCTCTTTCCTTATGCAGCCGTTTCTCCGGAGCCTTTCCGCGCGGATTTCACACTCCGCCGCAACAGCATTGAAAAGTTCCTCGCTGATTATCTGCGGATAGAATCCATCGCCCAGATAACGGCGGTTATGTAACATCAGCTTGACCGAACCGTGATTTGCCCTGATACCTACGTTTTCTGCTGCCCTTGTCAGAGAAGCTCCGTTCAAGTAGTCCGCGAACATACGCCGAACCTGCTCTGCCGCCGTTTTATCAATAATGGCAGTTCCATTCTCAATGCGGTATCCGTAAGGAATATGCCCTATTCTACTCACCTATCCTTTCTTTCAGAGTTAATCGGCATTTCAGCGCAAAACCTACCTCGCCCCGTGAAAACACATATATGTGGTCAACCAGCTTTGCAAACAAATCCGAATCAAATTCCGTAAACATTCTCCCACGCTCCACAAGCTTAATCAGTCGCTCAGTTTCTTTCAACTTTGCGCCGTCGCCTGTGACAGAATTGCTGAGCATATCAATTTCTGTGCGGTATTCATCAGTCTGAGCCATTATTGCGTTCAGCTCACGACCGAAAAGCGCCCTGTCAATGAAACCGTTAGCCATAAGCCTTGTGAGCGTTTCCTGCTGACCGGTGTTCTGCTCAATCAGAAGCCGAAGCTGCTGAATCCGCTGAATACTGCTGTCTGTCGATGAATTGCGAAGCGCAAGCAAATATGGCTTCAGTATCAGCTTGTGTCCGAAAACCAGTTTGTTCAGCATTGTAACAAACGCAAGTTTCAAATCCTCGTCCCTGATGAACTTCATGGAGCAGCTTTCCTTATTATATATGTGGTTGCTGCAACACCACGCTTCATACGGTTCGCCGCCTGTCCGATGTGTTCTGTGCTTGAATGTCGCGCCGCACTCGCCGCAGATTATCTTGCCTGAAAAGCAATACCGCAGCTGATACTTATGGCTGCCCTTTGTCACGTTCTTTTCCGCAGCGTGTTTGTCTATCAAAGCAGCCGCTGCGACAAAATCCTCCTTGCTGATTATCCTCTCGTGATGATTTTCCACAAGATACTTATCATGCTGCGCCGATTTATCGTCCGGTGTATATCTAAGACGCTCCACAGCATCTCGGTAATCCTTGACTGCCTGTACGATTATGGCATTTGCCAGTTCCTTGTATGGGTTCATTTATGTACCTCCGCTTTCACTGCGGTGATAAGCGCCGCCTGCGTTGTGTCCTTTGTTTTCAGAGCTTTCATTATCTGCTCGTCAATAGTGCCTTTTGTGATTATGTGCTGAATGACCACTGTATCTGCGGTCTGACCCTGCCGCCACAAGCGTGCATTTGTCTGCTGATACAGTTCAAGACTCCATGTAAGTCCGAACCAAACCAGAGTCGAACCGCCGTTCTGCAGGTTCAATCCGTGTCCCGCAGAAGCGGGGTGGACAAGAGCCACGGGGATTTTTCCGCTGTTCCAGTCGGAAATGTCCTCGCTTGACTTAATCTCTCGGATTTCAAACCGTTTCTTGATACGCTCCAAATCGTGCTTGAACCAGTAAGCAACAAGCAGTGGCTTGCCGTTCATGCTTTCGATTATATCCTCCAATGCTTCCAACTTGCGGTTGTGTATCTCGATAATGCTTTCGTCATCGGAATAAACCGCACCGTTTGCCATCTGCGACAGCTTATTTGAAAGAGAAGCGGCATTAGCCGCAGTAATCTCATTATCCTCTGTGGCGAGAATGAGGTCTTTCTTCAAACGGTCGTATTTCTCCTTTTCATTTTCGGAAAGCTGAACCATGTATTCCGCGCTTATGAGTTCGGGCATTTTAAGGTGGTCGGTGGCTTTCATGGAAATGGTGATATCCGAGATTTTGTCGTAAATCCGCTGTTCCGCATCGGGTAATGGCTTGTAGCTGTAAATCACCATGCCGTTTCTTTTGTCGGGCTGAAAATATGCGTTTCGGTACTGTCCGATGAACCGCCCGAGCCGTTCTCCCATATCCAGCAGTTTGAACTCTGCGAATAAGTCCATCAGACCGTTGCCGGCGGGAGTACCCGTAAGACCTACTATTCGTTTCAGCTTTGGACGGACTTTCATAAAAGCCCTGACCCGCTTCGATTGATGGTTTTTGAACGAAGAGAGCTCGTCAATAACCGCCATATCGAAATCGAAAGGCAGTCCGCTTTCCTCTACAAGCCACTGTATATTCTCTCGGTTGATGATGTAGATATCCGCAGGAGTGGAGAGCGCCGAAATCCGCTCCTGCGCCGTTCCGACAACTACGCTGTACCGCAGATTCTTCAAATGCTCCCACTTTTCAATTTCAGTGCCCCAAGTATCACGAGCCACACGAAGTGGTGCTACCACCAAGACTTTATGTATTTCAAAGCTGTCAAAAAGCAGGCCGTTTATCGCCGTCAGCGTAATGCTCGTTTTGCCTAAGCCCATATCCAGCAAAAGTGCCGAAATGGGATGGGTGATTATGAATTCAGCGGCATACCGCTGATAATCATGGGGATTGTATTTCATCAAGTATCGCTCCTATCTGCTCTATGCTGTCAATGACATACACATGAAAGCCGAGTTTCATCAATGTTTTGTGCCTTGCTAACTGCAGGGGATGTGGCTTTTTGCCGGGAGCTTTCAGTTCGGCAAATGTGATTTTACCGCCCGGAAGAATTATCAACCTGTCCGGCATTCCATCAAAATTTGGTGAAACGAATTTCAGACACATACCACCGCTTTTTCTGACTGCCTGCACCAGCTTCTGTTCTATCTGTTTCTCACGCATTTTTTGCTCCTTGTTCTTCAATGGTGCAGGTCGGTGAACCTCATTTCATAAAACTCTCTATAAGGTAAATTTTGTTAATAAAACTGCCCTAAAGGGGATTTTATACAAAGACCTTCACCGACCTGCACCTTTATGGTTTTCAATCTGCTATAAAGTCAGATTTCAAGCGGATTCCGTAGACCATAACACCTGTTTTGGATTTTCGTTTTTCAAATCCTGCGGTATCAAGCCCGGTATAGAAATCCGTGGTGCTTCTTGTGTATTCTCCTGTCCTCGCACAGTATGCACGGTACTCCTGGTAAAGCTCGCCGGACTTCTGCGTATATGATGGGTCAATCTCACAGCAGTCCTCAATGAACATGGAAAGCCAGTCGTTATTTTCCCGATAGTGAGATATTGCTTCACTCACGCACTGCGGAATTTTCAGCTTGAAATTGCATTCGATTACCTTTCTCGATCCCTCGATAATCCACGACAGCACAGCGCCGCCTGCTATTTCTGCAAGGTAGTCCGCATAATTTTTGATGTCAGAATTGCCCTCGATTTTTGCGTTAAAGGGTATGACGATAAGCCTGCGCCAAGTACCCTCGTCATTAGCCCCGACTCTCGGAAGGTGATTCGTGTACAGCACAAGCGTATGCGTGGGTGTATATCTGAACGGATCGCGATACTTCTTTTCTGCTGAAACCTCGTCAGTAGAACACAGCTGCTTTACCACCGAGGTGTTAAGCCGCATACCCTCCTCAAGTTCTGCCGCAATAACAAGCCGTTTTCCCTTAAGTTCAGCCATCTCGGGCTTGACATTTCGCTTACAGCCAACCGTGAGGGCATCGGCGGATATACTGCCGCTGTACGAACCAAGTACCCGTGCAATCGTGTTCCAGAACGTACTCTTACCGTTGCGACCCTCACCGTAGGAAATAATAAGAGCCTCCATGTACACTTTTCCAATCGCCGCAAGACCGACTATCTGCTGAACATACTCGATAAGTTCGTCATTGCCGCAGAAAAAGCTGTTCACGGCTTCAAGCCAGATATCCATACCATCATCACCGGGAGATACAGCAGTCACCTTTGTTATGAGATCGTCTGCGGAGTGCTCCGAGCTTGTCCCGGTTCGCAAATCGTATGTAGCCGCCGGAGTATTCAGCAGAAATTCCTGCGAATCAAAATCCTTAATATCACGCAGTAACATAGGCTTTGCCGCCTGCAATGCGGAAGTGATGTACTTCATATCCCTGCGTTTCATAACAAAGGTCTTGTACACGAGCGCTGTCATATACTCTGAAAAGGCCTTCTCGCTTTTCTCGTCTATTACCTTTTCGAGAGCCTTACCGCCAGATATGACAGTTTCCCTGTCTATTCCGGATTTCATAAGAGCCTGCTGCGCCTTTTCCAGAGCGGTTTTAGCTTCGTCAAGCTGTTTGTCAAGAAAATCCTCGCAGACTCCGACAGCAAGCTGTTTTGACTCTGCCCAGCGAACTCCGTCATAACGCATATAGTCGGTGGCGTCCGTGAATACAAGTTCGCCGCTGTACTCTCGTGCGAGGACTTTAGCTTGTCCGATGTCAGAATAGTCTTCGGGTTTCAGATTAAATCCCGAATTATACTGCTCGGGAGGAATATAGCCGTCCTGCTTTGCGACCTTTCTTCCGAATTTGACAGCGCTGTTCCAGATTGTCTGAAGCTCCGTATCGTCAAGAGGAGGATTGCACCTTTCAGCCTGTTTCAGATATTGTTGGTATGCTTCGTCAGTGTTTCCGAGCCGCTTTATAATGCGCCCTGCGTAATGTGACATAGTGCTGTTGCGGCTGCCCTCGGGTACACTTGTGCTGTTATTATCCCACTGTTCAAAATCCTCATTGTCGAGGAAATCTACGACAGACATATCGCCGTTGTATATTTCAACTCGCGGTATCGGAACACCGAAAAGCAGTCTTGCGCTGTCGAGTGCGTTCTTGTCGAAATACGGGAATTCCGCCGCAATGCGCTTTTTTAAGGCTGTGTATTCTGCGCTGTCCGTAATCGGCGGGATAGGAAAGTACACATGAAATCTCGGTCGAGCCGATTTGCCGCTTTTCGGGAGCATATTATTGCGGCTATATACAACTACAAATTCCACACCCGGAAAAGCCATAGCCACTTCGAGCGGTGTAACCCAATCGTTCGCGTCATCCGAGTGGTCGTTGTCGCAGTCCATTGGGATATTATCGGAAGAAAGAAAGTCATAATTATTACGACGAGAATTTCTGAATTCTGCGCTCACATGATCGTAGGCAACAGCCGCTCTCATATCATCTGCATTGCTGATTACAAGTCTGTTCGGATACAAATTGTTCTGCGGATTCCCAACGCAATTTGCTGTATAGAGTGTGAAATTCATCTTTTGACCTCCTTTAGTTCACTTGTAAAATAGCGAATAGTCTTATCCCAGTGCTTTGCAAGCCTTATTTCAGACTCCATTCCCTCTGTGATAACATCGCCGAACACCCACAGCTCGCGGCATTTTCCGAGCAAAACATAATTTATGGTATGTGTTGCGAGATATCGCTCCGCAGGGTCGCTATCATTCATGAACTGCGGATATAGCAAATGCGGCGCAATCGGAATAGCCCGGCTTTCCAACGCAAAACGGCAATACCGTCTTGCGTTACATACATTCTCTTCAATATTCCCGGAATAAGGGCTGCATACATAAACAACAGGTCTAAACCCATCGCCGCCCGGAGCGGCTGCCCTAAGAGCAGCCTCCTCCTGACTCAGTATATTTGTTAGTGCAGCATATGGTGTCGGGTCATAATAGCGTTCGGAATTGTAAATGTCAATCTTCAACACTGACCTCCCGTTCCATAATTGGCAGTATGCCATTCTCTTTGAGAAGTCCGTAAATAAACAGTCGGCCCTGCTGTGTCCAATAGGTGTGTACCCTGGTATGAACAGCTCCATCATTGCCGGGATAACTATGAGTCTTTGTGCTGGTGTACCCTTTTTCGGCGTACTTCTGATAAAGCAGCCAGATTTTATTACCCTGCTTAAACTGAACACCCTTTTCGTAAAGATAACGGTTCATTCGATTTGCACTCCAGCCGTAATCCTTTGCGATAGTTGAAATTGCGACAAGATCCTTGCAGTTAAGTACGACATCGTAGTACGATGCCTTGGGCTTCATCTCGGAAATCTGCTGATTCTGCACAGCTACCGTATGCTCGAGCAGTTTCCTATGTTCACGCTCCGCTTTCAGTTCGGTAAGGGCGGCTATCAGCATATCCGGGTTTTCAAGAAGCTCGTCCACAGCGTATACGCCGTGCCGCCGGATTGTCGGGAGTACCTCATTTGTTACCCAGCGCTTAAACTTTCTCGCATTCGGAAGCTTGCTGGAAAGAACTAAGCTGTACATACCGCTTTCGTTGATAAGAATTCCCATTGTTCCGTTAACGGTGAACGATTCGTTCACCGTCTTATCATCCTCATCGACATGATCCCTAAGTGCTTTTTGTGGATTGGCATATCCAAGTGCATCAGCGACGTCCTTACCGGAAAAATACGGAGTGCCCTCTATTTCAAAAGTACGAACGACCCCGAATTCCGGATTCTCATAAATCTTCATGTCATACATAAAAATGACCTCCTAATAATAAATCTTGAGGTTACCCTCTGCCTAATAGCCACGGCAAACTGCCAGATTGGACAGTTCACCAGATTTTCGCACATTTCTTTTTTGCACGCTGAAGGCGCTTGTAGACTGTGTCCCTATGTACCCCTATTTCAGCAGCGTATTCTTCGGGAGTGTTGCCATCGAGAATGACTGCAATAATGACCTCTGCGTATTCGGGTTTCAACAGAGAACGCAATTTCTGACACACATCTTCGTAATTTTCCTTACGTTCACGCCGCTCCTCGTCGGAATAATCGGGAATAAGGTCGAGCCCATCGCTGTTATCTGCCTCTTCATCGTCTTTTCTAAACGTTCTTTTAGGTTCACCTCGATGCCTGTCCAACTTATGCCAGCTATTGTATTCCGGTTTATTGTATATCTCCTCAACCTTATCCTGAATAAGCTGTTCCTTTTCCTCCTGCGTAATGTTCGCCCCAGCCTCAAGTGATAGGCTGACCCACACTTTCTCGGCATCGACTTCAAGAGTCTGATAGGTGTTGTCGTAACGCATTTTGATTTTCATGATTTACCTCCTGTGCCGGAGGGCAATCATGGCAGAATATAAAAAGGTCTGCGTTTAAGATACACGCAGACCCGCAAAGCCAAAAAGAGCGCAGCAAGGTAAGGGTATCTCGTCGCAGGTTGTTCGGCCGTCTTTATCACGGTGAACTGACCTATAAAGATATCCTGCCAAGATTGCGCACTCCGGCATGATTTGATATTTGTAGGCTCTACGGAACTTTCCGATTGAGCCGTTTATCCGAATTTTACATCAGATAAAAGATATATTATAAATCGCAGCGGACTGCAATTTACTGCAAAAATATAGTAAGTCGAGGCTGACTGCAAAAACTGCAGATTTTACAACGCAAATGTAATTTGCCGCAAAAAAATTCAAGTTTCTTTAATTGCCCCATAGGCTCACGCTTATAATAGAACTCTTTGTATAACTCTAAGCGTTTATTTGTCCGGCCGGTTTAAGAGATAAACTATTTTGCAATGGAAATTGACATTTCACAAATTTTATGTGTTTGCACAAAAATAATTTGTAAAATTGTAGAAATTTAAGCGAATATGTGATATAATGTATTTATGTATAATATCTAATGTTCAAATTTGCTTTATACACATTCATCGTAATTTCTACAAGCCCCCTTACATATATCATTTTAGCAAATTTGTTTTTTCAAAAACCGGATTTTCCGGACAAGCTCGGACAAATTCGGACAAAGTCCCACTATTTAAACAGGAGGTCTATAAATCATATGAATTTTTCTGAATATGCCACAGGGCTTTCTCCGTTTATTTCATATGGAAAATCCGAACACGATTATTTCACAGAACTCATCGGGAATTTTGTAGAAGATGCTGCTATGGACTCTTGTAGAATATTGAAGAGAGCTGATGACACAAAATATCGATTTATAAAAGGTACCCGACCAATCGCATCAAAGGATGCACAATACTTATATGATCACCGTGACAAGGAAAAGTTCGCAAATTGGGTATGGAATAGAATGGATGACTCTGATTCATACACTAATGTAGAAGCTTGGCTAAAAAAACTCAATCTTGTTTTTGATGATCCTTCTGTGGCGTGTGCTGACTTATTGGAAAGCATAATGCTTCAAATTTCCAAAGAAAATGCTAAATCACAAGCTATACAAGAAACGGAAATTGACCTTAAACTTATTGAAGATATTCAGGACAAAATAAAAATGCTACCCCGCCCAGCCAATGTGCCTGTTCCAAAAGAAGTGGCTCAAGATGAATGCATATATATTGGTGAACTATACCACGCATATGGTGATGCAGAAGGCATAGATTCATTTTCAGAGAATGATCTTCCATCGTTTCCTGATTACTCAGCCGATTTAGATGACCGCCGTATAGACTTCTATGCAGCGGAAACCATACGCCGCGGTGTACTGGAATTAAAAGGTGATAATTTAACAGGGCAATTTGATGTGTTAAAAAACGAAACCTTAGATGGTGTCAAAGACACTGCGAAACGCACGCATATAAACGGTTATGAACATATGCTTGCCATTATGGAGCAGGCGGTTAACGTTCCCGTGACAAACTACATACTTAGTGCATCACCGTATTGGATAAGCGGAAAGATAAAAAAGGGAGTATGTCATCACTTGGTTAACGACGGCAAGTTAGTGTGGGTAAAAAGGAGAAAGAAGTGATGAATGAATCAGCAATAGGCTCCACATTTGAAATCTCATTACGCATTCTTCTTATGCTCAATCAACTATCACCGCAAATTGTGGATGAACGACAGATTGAGATGATTGATTTTATATCAGTGTACGCTGCTGACTTCGGGTTGTTAGATGAAAACTTACACGGATATGGTGACTATAGGTACAGCGAATTTCCTGCAAGAAAACAGCCTGTAGCCATTGCTTTGAAAAATCTTGTTTTGGATGGATATATTAAACTTAATCCTACTCCGGTAGGATATAAATACTCTATCTTAGAAACAGGAAAAGAGATTTGTAACAAACTTACAAGCATTTATGCTGGGGAATACAATCTTGCTGTTCAGACTGTAGCCAATCACTTTAAAATTGAGGATTCCAGTTCTATGCTGAGAGAAATCAACAGGTTTACTACGCAATCACTAACGGAGGTTAAACATGAATAGATTTTATATTAAAAAACTCATTGTGTCCGGCGGAGGTCACAATGATTCTGTTATTGATTTCAAGCCTGGATTGAATTTTATACTTGGTCCTTCAAATTCGGGTAAAAGCCTAATTATGGATTGTTTGGACTATGCGTTTGGATTTATTCCTAGGAAAGATCGTCCTTCAAAGATAGTTGATAACAGCTACGGCTACGAACTTATTAAACTTCATTTAGCAACGGATAACGGGACAGTTATCCTCGAACGCAAAATTGGTGATTCAAAAATAAAAGTTAGTGGTACCGATTTTTCTGTAAAAAACGGCATATACAGTGTCAGCCGTAATGCAAAGGAAAACATTAACAATGTTTTTCTACATTTAATAGGAATAGATGAGCCCCATGCTATACGTTCATCCACAACAGGATCAAAAACGCAAGCATTAACATGGCGAGGCATTATGCACTTGTTTTTTGTGAAACAAAATGACGTTGCACGAGAAAGCTCTGCATTATTGTCACCAGGCGCTTTTGAAAACACTGCATCTGCCGCTGCGTTATTGTATCTTTTGACGGGACAAGATGCAAATAATCTTACTCCAGACGATGACCCCAAAATCAGTGAAGCAAAGAAAAAAGCGCTTATCGGATATATACAAGAAAAAGTAAATCAATACACCAAACGACGAGAAGAATTAGAAGAGATTCTCTCCTCGTCGAATATTACTGATCCACACTCAAGTGTTGACAAGGTTCGCAATGAAATTGCTGAGCTACAAGTTCAATTGAATACCGCTATTCAAGAAAGTCAGCTATTGATGTCACAAATCTACGAATGGAATAGTAAGCTTTCAGAATCCAAGACTGTTGAACACAATTTCTCCGTGCTTCATCAACAATACCAATCTGATATTCGTCGTATTGGTTTTATTGTTGACGGAGCCGCCAATATCACACAAACACGGAAAAAAGTTAAATGCCCAATCTGTGGTGAAGAGAGTGAACGTATTCCAAGCACTACTTTTATTAATGCTTCCGCAGCTGAACTCGAAAAAATTAAGAAACATTTAGCCGAGTTAAAAGAAGCACAACATAGTGTTAGTTGTCAACAGAAAATAATAGTTGACAAAATTCATGCTTTAGAAAACCAAAAAGAATCAATTGATTTATTGATCAGTAATCAACTTCAGCCTCAGCTATCTGAATTTGAAAACAAGCTTGATCAGCAGTTAAATTTGATTCAACTCACCGGTGAATTAGATGTTGTTCGACAGAATGAAACTCAATATAAAAGTGAATTGTTTAACAAGGAAACCGAACAAATATCAGAGATTTCAAAGCACAACATCTATGATGACTATGGGTATGATATAATTTTAGGCTTTGAAGAAAAACTGAAGCAAATCCTTTTAGCGTCTAAAATAGGCGGTGCATCTTCAGCAAGGCTAAATATGGAAAACTTTGACGTCGAAATAGGCGGGCTTAAAAAACCAGTTTCAATGGGTGGAGGCTTTTGTGGTATATTGAATACTATTACAACTCTTGCGATGAGCGGCTATCTGATTGACCTTGATCGAAATGCTCCAGGTTTTTATGCCGTTGACTCATCTCTGACACAGTTATCGGAAGCAGAGCATATTGAGCAAAGCGATACAATAAAAAAGAACTTTATTGAATACCTTATATCTCATGCTCAAGAGAGGCAAGTTATCATTGTAGAACAAACAAAACGCATGCCTTTTATTCCAAACGAAAGTGCCGATGGAAGTGTTCATGTCATACAGTTTTCGCAAAACAAAAATGAAGGGCGTTATGGATTCCTAAATGATATATATAATCCTAAGGATCAATAATCAGCAATGGGCTGAATAGATAATGGAGATGATGTACGGCAATAATAATTCAACTATTTTCAAAGAAGGTTAAAGGTATATGATTTAGTGTATAATTTGCACAGCTAAGCAAAATGAAACAAATAAAATGTTATAACAGGAGGATTAATATGGCACAAGACGAAAAACAGTGGCATCCAAGATTTCTGAAATACATGAATAGCATTATCAATCATCCAAATTACATCGGATTGCCCATAAAGAAAAGGGCTGACAATTCTTATGCATGGATAGCAACTGCAAAATCAGAGATCGGAAGAGGTCGTAAAGATTGGTGTATTGATAAGGCTATTAAATTAGGATTTATCAACACGCATAAAGATTATCCTGGGATGTATGCAGATGTAATGCTTGAAATACACCCTACCAAATGGAAAGTATGCCAAATATGCGGTAAGGAAATGTCTATATACTACCATTACCCAAATGCCAACTTTCTGAAAGCACTGAACAAAAAATTTTCAGCGGATTTTTCTGACTGCGACCATATAAGCGACATATGGGATGAACTACTAAATTGCGGTGTTCATAAGGATGACATTGCTGCGTTCCTAATTACCAAAGGTAATCTGTCCTTAGATCCAATAACTTCTAACAAAGATGACATAATTGATGCTTTGGAATACGCTTGTCGTAAGGGAAACAAAAAGTGTTTAGGACCCGGCGCAATGTCAAATTTTCCTGATCGATTTGATGGCTTTCATACATATAATCGCTGTTGTAGAGCAACTCAGGATAAGGGGCGTTCCAAAGAAAATCTAAAATCCTATACTAAAGACAGACGGGCATATGAATATTGGAGTGATGGCAACATTCATGCGGCTAACCAATTTATGGGCAGTAGCTTCTTTGATGGCATATCAGCCGACCATATTGGACCTATTTCATTAGGTTTTGTTCACGACCCACGTTATTTACAGCCTATGTCAAGCAGTGATAACTCATCAAAGCGTGACAGATTACAGGTTGCCGATATTGAAAGCATTATTGAAACAGAGCAAAGGACTGGCGTGTATCCAATGTCATGGCAATCTAAATTGATATGGGAATTCATAAAGAAGAACTACAAAAAACATAACGATAAAGTGCCTACCATTTATCGCGATGCCCTAAAACAGAATATGGCCAATTATATGTTTGTTTTACAGACGATTCTTGAGTTATGCCCTAATCGTGGAGAAGATTTTCTCATTTCTGCTTTTTTAAAGCCTAATTATAAATATTTTGCATACTCCTACCAGTTCAATGACAAAGGCGAAATCATCGGTAAAGATAATCGACATTACACAGATCGAAATCAGCATGAAACAGACAGATATAAGCGAATTGCCATTGATTCTGTTTATGATTATGCCGAAAAAGAAAATCGTAATAGCACTCAAGATCTAAATCCTTCTGAACTTCAAAATCTTAAATTGATTTGCAACTGTATTGAGTCCAATGAACCTGATAAAGTAAACAAACAACGTATCGTGAGTCTTATGGAGTCAATAGAGAAACGCATAATAAGTTCACTATAACTAAAAAAGGATGACCCACAAAAGGGCCATCCTTTTTTATATGTCAAATAAGCGTAACTGCTCATGAGATTCAATAAAGCGTTCTTGCAACATACCCGTAGATTTTAATTTCACATACTTCTCATAGGATATGTTTCCTTTGAAAAAGTCAAGTATTTCTGACTTAAAACCGCCAGCATATTTAGCAGATTCCTCACAGGGTACTGATTCTAAATCACCTATCGTTTCCCTTGCAGTGACCTGCCTTGCTTCATCTTCTGTTATAGGAGGAGGAAACAATTTATGTGGTAATATATGCAAATCGCTTCGAGTACAAATTATAATTACCCTTTTTCTTTTCTGTGGAACTGCAAAATCACTTGCAATCAAAGTCCTTCCTTCAGTGTTATATCCCAGGTCACTAAACAATGAATGAACCTCCCGATATGTTTTTCCTCCTTGGTAACTGAGCAATCCTTCAACATTTTCAAAGACAATAATCTTAGGATTTACCCTTCTAACAATATCGACAAATTCTCTAAACAGTTGATTTCTCGGATCATCAGTAGCACGAAACCCGGCTAAGGAAAAACCCTGACATGGAGGTCCGCCGCATATGATTTCTGCGCCACCGTCTATAGCCACTTTCTCAATTTGATTTTTTATTTCTGTAGTGGTTATATCTCCGCAAAGCACTTCAATTTCAGGATTATTGATTTTTAATGTTGTGCAGGCGCTTTCTTCAATATCATTACAAAGCAATGACTTGATTCCAGCAGCCTTAAATCCAGCGGTCATTCCACCTGCACCGCAAAAAAGGTCAATTGACCTGTAGCAGCCTGTTTTTTTCTTTATCTCATGCGCTATTTGATAAGCTAATAACGTTGGCACAGCATTGCCAACCTGTTTGAGAAGCTGAGTCTTATTACCAAAAAAGTAATAATCATCTTTGAATGTTTGAAAACGTGCTGCCTCACGCACACTCAGTACTCTTTCGTGCACTGGGTGAACATAAGTTCCATTGCCTGGACGGTTAAAATATGTGGTTATGGTATAACTTGGCTTGTTGTAATCAATCCTGCCATACAATGTTGTTCTGCCACCTGTTTGAGTTATGCGTTTTAACCTTTTGGATTTTTCAATGGTTTCTGACGGAATATCTTTCCAGCTTCCTCCCGGAGGTACAGATTTTATCATTTCAAGATCCAAATCACTTAATTTGAATGTGGTGTGATTTAATAAAAAGCCATGACTAAGAGCGATATATTTTTGGGTGATTCCCTTTGCAACATTTGCATCAATTTTACTAAGCCCATTCAAATGATTGTCTATCTTCTCATTGCTATCAAGGATATCAAGAGCTAACTCATCTGTGATACCTGGGATTATATGCCTAAGCGCCTGCGCATATTCGCTAATATAATTATTTTCTTCCATGTCATGCCCTTCGTTCATTTCAAAAATCCCATAGGCGCTACACACTAGTTGCTCAATTTCGTCCAAAACAGATTCATCGTTTTTATCAAAATACTTATGACTTAGCGCTGTAATCTGCTTAAGTTCAGGAGCTTCTAACGGGACAGGAAAACAGTCAATTTCATAATTATTTACGTGATTATTGCTACTTGTTAATTTAAACAGCCAATTGATGATTTTGGTGTTGAATAAGCCTAAAAGGGTATACACGTCAATATCATAAATATTATCTTCAACAGAAATAAAATTGCACGAATTACCTAGCACGTAATTTTCAGGCACTAAAGCAAAAGTTACTCGCCGTTCTTTCTTCATGTTTGCAATTTGTTGACAGGCTATTCTCTGCTTCTCGATAAAGCATCTTTTTTTAGTACAATTAATAAAATCACCTGTAACATAATCACATTCTGAAGAATCAATCAGATTATAATATCCAATGTTTCGACCACGTATCAACCTATAGCCTGTGTTATGAGCTACTATATTATCTTTATTCAGCGTTAAATCAAGTTCCCCACGTGAATTAACTATGAAAGGAAGGTTTTTCACAATAGGAAATTGCCTAAGTTTTCTAAGCAAATGATACTCCTTTGATGAAACTGCTACAATTGCGTTTCCAGTATTTGGGTTGACAATGTCTGATATATCAACATTGGCTATATCATCAGGATGATTACAAAAATCCTTTATTACAGAAACGCTATCAGTTTTTTGCCCTTTTTTAATAATTAAAGAGCACAGTGCCTGCTGAGAATTCACATATCCGCACCCCTCATTTAGTAGTTTGATGGAAACAAGTTTATTGTCTTCAATAATATGTGTTCTTAATTTCTTACAGGTTTTGTCAGATATTATCGAAGCTGGAATAAGTAAGCTAATATAAGCATTATCATTTGAATATCTGTCGATTATCTCTTCTACAAATAATTTATAGAGATTTAGTACCCCATCAACCGAATAGCGAAAACGACTAGCTACGACATTGGATATAAAAGAATACTTTTGTTTGTCAATATCAAATTCTTTGTTCTTACCATAATGATCGCTTTCAGCTTTAAGATTTTTATATGGTGGGTTTGTAGCCACAATATCAAAACCATTTTCTACGATTTCAGCTGGGAAAACATCATCGATTTTAATATATTGTAATTTTGAAGCTGTTACATCAACTAGTAGACCAGTCCCGATATGATTAGCGAAATATTCATCGTCTAGTTCAATTTCCCATAAGCAACGGGATAATCTCTTTAAAGAACTTTTATATGTTTCTATTGCAGTAGGGTTAATATCTGCGACATAAATGTTATCAAGGAGTGTAAAAACGTCATCTTTTGATATGCCATTTTTCACAACCTGTTTAATATAGGAAAAGACAAAGTTTCCCGCACCAACGCAAGGCTCCAAAAACTTGTATTCACAAAGTTTTTTAGTAGGGTTATTTCCTTTAAGGTTTTCAATCAATTCGTTCATCATTAAGTCGGTGAGTATTAAGGATGTATAGTAACTACCAGTCCTTTTTCTGGTTAATGTATCCATGTTCATTTCGGTGGCACGGCTTGCATCACTTAAAAACAGCCACAATTCTGCGAAATTTGTATTATCCATATGCTCTCCTTTACTTAATGCAAATTTGCTCACTTGAAACGCACGAAAAATCGTGTACTATTTTATTTCCACATGGGAATAAATTGGCTTCTAAATAATCAAGAAGCGGTAACCCATCGATGAAATAGTACATCTGTGGCACAACAAAATTGCATAAATCAGAACGCAGCTGTTTCAAAGGGATTTTATTTGTATCTTGAAAATCAATTATTTCCATTGCATATTTGTGGTGTTTCATGTATTCATCTATTCGTAGTAATGTACTTTTATCATAAGAATACTGCTTTTTCCAAGTTTGTATCTCAATTCGATGATCCAAATGCATGATTCCGACTATCGACTTTACTGGCGAGCTGACATACAAATATGCCTTAATTGGTTCATTTGGAAATACTTTTCTATGTTCGTATATTTTTTCTCCAGAAAGGACTTTATTGTATATATCAGCTTTAAAGCTTAAAAGCATTGTTCTCATTAATTACCTTTCTATAGCACTTTGTCCGCTCTTTACCCATTCATCCAATTCGGAAATTTTAAACTTCCATAGCTTTCCCACTTTATGTGCAGGAACACTTGATCCTTTCCGAATCCAGTTTCTTAAAGTATCTTTATTGACGCTTAAATAATCAGCAGCCTCTTCAAGATTAATCCATTTATCAGTATCCATTAAAATGATCCTCACTATCGTTTTGTATTTTTAGTATATTATAGCATAAAACTCGCTTATTTTCAAGGCGTTTATATGATTTCGTATGATTTGATATGATTTTCTTATTGCAATCCACAAAATTTGTGGTATAATAAAAACGAAGACCGTTACTAAAACTTTGATATCTTTACTGGTGTCATTTACATTTAGTACTTTATACCAATCGGACATATTTCCCTATACGCACCCACAAAAGCAAGCGTTCCATCAACCCGCAAACCCACCGCAGACATCGTTTGAAACGGCTCGTGCCACGTTGAGTGCGTGGTGTCGATGTCAAGGAAAGCGGAGTGAATCGGGATATATGGCTTAACGGTGCAGTTTGTGCGTGTTGGGCAGACTGTACTGTTTTGGTGGAATATGGTGATTTGGCGTATAGGGTAATATGTCTGCGGTGACAGCAGTTTCACAGCGATACACGGGGTGTGGGTCGGGTGTGCGGAAGTGGTGTGACGGTGAGAGGAAAAGATATTCAAAGCATAATAATCTCCGACCGCAAACAACAGTCGGAGATTTTTCTTGCATATGCAGCAACAGGCACTTACATATTCAAACGGCAATGAGTGCCTGCATTAAGCTTTCTATTCGTCAACCCATTTCATTTGGCTTTCAACATCCCAAAATGATTTTCCATTCCAAATAGGCGCTTCTTCTAATGCTTCAATACATTCGATAGCAGATGTCTTTGTAATTGAAAATACGGTTTCGTCTGTTGAGAGATTATATACTTCCAACCGAACGCTAATAACCTTTCCATCGGTATTCATTTTAGATTGACAACCATTGAAAAAAACTTTTCGTTGTTATAGATGACATAATGATCTTCATAACAGAGCTTGTCAAGAAACTCAGATACTTTTCCGTTGATCATACTATTTCCTCCGGCATAGGTCACCCATACAACACGGTAATCTCGTTCTCCACCTCATAGATTGTTTTTCCATCGAATGCCCTGCTTTCCTCAAAACAATCCACGCATTTTTCACGAGAAACATCGGAACACTTAAAAACAATAACATTCTTTGTAACATTCCAAAGTTCCAATGTATACATATTATCAGAAAGATCTACATATCCCGAAATCATATAACGTTCCGTGCGATAGATAAATTCCATTTCAGGGTTATTATACAATTCAAGAATAAACTCGGTTATGTTCCTACCTGTCATTGTTTTTTTCCTCCGATAGTAATCAAGATATTCATTGATTTGGACATCTGAAACTCCTTTGAAATACTTCCTGTATTTTTGAATTTCATCGGGAGTCATATATCTGCCTTTCTGACGATGTTCTATACCGGGTTGAGTATATTCGTGGATATGAAAAACATTCAATCCATTCTCGGATAAACCGCTTTCAAAATGATAACCTATCTCAAGAATTGGAAGATGATCTTTAGTGAACTCCCGATACTGTCTAAAAGCACCATTTTTCTTATCAAGTATTATGTACGCATCAGATGAATGAGCCTCCGCCGGCATACTATGACTTGCCTCTGCATTGACGGGAGCTAGTACCTTTACACATTCTATTTTCCCTACGGTATTGTAAACATATTCTTTCTGCTTGCCCTCTGTATATGCACCTCTACCGCCCATATCAGCGCACCACCTTTCTTGATGAGAGATAGTCAACGGCTATAATATTACCTAACATCTCTTCAAAAGGGGTGCCAAAGCAGATAATTGCCGACGGGGACAGCTTTTCAAGCATGGCATTATACCCACGCATAAAGGAAAGCTTATTACTCTTACAACCTATCATACCAACAGCAACAACAGCATTCTGTTCAACGCCGTCAAAGCAGAAGCTAAAACTTCTTGCATCGCCCCAACTAATTGTAGGAATAACCGTAAGCCCCTTGCTTTGCCAATATGCTCCTACCCAACGGCTGTGTGCAACGCTTTCAATTTGACGCCATAGACACATATCAGAATATGTAGAGTAATCCGGCGTTAACAGGAAAGCGTATTGTGAGTAACGGTTCAGAGTTTTTTCAGGATTGTCGTAAATCCCTTTGAAACGATAGTCATCGACAAAGAAATGAACTCCACGCTTTTTGTTTTCTTCGGTATCGTTTGAACGGGTATCCGAACAAGCTACAAGTGAAATGTTGTTTGTTGTAAGTTCCTGTTTTCTTACTACAGGCATTTGCCATTTTCCAATGGTAGGAAAATTATTGCGCATAAAAAGGTCGTTGGTACGCATATTAATACTTGTCATATAAACAGTATCCTTTCTAATGTCGTTGTTTTTTAGCTACATTGCCAATAGACAAAGAAAGCAAACTGTGCTATAATAAACTTGCTAGAGTTGTGTATATTGCACAGCCGACAAACGCATGGGTTTACTGCGCCAACAGTTTACCCGTGCGTTTTCTTTGTCTTAGGATACACATTCAATAAGCCTCACCGCCTTTATTTTTACAAGTGCCTCATATCAAAGCATTTTTCTGTATAGTTGCTGCCTGAATCGAAACACCACATTTGTCGCTGACTTCCTCAACAGGCATATTTTTTATAAGCTCGGAATCTATCATCAACTCACCGGCAAGACATTTTGCCTGCCATTCAGGGTCTTTATAAGCCGGGATAGAATATCCATCAAATGAACGAGCCAATCTAAAACCGCAGACGCACAATGTGATAAAATGAGCAAATTCATGAGCCAGGGTCATTCTATCGCGCCCAATGCCATTACAAGCGCCCTCATAAACATCGCTGCGTATTTTTATGGTTTTTGAAATAACATCAGTCACAGCGTGTTCTCCCGGCTCTAGTTCGTCAACCTCAACAACTTCAAAATAAGCCTCGCTGTCAAACTCTGGGAGTAGCTCCAACACATCTACTATCGGAAAATATAGTTCATTTTCCAAGCCGAACATCTTTCTTATTTTCTTGGCGAGCTGTCGCAGCTCCATTCTTGATTTTGCTTCAACACAATAACTGCTTATAATTATCACTCCTTATTACGATTAAGAAATCTTTGGATCTGAGAAACAACATCATCGTCCATATCGTTAAACTTTCTTGCAAATTGCAAAGCAAGGTCGCGTTTGTCGACACTGCTTGTAGATAATTCTATTTCAATGCTATTCAAGCTTCTGTCACGAGCAATGGATAACTCCTGCTGTTCCTTTTCGTCCAGGCAGTAAATTGAAGTCAATTTTTCAATCAAATCATCGGGAATATTTCTTTTTCCGCATTCAATTGCCGATAGATAAGACGATGTCATCCCCAGCTTATCAGCCATATTTTTCAAAATCTCCCCCTTATCTATACGCAGCTTTCTCAAGAATTTACCGAATTCCGTGTTCACTGCAATCAACTCCTTTCGAAAGCATTATAACACATTAAGATGATTTTGTCAACACTTTTTGTTGATTTATTGCTATACTTTTTTCTGCTACAAAATATAAAAGTTCCACATCATGATTTCTATTTTTATCCCCGACTTCAACTCCACAGAAAACCTATCGTCCCATACGACAATCTTCTTAAGCCACCGCCGAGCAAGGCTCTCGTCAAACTCGGTAATCTCGGAATCCTGCTGCTCAATGAACTAGTTCAGTTCGTTGGTACGCTTTTGCTCGTCACGGACAGCGATGTCTTTGTAGTCCTCCCTGCTGGACGCACATTTCCATATATGCCCAATTAAAGCCCTATGCTCCCCCAAAACCGCAAAACCACCGCAAAAATTGTTTGCAACGGCTCGTGTCACGATGAGTGCGTGGTTGCGATGACGCGCAGGGAGCAGAACTCCGCAGCAGTAACAGAATAACCTCTATGCCCCCCGGATTCCGGAGGGCATTACTTCTGCATAGTTGACTTTTTCGCCGGAATGCGCTATAATAATATAAGTGTAACTATCAGAAAGGATAATGCATTATGCAGAAAGTACATGTAAACGCAAGCCGCAGCTACGATATAATCATCGGCAGCGGACTTCTCGATAACGCCGGGGATTACATTTCCGCGGCAATAAAGGCGCGCCATGTGTGCGTTGTGACCGACGACACCGTGGACGGGCTGTATTCCGACAGAATGATGAAGACCCTGGCGGACCACGGATTCAGCGCCGTCAAGTTCGTCTTCCCCCATGGGGAGGCCTCCAAGTGCCACACCACCCTTATCCGGCTGTATGATTTCCTGGCGGACAACGGATTCACGCGCTCCGACGCGCTCATCGCGCTCGGCGGCGGAGTCACCGGCGACCTGACCGGATTCGCGGCTGCAAGCTACATGCGCGGCATCGGATTCGTGCAGGTTCCTACAACGGTTCTCGCCCAGACCGACAGCTCCGTCGGCGGCAAGACCGCAGTGGACATCGCCGGAGGAAAGAACCTGGTGGGCGCATTCTACCAGCCCCAGCTGGTGCTGTGCGACACCGACACGCTCTCCACCCTCACGCCGGAGTTCTTCGCGGACGGCATGGCTGAGGTCGTGAAATACGGCATGATAAAGTCCCGGGAGCTGTTTGATATCCTCACCGAAAAGGATATCCACGACAACCTCGAGGACATAATCACGCGCTGCGTTTCCATCAAGGCGCAGGTAGTCGAGAACGACGAACGCGAGAAGGGCGAGCGAATGCTCCTGAACTTCGGACATACCCTCGGGCACGCTATCGAGAAATATTACAATTATACCGGAATGTCCCACGGTTACGCCGTCGCTATCGGAATGAGCACCTTCACCCACATCGCCGAGCGCCGCGGAATGTGCCGCCCAGGAGTTTCCGAAAAACTGGACGCACTGCTGAATAAGTGCCATCTTCCCCTTACGACGGAAGCCCCGATGGACGTTCTCTTCAGGAACTCCCTCGGCGACAAGAAGCGACTTTCCTCCGGCATGAATATAATTATCTGCCCGGAAATCGGCGAAAGCAAGATTTGCAGCATGTCCATCGACGAATACGAAAATTTCCTGAAAGGCTGAGGTGAACGCATGAATATCGTCATTACACCAAAACCGCTCTCCGGCAGAGTCGTGATTCCGCCGTCCAAGAGTATTTCCCACCGCACTCTTATCTGCGCCGCCCTCTCTAAGGGCGAAAGCGAGATAACCGGCGTCCTCGAATGCGAGGATATCGACGCGACCACCGACGCCCTCACCGCACTCGGCGCTGAAATACGCACTGAAAACGGCGTTACTTACGTCAGGGGTATCGAGAATGTGCCCTCCTACGCGGAGATAAACTGCCGGGAAAGCGGCTCCACCCTGCGATTCATGATGCCCGTCTGCGCGGCTCTCGGCGTTGAAACGGTATTTACCGGCTCCGGAAAGCTGCCCACCAGACCCGTGACTCCCTACCTGGATCAGTTCCCGAAGCACGGCGTGGAATTCATTTCGGACACTTTCCCCTACCACATCAAGGGAAAGCTCACCTCTGGTGTTTACCCCGTAACCGGCGACATATCCTCCCAGTTCATCACCGGGCTGATGTTCGCAATGCCCCTTCTTGAGGGCGCCAGCGTTATCCAGCTGACCTCCACGCTCCAGTCCAAGCCCTATGCGGACATCACCGTGAACTGCATGCGCGCCTTCGGTATCGAAACCCTGGAGGTCAACGGCAACTACAACATCAAGGGTATCCAGACCTATAATCCCACGAAGTTCACCGTGGAGGGCGACTGCTCCCAGGCGGCATTCTTCGCCGTTGCAAACGAACTCGGAAGCAGCATTGAACTCGTCGGAGTCAACCGCAACAGCGTGCAGGGCGACCGCGCGGTGTTCGACATAATCGACAAGGCGATAAAAATAAATGGGAACTACTCCGGCTTCGACATCGACGCTTCGGATATCCCGGACCTGGTTCCCGTGCTGACGGTGCTCGCCGCCTTCGCCGAGGGGACTTCCCATATACGGGGCTGCAAGCGCCTGCGCATAAAGGAGAGCGACCGCCTGGTATCCATCTCGACAGTGCTCAACTCACTGGGCGCCGATGTAAAGATAGTAAACGACGAACTGGAGATAAACGGCGTGAAGGAGCTTTCCGGCGGCGTATGCTCAAGCTTCAACGACCACCGTATCGCAATGTCGCTGGCGGTGGCTTCCCAGCGGTGCACTTCCCCGCTGACGATAACCGGGGCGGAGTGCGTTGCAAAGAGCTATCCCACTTTCTTCGAGGATTTCCGGGCGCTTGGAGGTGAATACGATGTCGTCATTGTTTGACGGAGGTATCTCCGTATCCATATTCGGCGAGAGCCACGGCAGGGGTATCGGCGTCGTGCTGGACAATCTGCCCTCCGGCGAGGAGATAGACCTTGATGAGATCGGTATCTACATGGCGAGAAGAGCCGCGAAATCCGACGGCACCAGCACCCTGCGACTGGAGAAGGATATTCCCGATATTCTCTCGGGAATCTACGAGGGCAAAACCACCGGAACTCCGCTGGCGGCGGTGATATTCAACGGCGAGCAGCATTCCAAGGACTACGGCAATATAGCACACATCGCACGGCCTGCCCACGCGGACTTCACGGGATTCCTGCGCTACAACGGAGCCAACGACCCCCGGGGCGGAGGGCACTTCTCCGGTAGACTCACCGCGCCCCTGGTATTTGCAGGCGCAGTCTGCGCGCAGATACTTGAGCACCGTGGGATCACCACCGGCGCACATATCCGCTCCCTGAAAGGGATACAGGACCACGCCTTCGACCCGGTGAACGTGACCGCAGAACAGCTGAGAGCCGTCAAATCTGCGGCATTCCCGGTGCTGAACAGCGGAGTTACCGGGGAAATGCGCGAAGCTATCCTCGCTGCGCGCAGCGACCTCAACAGCATAGGCGGAATCGTGGAATGCGCCGCAGTCGGAATGCCGGCAGGCGTCGGTTCCCCGATGATGGACGGGCTGGAGAACGTGATCTCCCGGCTGGTGTTCGCTATCCCGGCGGTAAAGGGTATTGAGTTCGGTAACGGATTCGGCTGCGCAGATATTTTCGGCAGCGAAAACAACGACGAATTCGCGGTGCGTGACGGAAAGATAGTGACTCTTACCAACAACCACGGCGGAATACTCGGCGGAATCAGTTCGGGAATGCCAATAATATTCCGCACCGCATTCAAGCCTACCCCCTCGATATCCCGTCCGCAGAAGAGCGTGGATTTCAAGGACATGACCGAGCAGGAGCTTGTGATAAAGGGAAGGCACGATCCCTGCGTGGTTCCCCGGGCGGTTCCCTGCGTTGAGGCGGCGCTCAATATTGCGCTGGTTTCCGCGCTTTCAGCAGAGGGAAAACTCTGAACTTATTTCCAAGGAAGCAGGTGAAGTGATGAAAGAAATTCCCAGAATCCGGATAGACGACGTTAATGAGATCAGGATACTTGTCTGCCACCTGATCTACAGCCTGGGCTGTCCTCTCACCAGAGATCAGCTTGCGGAAATAACTTCACTGGAGCAGGCAGTGAATTACTTTGATCTGATGGAGGCGCTGGACGGGATCACCGCGCGCCTGTGCACCTGCCAGGAAGTAAACGGAGTCCCGGTCTACGCAAACACCAAGCTTGGCGACGCCGCCGCCCGGGAATTTGGCAGCGAACTTCCACAGTCGATACGCGAGAAAATGTTCGAGGAAGCTGTCAAGGTCTACACCCGGGACGAGATCAAGAAGGACGGTCTGGTTTCGGTCCGCTATGCCGAGCACGAAAACGGAATGTGTACTATCGGCGTCACGATAAAATCCGAAAAGACCGGCAGGCAGAAGTACTACCTGACGATCTCCGCCGAGGGCAAGGAGGAAGCCGACCGCATTAAGAAGCGGATACAGTCCTCCCCGGAGGGATTCCGCAGATACCTCGAAAGCTACTTTTCCGAAAACTGATAGAGTTGCCTCAGAAATGGGGCAGCTTTTTTGCGTCATTGACAATCATCGCATATCGTGATATAATAGAAAAGTGGATTCACTTACGGAATCCCCACAAAATGGTTGGTTGAAAAACGTGAAAGGAATGTAATTGTATGAAAAATCATAATGAAGAATCTCCCAGGGGGTTCTCCAAAAAGCCGCTTATCATCATTGCCGCTGCGGTGATAATCGCCGGCGGCGCCACAGCCGCGACCGTAACCGCGGTAAACTACGCCAACAGCCCCTCCAGGCTTGTTTCCCTGGCGCAGAAATTTCTGAACGACTCGGACTATGAACGGGCAATAATCGAGTTCGACAAGGTGCTGGCGATGGATCCGCTGAACGTAGACGCTTACATCGGTAAGGCAGAGGCACTGGCAGCCCTCGGACGTTCCGACGAGGCCCTGGAAGTCCTCGCGACGGCGCTTGAAATGGTCGGCGACACCGCAACTCCGGAGGACATCAGCCGTATCCGTGAACTCATCGACAGCATAAAGGGGCCGGCGCCGGATACAGGCACTTCCGAAACCGCGGTTACGGAAGAAGCCGCGACCACGGAATCCCAATCCGAATCCGCCACGCCGACGGGAACGGAGTTCATCAGGACAGCCGTTCACGCTGATCTTACGGACGGGTACTACGACGGATACATCGACGAGGACGGGAACTACCATTTCGAAGAACACCACGATGGTGATGGATATCAGTTTGACGTTACGGAGATCAACCGTATCTATCAGAACGACGCTATCTCAATGTGCCCGGTATATCACGCTACCTGGAATTACGATGACGGCGTGCTGACGGATCACGAGGAATTCGACTACCGCACGCCCGGCGTGCTTTCCTACTACTATTCGAATGCGAATGACCCGGCTGGCGATGTCCGCAGTGAAATCACATATAAAACCGACGAAAACGGCTGGATCACCCAGGAGGGCAACTGCGTATACACATACGAATTTGATGAGTACGGCAGGCTTATCAGCACGGTTGCCAGCAGAATAAGCGACGATCCGGACATCTCCGCAGATGGTCTTGAAATAATGTTTGGTGAGGGAAACTACGCATACGAATACGGTGAAAACGGAGCACTCAGCCGCATGACATGCCATGACAACGACGAACTTGTCGTGGAGTTCCGCTTTGACGAATGGGGGAGCACCACATACAAATTCCGCAAACAAAACGCAAAAATGAATACCCTCGAAGAATACAGCTATGACTACACTTTCGGCGGCGACGGCACCCCGGTATCCGCTGAGGTCACATGCACCCGCATAAGAAACAACGAAACGGAATCCAAATCATTCAACAGCACCTACACGGAAACCTACACCTATGAAAGGGCGCAGTGAGGTCTACCGCTTTTTGAAGGAATAATCGCACATACTCCCTCCCCTGCCTATCTGCTGGGTGTAGATGAACTCCGCGCGCGGAAGCTCTCTGTACATCATGTCGTCCACCTGGCAGAACACGGCGGTGAATTCCGGCATTCCGTACCTGCTGAAGATGTCGTGGTAATTGCACCTGCGCGTTATCATCGAGTAGGTGTCCCTGGGGCATTTCGGGAATTCCACCTCCCAGCCGTGACCGATGGTGTTCCCGAATTTGACCGGCATGCTGATTTTAAGCAGACGCACGAACCAGCCGTGGCTCGCCAACTTCTGCATTTTCGGCACCGTGGGCTTCAGGAAATCGTACATCGCGTTCGCAACGGATTCCTGCGCCTCCTTCCGGGGCTTCCCGTTTTCCTCGAGGGTAAGCTCCATCGCAAGCGCTGTTATCAGGTTGCACATGTGCGAGTAATTCTTGCGGTCGGCGTATTCCCGGTTCTCCTCAAGAAGCCGCGACATTCTCCCCAGCAGGCGGAGTTTGTCGTCAGGCTCCCATGCCGCATAATAATCCCGGAATCTGCTTTTCGCTATCATCTTTTCCGGGTCGTATTTCTTGTCCATCGTGGCACTTCCTTTACAAGTTAGTCTATACTACTTAATTCTACCACGAAAACCACCCGCTGTCAAGGCTGATTACATTTGTTTGCCTGCGATAACTTATGTTGACAAAGCAGTTCATTGGTGATATAATTGTTCTGTTAGATTGAACTAATCGGAGGTAGCACTATGAAAATACTGGTCTGCGGTTCCGGAATCATCGGAAGCCTGCTGATACATACCCTGCTGCAAAACAATAACGAGGTCACAGTCCTCGCCCGGGGTAAGCGCCGGGAGGAGCTTGAAAAATACGGACTGCGCACGAAATTCCACGGAAAAAAGGTCGTCAACACCGACAGCCCCCGGGTCGTGGGAGAGATTCCGGCGGAGCACTTCGACCTGGCATTCTCGGTAATGCAGCACGAACAGCAGTGGAAGCTGCTGAAAACCCTGGGCGCAGCGGATTGTTCCGCAGTGGTGCTGGTCGGGAATAACCTCTCTGCTCCCGAAATGAAGCAGCAGATAATCGAGGCAGGCGGCAAGAACGTGCTGTTCGGATTCCAGGGCACCGGCGGAAACCGCTACGAGGACTATACCGAAGTGCTCTCGCTCCATGCGCCGTCAATGGTGCTCGGAGGGCTTGGCGAGAATATTCCCGGGGAAATCACGAGCATTGTGGAAAGCACCTTCGCCGGGGCTGACTACGAAATCAAGTGGATGGACGACATGGACGCCTGGTACAAATGCCACGCTGCGTTCATCGTTCCAGTCGCGCGTCTGTGCTACACAGTCGGCTGCGACCTGCGGAAATCCACCGGGAAGCAGCGTAAAATGCTGTTTGACGCCACCTCAAACGCCTTTGAAGCGCTGAAGAAATCCGGCTGTGCGGTCAGACCCGAGGGCGAGGACGCGTACTACCGACCCGGCGTAAAGCGTGTCCTGATGAGCGCCATGATGAATATCATGTGCCACACGAAACTCGGGGATATGGCGGCTTCCGACCACTGCCGGCATGCGGTTTCCGAGATGGAAGGGCTTGCGGTGAAGATGGACGAAATAGTATTCAATTCCGGCGTGGAATGCTCCGCCTACAAGTCGATGAAGGACTCCGCCCCGTCCTGGGAGGAGATCCACAGGATATACGACAAATAAAACATGCTCCCACCGATTTGGTGGGAGCTTTTTAGCAATTCATCCGCTCGGTGACCTGCCGTTACTTAATGCAGCTCTGATAGTGATTCAGCAGCTCGCCGAACCGCTGGAAATGCACCACCTCGCGCTCACGCAGGAAGCGGATAACCTCGTTCACATCCTGGTCGTCGGACAGGCGCAGGATATTATCGTATGTCGCCCTGGCTTTCTGCTCTGCTGCCATATCCTCGACAATGTCCGCAATTGGATCACCCTTCACCTGGAAATACGACGCCGTAAACGGTACTCCGCTTGCGTTCGCCGCCCACACTCCGTTGGCGTGATCAACATAATAATCCGCCTTGCCGTACTTGTCGAAGCTCCGCGCGCCCTCACCGTCCGTCAGCTGCCCTACTATGCTGCCGATTATCTCAAGGTGCGCAAGCTCCTCGGTGCCTATGTCAGTAAGCAGCGACTTTCCCATATTGTCCGGCATTGTGAAACGCTGTGAAAGATACCGCAGGGAAGCAGAGAGTTCTCCGTCTGGACCGCCGTACTGACTTAAAATAATTCCGGCAAGCTTAGGATTGCGGTTCTTTATGCAGACGGGGATCTGGGTTCTCTTCTCGAAAATGAACATTAAGTCACCCCTCCTCAGTTAAACGGCGGCCAGACACCCTCCGGCCAGTCCCAGCAGCCATCCTTGCCGGAGCTGCATGCTGTCAGCGGATAGAAGCTGTCCTCGAATGCTGCCTTGCACGCCCGCGCCTGCCGGCACGCCTCCACGAACATCTCGACGGCGCGCTTGTCGCCGGGGTGGGTGTCCAGGTACAGCTTGAGGTCCTGGGCGAAGAAATCCGCCTCGGCTATCGCCCGGAGAAGCTCCTCACAGCCCTGCGCAGGATTAGGACGGGACGGCGGCGGAGCCTGCCGCGTCTGTGGCATTGTCGGGCGGCGGTACATGTTACTTCCCATTGTAAAGCCCCCTTTCGTATTCCTCCAGAGTAATATTCAGCTCCGGGAATATCGTCCCTGCCTTCAGTGCCTTGTTCGGCGGATAGACCTTATCCATGCGCTGAATAGGGGCATACACATATCCCGGCTTTTTGAGCATATCGTGCTCATAAGATTCCATACAGAATCCCCCTTTCTGAGATTGCGATACCATCGCTGATGTATTGTATGAAAGATACCGTATTTTGGTCACCGCAGTAATATTCCCGGACAAAGCCAAATACACTTAATCAGACAAGTTATCAGCACCGGGAGGGATTCCATGAACAGGAAATACATCAGGAACACCGCGATTTTATTCGCCTCAATGACCATAACCAAGATCGTCGGCGCAATATTCAAGATTCCGCTGGCGAACGTGCTCGGCGGCACAGGAATGGGCTATTTCTCCACTGCTTACGGGCTGTATTCCCCGGTGTTCGCCCTCACCGCCGCCGGAATACCCACGGTGATGATGAGGATCACAGCGCAGAATATCGCCGCCGGACGCCCCGGGAACGCCGTCAGGACGCGCCGGACTGCGCTCCTGCTGTTTTCCGCAGTGGGATTCCTCGGTTCACTCGCCGTGGCGCTGTTCGCCGCTTTCTTCTCGGAGCACATCGCCTGCTCCCCGGAGAGCACTCCGGCGGTCATTGCCATTGCCCCGGCGGTCATGCTGTGCTGTATCGCCTCCGTGATACGCGGCTACCATGAGGGATTATCCGATGTGATACCCTCGGCGGCTGCGGCGGTCGCCGAAGCAGTTTCCCGGGCGGCGGTCGGACTTGCGGCTGCTTACGGCGTCGTATTCTGGGCTAAGGGCAGATTCGAGCGCGGCGCGGATATCCTAGGACAGTATTATGCGGAGTACAGCGAGGCGTACACCGCAGCGCTTCCACTGGCAGCAGCCGGAGCAATCGCTGCGGTTTCCCTCAGCGAATTGTGCGGACTGATCTCCCTGCTGATCTCTGATAGGAAACGGAAGCTCCCCTGCTCCCCAGGTGAATCCACCGACAGCACGCGCACCATAGCCTGTCGTCTTATCCGGGAGATAATCCCCGTGGCGGCGTCAGCGCTGGTGATGAACTGCGTTTCCTTCGTTGATCTGCTGACCGTCACCAGGACGCTGCGGAAAACCGCCCTCGCCTTCCCGGAGATTCTCGGTAACGACCCTGTCCTGCTTGCCCAGTGCGGCGGACTGGACGGGCTGGCAAACTTCATGTACGGAAGCTACACCGGAATCGCGATGACGGTATTCATGCTTATCCCCTCCTTCGCCGGAATGACGGAGAAAACCGCCCTCCCGGAGGTCGCCGCCGCCTGGGAACGGAAAGATGTGGATTCCGCGGCGGGGCACTGCTGCACGCTCTTCCGCGCTGCCGCTGCTATTGGATTCCCGGCGTGTGCCGGAGCCGCCGCCCTTGCGCAGACGATACTCATGACCCTCTACAGCCGCCGCGCCGCAGAGGTCAGCGTATGCACCGGGGCATTCACGATACTCTGCCTGGGCGGATTCTTCATGATCACCGCCTCCGCAATGTTCGGGATATTCCAGGCAATCGGGAAGGCGCATATTCCCCTGCTGCTGATGACCGCCTCCGTCGGGATAAAGGCAGTGCTGAATCCGATACTGATGTCAGTTCCGCAGCTGAATATAGCCGGAGCCGCCCTAGCCACCGCCGCCGGGTACATATTCATTGCGATCACAGGGGCCCTCCTTCTGCGGAAGCACCTCTCGCCGTGTATCAGCGTATTCCGCTGCGTGCGAAAACCGCTGGTCGGCTCGCTGCTGTGCGCCGGGTGCGCTTTTCTTGTCTGCTCGCTGCTCACGGATTCCCTCGGGAACCTCCTCCGCACCGTATTATCAGTGGTTTCAGGCGCATTTGTTTATGGAATATCACTAATTATCAACAGCGATTTTCGTGGAAAGCGCCAATTAATAAAAAGCCGTGCTTTTTTTTCGCAAAAACACTTGAAAAATCCGCAAAAATAGGGTAATATATAAAAGGTGTCGCCCTCAAACGGCTTCACCACTAGCTTTGATAAATATGGTGATTTTATGGTGAACTTTGATTTCAAGGACAGATATGATATAAACGACCTCATGCATATCATTGAATTGCTGCGGTCAGAAAATGGCTGCCCCTGGGACAAGGTGCAGACCCATGAGAGTATCCGCACCGACCTCATAGAGGAAACATATGAAGTATGCGAGGGCATCGACAAGAACAGCCCCGAAATGCTTCGCGAGGAGCTTGGCGACCTGCTTCTCCAGATAGTGTTCCATGCGCAGATCGAGCGTGAAAACGGTACGTTCGATTTCGACGATGTGTGCAACGACATCTGCCAGAAACTCGTCTACCGCCACCCCCACGTTTTCGGCGAGGTCAAGGCCGACGACACCGACACAGTACTGAAGAACTGGGACGCACTGAAAAAGGAATCCAAGCACCAGGAAACCTATGCGGAAACACTTGAGAGCGTTCCAAAAACTTTCCCTGCGCTGCTGCGCGGAGAAAAGCTGTGCAAGCGCGCTTCAAGAGCAGGACTGCCTGTTGATGACCCGGCGGAATGCGTTGCCGCAATACGCTCCGGGCTTGATAAACTCGAGCAGGAAGGCTATGATAAGGTCAATTCGCAAAATCAACAGACATTGGGAAATTTGCTGTTGGATTTTTGTAACTTGGACAGAATTTTGAAAGTCGATGGCGAAAAAGCCTTGACATATGCGTCAAATAAGTTTATAATAGACTTTAGTCACGCCGAAAATTCCGCTTCAGAAAAGGGAAAGAAGCTTGATGACCTTTCCCCCGAAGAACTTGCGGAACTCAAGAAATCAGTATTCAGCGGTCGCTGACCGTTAGATTATACAAAAACTATTTGGAGGTTAAACTTATGACAAAGGCAGAATTAGTAACATCTTTAGCAGAAAAGTCCGGTCTCACAAAGAAGGATTCCGAGAAGGCTCTCGCAGCTTTCATCGAGACTGTAACTGATACACTGGCACAGGGCGAGTCTATCCAGCTGGTTGGCTTCGGTACTTTCGAGGTACGCGAGCGTGCAGCAAGAGAGGGTATCAACCCCAGAACAAAGGCTAAGATCGAGATCGCTGCTACAAAGGTTCCTGCATTCAAGGCAGGCAGAGCTCTCAAGGACGCTGTAAGCAAGTAATTTCTGCGTCTGACGGCATAAGAAACCAAGCGGTGGGCATTCTTGCCTGCCGTTTTTGTTTTCAGGAGGTTATCATGAGATTAGACAAGTATCTGAAGGTTTCCAGGCTCATCAAGCGCCGCACCGTGGCGAACGAGGCCTGCGACGCCGAGAAAGTATCCGTCAACGGAAAGCCGGCGAGGGCTTCCTACGACGTCAGGACCGGGGACGTCATCGAAATAAACATCGGTGCAAAGCCGCTGAAGGTTAAGGTACTGGACGTGAGGGAATTCACCAAGAAGGAGGACGCCGCCGCCCTGTACGAGGTGGTGCAGTAATACTCCTGCATATCACCTGCCCTGTCCGCATATGATGTACAAACACGGCAGGAGGTACGCTATGAACAACGACACACGACACACGCTCATACTGGAGGACCGCGCCACCCTGCGGCTTTCCGGGGTAAAGGACATCGGCAGCTTCTCGGATTCAAAGGTGATCCTGGACACGGTGATGGGGGAGCTTACGGTCAAGGGACAGGAGCTGCACATCATCGGACTTGACCCGGATACCGGCGACTTCTCCATGACAGGGAAGATACGCAGCCTTCTCTACAGCAGCTTCAGCAGCCGCGAAAACATGATCGGGAGGCTGTTCAGGTGAGTTACACAGTTCCAGAGTGCTTCATGGCTGCTTTTGCCGCGGGACTCATGTTCTCGCTGGTCTACGAGGCGCTGCGCATTGTCCGGGTGATATTCCCTTTCAGGATCGTGGTTTTCGTGTGCGACGTGGTATTCTTCCTGCTAGCGGCGCTGGCTGTCACGCGGCTTTCCATGGCGCTGGGCGACCATATCCGCTGGTCCACTGTGTTCGGTTTCGGAGCCGGTATTTTCGCCTACATCAATACCCTGGGACGACTGCTGAATCTGCTGGAAAACGCCGTCGCAAATGCAGTCCGGACTGCGCTGTCAGCTGTTTTCAATACAGTCCGCAGAATTGCGTCAAAGTTTTTTGGAATAATTGCACATACGGCGTCTGATGTATTTGGGAAAATCAACAAAATTCACTTATCTTATGTGAAAAAGCACCGCAAACCCTTGCAAAAGTCCCATGAAATAGTGTATAATAAAGAAAGTCTTGAAGATAATAGTGGGGGAAGTGAAACAGGTCATGTCATTAAAGCTCAGGTCAGACGAGGCATCAATACCTAGACGCCGCAGCGGATTTGTCCGCGTTGCTGCATTCTCGGCTTTCATTATCATCGGTCTGTTCGTTGTGGTTTCCATCGTTTCCTCCAATATGAAGATAAACGACTACCAGAAGCAGTACGACGACCTTGTCGCCCAGACCGAGGCGGTGGAGGATTCCAACGACGAGATCCGCCGCTATCTCGACGAGGACGCGGATATGAGCGAATACATCGAGAACATGGCACGGGACAAGCTGGATTTCGCGCGTCCTGACGAAAGAGTATACTACATCGTTCCGGATTCCGGAAACTGAAGCGCTGCGTCACTGCGGCGCTTTTTTATTTCTCCGGGCGATTGACAAATTATGTTATATGGTATATAATAATCGTACAACCAATCGCAAAAGGAGATATTATGCATGTTCTGACAAAGATCCTGAAAAAGGTGTTCAACCGCACCGTTGTGTGCATTCTTGGGATCATAATTCAGGTGACCTACCTTATATTCATATTTCTGACATTCGGCACGCTGTATACCTATTCCTATCTGATTTTCCTGGGAGCAGGCGCCGCACTGTCGCTGTATATCTACAATACCGACATCAACCCAACCTACAAGATGGCGTGGATGTTCGTGATTCTCTCGTTCCCCATCTTCGGCGTGATGTTCTTTATCTTCTTCGGCAACATACACTCCGGCGACCGTATCCGCAAGCGCATGATGCAATACAACGACGAGGCAAGGCTGCTGCTTCCGCAGGACAACAAGATCATCAACCGGCTGCACTGGGACAACTATGCGGCGGAAAAGCAGGCGAAATACCTCTACAACTACGCGGGATACCCCGTGTTCACAAATACCAGCACCAAGTACTTCCCCGGCGGCGAGGAGAAATTCTCCGAGATGATAGAGCAGCTGGAAAAGGCGCGCCGCTTCATCTTCCTGGAATACTTCATCATCGCCGAGGGACTGATGTGGGGGACTATCCTGGAGATCCTTGAACGCAAGGCAAGCGAGGGCGTGGACGTCCGACTGATATACGACGACATCGGCTGCCTGCTCACGCTGCCCTACAAATACAACGAGGAGTTGGAGCGCCGCGGTATAAAGTGCTGCGTGTTCAATCAGTTCCGCCCGGTATGGTCCGCAAAGATGAACAACCGCGACCACCGCAAGATACTTGTGATTGACGGGCACACCGCGTTCACCGGAGGAATCAACCTCGCCGATGAATACATCAACGAAAAGCAGAAGTACGGCAGGTGGAAGGACAGCGCCGTAATGCTCCAGGGAGAGGGCGTGTGGAGCTTCACGGTAATGTTCCTTTCCATGTGGAACTACCTCACCGGAAACCACATGGAGGACATCGACAAATACCGCCCTATCCAGGACGAGATCGCGGATTTCCACGACGAGGGCGTGGTCGTGCCCTTCACTGACAGCCCCCTGGACGAGGAGCCGGTGGGCGAAAACGTGTACCTCAACATCATCAACAGCGCCGAGGACTATGTCTACATCACCACGCCCTACCTCATCATCGACAACGAAATGCAGACGGCGCTAATCCTCGCCGCCAAGAGCGGAGTGGATGTGCGGATAATCACGCCGCATATTCCCGACAAGAAAGCTGTGTTCGCAGTCACCCGGGCACACTACCGCAATCTGCTGCGATACGGCGTGAAGATCTACGAATACACCCCGGGATTCATTCACGCCAAGAACTTCGTTTCGGACGACAAGGCAGCGGTCGTCGGCACGATAAATCTGGATTTTCGCAGTCTGTATCTCCACTTCGAATGCGCTGCGTGGATGTACAAATGCGACTGCATTTCCGACATCAAGCTGGACTACCTCGAAACCCTGCGGCAATGCCAGGAGATATCCTACTCCGACTGCCTGAATATAAGTATCTTCCGGCGTATCGGGCGCGCAATACTCAGGCTGTTTGCGCCGATGATGTGAAAAAACGGACGGGTCCGTCATGACTCGTCCGTTTTATTTATCCATGCAGTGCGCTCCGGGAATATCCTTCTGCGATAGCTGCGTTGGCGTCCGCGTCAAGCTCGGCAGCAACCTCGGCAGCGGTCTTTCTGCCGCTCACAAGATCGCGCATGCGCTTGTAAAACACGCTGCGCACCCCAAGCCAGTTGGGATTCCCTCCGGTGAAATTCACCGTCGTGCCGGCGTTGTCGATGTATTTCTTCACGGACGCCATATGCGCGGGATACTTCTCGCGCGTCTTTCGGCTGCATGGGATTGCGGCGGTGGAATAGTCCAGGAAATCCGATTCATAGATGTACTCCACCAAGGCTTTTGCCGCCCGGAGTCTCTCCGGGTCGCCGTTGTCGAACACCTCGAATCCTGTCAGGAAGCTTGTGCTGCAGCCCCCGTCCGGCGAAGGAAAATTCACCAGACCGTAGTCCATGTCGAAGCTTTCCTCCAGCAGAGCACTTGCGGGAAATATCGCCAGCTGACCGTTCAAAAACATGTCGTAATTGGACATCAGGTTTATCTCCCCGGCATTCTCCGGCATGTACCGCCTGTCCACGCAGTCCTTTATCCACTGCAGCCCGGCGATTCCCTGCACAGTTTCCAGGCTGAATCTCATTTCCTCGTCAAAGATGCTGCTTCCCATGGATCGTATATAGCACATGACGTGCGCGTCCCCCTGGCTATCCAGTGCGCACATCATCAGCGGATAGGATGTATCCGGCATGCTTCCGCGCAGGGCGGCGAGAATCTCCTCCCATTCGTCAGTAGTCCATGACTGTATTGCCGCAGTGCTTCCGATGTATTCATCCAGCCCGGCTTTACGGAACAGCTCCTTGTTGTACGCAAGCACATTCTGACGATAGAAATATGGAATCATGTACGTCCTGCCGTCAAGTATGCTCTGCTCCCAGAACACATCGTCAATGTCGCTGCGCAGTTCGCCTGAAATAATATCGTCCAGCGGAACCACCCGTCCGGAATGAATATGAGTTTCCATCGCGTAATAGTCGTTCAGCAGCACATCGGCTGCATTCCCGGTGTCATAGCAGTCGTCAATGTTCTCGATCTCTTTTGCATTCTCGTAAATGATCACATTGACCGTGACGTCAGCGTCCATGTAGTATTCGGAAAACGAGCTGCCAATCTTGTTCAGCAGTTCATAGAAGCCTGTCACGCTATCGTCGACAGCCGAAGTCCGGAATGGGAGCGCCGGGGATTTCAGCGTCAGAGTGACGGAATTACGCATTCGACGGCAGCCTGGAATCATGAGCATAAACCCAGCAATTATCAGTGCGGCTATCTTCCTTATCATTGTGCGCTCCCTTCCTTAATCTGTCCGGATATCACCTGCAGCAGTTCTGATACGTCAAACGGTTTTGATATATAGGAATCCATTCCAGCAGCAAAAGCAGAATGCCTGTCCTCCGCAAACGCATTTGCAGTCATGGCGATTATCGGTACACTCGCCAGCGATCTGTCCCGGAATCCGCGTATCCGGCGCGTGGCTTCGTATCCGTCCATCTCCGGCATCTGCACGTCCATGAGAATCACATCGAAATATCCGCTGCCGCTACGCGCCAGCAGTTCGCACGCTTCCCTGCCGTTTGCCGCAGTTTCCACCTCCATGCCCTCTAAGGTGAGTATCGACCGGCAAATGTGCATATTTACCTCGTTGTCCTCCGCCAGAAGCACCCGATGTCCGCCCAGCTTCAAGTCCGGCTTACTTTCGGGCGCTGGCATATTCCCGGAAAGCTTCAGCAGAAGCCGCCTGATATCCGACGGAAACACGGGCTTGCTCAGAAAACACGTTACAAAAGACATGTCCACTCCGCCGCTGATTATCTCCGGATCGTATACGGATACCACAACGATGCAGGCGTTCTTTCCTGCCTCCCGGCGGATCTGCTGCGCAGTGCGGATATCCCTGCCGCCCCGATGGCAGCCCACCAGGTAATAATCATATGGCTCCCCGGCAAAAAGAGCCTCCCCGGTTAACTTTACTGCCTCGTCACCGCAGGTGCAGCAGTCGCATTCAATCCCGTGCTTCTCAAGCATTCTGGCAATACTCCGGCAGGAGTCCCCGTTCTCATCGAACAGCAGTGCGCGTTTTGCGCCCACGTTTAATTCCGGCGCCTCGCCGCAGACCTCCTCCCGGATCTTTATCGGCAGGCTTACGACGAACTCCGTACCATGTCCCTTGGCGGTATTGCAGGTTATGGTGCCGTTCATCATCTCAACCAGGCCGCGGATTATCGACAGCCCCAGCCCGGTGCCGGGAATACCGCTGACGGTAGAGGACTGCTCCCTGGTGAACGGTTCAAACATCGTTCCGAGGAAATCCTCGCTTATCCCTATGCCGTTATCCCGTATGCTGAACTCATATCTGCTCACATTGCCGACGGATTCCCCCTGGGTTATCCTGAAAAAGATATGTCCGCCATCCGGCGTGAACTTTACCGCGTTGGAGGCAAGATTCAGAAGTATCTGCGTCAGATGCAGACGATCGCATACAACGTGCTCGTCCCTTATATTCTGCGTGTCAATGTAAAGCCGCAGCCCCTTTTCGTTCACCTGCGGCATGACCATGTTTATCACGCTGTGGAGCATTTCGCCCATATCCTCGTTATCGTCTTTCAGCGTCAGATTTCCGCTGTCTATGCGGCTCATGTCTAGCACGTCGTTCACGATACTCAGCAAATGCTTTGAGGTCTGCGATATCCTGTTCAGATAATCTTTCACCATGTCGGAATTGCCAATGTGCCTGTCAGCAAGGTAAGTGAATCCAACGATGGCGTTTATCGGCGTGCGGATATCGTGGGACATGCTGTTCAGAAACCTCGTCTTGGCACTGCTGGACTGCTGCGCCAGCTTCAGAACCGCTGACAGCTGACACCGATGCTCTTCTATCTCCGCAGCGCGATTTATTGCGCCTCGGGTGCGCAGCCAGATTATCAGCAGCGTTCCGGCAATTATTATCATCAGCAGTCCGGTTATGACGGAAAACACCTCGCGGCTCAGCGAAGAAAACACGCTGCTTGGCACACGATACACAAAGTACCAGTCCAGAGGGTCCAGGCGGCATATGCGCATGATGTACTTCTTCCCATCAAGCGCCGCCGAAAAGGATACGCCGTCCGTGGAATCGCGAAGCTCCCCCATCAGTTCGTCTATCGTTCTGCCGCCGTTGATATTCACCGACGACATTCTGGAGTAAAAGTTCCTGCGTTCCATCACGCTGCCGTTCCGGTTCATGCTGACAATATAATCCCCATTGCTGTCGATAACGCTGCACGAGCCCTCGCCGCCGTAGCTCCGGAGCTTCAGTTCGGAATCCAGGGCACTGATATTTATTCTTTTCAACGCATACCGGAATGTTCTGCCGGAAAATTTCATGCCGTTTGTTCGGATCCCGATGAGCATGTATTCCTTTCTGCGCTCCATCACACTGTCTTTCTTCATGTCATATGTCACAGCGAATCTGTCGCCGTATCCGTTGACGGCATTTATGTAATCCTGAGTGGAGGATATCAGCCCGTCGCTCTGGAAACATACTCCGTCCTCGGTAATAAGCATCGTCAGGTCGTTGGAATACGGCAGATTCACCACCTGGAGGCAATTTATTACGTCCTTTTCGTCCTCTATCTTCATCTTATCAAAAGCGACGCTGATCTTCTCCAGGGACTCCCACTCGGCGTTTATCTCGTTCAGCAGCACTCTCTTGTCATGATCAGCCATATCCGTCATCGTTTCCATGCTGGTTTCCAGCAGAATTCTGTCGATGTGCACATAGGTCAGCACCGAAAGCACGATAAGGGAGAGCGTTATCGCCGTAAACGCAATGGCATACTTCAGCAAGGACTCCTTTTTTGTTTTCTCACTCATAGTTTTCTTTCTCAGGATTAATGTTACGCGCCACGCAATGACATTGCTTGTTTATCAAATATTATAGCATAAAAAATTCCATATTTCAAGAGATTTTTGAAATAAATTGCAGAATTTGTGTAATAAATAATCTGGTATTATGATTTAATATATTTCTGAGCATTGAAATATATCCAATTCTGGGTATAATAAAAAACAGCAGATAAACATTTCTGACGCTACCAGAAGGAGAACAAAAAACATGAACGAAAGACTTGAACTCAACAAGAACCTCGCACAGATGCTCAAGGGCGGCGTAATTATGGACGTCACCACTCCCGAGCAGGCAAAGATCGCCGAAGCGGCAGGCGCATGCGCCGTAATGGCGCTGGAGCGCATTCCGGCAGATATCCGCGCAGCCGGCGGAGTTTCTAGAATGAGCGACCCCAGGATGATCAAGGGAATCCAGCAGGCGGTTTCAATACCCGTAATGGCAAAGTGCCGTATCGGTCACTTCGCAGAAGCACAGATACTCCAGGCTATCGAGATAGACTACATCGACGAGAGCGAAGTGCTTTCTCCCGCCGACGACAAATACCATATCGACAAGACCAAGTTTGACGTTCCGTTCGTATGCGGCGCCAAGGACCTCGGCGAGGCTCTCCGCCGTATAAACGAGGGCGCCTCCATGATACGCACCAAGGGCGAACCGGGTACCGGCGACGTAGTTCAGGCGGTACGCCACATGAGAATGATGCAGAGTGAGATACGCAGAATAGGCTCCATGGCAGAGGACGAGATGTACGAGGCAGCAAAGACCCTCGCAGTCCCCTATGAGCTGGTGAAGTACGTCCACGACAACCACAAGCTCCCGGTAGTCAACTTCGCGGCAGGCGGCGTTGCAACTCCGGCGGACGCTGCCCTGATGATGCAGCTCGGCGCCGAGGGCGTATTCGTAGGCTCCGGCATATTCAAGTCCGGCAATCCGGAGAAGCGCGCTGCGGCTATCGTAAAGGCTGTCACGAACTTCACCGACGCCAAGCTGCTGGCGGACCTTTCCGAGGACCTCGGCGAGGCTATGGTCGGAATCAACGAGCAGGAGATCGCGCTGCTAATGGCGGAGCGTGGTAAATAATGAGGATCGGAGTACTTGCGCTCCAGGGCGCATTCATTGAGCACGAAAAAATACTCCGGGATCTTGGCGCGGACTGCTTTGAGATCCGGCAGCTGCGCGATATTTCCGGGCAGATCGACGGAATCGTAATACCCGGCGGCGAAAGCACCGTCCAGGGGAAACTCCTCCGGGAGCTTGGTATAATGGAGCCGCTCAGGAAGATGATACGCAACGGGCTGCCGGTTTTCGGCACCTGCGCCGGGCTGATACTGCTCGCAAAATCCATCGACGGAGGAGAGCCGCCCCACCTGGCGGTCATGGATATCACCGCAAAGCGCAATGCCTACGGCAGACAGCTGGGTAGCTTCTCCACCGAAGGGGAATTCCAGGGGATAGGGAGGATACCGATGACGTTCATCAGGGCGCCCTACATCAGCTCCGCCGACGGGGCTGAGATCCTCGCCGCCGTGGACGGAAAGTCAGTCGCTGCAAGGCAGGGCAACATACTCGTGACCGCATTCCACCCGGAGCTTACCTCCGACGCACGGGTGCACGGATACTTTCTGGATATGGTCAGGGCTGCGGAAGAACGCTCCGCCGCCGTCTGATACGAAAATCACCGCCAGTCGCTAAGGACTGGCGGTTTTGCTTTATTAACACGTGTTCACAGGCGGAATCTTCCAACAAGACCCTTGAGCGTTTCTGCCTGTCCGGAGAGCTCCTCCGCGGACGCAGCGCTCTGCTCGGCGGTGGCGGAATTGGACTGCACGACCCCTGATATCTTCGTGATATCCGCATGGATTTGCTCCACCATATCGCGCTGGTGCGCGCAGGATTCCGTAATTCCCTCGACGATCTGCCTGACGGACATGGTGTATTCGTTCAGCGTGATCATCGCGTCCGCGGTCTGCTCTGTTATTCCGGCGCCGTTGTTCACCGCGCTCACTGAGCTTTCGATGAGCCGCGTTGTATCTCCGACTGCCTCCGCGGATTTGCCGGCAAGGTTCCTTACCTCGTCCGCAACTACGGCGAAGCCCTTTCCTGCCTCGCCTGCCCTCGCAGCCTCGATCGCTGCGTTCAGCGCTAGAATGTTCGTCTGGAATGCTATGTCCTCGATGGTACCGATGATGTTGCTTATCTTATCGGAGGTAGCGTTTATCTCCTTCATCGCCTCGGTCATGGACTTCATTTTGCTGTTGACGCCTTCAACGAACTCGGAGGTCTTTGCCATAAGCTCCCGGGCGCTTTCACAGTTCTCGGCATTCTGCCGGATCTGCTTTTCTATGCTGTCAACATTCTGCGCCAGCGTTTCCACAGAAGCGCTCTGCTCCACAGTGCCCTGGGAAAGTATCTGCGCGCCTGCCGCCACCTGTCCGGAGCCGGAGCTCACCTGGTCCGCCGCCCTGTAAATATCGGAAATCACCTCGGAGAGCTTCTCCTTTATGGTGACAAGGCTTTCCGCCAGAGCGGAGAAATCCCCGGTGTAATACTGTCCGTTCTGCATTACGTCCACGGAAAGATTCTCGTCCGCAAGCTCGCTGAGAATACGCGCGACGTCCGCCGTAGCATTCTTCAGCGAAGCGCTCATGTCAACGACCGCTGTCGCGATAGTCCCGACTTCATCAGGGCTGCCCGTGAGGTCACGGACCTCCTCGGCGGCATTCAGTTCAATACGCTCAAGCTTTTCAGCCGCCTTTTCCACCCTTTTCAGAGGGAGCATGAGGTTATGTACCACAAGGTACACCCACACCGTCAGAAACGCCATGCCGACAATAAAGAAGATGATCATCTTTATCCGGAGCGAAACTGCCGCCGCCATAAGTCCGGAATTGCTTTCGGACAGGATAAGCGCCACCCCCTGCTGACCCACGGCAGCATACGCGGCGGTACGCTCGCCGCCGTCCCGGTAGTTTACGGTACCGGAGCTATTCCCGGAACCTAGCGCGCTGATTATATCCCGGACGTACTGCTCGTCAGCAACGGTATTTATCTTTCCGCTGTCCGGACTGAATACATATTCGCCAGTGCCTGCGTCCACAAGGCTGTACTCCGCGTCAACGAATCCGTCCAGCGGAAGGGATTTCAGCTCCTCTGCAATTCCGCTGGAATCCCCGGAGGACTGCATGTAATACCCGATCGTGCCAGCACTGCCCCTTGCGGTGGCTTCCAGATTGCCGACCGCATTCTGATACATGGAGGACGTCACAGAATTGTTTATCAGCAGAAAAAGGACGGAAAACATTATCAGCTGTATCACAAACAGCGTTACCGTTATTCTGAAATCCAAGCCGAACCTCTTGACCACTTTTTTGTTTTTCATATAAACTCCAGATTCACACATTTCATCATAAAGCGACAGGAACAGAAGCCAAAAGCAGGGTCCTCACAAGTTAATAGATTAATTAGCTAATATTCCGCATTTATTATAAACCATAATAATTGAAATGTCAACTGATTATGAGTGTTCCCGACATATTTTTTGCATGGATACACAAATACCCCCGGAAGCCAACTCCCGGGGGCGAACTTGCTGTGCGGTTTTATTCCACGTTCTTGAGCGCTTCGCTCTTGGAAACTCTGGACACCTTGCGCATTTGCAGGAGCGCCACCACGATGTAGCAGCCAAGCCCTGTCAGGAACATGACAAGATATGTCACTGGACTCATCGACATGGGGAAGTACCCTGTCATCATAGTATACAGATATCCGTTGACTATAAGCTTCATCGCAACGTCAATGAACGGGATAGCTATCAGAAGTCCCAGGACAACGGCGAAGGTCGTGGAGGCAATATACAGAGCGGCGATCTCGCCATTCCGGAAGCCGAGAATCTTCGTCATCGCAATGGACTGGAAGTTCCGCTCAATGACCTGCTTGCACAGGACATACACAACGATAATGAAGAACAGCGCTCCGAACCACTTTATAATGTTCATCATTCCGCCCATGGAAACCATCAGCTGAGTAGAAAGCTTGGTGTAGTCGCTTGCTGTGATCACCGTTGCAACATCGTCGTCCGGCAGCTCCGTAAGTTTGCTGTCGGAGAAGTAGCCGGTGAAATACCCCTCGTCCTTGCCGAAGGTGCCGTCAAAGTCGTCTATGTTCATGAATACCGCCAGGGAGGATTCGTAATCGTACACTCCGGCTATCTCCAGCGTGTAGGAAGTGTCGCGCTTGTACTTCTCGTCCAGGGTGATCGTGTCACCGATGTTCAGTCCGAACTTCGCGTTCACGCCGGTGGATATCAGCACCTTGCCTGCGGGCACTTCCGCGTGAATGTACTGGCTGTCCTTTACCGTGCCGTACACCGTGATACTGTCGGTGAGGTAGCCGGGCTTGGTGTAGTCATACGACGCCATCGCGAATTTCTCCGCGCCGCTGTCGGTGACTTCCGCCGCTTCGTCGCAGTCGTAAACGACGTACTGGTATTCGCTTATCATGTCCCGGGTAACGATGTCCTGGTACTCATTGAGCATTCTCGGCATCATATCTCCGAATGCAATAAGCACGGAGCCGAACAGGATTCCTACGATCATTACGATATATCCCGGCAGGTTCGTGAAGAAAATACGCAGGCTGAATCTGGTCCTGAACGGGATCTTGGTATTCAGCCGCATTGCCTTTTTGCTGCGGTTCTTCCGCAGGTCATGCCGCAGGAATTTCAGAGGGCTTAGCTTCAGTTTTGTGGTCAGCACTATAATGTTGATCACCAGCATGAGGATTATCGGAACGACCGTCGAAAGAATGAACGCCGACGGATCCCACACGACAACATAATCCGTGAGGGAGTAGCTGCTGCGGTAGAGGTCAACGCAGTAATCCTTGAGTGCCGTGTATCCCAGGATATTTCCGACGACCGCCGCTGCCAGCGTCACAATTATCGGCAGAACCATGTAGTGGCGAACCAGCTCGCCCCTGGTGTATCCGGAAGCACGCAGGGTTCCGATTACGCCTGCTTCCGTCGTGATGGTGTTGGAGATTGTGACCGCAAAGATGAACGCAATAAGTCCGATCATCATGTAGCACATTACCATCGTTCCGGCTTCGTCGCCGCCGATATCGTCAATCGAGAATGTGATCGCCTGGTTCAGATACCGCGGAATGTAGTTATCCACCGCCACGATATCCGTCTTGTCTATCTCGTCCTCGAATGCTTCGTCCTCGGGCATTTCGTAATCCGTGCCGTTTATCTCCGCGTTGGCGGCGTCCTCCACGATACCGAACAGGAAGTCGTCGAGCTCCACGGAGAGCTCCTCCCTGCCGGGCTTCTTCACGGAATCCAGGTATGCGTCCCTGAACTCCTCCTCGGTGGGGCCGGAGTACTCCTCGCCGCGGATTGCAGCGTCAACGGACTTCCCGATTATCCCGAAGGCGAAATCGTCCACGTCAACGGAAAGCTCCGATTTGTACGGCTTCCGGATCTCGTCAAGGTAATGCGCCAGGATCTCCTGCTGGGACGGCATTGCCGAATCGCCGCCGGAAATCATCGTGTTCACCGTGCTCTCGATAAGGGAGAAGGTGTAGTCGTCTACCTCCACGGAGAGCGCGGACTTGTCCGGCTTTTCCCCGGTGGTCATCAGAAGCTGCGCGTATTCCGCCGCGCCGGTCTGGGCGTTCTGGGAAACCTCCGTCATCTTCTCTTCGATGGACTTCTGGTAGATCTCAGCGTATTCCTTCGCGCCCTTTTCAACGCTGTCGGTGACCTCGTTCACCTTGTCCTCGAAGTTCTTCCTGAATATCTCGCCGTACTCCTCGCCAGCCTTCTCAAGCTTTTCGGTGAGCGCGTCCACCTGTACCTTTACGATGTCTTCGTCGTAATCCGTGAGTTCGTCCTTGACCACGTCAAGGAACTTGTCGGAACGCTCCGCCGCTTCGATGTCGTCCGCCGGCTCGGTATTGTAGAGCCATGCGTAATTGTACTCGATACTGCGGCTTCCCACTGTGTCGAATCCTGCCTGGGTCATGACCGCAACGGAGAAGTGCACGGAATCAAACATGGAGTCGGTGTTCTCCTGGAACAGCGTGCTGTAATTCGGAAGCGCGATGAATCCGGTGATGGTGAGGTCCTTCTTGTTCAGCGTGATGTGATCTCCCACGCTGATGTCATTGTTCTTCGCGAATACGCGGTCGATGGCTATTTCGTCCTCGCCGGACGGCATTACGCCGCTAAGCAGGCAGGGCTTGTTGATCTCGGTTTCCTGGGAGTACACGCGGATCACCGCACCGGTGACCGGCTCCTCCTCGTCGAAATAGCTGTTGCTGTACAGCTTCATGCCGCCCTTTTCCTCAAAGATGGCGCGGAGCTCCTCGGGGAGGGGCTTGTCGAAGGTTATGTGCCCGTCCTCCAGGGTGTATTTCTCAAAGCTGTCGTAGTATGCCTGCTTCAGGCTCTCGTTGGATACTCTCATTCCCGAGCATATCGAGATGAGCAGAATCATCATGATGGATATGGCGGCGTATTTCGCCCAGTCCTTCGCCAGCTCCCTGGGCAGCCGTCTGTTAAGCGGATTTCTCATCGTCACCCTCCATTACCAGTCAAGTTCGTCCGCAGTAAGCTTGTGGTCGTTGGTAACGACCTTGCGTATCATTCCGTCGCGGAGCTTGACAACCTTGTCCGCCATGTCCTTGATGGCTTCGTTGTGGGTAACCATTATGATAGTAGTGTTGTATTTCTGGTTGACGGTTTCGATCAGCTTCAGAATCTCCTTGGAGGTGTTGTAGTCCAGGGCGCCCGTCGGCTCGTCGCACAGGAGTATATCCGGATTCTTGACGATCGCGCGTCCGATGGAGCACCTCTGCTGCTGTCCGCCGGAAAGCTGCGACGGGAGCTTGTGGCGGTGCTCGTAAAGTCCCAGCGTTTTCAGAATATCGTCTACGTCCAGCGGATTGTCGCTGAGGTAGGCTCCGGTTTCCACGTTTTCCTTTATGTTGAGGTTAGGGATAAGATTGTACATCTGGAATATGTAGCCGAGGTGTCTGCGGCGATAGTCCGTCAGCGCCCTCTCCTTCATGTTCTCGATCTTCTCGCCGCTTATCGAAATATATCCGCTGTCAGCGTCGTCGATTCCGCCGATGATGTTCAGCAGCGTGGATTTTCCGCTTCCGGACGGTCCCAGCAGCACGCAGAACTCTCCCTTTTCCACGCCGAAGCTGATTCCCTTCAGCACCTCCACCTTGCTTTCGCCGGCGCCGTAGCTTTTCTTGATGTCACTTATCTCAATAAACATGACCACAGTTCCTTTCCTGATTACCAATACATTTGAACGACTGTTCATACGTTCATTATATCACGATTTCACGATTAGTCAATACTAATATAGCTAAAATGCGGTATTCTGCAACGGATTTCGTCGAACTTAACAAATAGTTAGACTTGCCTAACTACATTCTTTATGTATTATACCAGTCAGAAAAGCGCAAAACAAAACCGCCATGGGAGTAATCCCACAGCGGCGATGGATTTATATGGCTAACTGGAATTTCCGGACGCTGGAGAGAATGTCCGCGCCGCTCGCGATGTACCGCAGGAGTATTTCCGCGCAGGCACGGCTGTCGCTCGCCGCATGATGGTGGTCCAGCGCAATCCCGTAGTAGTCGCAGAGAACGTCCAGACCGTGCTTCATTCCGGGAAGAAGCCGCCTGCCCATCTGGACCGTGCACAGGTAATCCGTGGTGCGCCGCCAGGCTATCCCGTAATCCCTAAGACAGCTGCGGAGTACGCTCAGGTCGAACACCGCGTTGTGCGCAACGAGTGTTCCGCTCTCCATTATCGGCGCTATCTCGCGCCACACCTCCGGGAATGTCGGTGAATTCCTGACGGACTCGGCGCTGATCCCCGTCAGCTTCGTGTTGAAGTAATCGAAGTGCGTTTCCGGATCAACTAGCGTGTAGTAATCGTCCGCGATTCTGCCGTTCCTTATTATAGTGATCCCGATGGCGCTCATTCTGTCGTTAGCTCGGTTCGGGGTTTCCACGTCAAAAACCACATAGTCGTGCATTGTATTTTCCTTCCTGCTCAGGCAAGCTTCATCAGCTTGCAGTTCTCTATGCCGGCGCTCCAGAATTCCGATATGGGGAGATTCCGAACCTGGCACACAATACTGGAATTCATCGCTCCGTGCCCCACGATAAGAATATCCTTCCCGTGGTCGAGCAGCGGTCTGACTACCTCCCGGAGGAACTCACCCGTCCGGGCAAACAGCTGCTCGAAGCTCTCGCCGCCCTCCACGGGTGTGACGTACTTCTCCGGCGCAAGGAAAAGCTCCCGGACTGGGCTTTCCGGGTCCTGGAAGCAGCTTTCAGTTCCCTCGCACACGCCGAAACTCATCTCCATCAGACGATCGTCCGTGATTATCGGGATATTCCGACCGCGCAGCACTATCTCCGCCGTTTCCCTGGCGCGTATCAGCGGCGAGGAATAGCACACGTCAAAGTGCACGTCCGCGTATTCCTCCCGGGCACGCTCCGCCATCTCCCTGCCCTGCTGGTTCAGGGGAATATCCGTCCTGCCCTGTAGTCTGTGCTTCTCGTTCCAGTCTGTCTTTCCGTGTCGCATTATGTAAAGCATTGCTCTTTCTCCGTTCGTTCTTTATTTCCACACAGATGATTATAGCACACGCCGGCGTACTTGTCAAATAAAAATCCCCTTGAAAAAAGAGCGGAAGTATGTTATAATTTGATTACAAACATAAACCGGACGGTGGGTGATATCAATGAAGATCGTCGCTATTATTCTTATTTCCCTGGTAATACTTATCCTGCTGCCTTTTCTCTTCCTGTTCATCTGCGGATTGTTCGTGGACACGAAGAAGCAGTACGACCGGGACAGCAGATTCTTCCGGGGACTGCTGGACGGCTCCACCACGGTGATCCTGTGGTGCCTGGGAGTACGGTACAACATTGTCGGGGAGGAGAAATTCCCGGCGGAGGGGAACTTCCTCTTTATCAGCAACCACCGGTCGAACTACGATCCCATAGTCCAGTGGACCGTATTCAAGCGCTACAAGATCTCATTCATCTCCAAAAAGGAGAATTTCCGGATACCCATGTACGGCAGGCTGATTCACCGCTGCTGCTTCATGCCGATCGATCGCAAGAGTCCGCGAAAGGCAATGGAAACCGTAAACCGCGCCGCCCGGCTGCTGACCGAAACCGGGAACTCCGTCGGAGTGTACCCCGAGGGCAAACGAAGCAAGGAATGCCGCCTGCTTCCTTTCCACAGCGGAGTTCTGAAGGTCGCCCAGAAGGCAGGCAGACCGATAGTCGTATCCACCATCGAGGGCACGGAAAACATATTCAGAAACATCAGACGGTTCAGAAAAACCGTGGTCACAATAAAAATACTGGAAACCATCGGCGCAGACAGGGTGAAGTCCACCAAGACAACCGAACTGAGCGACTACTGCGCCGGGCTGATGAAACACGAACTGGAGGAGCAGGAAACATGATATACGCATTATACAATCCCCTTGCCGGAAACCAGACCTGCGAGGAGCAGTCCAGGAAGCTCTGCGGGCTGTACAGCGCGGACGAACTCACACTACGCAGCATGGCGGACATCGACTATGCGGAATTCTTCTCCGCGATCTCTGCGGACGACAAGGTGATAATCTGCGGCGGCGACGGTACGCTGAACCGCTTCGTCAACGACACCCGGGAGATAGAATTCTCTAACGAGATCCTGTATTACGCGGCAGGCAGCGGCAACGACTTCCTGCGCGATATCGAAAAAGATAAAGGCGAACCTCCGTTCAGGATAAACGAGTACATAAAGGACCTGCCCTCAGTTACCGTCAATGGTAAGGAAACGCTCTTCATCAACGCCATAGGATTCGGTATTGACGGATACTGCTGCGAGGTCGGCGACGAAATGCGAAAAAAGTCGAACGGCAAGCCGGTGAACTACACAAGTATCGCCATCAAGGGGCTTCTCTACGATTTCAAGCCCACTGACGCCACCGTGATAATCGACGGAAAGGAAACGCGCTACAAGAAAGTCTGGATCGCCCCCACCATGCACGGTAGATTCTACGGCGGAGGAATGATAGCCGCCCCCGATCAGCGCCGCGACGCCCCGGACGGGAAGTTCTCCGTGGTGATCTGGCACGGCTCCGGGAAGCTGAAAACGCTGATGGTGTTCCCGTCGATATTCAAGGGCGAACACGTCAAGCACACCGAGTGTATCGACATCGTGAAAGCCGATGATGTGACCGTGAAATTCGACAAGCCCTGCGCGCTCCAGATCGACGGCGAAACTATCCTCAGCGTGACAGAATACAGCGCGAAGAGCAGCGCCCGAATGAGAGAAGAAAGAGCGGCTGCGCAAACCACATAAAAAATACAGCTGGAGAGTTTGAATCTCCAGCTGTTTTTATTTTCAGCCCGGCAGGAAAGTCCGAACGATTCCGATGACGAAAAGCACAAGCACCATCGCCGGAAGCACATAGGTCATGTAGCCCCTCAGAAATTTACGGAGCCTGAGTCCCTTTCCGGTGTTCGCCTCGGCAATGTAGTTATCCCAGCCCCAGCCCTTCTTCGTGGTGCAGAACAGTATCATCACAAGGGAGCCTAACGGGAGGATAATGTTGCTGACAAGAAAATCCTCCAGGTCCATTATCGTGGAGCCCTCGCCAAGGGGCTGAATGAAGCTGAGCAGGTTGAACCCCAGGCAGCACGGGAGCGACAGCACGAACAGCAGTATTCCGTTGACGATGCACGCCTTCTTTCTGCCCCAGCCGAACAGGTCCTGGGTGCAGGCGGTGATCTCCTCAAATACCGCGAGAACGGTGGAGAGCGCCGCAAAGGACATGAATACAAAGAACAGGCTTCCCCATATCCTGCCGCCGGGCAGATTGTTGAAAATATTCGGCAGCGTTATGAATATCAGGCTGGGTCCGCTGTTTACGTCCACGTTGTACGCGAAGCACGCCGGGAAGATAATAAGTCCCGAGGAGAGCGCCACCAGCGTGTCCAGCAGGGCAACGTTCACGGATTCCCCGAGCAGGGTCCTTTCCTTGCCGATGTAGCTTCCGAAAATCGCCATGGCGCCGATTCCAAGGCTCAGGGTGAAGAACGCCTGGTTCATGGCGTTGACGATAATGCTGCCGATACCGACTTCCTTTACTTCGTCGATGTCCGGCATGAGGTAGAATGCAAGTCCCTTTTCACCGCCCGGGACGAAGAAGCTGTTTATCGCCAGCAGCACCATTATTGCGAGCAGGGCAAGCATCATGACCTTGGTCACGCGCTCAAGTCCGTTCTTCAGTCCGATGGAGCACACGATGACCGCCGCCGCAATGACTATCGCCATATACAGTATCATCATCGGGGCGTCAGAAAGCATGCTTCCGAACTGCGCCGACACTCCCTCGGAGTCCAGACCGGACAGCTCGCCCGTCGCCGTGGACACGAAATACCGCACCATCCAGCCGGCTACGGTGGTGTAAAACATCATCAGCATGTAGCCGCCAGCCATGGCTACCTTTCCGTGAATATGCCACTTTGTTCCCTTCGGCTCAAGCTGCTGGTACATTCTGACCGGGCTTTTCTGCGCCGCTCTGCCGATGGAGAATTCCATGGTCAGCACCGGAATACCCAGTATCGCCAGGAAGAGAAGATATATCAGCACGAATATTCCGCCGCCGTTCTCGCCCACAACGTAGGGAAACTTCCACACGTTGCCTATTCCGATGGCGCAGCCGGCACTCAGCAGAATGAATCCCAGTCTGCTGCCAAGCTTTTCTCTGCTCATTAGTAAAAACCTCCGCTGTTTATCTTTCAGACATGACTTATATTATGATACTCTTTATTCGCGGATTTGTCAAGCGAATAAATGGAAAATGCGCATAAATAAATCATCGCGCAAATGAAATAAACCGATTGACAAAAAGCCGGAATTGTGATATCATCTAATTGGCATATCAAATATGAAAGGACCCTTAAATCATGAAAATCTATTCAGTTACAGACAAAGAATTCGCACCCTATGGAAAAGTACTTGGCGGATACGACACATCCTGCCTGATGAAAGCGCTGGACGAAACCACTCCCCTGCCCGACGGCGTTGAATACGTTATGAGCGAGGCTTCTCTGGAGAGCACGGCTATTTTCGGTCAGCTCCAGAACAACGCTTACGGCGGAATGCCTATCCAGCTGGGCTGGTGCAACGGTCACAACACCAGGCTCAACTGCCTGGAATACCACCGCGACAGCGAGCTCAACATCGGTCTGCGCGACTTTATCCTGCTCGTTGCCAAGGCTGACGACATCATCGACGGCAAGCTCGACACATCAAAGGTCAAGGCATTCAGGGCGGCTGCCGGACAGGTGGTCGAGGTTTACGAAACCACCCTGCACTATGCACCTTGCAGCGCAAAGAAGTCCGACGGCTTTAAGGTGGTCATCGCGCTCCCCAAGGGAACCAACGGCGCTATGCCAAACATCGCCCCGAAGAACGATGAGGACAAGCGGCTGAGAGCATGCAACAAGTGGCTCCTCGCACATAAGGACGCCAGTGAAGCAGGCGACGGCGCCTACATAGGACTTACCGGCGAGAACATCGACATCGCGGCTGACATCGACTGATACATGCCAAATGCAACTATACCCCTGACCGCAGTCAGGGGTGTTTTTTTGTGGATTCAGATCAGCCTCTTCTTTGACGCGATCAGGGGACAGCATAAAACTATTTCATCCAAGCAGATTCTGTAACACTTTCACGACTGACGGCATTGAATAAACTCCGATCAGCAGGACCGCGATAACGATAGCCAGCTTCAGCCAGGCGTTCTTGTCGCGCTTTATGTAGCTGCGCCCGGAATCCTTTGATGGGTGGTAAGGCGCCGGAGCCCACCGTACCATTGCCGAGATGTACTCCAGCATGTCGTCAAGTTCCGGGGAATTATAGAGCGATATCGCGCCCCCGTTGGACAGAATCAGCATCTGTCCCTGGACGTACGAAATATCCGCGATGGGCACGCACAGATAGTCCGAGTGATCGCTGCTGCATTCGTTGTCCCGGGACTCATACCTGTCCTCCTCGCGGTACGAGAAAAACAGCTTATCGCACAGCAGATAGCATGTACCGCGAAGGAAATACAGGCGGTCGGTGTGGTAGTCCGTTTCCGCAAGGTGCGGTGGGAGGTCCTTCCGGACAAGTCTGTTCGTTACCCAGGTGCCGACCATTATCGTGATTATTCCGGCAAGAAAACAGCCGCAGCCCAGGTACGCATTCCAGTGCCCCATGCTGATAAAGCACAGCGTCATGAATCCCACGAAAAGGATCAGCGTTATTCCGGCGGCTCTGCCGGTCCTCTTTCCGCGCTCCGTGCTTCCGCAGAAGTATTTGTCCTGCTTAACCGGCTCTCCGCCCAGCAGGCTTCCGGTAATCTGCTCAACGCCGAGAAGCGCCATCGGCACACGGCTCCGGTCGGTTTTCCGGAGTTTTGCGGTAAGGCTCTGAATCTCCCTCAGCTGATCCTGCGACAGCGCCGTGAACCGCTCAGTCACCGGGAGCTGTTTCCCCAGAAGCACGTCCCATACCCAGGAAAGCTCCGGATTACGCTTTATAAAATCCTGCCATATCTCGTTCATCATAATACCCCTGCTTTACAATCGTTCAGAATTCCATGTTCTTTTATAATTATAACAGCAGGAATATTAAATCCGCTACCACGAAAATGTTAATCCTGTGTAAACGCCATGAGTGAGCGCAAAATTCCCTGCCCGGCAAAATCATATTCTCCGCCCTGACCTCATACTATGTACAGAAAAAACTATTCTGGAGGTACAAAATGACAGAGTATCTGCCTGAGGGCTACTTATTCACCACCACAGAGAACCGCTCCTGCATTGCAAGCTTCTATTCGCTCAGCGAGTGCATGTCCGCCGGGAAGGTCCTGGAGGCACCCTGCGTTATCTGCAACAGCCGCCACGACCTCATCGTTGACCTCGGCTGCATGCGCGGAATTATCCCCCGGGAGGAGGGCGCCATAGGAATCGCCGAGGGCACCACCAAGGACATCGCGCTGATTTCCCGGGTGAACAAGCCGGTTTCCTTCATCGTGACCGACTTCCGACGGGACGAACAGGGCGACCTTTACGCCGTGCTCTCACGCCGTGCCGCGCAGGTCAAGTGCATGGAAAATTACCTCAGCCGGCTGGCTCCCGGGGACATAATCCCGGCGAGAGTCACGCACCTGGAGCCTTTCGGCTGCTTCGTTGACATCGGGTGCGGAATTCCATCGCTGATTCCCATTGACATGATCTCCGTGTCGCGCATTACCCACCCACAGGACCGCTTCCATGTCGGGCAGAATATTTACGCAGTCGTGAAATCCATCGACAGCGGCAGGATATGCCTGACCCACAAAGAACTTCTCGGAACCTGGGAGGAAAACGCTTCCCTCTTTGAGCCGGGGGAAACAGTGACCGGTATCGTGCGCTCCATTGAGGACTACGGCATTTTCGTGGAACTTACCCCGAACCTCGCCGGGCTTGCGGAGCTGCGCCAGGACGTCCGCGTAAACAGCTGCGCCAGCGTCTACATAAAGGCGATAATCCCGGAGAAGATGAAAATAAAGCTCATCATCGTAAGCACGTCTGACAACGCGTACTGCGACAATGAGCTGAAGTATTTCAAGACCAGCGGTCACATAGACAGCTGGGTGTATTCCGGCGACAACCAGTCGAAAGTGATACAGACTATTTTTTGATACGGCTCCAGTACTCCCGGGCGGCGTTTTCCAGCTTGTTGTCGCCGTACTCGTAGTAGACGTGATCCTTAATCGGATCGGGGAGGTACTGCTGCTTCACCCAATGGTTCGGGTAGTCGTGCGGATAGAGGTAATGCTGCCCCTTCACCGCCGCGCCCTCGCCGTCGCAATGCACATTCTGGAGCTGCCTCGGGAATTCGTAGGCGGCTCCCTCTTTTATGTCCTCCATCGCCGCGGCAATCGCCTTGTAGGCGCTGTTGGATTTCGGCGCGGTGGCAAGCAGGATAACCGCCTCCGCCAGGGGAATACGCGCTTCCGGGAGTCCCAGCTGCATGGCGCTGTCAACGCACGCCTTGACGATCGGTACTGCCTGCGGATACGCAAGCCCGATATCCTCGCTGGCGATAACCAGCAGGCGGCGCGACAGGGAGATTATGTCCCCTGCTTCCATAAGCCGGGCGGCGTAGTGCAGCGCCGCATTCTCGTCGGAGCCGCGTATGGATTTCTGAAGCGCGGACAGCAGGTCGTAGTGCTGATCACCGTCCCGGTCGTAGCGCATATTGCTGCGCTGCGTTAGCTCCTGCGCAAGCTCCGGGGTTATCTTTCCGTCGGTGCAGGTCAGCGCGCATAATTCCACCGTGTTGAGGGATTTGCGCACATCTCCGCCGCAGCCGCGGCAGATGTACTTCACCGCCTCGTCGTCCAGCTGGTATTCCACGCCGGTTTCCTCCGTCATCAGCCGGAATCCGCGGCGGACGGCACGCTCCAGCTCCTCCGGCTGGACGGGCTTGAATTCAAACACCGTGCTCCGGGAGAGTATCGCATTGTAGACGTAGAAATACGGATTTTCCGTGGTGGAGGCTATCAGCGTGATACTTCCGTCCTCGATGTACTCCAGCAGGCTCTGCTGCTGCTTTTTATTGAGGTACTGTATCTCGTCAAGGTACAGCAGTATCCCATTAGAGCCAAGGAACGTATCCACCTCCGAAACCACGCTCTTGATGTCCCCGGTGGAGGCGGAGGTCCCGTTCAGTTTGTGCAGCCGCATGTTGGCGGATTCCGCGATGATACGGGCGACGGTAGTCTTTCCCACGCCGGAGGGACCGTAAAAGATCATATTAGGAATACGTCCGCTCTCGATGATTTTCGAAAGCGGACGATTCTTTCCGATCAGATGTGACTGTCCCACCACGTCGTCTAACGTGGCAGGACGTATTCTGTCAGCTAAGGGCATATTACAGACCTCTGTGCTCTCTCAGCAGAGCCTTGATCTTCTCGTGGGGGTCAATGACGTTGCTGATGGAGGTGTCGTGGTTGATGGAAGCGATGAAATACGCGAGGTACTTGGAAACGTCAACCTCCTTGAACCACGGACGGGACAGCAGCTCCGGCGTGCGGTAGGTCAGATTGGTGCCGAATACGCCGTGGATAAGTCCCTTTTCGTAGGCTTCGTCGAACTGCTTCAGACCCTTGGTGAAAATCGGGTAGGTGGCATATGCGAACATTCTCTTAGCCTTGCGTGCCTTGAGCTCCTTCGCGATGTCGAGCATGGACTCGCCGGAGGAAATGATGTCGTCCGCAACGAAAACGTCCTTGCCCTCAACGGAAGTACCGAGGTACTCGTGAGCCACGATGGGATTACGTCCGTCAACGATAACGGAGTAGTCGCGGCGCTTGTAGAACATACCCATATCAACGCTCATTACGGAAGCGTAGAACATGTTTCTCTGGAGCGCGCCCTCGTCCGGGCTGACTACCATGAAGTGATCCTTGTCGATGATGAGGTCGGGGAAATCCTTGAACATTGCCTTGAGCACCTGATAGCTCGGCATTACGTTGTCGAAGCCCATCAGCGGAACCGCGTTGCATACTCTGGGGTCGTGCGCGTCAACGGTAACGACGTTCTGAACGCCCATTCTCTGCATCTCCTGGAGTGCAACAGCGCAGTCCAGGGACTCACGGTAGCTTCTTCTGTGCTGACGGCCGCCGTAGAGCAGCGGCATGATTACGTTGATACGGTGAGGCTTACCGCTTGCAGCCTGGATTATTCTCATCAGATCCATGTAGTGATCGTCAGGGGACATGCTGTTCTCCTGGTCGAAAAGCTTGTATTTGCAGCTGTAGTTTCCTACGTCAACAAGTATAAACAGATCCTTACCGCGAACGGTGCTCTTGATGAGTCCCTTTGCGTCGCCGGACTGGAATCTCGGGCACTGGCACTCGATCATGTAATCATCGTGCTCCATGCCGTTCCTGTCTGCCCATCTCTCGAGATAACTGTTGATCTTTGCGCCCAGCTCCTGCGTGCCGTTCATGCAGATAAGTCCGAGAGGGGCAACGGAGTTGAAGTTCTGATATAATACCTCAGTGTTCTTGACAGTTGTCATTATTTGATCTTCCTTCATTAATTCTATATTCCGGGGAATGTAAACCGCTCCCCCAGTAGTCTGTTCTCGGAATGCTCCCCTGAACGCCAGGAGAGCTGCGGAATATTACTCGTAAAGCGGATACTTCGCGCAGATCTCGTTGACCATGCCGCGAACCTTCTCCTTGTTGCCCTCGAAGTCCTTCGCGGTGAGGTAGATGCACTCGCCGATAACGCGCATATCCTCTTCCTTCAGACCTCTTGTGGTGACAGCCGGAGTACCGATACGCACGCCGGAGGTCAGCGCAGGCTTCTGCGGATCGTTCGGGATAGCATTCTTGTTGACGGTGATGTAGCACTCGTCCAGATTGTTCTGGAGATCCTTTCCGGTGATGTTGAACGGACGGAGGTCAACCAGCATGAGGTGGTTGTCTGTGCCGCCGGATACCAGCTGGAATCCCTTCTCAAGAAGAGTGTCAGCAAGCGTCTTGGCATTCTTGACGATCTGCTCGCCGTAAGCCTTGAACTCCGGCTTGAGCGCCTCGCCGAAGCATACTGCCTTTGCAGCGATGACGTGCATGAGGGGACCGCCCTGGGTTCCTGGGAATATTGCGGAATTGATCTTCTTTGCAATGTACTCGTTGTTGGTGAGGATAAGACCGCCTCTCGGACCTCTCAGGGTCTTGTGGGTGGTGGTGGTGACCACATCTGCGTAAGGAACAGGGCTCTGGTGCTGACCGGCAGCAACAAGGCCTGCGATGTGAGCCATATCTACCATGAGATATGCACCGACAGCCCTTGCGATGGAAGAGAGCTTTTCAAAGTCGATAGCCCTGGGGTAAGCGGAAGCGCCTGCCACGATGAGCTTGGGCTTGTTCTTGTTTGCCAGCTTGTAGAGTTCCTCGTAGTCTATAAATCCGTCATCGTTCGTGCCGTAGGGTACGAAGTTGTAGAACTTACCGGAGATGTTTACAGGTGAACCGTGCGTCAGATGACCGCCGTGGGCAAGGCTCATGCCCATAACAGTGTCGCCGGGCTGGAGCAGAGCCACATAAACTGCGGTATTAGCCTGCGCGCCGGAGTGCGCCTGTACGTTCGCGAACTTTGCGCCGAACAGCTTCTTTGCGCGCTCGATTGCGATATTCTCGACGATATCAACGTCCTCGCAGCCGCCGTAGTAGCGCTTCCCGGGGTAGCCCTCAGCGTACTTGTTGGTGAGTACGCTGCCCATAGCTGCCATTACAGCCGGAGAAACGATATTCTCGCTGGCGATAAGCTCCAGATTTCTCTTCTGGCGCTTCAGCTCCAGGTTCATTGCGTCAGCGACCTCGCTGTCATAATTGCTCAGAAAACCAATGGTGTCCACGATATCATTGTACATTTTCAAAAGCTCCTTTCATAGTGTATATCAGTTAATTTAATTATAACCGAAATTTAACGCAAATGCAACCGTTTTGCGCTATTTCAATGTAATAACCATGAAAACCTCCCTTTGTGGAAAGATTTTCGGCGAAAAGCCCAAAAGCCGTGTAAAAACACGGCTTGGACCACTTATCAGATGTATTCTGCAATCTTGCTTCCCATCTCGGAGCAGGACAGCAGCTTCATGCCCTCGGACATGATATCCCCGGTTCTGAAGCCGTCCCTGATAGCCTGGCGGACTGCGTTCTCTACCGCGTCAGCCTCCTCAGTCATGTCGAAGGAGTAACGCAGCATCATCGCAGCGGAAAGTATCGTCGCAATCGGGTTAGCCTTGTTCTGACCCGCGATGTCGGGCGCTGAGCCGCCGGACGGCTCGTAGAGTCCGAACTTGGTTTCGTTCATGCTGGCGGAGGGCAGCATTCCGATGGAGCCGGTGATCATGGAAGCCTCGTCGGACAGGATATCGCCGAACATGTTCTCGGTCACCATCACGTCGAACTGCGCAGGATCCTTGACCAGCTGCATTGCGGAGTTATCCACCAGCATGTGCTCCAGCTTGACCTCGGGGTAATCCTTCGCGACATCCTCGACTACCTTTCTCCACAGTCTGGAACTGTCGAGTACGTTCGCCTTGTCAACGCTGGTGACCTTCTTGCGGCGCTTCATTGCAACATCAAACGCCTTGACCGCAATGCGGCGGATCTCCTTTTCGTTGTAGCTCAGTGTATCCACGGCGGTCACTACGCCATCGACCTCGCCGGTGTGGCGCTCGCCGAAGTACAGTCCTCCGGTAAGTTCACGCATGATGAGCATGTCGAAGCCCTTCTCACTGATCTCAGTCTTGAGCGGACACGCAGAAGCAAGCTCGCTGAACAGCAGGCAGGGACGCAGATTTGCGAACAGTCCCAGGGACTTGCGGATCTTCAGCAGACCAGCCTCCGGACGGAGGTTCGCCGGGAGCTTATACCACGGGGATTTCGTGGTGTCGCCGCCGATACTTCCCATCAGCACTGCGTCAGAATCCTTGCAGCGCCCGATGGTTTCGTCGGTCAGCGGAACTCCGTTGGCGTCGATGGAACAGCCGCCCATCAGCAGCTGCTCGTAATTGAACTTGTGACCGTACTTCGCAGCGACCTTGTCCAGCACCTTCATAGCCTCGGTAACTATTTCGGGTCCTATTCCGTCGCCCTTGATAACTGCTATATTCTTTTCCATTGCCATTGCCTTTCTATATTATGTCGATCTTCATGCGCAGCTCCTCGCCTGGCATTCCGCTTTTTGACGTCCTGCGCTTCCCGTCGGGTTTGAATCCGAACCCGGCAAAAAATTTCAGCGCTTCAGTATTATTCTCGTTCACCCACAGGAATGCGTTCTGCATTTTCATGCCGCGCATGTTCCTCAGGGAGTGGGACAGCAGCTTTCTGCCAAGTCCCTTGCTGCGGAATCCGTCGCCGACACATATCATGTCGATCTCACAGCTGTCCGGGATCAGCGACCTCGTACACACGCAGACTCCCTCGTGGCGCTTGTCGCAGGTAACGACAGCGACGAGCAGCGCCTGTTTAATGCACGCCGAAAAACGATCCGCGTCAAAGTGCCGGGTGTATTCCCCGGTGCCGGCTATATCCGCCAGCAGTCCCGGCGACATCTGGGAATTGCGCGAAATGTTCTGAATGTTGATAATCACAGAACCGCCCCCTCGGCAGGATCAGCCTTTGATTGAATTGAGCAGGCCGCCCTTGTTGATGATCTCCTTGATGAACTCAGGGAAAGGCTGTGCCTGATAAGTGTGACCCTTTGTAACGTTTGTGATTACTCCGGTATCGAAGTCGATATCCACCTCGTTGCCTGCGTCGATATCCTTTGCGGCAGCGTCGCATTCAAGGATCGGCAGACCGATGTTGATGGAGTTGCGGTAGAATATTCTCGCGAAGGTGGAAGCGATGACGCATGCGATACCGCTTTCCTTGATGGCGATGGGAGCGTGCTCACGGGAGCTTCCGCAGCCGAAGTTGAGGTTAGCCACCATGATGTCGCCGGGCTTCACCTTGTTGACGAAATCCTTGTCGATGTCCTCCATGCAGTGGGAAGCAAGCTCCTTGTGGTCCGCGGTGTTGAGGTAACGAGCCGGGATTATTACGTCCGTATCTACATTATCGCCGTACTTATGTACTATGCCGTGTGCTTTCATGTTAGCCCTCCTTATTCCTGTACGTCAGAGATATATCCGGTCAGTGCGCTTGCGGCTGCGATAGCAGGGCTTGCGAGATATACCTCGGAGGTAACGTCGCCCATTCTTCCGACAAAATTTCTGTTCGTGGTGGAAACCGCTCTCTCACCCGGGGCGAGGATTCCCATATGACCGCCCAGGCAGGGACCGCAGGTAGGCGCGGATACGACCATGCCAGCCTCAACGAAGGTTTCGAGGAGTCCGCTGCGGAGCGCGTCAAGGTAGATCTGCTGGGTAGCCGGAATAACAATGGCGCGGACGCCCTTTGCAACGTGCTTGCCCTTTACCACAGCAGCAGCAGCCTCCAGGTCGGAGTATCTGCCGTTAGTACATGAACCGATGACAACCTGGTCGATCTTTATCTTGTCCATCTTGCCGATCTCGTCGATGGTCCTGGTATTCTCCGGCAGGTGCGGGAATGCGACTGTCGGGCGGACAGCGGACAGGTCAATGTCGATAACGCGGTTGTAGTGCGCGTCCGGATCAGCCTTGAATATCTCGAACTTGCGATCGGATCTTCCCTTAACATAGTCGAGGGTTACGTCGTCGACCTCAAAGATACCGTTCTTTGCGCCGGCTTCGATAGCCATGTTAGCCATGCAGAGGCGATCGTCCATGGAAAGGTTCTTCAGTCCCTCGCCTGTGAACTCCATTGACTGGTACAGAGCGCCGTCAACGCCGATCATTCCGATGATGTGCAGGATAACGTCCTTGCCGGAAACCCACTTATTGAGCTTGCCGGTAAGATTGAACTTGATTGCGGAGGGCACCTTGAACCACGCTTCGCCGGTAGCCATACCTGCCGCCATATCCGTGGAACCTACGCCGGTAGAGAAAGCGCCGAGTGCGCCGTATGTACATGTGTGGCTGTCTGCGCCGATAACGCAGTCAGACGGAACAACAAGTCCTTTTTCGGGGAGCAGAGCGTGCTCAATGCCCACATTGCCGACATCGTAGTAGTTCACGATGTCGTACTTGTCAGCAAAATTGCGGCACTGCTGACATTGCTTTGCCGCCTTTATATCCTTATTCGGGGTGAAATGATCCATTACAAGAGAGATCTTCGTGCGGTCAAAAACGCTGTCGAACCCGTTCTTCTGAAATTCGTTGATTGCAACCGGACTTGTGATATCGTTTCCGAGCACCATATCGAGCTTAGCCCTGATGAGCTGTCCCTCAACAACACTGTCAAGACCTGCGTGCTTTGCAAGGATCTTCTGTGTCATCGTCATACCCATGTTTAGTTTCCTCCTGAGATTGATTACGCCCTGTCCGGGAATCCCCGACAAAGCTTTTACATCTTATTATATCACTTTTTCACCGTTCTGTAAAGGGGAATTTCACAAATTTTATGAATCCGTGGCGGCTCTGAGCGCCTTTGTGGAAGGCACAGGAATTAACTCCAGATAAAGCCAGCGCTGTCAGCGGATCTCGAACCCGTAGCCGCCCTCGATCGGGATATTCTCGGACTCTATCCGCTCGATATTTCCCCAGGAATGCTCGTCCAGCTCCCGGATAACCGCCGCAATATCCGCGGCGTAGCCCTCGGCTTCCATCTCCACGGTGCCATCGCTGCAATTCCGCACCCAGCCGGTAACTCCGCGGTTTTTGGCGCTGTAGCATGCCTTGTAGCGGAATCCTACTCCCTGTACGGTCCCGTGGAAAATATAGTGTATGCGTATTTTCTCCATGTTTACTTCCTTCTCTCAAAAATCAGAATATTCCGATATCATAAAAGTACTCCTAAAACAGGTCGAGCATGCTGTCCAGATAGATCAATTCCCGGACATTCAGCTGATATTCCGGTTTTGTCATGTAATACAGCAGGAATTCCAGAATCAGCGCGCTTCCCAGTCCCCTGCCCTCTATCTTGAAGTTCGAGAATCCCATTGGAAGGTAGGTGTTCTTAATATCGTCAATGCCGATGAACTCCGGCTTCTTCATTGCCCGGGAGAACAGGTAGCCGCTTCCGCCCCCGGGAGCCTTACAGACGTGGTCGGGGCAGTCCTCTCCAAGATTCTTCCGGCTGACATTCTCATAGCACGCTTTCCTGTCCGTACAGCCGCTCCAGCAGCACTCGTTGCACAGGAATTCCACCTTGTCCCTCTGCGCGTAAGAAAGCCCGTCCAGCACTCCGAACTGCTTGTTCAGGCGGAAATCCGGCACAACATAGCGGAATTCCGGGCGGTCAACCTCCGCCAGAAACTGCCGGCAGTCCGTCAGCACCTTGGTCGTGGAGGACACGAAACAGAACCCCGGGTAGCGCTCCCGGAGATAGTTCAGCAGCAAGTCCGAATAAATAATGACGCCGTTCCCGGGGACTCCGCCGAAAAGGGCGCAGAGAGCGTTGCAATTCCTGTCCAACAGGTGCTCCTCGCGCAGTAGCGAATTGCTGAACGTCAGCCGCGCGGAAATACCGTATTCTTTCATCAGCGCGAGTACTTCCCGGGGGTCCTGGTCGCCGAATCCAGCGCGGCCGCCTCCCCAGAGGCAGTCCGCCGGGGCGCCGTATATCGACCCGATTTCACACCAGTCATAGAAATACTCCCGGTGCTCGCGGAATACCGGCAGGAATATCCGATACAGTTCGAAGAATTCAAACAATCCCGGAAGATGGTAGTATGCCTTTCCGCCCATAACTGGCTTCACCCCTTTCTGCAATATATCACAGTTGGGATTATACCACACGATCAGCCAAAAGTCAAACAAAGGTAAAAATACAATAAAATTTATTGGCAGTTTTATACAAACGCTCAATTCCTTCTTGTACATTTTCAACAAACAGGTGTATGGATAATCACGAAAATTTCGCCTTATGCAACAAATTTGTGAATTAGACGAGCGAAACATCTTGACCTTTCCGAAAAATTATAGTAAAATAGCGTTTAGCCTAAGCAAATACTCACTCCGACAAACGGAGTGCACTACAGCAAATGGCTGTAAATGTTATTCAGGAGGAAAAAAATTATGAAGAAGATTTTTGCATCTATGATGGCAGCTGCCATGGTAGTAGCTCTCGCAGGCTGCTCCAACAACAGCACTGACAGCAGTTCCGCAAGCGAAAGCTCCGCTGCTGAGAGCGGTTCCACCGCAGGCACTGCTGAAAGCGGCGCAAATTCAGGCACCGCCGAGAGCGGCGCAAACACTGGCGACAGCACCGGCGCTCACAAGCTCGGTATGGGCGTAGTTACCTCTATCGGCTCCTCTTCCGCTGGCAACGCACAGGTTGACGCTACCGTTGCGGCAGTAATTCTGGACGCTGACGGCAAGATCGTTTCCTGCGCAGTTGATGTTGCACAGAACAAGATGGACATCACTGACGGCGAGGTTCCCGAGGACGCTGCTTCCATGACCTTCAAGTCCAAGAAGGAAAAGCTTGAGGAATACAACATGAAGCCCGCTTCCGGAATCGGCAAGGAGTGGTACGAGCAGGCTGAGGCTTTCGAGGCTTATGTAGTTGGCAAGACCGCTGACGAGGTTGCTGCTATTCCTGTTGAGACCACAGAGAACGGTCACGTTGTAACCACAGACGAGACCCTGCTGGCTGGCTGCACAATGAGCATCAATTCTCTGATCGACGCAACCGTAAAGGCTTGCAACGATGACAGCGCAGCTGATTTCACCGGCGACGCTAAGCTTGAGCTTACATGCTCCACTTCCGTTGATTCCGCTACTGCTTCCGCAGAGGACGGCGAGGACGGCACCGCAGCAATGTACACATCCTTCGCAGCTGTTGCAGTTGACGCTGACGGCAAGCTCGCAGCAGTTTGCTACGACGAGGTTCAGCCTAAGGTAACATTTGACGACGAGGGCGAGATCACTTCCGATACCGCTGCTGAGATCAAGACCAAGAGAGAGAAGAAGGACGAATACGGCATGAGAGGCGCTTCCGGCATCTCCGCTGAGTGGTTCGAGCAGAACCAGGCATTTGAGACTTTCGTAACCGGCAAGACTGCTGACGAGATCTCCGCTATCCCCACTGAAACCACCGATAACGGTCACGTTGTAACCACCGATGAGACCCTCAAGGCTGGCTGCACAATGAGCGTTGGCGGCATGATCAAGACAGTTGTAAAGGCTATGGGCCTTGCAGGCTGATTCCCGACATAACTGACAGTTCTGATACGACGCAAGAGATGAGAGGCTGTACCGCCTCTCATCTTTTTGAGTTAAAGTAGGAGATGTATCAATGCACAGAAGTCCGGTCAATAAAGTATTATGCGTGCTTCTCGCGGCAGCGGCTGCCCTGAATCTGTCAGCGTGCAGCGCAGGAAAGGAAAAGCAGCGCTACTCCAAGGCGTACCTTGAATTCTTCGACACTGTGACACAGATAATCGGTTACGAGGAGGACGAGGAAACGTTCTCCCAGAACTGCGAGAAGGTCTATTCCCTGCTTGAGGAATACCACCAGCTCACGGATATCTACCACAGCTATGAGGGCGTGAACAACGTCCGCACCATCAACCGCAGCGCCGGCGTGGAACCTGTAAAGGTGGACGAGAAGCTCATCGACCTGCTGGAATTCTCAAAGGAGATGTGCAGGGTCACCGGCGGAGCGTGCAACATCGCCATGGGAAGCGTGCTTTCCATCTGGCACAAGTACCGCGAGGCAGGTATAAACGACCCGGAATCTGCGGAACTCCCCCCTATGAAGGACCTGACGGAAGCCGCGCAGCACTGCGACATTGACCACCTCATAATCGACAGGGAAGCCGGGACTGTGTTCCTGGACGATCCTGAGATGTCCCTCGACCTGGGCGCGGCTGCCAAGGGCTACGCCGTGGAAAGGGCCGCGGAGCTTCTCATGAACGAGGGAGTGACGAGCGGCTACACCCTCAACATCGGTGGTAACGTCCGGACTATCGGCACAAAGGCGGACGGCTCCGTCTGGGCAGCCGGAATACAGAATCCCGACACGGAGGACGAGGAGAATCCTTACATCGTCCGGCTGAAGCTGAACGGAATGTCGCTTGTAACCAGCGGTAACTACCAGCGGTATTACGAGGTCAACGGAGTGCGCTACCACCACATCATCGACCCGGTAACGCTCATGCCGCTCAACAACTTCGCTTCAGTTTCGATTCTCTGCAACGACAGCGGAAAGGCTGACGCGCTTTCCACAGCGCTGTTCAATATGACGATCGGCGATGGGAAATCCCTCCTGGCGAATATCGGGGGTATCGAGGCGATATGGGTGCTTCCCGATGGCAGCTATGAGTGCACGGACGGATTCTCAGAACTCATCATCGACTGAGTGTAAGGAAATAATTCACAGATAAAAAATTATCAATAATATGGAGAGAGGTGTTGACAAAAGCACCTCTCTTGATATATACTAAATATAGTATGCCTTTATCGAAATCAGAAAGGCACAACTATTATTCTAAAGCGAAATGTGAGGTTAGATGAAATGCCACTATTCATGCTTAAAGGCGCGCATGTTCCCCACAGGAAGAACACCGCGCAGATGGCGGCAGTCAAGATGCCTGCACCGAAATCCGTGACGATTCCCGTCGTCATGCACATCGGCGCGCCTGCCGTGCCCGCTGTAAAAGTGGGCGACCACGTTGACATCGGCGATGTCATTGCCACCGCCGGCGGATTTGTAAGCGCCCCTATCCACGCAAGCGTTTCCGGCACGGTAAAGAAGATCGACGCCATTCTCGTAAGCTCCGGAAACAACGTGAACGCTATCACGATTGAATCCGACGGCAAAATGACAGTATCCGACGCAGTCAAGCCGCCGAAGCTCGAAACCTTCGAGGACTTCATCAATGCGGTACGCGACAGCGGTCTTGTCGGACTTGGCGGCGCAGGATTCCCGACTGCCGTAAAGCTGAAGATTGACGACCTGTCCCGTATCAAGGCGGTCGTAATAAACGGCGCGGAATGCGAACCGTACATCACCAGCGACACCCGTACAATGCTCGACGACGCCGAGTGGATGAAGGAAGGCTTCGCGCTCCTGGAAAAGTTCCTCAAGGTGAAGAACATCATCATCGGCATCGAAAAGAACAAGCCCGAGTGCATCGCAAAGATGAACGAGCTTGCCGCCGCTGACCCCTGCCTGACCGTTAAGCCGCTCCCCAGCTTATATCCCCAGGGCGGTGAGAAGGTGCTGATCTACCACACCACCGGCGCTGTTGTTCCGGAGGGAAAACTTCCCCTCGACGCAGGCGCTGTTGTAATGAACTGCACCACCCTCGCCTGCCTCGCGAAGTACTGCAAGACCGGTATGCCGCTTGTTGAGAAGTGCGTTACCGTTGACGGCGGCGCGATCAAGGAGCCGAAGAACGTCATCGTGCCAATCGGAACCTCCATCAAGGACCTGATCGACTTTGCCGGCGGCTTCAAGGAGGAGCCTGGCAAGATACTCTACGGCGGTCCCATGATGGGAATCGCAGTCCCGAACACCGACTGCCCAATCCTTAAGAACACGAACGCCATAATCGCGCTCAACCAGAAGGAATCCCAGCCCAAGAAGCAGACCGCCTGCATCCGCTGCGGAAACTGCGTTTCCCACTGCCCTCTCCACCTCGACCCCGTATCCATCTCCAAGGCGTACAGGGACGGCAACTGCGAGGAGCTGAAAAAACTCAAGGTCAACCTCTGCATGGAGTGCGGCTGCTGTGCTTTCGTCTGTCCGACAGGACAGCCTCTCGTACAGAGAAACAAGCTGTCTAAGGCAATGTTAAGAAACTACAAACCTCAGGAGGGAAAGAAATGAGCAATTTAACTGTTACTTCTTCTCCGCACATATATACGCCCCGCACAACACGCTCCATCATGCTTGACGTGCTGATCGCGCTTATGCCGGCGGCTGTTGCTTCGGTCATCATTTTCGGAATAAGCAGCCTGTTCGTTATCCTCGCCTGCGTTATCTCCGCTGTGGCTGCCGAATTCGTGTTCAACGTTATCTGCCGCAAGGAACAGACTATCGGGGATCTTTCCTCCGCTGTCACCGGTCTGCTTCTCGCACTGAATATTCCTTCAACTATCCCCCTGTGGCAGGCTTCCATCGGCGCTATCTTCGCGATAATCGTCGTAAAATGCCTGTTCGGCGGTATCGGTCAGAACTTCGCTAACCCTGCCATCACCGCGAGAATCTTCCTGCTGCTGTCCTTCAGCGGCACCATGACTGCCGCGGTGTTCCCCCAGAATGCCGACGTCGTGTCCGGCGCAACTCCCCTGGGAGTACTCAGCGGTCAGGAGGGCACCCTGCCTACATACCTTGACCTGTTCCTCGGCAACTGCGGCGGCGCCCTCGGTGAGACCTGCGCACTGGCGCTCCTCATCGGCGGTATCTACCTCATCGTCCGCGGAGTTATCACATGGCACACTCCTGTAGTATTCATCGCGACTGTATTCCTGTTCTCCCTCGTGCTTGGTCAGGACCCCGTTGCGGAGATACTCTCCGGCGGTCTGTTCATCGGCGCTTTCTTCATGGCGACCGACTACGCGACTACCCCGAACACCGCCTGGGGCAAGGTCATCTTCGGAATTGGCTGCGGTCTTATCACCGTGCTTATCCGCGTATACGGAAGCTACCCCGAGGGCGTATCCTTCTCCATTCTGCTTATGAATATCCTCACTCCCTACATTGAGAGATGGACCAGAACAAAACCGTTTGGAGGTGCTAAAGCATGAACGATTCAGTAAAGAGCGTTATCGCGCTTGTTGTCATCTGTCTGACCGTTACGCTTGCTCTTTCCGCGGTAAACTACGTCACCGCTCCCATCATTGAGGAGAACAACGCAAAGGCTGTTCAGGGCTCATTTGCCGAAGCGCTCCCGGGCGCTGACGGGTTCGAGGAACTTGAGCCTGCCGCTGACGCTCCCGAAACCGTAAAGAGCATTTACAAGGAAAACAACGGCTTAGGCTATGTTGTCATACTTGAAACCACGTCCCAGTACAGTGAATCCCCCATGGGAATCACCGTTGGTATCGGCACGGACGGTATCATCAAGAACATCGTGCTGACAAACTACGCTGAAACCAAGGATTTCGGCGCTGATTACCCTGCAAGCTACATCGGTCAGGATTCCGCACTCGCAGGCGTTGAGCTGGTGTCCGGAGTTACATACTCCTCCACCGCGTTCAGGAACGCAGTGACCGACGCTTACACCGCTCTGTTCGCAGTCGC
>OKRU01000011.1_pt1 | contig 119237 bp, 83 predicted proteins | sample 1601131 | NCBI WGS metagenome assembly OKRU01 (sample SAMEA3541558, study PRJEB24748) | human gut metagenome | biome: human gut; feature: human-associated habitat; material: faeces | place: China | collected 2012
GAGATACTGTATCTGAACAATATCTCGCAAAAATGGGCTTTTTAAGGGAAGACTAACTAAGAAAACCGATTGTGCATGTTGAATAGTAGTGTATATGTTTAAAATACTTATCTTTGCATGCATTAAAAAGTTATTAGTTTTGGATGTAAGAATAGAGGATAGCTGGAAAAAAAAGTTGCAGACGGAATTCGAAAAACCGTATTTTTCCAAGCTGATAGATTTTGTTAAGAATGAGTATCGACAGGGAACGGTTTATCCGACTGGAAAGTTGATTTTCAATGCTTTTGATCTTTGTCCTTTCGATAAGGTGAAGGTTGTGCTTCTAGGGCAAGACCCTTACCATGAACCGGGACAGGCACATGGTCTTTGTTTCTCCGTGAATGACGGAGTGCGTTTCCCGCCTTCTCTGGTCAATATATTTAAAGAAATCAATTCGGATATTGGTGCTCCGATTCCAACTAGCGGTAATCTGACACGCTGGGCGCGCCAAGGTGTGCTTCTTCTCAATGCAACACTTACCGTGAGGGAACATCTTGCAGGTTCGCATCAGCGCAGAGGCTGGGAAGAGTTTACGGATGCAACGATCAAGCTTTTGAGCGATGAAAGAGATAATCTGGTTTTTATCTTATGGGGCAGTTATGCGCAGAGCAAACGTGTTTTGATTGATAGTTCAAGACACCTGGTTTTGACTTCTGCACATCCATCTCCGTTGTCGGCGCATAGAGGATTTTTCGGGAACCATCATTTCAGTTTGACAAATGCTTATTTGAGCGAGCATGGCATTGAGCCTATACAGTGGTAGAGATTTTCAGGATTTTTATATAACGTAATTTTATTTTATTTTGAGAAAGAAAGAATTTTGGTACGGCATAGCCTTTATTGCAGGCATGACCGTAGTGGCAACTCTTATTGCCATGATTCCGGTAGTTAAGGATGATCTCAAGTTCAGCTCTCTGATTGTAGGTATTCTTCTTGGTATGGTTTATGCAAATCTGTTCCGTGTGAAAGCGGTTGGACAGTGGGTTTCTGGTACAAAATTCTGCTCCAAGCAGATTCTTCGTGCCGGTATTGTATTGTATGGATTCAGATTGACGTTTGCTGATGTGGCAGTTGCCGGCTGGCCGGCTTTTGCCGTGGATCTCATAATTGTTGCAGGTACGCTTATTCTCGGCATTTTGTTCGGACGTTTGCTCCGTATGGATACTGATACTGCGCTGATGACTGCAACTGGAAGTTCTATTTGTGGAGCAGCTGCTGTGCTCGGTGCAGAATCTGTCGTGAGATGCGAACCTCATAAGACTGCTGTTGCTGTTTCTACGGTAGTGATTTTCGGAACAATTTCAATGTTCCTTTATCCGATAATCTACCGTACCGGTTGTCTACCTATGGATGATTTTTCATGGGCAGTATATACGGGTTCTACGCTTCACGAAGTTGCCCATGTTGCCGGTGCAGGCGATGCTATGAATGCTGCTGGTGGAGACGTTGCAAGCACTGCAACCATAACCAAGATGATACGTGTAATCATGCTTGCTCCAGTACTTGTAGTGATGAGCTTCATGTTGTCACGTTTGCGTAAGAGTGAAAATGGAGGTTGCAAACGCCGTATAACAATTCCTTGGTTTGCTTTCGGCTTCCTTCTGGTTATCTGCATCAATACTTTCCTTGCAGAGTATATGCCGGCAAACATCTATGCTCCTTTGTTCGGCAAAGGTGGTATTGTGGAACAGGCTGACACCTTCATGCTTGCTATGGCCATGACGGCTCTCGGTGCTGATACGACTGTGGACAAGTTCCGTCAGGCCGGCGCAAAACCTTTTTATCTTGCAGGTTTGCTGTACATCTGGCTTCTTGTTGGAGGATATTTCCTTACAAGCATCCTTGTGCCGATGCTCAAATAATTGAGGTAAGGTATCTTATTAAAAATAATATATAGTAAATATGATACGCAATCTGATTTTTGATCTTGGAGGCGTTGTAATTAAACTCGATCAGGATGAGGCTATCCGCCGTTTTCATTCTCTTGGTATTGAAGATGCGCGTGAGCAGATGGGAGTCTATGGACAGACTGGAATCTTCCTGGAGTTGGAAAGAGGTGATATTGACGTTGAAACTTTTTGTCGTAAACTTGCTGAGCAGGCTCATAGAGAAAATATTTCATACGATGAGGCTCAGTGGGGATGGCTTGGATATGTAAAGGAGGTTCCGGCAGAGAGATTGCAGAATCTTCTGAAGCTTAGGGAAAAATACAATGTATTTCTGTTGAGCAATACTAATCCTCTGATGATGGCATGGGTTGATAGTCCTGCTTTCAGCGGTGACGGTCACCCGATAAGCTATTATTTCGACCGCTTGTATTGCAGCTACGGACTCCATGACTATAAGCCTTCATTGTCGATATTCAAGAAAGTTCTTGAGGCTGAAGGACTCAATGCTGAAGAATGTATCTTCGTTGATGACGGACTGAAAAATGTGGAGGCAGCAGAAGAGGTCGGAATGCACGGACTGCACGTTGCAAAGGATGCAGATTGGATGGACGATCTTACTGCTATGCTGGAAAAGCTGGCTTGAGCTTTCCTACTTTGATATATGACATGGATTTTTTAAAAAAGACCTGAGGGCTTTACGCAAGAGGTGTCTTTGTGACAGTGCTAAAAGTTTAACAATTTAATACTTGCTCTTATGAAGCATCTTGTACGAATTTTACCGATTTTCTTTATCGGTACTTTCCTGTTGTCCGCCTGTGTAGAAGAAGGACATGTTGGATATAAGTTCATAGTGCATAACCACACTGAAGCCGATATGAAAATCCATCTCACCTCGTGGGGGCGCTACACGATGTACATCAACGGGTATTATTCCTCTAAGCATAAGTTTCAAGAGGTGGAAACCATTGAGGCTGGAAAAACTTTGGCATTATACACAGAAGTTGGTGACGACCCCGATCCGGCTGTATTACCAGCTTCACTCACTATGCCTTGGACTTACATCACAGCCATAGAGTGTGACGGCGTGCTTGTACCTTTCTCCTATTTTAGCCAGTCTGACAACTGGGAAAACTCAGTTCTCCATCAGATAAATGGAACATACAGCTATTGGTCATTGAGCATTACGCCAGAACTGCTTGAGCAGTTTCGTGTTCAAGCAGAAACAGGATTGCAGGAGAAATATGAGTAAGTGTATGCTTTCCAAGTCTATTCATAAATTGGACAGCCGAATTTTAGGATTATCCTAAAAATGGCTGTCCATATTCTTTATGTATTTACATGTTTCTTTTGGGAAATTTACAGAATATCCCTAATAATAATCAATTGCTTTGGTTGCAGAAACTGCATCGTTTGCATAGATAGGCATTTTGCATATGTGCTGACTGATTATATTTTTATCTTCACACCTTTAGACTCGTTTTGGAGTCTGTCGAGTGCAGTGATTACAAATGTGCATCCTTGATCATCGTCGTTGAGAATGTATTTGCAATCTCTTGTAATAGCAACGATATTTTCAGGCTTGTCAATATCGATTTTTTCTTTTGGCGAGAATCTATATACAACGTATTGTTTAGCCTTGTCCATTTCTTTCTTGGCCTTTGGCTCCTGCCATGTGATGCATACATTGCCACCGATAGGCGATAACTTTACATCTTCCGGTTTTCGTGGCGCTTTCTTGTCGATGAACTTCATTATTGGCTGAAGTGCCGGATAACGATGAAACTTCTTTTCGAGCAATGTTCTGTAGTTGCCTGGATTGTTTACCACTGCTGCAGCATACCACTGGCAGCTTCCCTGAACATTCTTAAGTGAGCGCTGGATGGAGTATTTGATCAGTGTCTGGTTAGAACGTGTGTCGAAAGGGTCAACGCCTTTGGCTGTACGCTCTACATCTTGTCCGATAAAGAGTGGACGCTTGTTGGAGTATTTGTTCCACCAGTTGCACAGAATGTCATAGTCGGCGGCTCTTGTTCCAAGATTCCAATATATCTGAGGAATGAGGTAGTCTACCCATCCTTCCTTCTGCCATAAAATGACATCGGCATACAGGTCGTCGTAATTCTGCAGTCCGCTCGTAGCACTTCCTTTTTTCGTGTTCTTTGCTTCTTTGCTGTTACGGTAAATACCGAATGGCGAGATTCCGAATTTCACCCAAGGCTTCTTTTCTCTTATGAGATTGTGAAGGTCTTCTATGAGCATGTTGACATTGTCCCTTCTCCAGTCTGCAATGTCTTTGAATCCGCGAGGGTCAAGTCTGAAGTATTTTTCGTCTGGGATCTTTTCGCCTCCGGCCGGATACGGATAGAAGTAGTCGTCCATGTGCAGACCGTCTATGTCGTATCTTTCGAGTATGTCTTCTACAACCATGCATGTGTACATGCGGTTTATCGGCAATGCAGGGTTGAGTATCATCAAGTCTCCGTATCTGAAGCATCTTTCCGGATGTACGTTGCAGACATGGTTGGCTGCAAGCAGGGTAGTGCCTTTGGTTTTTACTCTATAGGGGTTGATCCATGCATGCAGTTCCATACCTCTCTTATGGCATTCCTCTATCATCCAAGCCAGTGGATCCCAGCCATCTGCAGGGGCCAATCCCTGTTTTCCTGTAAGGTATCGACTCCATGGTTCGTAGCTGGAACGGTACAAGGCATCGCTTTCTGCTCTTACCTGAAACAGTATGGCATTGATTCCTGCTCCCTGAAGAACATCAAGCTGATTGAGGAGCATTGTTCTTATTTGCTCAGGAGTTTTGTTAAGGTATTGTCCGTTTACGCATTGAATCCATGCTCCGCGGAATTCTCGTTTAGGATTGTCTTCGGCTTTTGCTGTACTGATTGTGCAGAACACCAATGCCAGTAGAATGATTAGGTTTTTCACGATTTTTGTAGCTGTAAAGAACATATTAATGAAATATTGTTTCTACAAAAATAGAGATTTTTCCGGTAATGTATGCCGGTAAGTTCATTTTAAAGCACAATGTTTTACAAAAGACGGTGAAAGATATTGTTTAACCATAGTTAGGACCATCTTCAGCTGCCGCTTCATGGATTTCTTCTTGAGGCAAACTGTATGTATCCTGTTTTCGGATGGCATGTCTGTCATTCAAGAATATCTTGTTAAGAGTATATTCTATGCTGTTGAGAGTCTCTTCTTTCTTGTTGGGCTTAAGTTGGCACTCCCATACTTGAATTACGTGCCATCCCAAGTCACGCAATTGTATCCGTTCTTCTTTATCTCTTTTTATGTTGCGCTCTATTTTTGCTTTCCACCAATCTGTTCTGGTTTTGGGCAAAATGAAGTATTTGCATCCTTCATGTCCGTGCCAGAAACATCCGTTTATGAATATGCAGGTTGAATATTTCGGAAGAACAATGTCGGGAGTTCCAGGAAGGCTTTTCACATGGATTCTATATCTGAATCCTCTTGAAAACAGGTATTTCCTTACGATAAGTTCCGGTTTGGTGTTTTTTGACCGTATATGAGACATGCAGCGGCTTCGCTGTTCTTTGCTGAACATATCTGTCATAAGGCGTAAGGTTTTTATGTCGTTTTCGTAGGATAAAAAATCAAGCCGATAAAGTTTTACAGCACTGGAGTCAGGAGGTTTCCGAACCATCCGACAAAACGCTTCCATACGGAGCGCTTTTTCCAAAAGTCTTTGGGCATAATATAAGAGTGCTTTTTGTCTTCATTGAACATGTCAAGCAATTGCTTTGTCACGTTCTTGTCGAAGATTACGGCATTTACTTCGTAGTCGCACCTGAGACTTCGGCTGTCGAGATTGGCTGATCCGACTGTGCAGAAAAGGCTGTCGACCATCATGATTTTCGTATGATGGAATCCGCCTTCGTATAGGTACACCTTGGCACCACGTTTTGAAAGATTGTTGCCTACATAGTAAGATGCATCTGGCGTAAGAGGAATGTCGCTCTTGGCTGAAAGCATGATTTCTACGTCTACACCTCTGTCGACTGCATCTTTCAATGCTTGTCTGACTTTATGTGTAGGTACAAAGTATGGATTTATTATTCTTATCTGCTTTTTAGCATTGTTGAGCATGCTTACGTACAGTTCGCGTATTGACTTGTTTGTGTGGCGCGGACGTCTGTCAACAATTCCGACACGCATGTTTCCTGCACTGTCTGGTGTCGGGAAATATTTTTCGCCTTCAATCTTTTCTCCCGTTTCCTTTTCCCATGTTGTTGCAAAAATCTTGTGCAGTTCGTTTACAGCCCCGCCTTCTATATGCATGTGCATATCGCGCCATTTGCCAACAACTTCGGTTCCATTAATATAGTAGTCGGCTACGTTCATGCCTCCTGTATAGGCAATTCTACCGTCAATAACGACAATTTTTCTGTGGTCGCGCGGAATTATGTGGTTGACCCACGGGAAATGCAACGGGTCGAATTCTATCAGATTTATTCCTTTTGCCCTTATAGAATCGCGATGTTTCTTTTTTATTGGTTTGTTGTTCGAAGCATTTCCAAAAGCATCGTACATGGCTCTGACTTCAACACCTTCTTTGACCTTTTCTGCCAAAAGATCAAAAAGCAGATTGGCTATTGAATCGTTGCGGAAATTAAAATATTCGAGGTGGATGAATTTTTTTGCTTTTCTTACCTCCTTGAATAGGTCTTCGAATTTATCATGGCCATTCATCAATAGAACAACCTTGTTGTTGTCTGTTAATTTGACTCCTGTTGCATGCAGGTGCGCCGCAACAAGTGAATCGCTGCGTTCGGCCGTTGTCTGTGCTTCTGTTTTAGTTGTAAACAGGGACGATAATGTGATGAAAAGTATGAAGATGAATTTCCTAGCCATTTTTACCTTAAATACGACTCGCAAAGTTATGTTATTTGGTCTAATTCTGCAATATAATTAAATCTGAATCGACCTTTTATAAGCTTGTTGCTACATTTTGAATAATTTATACTCCAAATTGTATAATGTGTATGTCAATATATTCGGGTGTATGTGTATGTAATGGCATGAATAGAGCTTTTCTGGAGGAGAAAAATATACGTTCTTTTGCATGTGGGTATATAAAAAATTGAGCCTGTCCGATTATTCGGGCAGACTCATATTTTCAAGTTTTGTATTTGCCTTAGTTGTGAACTATTGCAAGAATGCTATCAGAACACCGGCTGCAACTGCAGATCCAATTACACCTGAGATGTTTGATGACATGCAGTAGTTGAGTACATGGTTCTTTGGATCGTATTTTGTAGCAATTTCGTTGCAGACACGACTTGCCATAGGTACGGCGCTAAGACCAGTAGCTCCAATGAGCGGATTGATTTTTTTCTTTGTGAACAAGTTCATAAGCTTGACCATAAGTATACCGCCGCTAATTGAAAGTGCGAATGCGATGAAACCTCCGATTACGATACCGATGGTTGTCATATTCAAGAATGCTGACGCTGTCATTGTTGCACCTACACAAAGGCCAAGGAAAACTGTTGCTGTGTTCATTACGCTGTTGCTGACTGTATCGAAAAGTCTGCTTGTGTCAGAACCGATTTCTTTCAGCAGGTTACCGAACATGAGCATACCTATAAGGCTTACAGCTGTAGGAACGAATATTGCTACGATTGTAGTAACGGCAATCGGGAATATGATCTTGATGACACGCATGTTCTTGATTTCATTATTATTAGGATAGAGCTTATCCTGCTCCTTCATGTTTATCATGAGCTCCTTCTTTGTGCAGAGAAGCTTGACTACAAGAGGTATGATGATTGGAACGAGTGCCATGTAAGAATATGCTGCGATAGCAATAGGACCAAGAAGGTGAGGTGCCAATTTAATTGTTGTAAATATGGCTGTTGGTCCGTCTGCACCACCGATGATTCCTAATGAAGCAGCTTCTTTAAGAGTGAATCCTGCAAGGAATGCACATATCAAGACTGTGAATATACCAAGCTGTGCAGCCGCTCCGAATATGGCGAGGCGCAGGTTGCGCAACATCGGACCGAAATCTGTCAGCGCTCCGACACCCATGAATATTATAGGTGGAAGGAAACCAGTCTTTATGAGCATGTAATAGAGGAAGTTCATGAGACCCAGATCGTGTGCAATTGCAGGCAACGACATGTCCCAGATGTTGTAGCAAACAACATTTTTCATGAAATCCTTGTTGAGCAGGATTGGATTGTCGGCTATAGGGTAGTAGAGCTCATGGAATTTTATGTAGTCATCCGGCGAGGCTCCTGTACCTAGAGTTTTTAGTCCTCCAGTGAGATTAAGAGTCTGCATTACTCCCGTTTCACTTTTGTAACGGAATATTTCGCCTATTTCATTGGCTTGGATTACTCCCATGTCTCCACCTGGGAAGTTTGCAATCAGTACACCAAATGCAATAGGTACAAGCAAAAGCGGTTCATAGTGCTTTACTATACCAAGATAAAGCAGTACGAATGCTATCACGTACATTATTATATATGACGGCGATATTGCGATGTCGCTGAACGCTGTCATACGGTATAGACTGTTTAGAATTTCTTCCATAATTGTTTATTGTATTTTCATTATAACATCATCTTCTTCGACGGAATCGCCGGAGTTTACGAGTATTGCTGTAATCACTCCATCTCTGTCTGCACGAATTGCATTATAGGTCTTCATGGCCTCAATGTAGCCTATGATGTCACCTTTCTTTACTGCATCGCCGACATTTGTAGGTGTTTCCTGTGCACTCTTCACACGATAGAATTTACCTTCGAGTGGTGCCAATACGTCGTCACCTTCGCCTGTCTGTACTTGAGTTGCTTGTGCTGTTTCTCCTGCAGCAGGCGTTGGAACATTGTTGCCGTATGCAATATCAACCTTGTAGTTTACTCCGTTTACGGTTACTGTTATGCTGTTAGGCATTTCGGCAGTGCCCTTTGGAGCGTTCTTCTCTGCTTTTCGTTTTGCAAGATCAGCTTCGAAATCGGCTTTTGCTTTTCCGCTCTTGTATGCTTCATACTGAGTTGGGTGCATAGAGTATTCGAAGAGCTCTTCATCGTCCTGTCCGAGATCCCATCCTTTCTCTTCCATTTTCTTGCGATATTCATCGAGGTCGTCAGTATAGTTCTCCTGAGGGTCAGAATCCATGAACTCTCTTCCTTCCTGTTTTGCCTTTTCTACGAGTTCCGGTGCTACAGGGCCTGCCAGTTTACCAGCCTTGCCGAGGATCATATCCCAGATGTTGTCGGCAATCATTGACCAGCGTTCTTTGCCTTTCTCCATCTGCATGACATTCATGAGAGCAAGATTCTTAACATACTGGCTAAACGGTGTAACGAGGCAAGGATAGCCGACTTTAGGCCAAACGTATGCAACTTCGTCAAACAGTTTTATAAGAAGTTCATCTTCTGTCATTTCAGGCTGATTGTGCTTTGCTTTCCACTTGTTGAGCGAAGCAAGATTTTCTTCCAAATCGGTCATGAGTGAACCCATCATACCGCCTGGAAGACCTGGCTTTATGAGAAGTGAATTGTTTATTCTGTTCAGTTCTGGACAATAATATCCCAGGAAGTCGTCCATCATGTTCTGGATCTGTGTACGTACTTCCATGTATGCTTCCATATTGATGCCCTTAACCTTGAATCCTGCGTCTTTGAGCATCTCTTCTACAGCGATGATGTCTGCATGTCCTGTTCCCCATGCTAGAGGTGCAACGGCTGTGTCGATATAGTCGCACCCGTTCTTGCAGACTTCCAATATTGATGCCATATTGAAGCCTGGTCCTGCATGAGAGTGGTACTGTATGATGATGTCTTTCTTGTATGCTTTAATTCCTGCTGTAATTTTACCGAGTGACTCTGGGCGTCCAATTCCGGCCATGTCCTTGAGGCATATTTCGTCGGCACCGGCATCGATGAGAGTTTTTGCCAGATTTACGTAATATTCAACAGTGTGGATTGGAGAGTGAGTGATGCAAAGTGATGCCTGTGCAATCATTCCGGCTTCTTTTGCATATTTTATAGAAGGTATGATGTTTCTTGGATCGTTCAGACCGCAGAATATACGTGTTATGTCTGTGCCTTGAGCTTTCTTTACCTTATAGAAAAGTTTTCTCAGATCCTTAGGGCATGGGCTCATGCGCAGTCCGTTCAGTGCGCGGTCCAGCATGTGTGTCTGAATTCCTGCTTCGTGGAATGGACGAGTCCATTCTCTGACAGCTTTGTTCGGGTTTTCTCCGTAAAGAAGGTTTACCTGCTCAAAACCTCCTCCGTTAGTTTCAACTCTGTCAAAGCATCCCATTCTGATGATAGCGGGAGCAACTTTAAGCAATTGGTCTACTCGTGGTTGATATTTTCCAGCGCTCTGCCACATGTCGCGAAAGACCAGACTGAATTTTACCTCGTGATTCATATTTAGTTATATTTTAAGATATCATTTTTTCTATGTTGTAGTTTTGTCGACAATGCTTGCCGTCGCATCGGCATGTTGTGTCGTGTGTCTTGTTTGAAGATATGGTTTAGGTACCTTCTGTTGTATTATAATTTTTGTATGTTGGTAACTTTTCCTGTACCGTTGGTAATCTGATTGACTGCACTTTCAATGATTGCTTTCGTGTTTGCATCAATCTGTGGAACTGCTACTGCTGCGACTTTTTTCTTTGCTGGTTCTTCTGCAGGTGCAAATTTGTTGACTGCATATATCAGAAGTTTTCCAAAGTATATGATAATCAGCAATATTACGAATACAGTGAGCATACCTACAACCAGTAGTTCAAGTGCTCCAAAAATAGATTCTTCTACCATAAGATTACGATTTTGTGTATGTTTGTTTTAAATAGTTAGCTATAGGTTCTTTATGCACAAATATACTGATTTATTTGTTACGTGGAGATTTTTTATGTTCGTTTTGTTTGTCTTTTTGTAATAAAAAACGTTCCCTTTGTAAGGAACGTTAAATATGAAATGAATATGTAAAATACTTGTAACTTAAGTGCTCCGTAGGCAATGTTTTTTGATATTTTAATAGCGCAATTCTTCTTCACGTCATCTGCTGATTGTCATGTTGACGCCGGCATAGTTGCATTCTGCACCCATCGGTGGATTGTGTTTCATCAATGTTATTTCAACAGACTCGACAGACTTGAAGTCGTGCAGTATTCTTTCTGCTACTCTTTTTGCCGCATGTTCTATCAGGTGCGACGGTGTGCCCATTTCATCTTTTATGCATTCATATACTTCTGCATAATTTATGGTGTCGTTCACGTCGTCGCTTTCCATGGCTTTGCTCAGGTCTGCCACCATCTTGACATTTACAGTGTACATCTGTCCTACTTTGTTTTCCTCAGGTGCAACTCCGTGGTAGGCATAGAGTTTCACTCCTTCCAATATTATAGTCTGCATCGTATTATGTCTGTTTGATTCTTAGTGTCTGAAAATGTAATAGGGGAGGTTCGTTTTCTTTTTGAACCTCCCCTTGTTGTTTGTATGATTACACCGCGTATATATTTTTCACGGTTTATCTTTCTGTTATCCGCATCTTGAAGCACCGCAGCTCTTGCATATCAGACAACCTTCCTGATATACCAGTGTTTCGCGTCCGCAAATAGGGCACTTCTGTCCTTTTGCTTCTGTTCCGTCAGATACGTACTTCTTTAAAGCTCTTTCAACACCATTTTTCCATGTGTTGATGCTTTCGTTGCCCAGCTGAAGAGAACTTACGAGCTTGAGAACATTGGCAAGAGGCATTCTGTATCTGAGCACTCCTGAAATCAGTTTGGCATAGTTCCAGTATTCTTTGTTGAACTTTTCAGACAGACCTTCTATGGTTGTCTTGTAGCCTCTGCGGTTTTCAAACTGGAAGTCATATCTCTTGTTGCCGTCTTCATCAAGGTTTTTGATGATGTGGCCTTTAGTGACAGTCTTAGGCAGAGCGATTCCGTCTTCATCGTCAAGCACACCTGTGAATATTTCATAAGGATATCCATCAAGCAGGCCAACGAATGCCACCCATTTTTCCTTGTTGTTCTGGAATCTTACAACGTCACACTCAAGGCTCTTTGGACGTGTTTCCACAACTGGGAGCGGTTTGCACTTGCAGTCATCCTTCTTCTTCTTGTCATCTGTTGCGATGAGCACTCCTGCTCTTGAGCCGTCTCTGTAGACTGTACATCCCTTGCATCCGCATTTCCAAGCTTCAATGTAAAGGTCGTTTACGAGATCTTCGCTTACATCGTTAGGCAGGTTTATTGTGACGCTGATAGAATGGTCTACCCATTTCTGGATTGATCCCTGCATCTTAACCTTTTCAAGCCAGTCGATGTCGTTTGCAGTGGCCTTGTAGTAAGGCGACTTCATTACTAGTTCGTCTATTTCGCTTTGTGTGTATCTCTTGTCTGTATCGTATCCATTGATTTTCATCCATTCGAGGAACTTAGGATGGTATACGATATATTCTTCAAATGAGTCGCCTGTTTCGTCTGTGAAGTCAACGTGTACATTTGTGTCGTTAGGATTAACCTTTCTTCTTCTCTTGTATACAGGCATGAATACTGGCTCTATACCGGAAGTTGTCTGTGTCATGAGACTTGTTGTGCCGGTTGGAGCAATTGTCAGACATGCAATATTTCTGCGTCCGAATTTTGTCATCTCCTCGTACAGTGCAGGATCAACATCCTTTATTCTGTTGATGAAAGGATTCTTCTTTTCCCTTTCTGCATCATATACGTCAAATGCTCCTCTTTCCTTTGCCATCTGCACTGAAGAACGGTATGCCTCTACAGCAATAGTCTTGTGCACTTCTGTTGAGAAATATGTTGCTTCAGGAGTTCCGTAACACAATCCCATAGCGGCGAGCATGTCGCCTTCTGCAGTTATTCCTACACCTGTACGTCTTCCGGCTTTTGTCTTCTTGTAAATCTTTTTCCAAAGGTTAGTTTCTGCTTCCTTAACCTCTTCGCTTTCCGGGTCGGAATCAATTTTTGCCAGAATCATCTCAATCTTTTCCAATTCGAGATCGATGATGTCGTCCATGATTCTTTGTGCAAGTCCTACATGCTTTCTGAACTTTTCATAGTTGAATTTTGCTTCCTTTGTGAATGGATTGTCAACGTATGAGTACAGATTTATAGCCAGCAGACGGCATGAATCGTACGGACATAGAGGTATTTCGCCGCATGGATTTGTAGAGATTGTTCTGTATCCAAGGTCTGCATAGCAGTCAGGAACTGATTCTCTAATGATGGTATCCCAGAACAATACACCTGGTTCGGCAGATTTCCAAGCATTGTGCACGATCTTTCTCCAAAGTGCGTTTGCATTGATTTCTTTGACAACCTTTGGAACCATGCTGTCTACAGGGAATTTCTGTATGTATGTTTCGTTGTTTATTGCCGCTTTCATGAATTCATCGTCAAGTCTAACAGAAACATTTGCTCCTGTAACCTTGCCTTCTGTCATTTTTGCGTCAATGAATGCTTCCGAGTCAGGATGCTTGATAGACACAGAGAGCATGAGCGCACCGCGTCTTCCGTCCTGTGCAACCTCTCTGGTGGAATTTGAATATCTTTCCATGAAAGGTACGAGACCTGTAGATGTGAGGGCGGAGTTCTTTACTGGCGAACCTTTTGGACGAATGTGTGAAAGGTCGTGGCCTACGCCTCCGCGTCTTTTCATGAGCTGAACCTGCTCTTCGTCTATACGTATGATTGCACCGTAAGAATCTGCATCACCATCAAGTCCGATGACAAAGCAGTTCGACAATGAAGCTACCTGATGATTGTTGCCGATTCCGGTCATAGGGCTACCTGCCGGAACGATGTACCTGAAGTGATCCATAAGATCAAACAGCTCTTGTGCAGAAATCGGATTTTCATATTTCTGTTCGATTCTGGCTATCTCGTTGGCCAGTCTCCAATGCATGTCTTTCGGCGATTTTTCATATATCTTGCCGAAAGAATCCTTCATGGCGTACTTGTTCACCCAAACTCTGGCTGCTAGTTCATCGCCATTAAAATACTCTAATGATGCCTGCAGGGCTTCATCATAGCTGTATGTCTGCTGTTCTGCCATAACTTGATGATGAGTTAATAGAATTGTTTTTTTAAGTTTGTTTTCTTCTCAATCTATATTGCTGAAATCTGTGTGTGGGAATTAAAAATCAAAGCAAATATAAAATCGAAACGTAAACGCCTGCAAAACTAATCCTCTTTTATGAATCTGCAAAATTTTTAACTATAAACTTATCAACAGCCTGCAAAGTTTTCTATTTTATTTTGTAAAGACCTGATTATTAGTGCAATGTAAAATTGATTATGCTCAAAAGTTTTCAAAAATGGAAATTTGCTAACCTTTTGTATATTAAAATTTGATATGTCTTGGATGTTTGCTATCTTTGTCTTTAACTATTAAAACCCAGTTTTATGACAGATATCAAGAACAGACGTACAATTAGAAAATATACGTCGCAGGACATCCCGTCTGAGATGCTAAATGAACTTATATTGACAGCTTCGCGTGCGGCAACAATGGGCAATATGCAATTGTACAGCGTTATAGTTACACGCGACGGTGAAATGAAAAAGAAGCTGGCGCCATTGCACTTCAATCAGCCTATGGTTACATCTGCTCCTGTTGTGCTTACTTTCTGTGCCGACTTCAACAGATTCTGCAAATGGTGCAACCAGCGTAAGGCTGTTCCTGGATATGACAACTTGCTTTCGTTCATGAATGCAGTGTATGATGCGATCCTTTTTACACAAAACTTCTGTACCCTTGCAGAAGAGAAGGGATTAGGAACTTGTTTTCTTGGAACTACGGCATATACGCCCGATAAAATCATTGAAATGCTCAATATGCCTAAGCTGACATTCCCTGTTGCAACAATAACTGTCGGTTGGCCTGATGAATGTCCTGCACAGCCTGATCGCCTTCCGTTGAGCGGAATCATACATGATGAGGTTTATCATGACTATGAGCCGTCTGATATAGACAATATATATGGATACAAGGAAGCATTGGACGAAAACAAGCATTTTGTCGAGATAAACGGCAAGGAAACCTTGGCACAGGTTTTTACCGATTTGCGCTATACCAAGAAAGACAACGAGGCTATGTCTGAAAACTTTATGGAAACGTTGCGCAGGCAGGGATTTATAGACTGACGTCTTGCCTGCTATCGATATACTCCTTAATCGGATTGCATAAGAAAAGCGGAAGCTTCAGCGTGTGTTGCAAAACATTAACTGAAGCTTCCGCTTTCTTATACTATATAATATAATGATTGGATATCGAAAGATGCATTATTTCCTGAAGAACGTACTTTCTATTTCTTCAATGTCTCTTCTTGTTCTTTCGTCTGTGTCGATGAGGTTCTTTATCTGCTTGATCGAATGTATCACAGTTGCATGATTTCTTCCGCCCACACAGTGTCCAATCTGGCTTGTCGATTTGTCTGTATGCTTGTTTGCGAGATACATTGCAAGCTGTCTGATATATACGATTGGCTGTTTTCTGCTTTTTGAGCAGATGTCTTCACGCGAAACGTCAAAATGAGCACAGACCTTTTCCAATATTGATTCTGTTGTAAGAGGTTCATCGTTTATTTCGATGAACTTAGGCATAATCTTGTTTACGAGATCAAGGTCTATATCGCAGTTGTAGACAACGGAGTAGGCCATGAGTGAATTGATTATACCTTCCAGGTCTCTTACGCTTTCATCGACATGTTCAGATATGAAGCTTATGACGTTTTGAGGTATGCACAAACCGTCTTTTCTTACTTTGTCGCAGAGAATCGAGTTTCTGAGCGATTTGTCAGGTCGTTCAAGTTCTGCCTGCAATCCCCATTTGAAACGCGTGAGCAATCTTTCTTCCAATCCTTCAATGGCAACAGGAGGTCTGTCGGCCGTAAGTATGAGCTGCTTTCCGTTCAGGTGCAGGTGATTGAAAATGTGGAAGAATGTGTTCTGCGTTTTTGTGAGACCCGAAAACTCCTGTATGTCGTCTATTATCAGGACGTCAATTGTCTGATAGAAGTTTATGAAGTCGTTGGTCTTGTTGTTTCTTACGGAGTCGGTGTACTGCACCTGAAACAGATGTGCCGATACATAAAGCACTCTCAGTTCCGGATGAAGTTCCTTGGTTTTGAGACCAATGGCATTTGCAAGATGTGTCTTGCCCACACCTGAATGTCCGAATAGAAAGAATGGATTGAATGTCTTTGCAGGGTTCTGCGCAATAGCTTCGCCAACAGAGCGGGCAAGCTTGTTGCTGTCGCCTTCAAGGAAATTCTCGAAATTATAGTTGGGTCTGAGCTGTGAGTCCAGATCCTGAACCGCAGGAGCCATCAGTACGTCTGGAGACAGATTGGCTTTTCTTACGGCTGTACCGTTCTGCACGATAGACTTGTTCGACGATTCCACCTCGACAGTGAGACCGTTCTGCTTGTCCTCGAGTATGCTGTAGCTCAGGCATACGCCTGTTCCGAACACCTTTGTAATTGTCTTTTTGAGAAGATCCAGGAAATGTTCCTCAACGAATTCGTACACGAATTGGCTTGGTACGCTGAGCACGAGCCTTTTGTCTACAAACGATTTCAGATTGATGTATGCAAACCATGTGTCAAATTGCTGTTGGGTGATGTTGTCATGTATTATTTCAAGACATCTTCTCCAAAGCTCATTTGGATTGTTTCCCATTTCTAGAATATACTTTACTTGTCATTTTATTTCCCACAATGCAAATTTCATCATATTATTTGATTTTATCAAATGATTTTTTTGCTTCAATAATTTGATAATTTCTATAAGCTTTTGTTTCAATGATTTACGAAAGCATTTTGCCGGCACGTAAAAAATGAACTTGCATTTTATCAACTTTCTGTATTATAGGAAGATACACTATTGCTTTTACGTTTAACCGAATGTGAATACGCAAAAAAAGAACTCCACTATCCTTTTGTTTATTAGCACCTTATTGCTGGTGCATGAAGGAAAGTGGAGTTTGTGTCTTATTTATATTAATTCTAAATAACGAGGTTTTCTTTAATTGTCTTTTCTACCGAAAATTGAGAAGTGAACATAGCGTTTCGGATGCTTCTGCAAATCCTGCATGAGTGACGACGCGTCTAAGAAAGTGTTGTTGAGATTGTTGTATAAACTGCTGTCATTCATCAGGAGTCCGAGCGAGCTGTTAGGGTTGTTGAGCTTGTCTGTGAAGAGCTGAACTCCCTCCATTGTCGTGTTGAGGTTTGATTCTATTTTTGCAAAATCAACATCCTTGAGCTTGCCTGTAGTTGTTTCTAGGTTAGAGCATATACTGTCGGCTCTGGTTGTCAGTTCCGGAATGTCGTTGCCTAGAATCTTGTTTATTCTGTGCGTCGTTGTCTTCAGGTTGCTTGTTACATCCTCCATGTTGTTGATTGAAGCCTGAAGTGCCGGATTTGAAGCCAGTTTGTTTATTGATGTAAGGATAGAGTCGAGTTTTGGCAAAAGCTCCTGAACCTGAGGCATCATCTGCGAAACCATTGTCAGCGCATCTCTTTCCCAAGCACCTTTGAGTGTGTCTCCCGGTTCAACTCTTTCGCGTGGGTTGTTTGCCATGAGGATGTTCATCTTTGTCGAACCAAGCATTTCCTTCGACAGTTCCACTATGCTTCCTTTTGGTATGCGTATTCCCTTCTTTATGCTTATTGTAGCCAGGATGTTCTTGCTTGAATTTTCGTCATATTTCAGGTCTTTGACCACTCCGATTGCATATCCGTCAGCAAGCACTTCGCTCGAGACGGCAAGTCCGCTGACATTGTCGAGTTCCACGTAGTATGTATCATCGGAACTGAAAAGGTTCATGCCTTTTAGAAAGTTTATGCCGATATATATTATCAGCAGTGCCATGATTGCTATGATTGCAATCTTTACTTCTTTAGTTAAGAATTTCATTATCTTTCTATTTGTTTTGTTTGCTGTTGTTTTTGAATTCCCTTATTGCTGTTGCTGTTTCTATGCGGACATCGTTCTTGAATGCAACGATGAATGCTCCAGGAAATTTTTTCTTTACATCTTTCAGCGTGCGAAGTACTTCGTTGTAGTCGCATGTTGTACCGCATGTGTACTTATACATTCCGCCGTCCTTATAGAAATCAGCATCCAGACCTTTCAGCTGTCTGTCATTCTTTTTCAGCTGTCTGTCTGCAGCAAGAATCTGTATCTTGAATACTGGTTCACTGCTGGCATTTTCCACAGTGTTGTCTGTGGTTTCTTCTGCAACAGTGGTTGCATTGCCGTCCTTGTTGTCTGTTTCAGCCTTTTCCTCTTCTTCTATTTCTTCTTCAAGATCTTTTATGTCGATCTTTTCCAGATTGGCCATGCGTCCCGTGTGTTGCTGCTTGTATTTTACGATGGCGTTGTAGATACATTTTGCCAATGTGGTCTGTCCGCGTTTCGACATCAGGAATCGTTCCTCTTGGGGTGTTGATATGTAACCCACTTCAAGCAGAACGCTAGGCATGTATGAGAGGCGCAATACTGCAAGGTTGGCCTGAAGTACTCCCATGTCACGTCGTCCGCCTCCGTTTACCATTTCGCGTTGAACCATCGTTGCGAAATTTACGCTTTCTTTCATATCTCTGTCCTGCATCAATTCGAAGATAATGTCGCTCTCTGATGAGTTGGGATTGTTGAAGCTGTATCTCTGTGCACCGTCTTCCTCAAACTGTATAACCGAGTTTTCTCTCTTTTCCACTTCAAGGTTGGTAGCCGAGCTCTTGAGGCTCAATGTGTACGATTGCACGCCCATCGCCTTTCTGGCGCCTTTTGGCAGAGCATTCGTATGTATGGAGATAAACAGATTTGCTTTTGACTTGTTGGCAATGTTGGCTCTGTCGCCGAGTGGGATGAAAACGTCTCTGTCTCTTGTGAAAATGACTTTTACGTCCGGACTCTTTGATCTGAGAAGTCGGCCTACTTCAAGAGCTATATTGAGATTGATTTTCTTTTCCATATTGCTTCTTGACGAGCCGATTGCTCCGGGGTCTTTACCGCCGTGTCCCGGATCTAGAACGACAATAAACGGTTTCTTGTCATTTTCCGCCGCGTTCAATCCGGAGTGGAACAGCATTAGCAATGCTGTTGTAATGAGTATGATTATGCGCATATTTTCTGAACGACTTTGTGCAAATATACGAACTTTGGGTGAATTTGTTTTATATGAGTGTAAGTTTTGGACTAAAGGGACAAAAAAATCGACTTGATAGATAGCGCCTTGGCGAGGGCGGGGGAGAGAAACGAAAACCGCGGGCGCTCAGAATTGTTTTTCCTGGCGCTCGCGGCTGCATTTGCGGGCGCTCGCATTTATTGCTGCGGGGGCCTGCATGGATTTTTATGTTTGATGCAGGGCTTATGCCTGCTTGCTTGTGTTCGGGTGCCTTTCTACATCATTAGATGTTGAGCTTAAGCTTTGCACCGGCCATGAACCAGAATCCCGGCTGTTTCACATTGCCGATGTCGTAGTATCTGTGGTCGGTCAGGTTGTTGCCCTTGAAATATATTTCATATTTCTTTTCTTCCCATGCCAGCTGAAGGTCAAGAATGCCGTATGGAGAATATTTGGTTGGCTTCGATGTGACCGACGGCGTACCGTCTGCTCCTGTTGTCGTTGTATACTTGATGTACGAACCCATTCTTTCCTGCCATCTGAACGATAGGGAAGCTGTGAGCTTCTTCCATATACGCCCGTCGAGTCTCGCTGTGAACTTGTGCCTCAGGTAATCCATGGCATAACAGCTGGCGTAGATGTGCTCTTTGTCGTGTCTGTCCTGGTGGATATAGGCATAGTTGAGCGAGAGAAGGCGCAGTGGGTTCCGTTCGCCGAATATCTTTTTAAGGTTCAGTCCAGCGCTCAGTTCCACACCCATGTTGTCAATCTTGAAGTTCGTTGCATGGTATGTAGAATAGTTGTTCACAGAATCGCTGTCGTACATGACCCAGTCGATCATGTTGTGCTGTTTCCGATAGAAAGCACGGAGTTCGAGCGTTGCTATTTCGTCCGTGAACCGTCCTCCAACGGTCAGCTCCTGCGTCTCTTCCGGTTTCAGGCCTGTGTTGCCTTCCTGAGTAGGACTTTTATAATATAGGTCGGTGAAAGTCGGCATTCTTTGTGCCATATTCCACGATGCATATATTTTCCATCGGTTGTCGGGACGGTACGACACGTCGATGCCCGGATACAGGCGCATTCTGTAGTCGAGCATCGTGTTCATGTTTGCCATGACTCCGAAACTTATGCTCCATCTGTTCAGAATGACGTTGTGTTCGAGATAGTAGCATACGTTGGTGCGGTTGTCGCGCATGGTGTAGTAGCCGTCATGCCCCGGTATGCCTACGTATTCGTTTTCATCGAGAGGTTTTCCGAGACTGGTGCTCAGTATGCCCTCGTTTCTGAATTCCGCACCGATGGCCGACTGTCCAAGCGACCAGTCTATCTGTGCATTTGCGCTGAGTCCGTACACGTCGGTCATGTGGTAGTTCTCGCCCGTCTTGCTTCCGCGAATCAGCTGGAAATGGTCGAGCGAGCGGTTCCAGTACATTGTCGGAGTGAACTTGATGCGCCCTTTGGTCGTTGCGCTGACAGACGCCATGTAGCGCCTGTTCTCCTCGTATTGGTCGGGATACATGCCCGAATAGAAAGTGTTGGCGCCGTAGTTCTGTGAGCTCATGCCCAGACTCCAGTCGAATGTTGCCAGTTTCGTATCGGCATCGCCCTGGTAGTAGGCTCTGAATTTGTTGAAATCGCTGTTGTCCGTTCCACCGTCGCTTCTCTGGTAGCCTCCGCTGATTCTGTTGTGCAGGTTCTTGCCGACGAGGCTTATCGATGCGTCGGCTCCTGCAGAACCGTAGCTTCCGCCTTCGGCAGAGACAGTGATGTTGTCGGATTTTGATTTTTTTGTGACGATGTTGATGGCACCATTGAAAGCACTTGTTCCGTATACACGGCTTGCTGCACCTTCGAGAATCTCGATGCGTTCGATGTCGTCAACTGATATTGGAAAATCGGCGGAAAGGTGTCCGGTGTGGGGGGAAGAAATATTTACACCGTTCAGAAGAATCACAATCTGGTCGTGCGTTCCGCCATTGATGCTTATGTCCGTTTGGATGCCGAATGCGCCGCGTTGCCGGACATCTACTCCTGCGGCATATTTAAGAAGGTCGTTTACACTTTGCGCCGGAGTGGCCTGAATGTCTTCTCTTGTCATAACGCTGACAATGCGTGCCGACTGTCCCATTGGCTGCGCCACTCGGCTTGCGGTCACCTCGATGTCCTCCAACTGCATCAGTTTCTCACCGCTTTCAGACGGTTCTGATGGCAGAGACTGGGCCGAGATGCTGTCCGTGCTGGCGTATGTAAGCATTGACACAGCGAGTACTCCGATGCGTATCTCCTTGCCGAGGCTTCGGAATATTGCATCGTGCTTGCGGTCAAACTGCCTCCATGTTACAGACTTGGCTTTGATCTGCAAATTTTTTTTGTTCATTGTTTTTTGTGTTGGTTAATATAAATGTATAAAATGTGTATATGCGGTGACGAAAGACGGCACCCGATGAATCTTTCGCCTGCATATTTTTTTCAGGGCGCAAATGTAGCGATAATTTTCTTGTCTGCTTCGTCTGATATGGAATAAACTGCATTTTTAGTGTATGCAGACATGGCGATGTACATAAAAAATGCATGCAGGTTTCGCGAATCACTTCGGGAAATCTGCATGTCTTGCTTTTATGGTTTACGTAATTCTGAAAGATTATTGTGTGCCAATAAACAAAAACAAAGTATAGTTAAGCTATGCACTAGTTTTATCTTTTTCTACTTTTATTTTCTTTTGACACTGCAAAGTTACGTATTGTTGAGTGAGCGGTCAATACTCTGTTTTGCTGATTCTTGCCTTCTGTTTTTCTGCATTTGCGTGATATTTATGGCAAAATACGTTAGACTATACTCACTTTTCACGCCATGATGCTCAGTATTGAGTATATTCGAAGGCAAGTTATATGCACTCATTGGTTTGCGTAGCTGTGCATTCCCTCGAGAATATAGTTCACACCGAAATATGTCATCATTACCGTTGCAAACGCCCCTGCAATGTATATCAGGAAACATTTCCTTTTTCTGAAGAAAGGAAGCGACTGCCTGTGCAGAGGCATGCTGTAGATGAGCATCGTAATCAGTGCCCACACCTCTTTGGGATCCCAGCTCCAGTATGTACCCCATGATACGTTTGCCCACACAGCTCCAACGAATATGCCAATGGTCAGCAACGTTAGGGCGGGATAGAGTATGAGATATATTAGGCGTATGGATTCTTCTGTTGCCGAAGGTCTTGCCAAGGCGCCCACGGCTATGAAGAACGTCAGCGACAGCATGGCGTATGAAGCCATTATGGATGAAACGTGAATAGACAGCAGTGGTGAGGATAGTACCGGCATAAGGTGAGTGATCTGCGGATTCATCTCGCTGAGCGATGACACAAGCAGTGCAAATCCGGCGGTCAGCATGCCCAGTGATGCGAAGAGCACTTGCTTACGGCCTATAATCAGTGTGCCTAGCATAATCATCAGTGCAAGCGTCTGCATTGTTTCGTATCCGTTTGACATCGGGAAGTGTCCGCCAACGTACCATCTGAGACTTAGAACTGCGGTGAGCAGGCTGGTGCATATAACAATGATGGTTAAAAAACATTTGTGTAATATCTTGAGCGCCTTCGGATGTTTCTCCTTCAGTTTCATCGCCGGAATGAGAAGTATACCCATTGTTAGGAAAAGTTTGAACATCCATCCCGTTGTGTGCAGATGGTTGAGAAGTATTTCTGCATTAACTTTTCTCTCTGGCAGAAATGTTTCGCCTCCATTCTTTCTTTGGAAGTCCGATAATTCTTTGACTATCTTGTCATAATCTTTCCCGTCGTTGCTATGCAGGTCTGCATCGATTTTGCGCAAGATTTCTGCTCCGTATGCTGTATTTCTGTCTGCGACACTGTCTTCTGTAGCGATGCATGGTGAAGTCCATAGTATTCTTCCTCCGTCTCTTATTGGAAACATCTGAAGGAGAATCCCTTTTTGAGCCATAACAATCAGACTTATCTTTTCGTCCATTTCCATTACGGCCTTCGATGGAGCAGGAGTGTTGGCAAATATGTATCTGCCTTCAGGAAAGAAATCGAGCATGGATGCTCTTTCCGGCAAATGATATTTGTTGCGCAGTTTGCTGTCGTCAACTTCTATAAGCTTTTCGCGTATCCATACTTCAGGATAGAATATGAACGATAGGAAGACCTGTTCGGCTGTGAAGCTTCTGTATGAATTGTCTCCTGTTAGTTTGCGCGTGAAATCCAGCGCAAGAGTTTGTACAGGACATATCCTGCCGTTGTACATCACCTGTAGCTTGCCGAATGCTTCAGCCTGTTCTTCAGTGACAGCACCCCTCATGCGTTTTTCCGATGCTTCTGTAGTCTGTACGTTTATAAGGAATAACAATAGTGCAACGGCAATGCCTGCCACCTTCTCGCCTCTGATGAGGCGTCTGAACATACCGTTCTTTTCCATAAGCATAAATATCATAGAAACGAACAGCAGAACATATCCGGCATACGTTATAGGTACTCCCCATCGGTCTATATTTACTGAAAGGTACGAACCTCTGCCGTCATCGTCGTACGAGCTCTGGTAAAGTCTTACACCATTGCGGTTGAAGATTCTGTTCATTGAAATTCTGTATTCTTCGAAACTCTTTCCCCCGTCGTACGAAACAGCAATATCGCTCACATAATCGGCCGGTGTGTCTGTACCAGGATGGAACTCAGTTTCGTATTTGTCGAGCCTTATGCTGAATGGCAATTGTTCGAGCATCCTCTCTTCCGACAGGTATCTGTCTACCGTTTCACCCTCCCTCAGATGGAGCATGCCTTTCTCCGCCGTTAGAGATGTTGTGAGTGCACCGACCAGAATCAGTATGAAAGATGCGTGAATCATCATCACGGCCTTTCGTTTCCAAATCTTGGTCTTAGCCAACAGGCCTATTGCCGAAAGACCTATCAGAATCCACAGCACAGTGAACCATGCACTGCCGTAGATGTATCTCCCGGCGAAAGCTGTTCCGCATTCGTCTTCAACAAACGTAGCAACGCCAAGAACCACAGTCGTCAGCATCAACAGTGCGAACGGTGCGCGTTTCATATATTTTATTGTGGAACTGTTCTTTGTAGATGTTTTGTTCATCTGCATAGAGTTTGATAGATTAATGGTTTGTATAATATATAAATAGGTGTATGATTTGAAATGCAGAAAAGAATTCAAGCTTTCAAGATGCGTTATAAAGAAATCTCCTGTCTCTGCATTCCGGATATGCATGGACAGGAGATTTCTTGTTTGTCATATATAAATATGTTCGGAAATTCTTTTCTTTTTCAGAAGTCACGGAAAGCGCTGTCGCCCTTTTTCGAAATAGCCATGCACTCCATTTCGATAAGCCATGTAGGACGGCATACAGGAGCAAGCGTTATGACACGCGGTATGTCTGGGAAACGTTCGTCAAACATCTTCTTCACCGTTTGGTAATCGGCACCGTCGCGCAGATACACGATAATCTGCATCACGTCGTCGAAACCGGCATCCGCTTCCTCCAGAAGCTTACCTACGTTCTCCCACATGCGCTCTGTCTGTTTTACAATGTCGCCAAGGTGTACAACTTCTCCCTTGTTGTTTATGCTGGCTGTACCGCTGATGAGCACATGCGTTCTGTCGCCATACACCATCTTAGTACCACGTTCGAACGTTACTCCGTATTCGTAAGTAGGGTTCAGGTGCGTTGGTGCGTAAAGGTATGTCTCCTGTTTCTGGTCGAAGCCGGTTATTGCATATGTGTCCATCTGTACGATGGCTCCAGTGTCGGCCGGCAGTCCTCCTATGCCTGTACTGGCAATGTAGTGCGAGTTTTCGGTAAGTCCTTGTGCGCAGAAGTTCTCTTTGCGTGCTCTTACCATGCCGGCATATTGCGTGTCGACGTCGCGGACGAAGAACCATGTGCGCACACAATTGTCGGCCAGAGTTGCACTGAATTTTCCCAACCTCTCCTCGTAGTCATTGAGCAGAACTTCCGTCTGATGTGCTGAGTCGCCCTTGCGTTCCAGCATTCCCATTTTCCACAGATGTCTGTATCCGTTGTGTACGCTTACCGTCATGCCGTGTTCCTCTGTAATCTCTGTGCCTTTCTGCAGGTACATCCACACTGCAACTTTGCTTCCGTCGAGCGGTGGCTGCTGTATGGTTGATACGGCGCATCCGCATTCTTCCTTCATCAGTGGGCGCTGGTTTACTGCATCGCTTAGAAAATATCTTTTCATCACGACCGATGCACCTTTTATCGCGTCTGCATGCAGAACTTTAGCCTCTGCCTCGTAGAGTCTCTTCAGTTGAGCCTCGAACATGTCGCCTAGCGACTCCACATGTATCATAGCGTGAATTTCGCCGACTTTGCCTTCAGGCTCGAAATGAGATATCTCGGCCGACGCTTTCAAATCATTGAAGTAAATTTTTTCAGTTTTCATATCTGCTGTTTTTCTTATCGTGTTTGAAGGGTGCGCCAAATGTGTCTTGTTCTTTCATTTGCATGCACCTGAGTTTATCCATTCTTTTATCAAAAGTGTCATGTCGTTTCTTAAGTTGACATTCATGGGATGGTTGTATCCCGACTCGTTTGCTTCGAGTGTATCTTCTGTCATTATTCTGTAAAGATAGCTTTCTGTTGCATTTCCTGCAACAACTCTAACGCACGACGGATCTGTTGTTGCTGGTTTGCCGATAAGCATTTCGTAGCTTTTATCTTTTGTAAGGTCGAGACCGGCTGCTGTTCCTCCATCGCCATGGCATGAAATGCACCTGGAGTCGAATATGCCGTCCTGCACGAAACTGTACAAACTTTTCATTTCTATTGTGCCGGCATCGATTTCGGCAGAAAGTCCTTTACCGGTTTCAGTGGTATATATGTGATATATCAGTTTATGTGAAAGACTGGTAATGCATATAGATGCTGTTGTCACGTCTTCCGGTACGTTGGAAAGTGTAAATTCCATGTCTTTGCCCTCAACCGGTGTACCTATGTTTTTCGATATCGAAGGATAAGTTCCGTCCTCCTTAAAACCGGCAAACAGAACACAGTAGTTTTCTGTCGACGGCCAATGGTCTACATTTGTGAATCTGACCTTGATTTCGAGTACGCGTCCGGAACCTTCTGCTTCGCTTATTTGCGGATATATTTTCCCATCATCGCATGACGAAGCAATAAATGCCATAGCCGATGCCGTCAAGAGGATTTTCATTGTTTTCCATGTTTTCATGTTTCTTATCCTCCATGTTTTCAGAAACTGTATTGCATCATCACTACAGCTTTGTGTGTTGAAACTCCAAGGTCGTCTTCGTCTCTGTCCAGCTGTGAAGAATGTCCTGTGCGTCCGACATATTCATACATGGCTGACAGTTTAAGATTGCACTTAGGAACGAAGTAGTTGATTCCAACTGCAGGCATGTTCAGAAAACCGGCTCTGTCCAGACCGTTTCTGTCAAGAAAATCGTATCTCAATGCAGGCTGCAGATTTTTTGTTACGAAATATCCAGCTTGTATATATCCGCCGACATAGTTGTAGCTTTCCGATATCTTTTGTCTTTTTGTGAACCCAATGTTCATGTAATAAGCTTCTGCCGCAAGGTAGAGCCTGTTTTTCAGCCACGCAAATTCTATTCCTGCTCTGAAATCGTTTGTGCTTTCGTTTTCACTCTCTACGTTATAGTTCACCGATGCACCGATGAGCATCTTTTCCGTATTCAGCATCTTTGGATTTCCTTGCGTTGCAGGCATCTCTCCGTATGGCAGGTATGTTATTCTTCCTGCATACAGCAGTGATGGAATATGCAGGTCATCACTTAGAGTTTTTGAAGCACTATTGTTGTTTATGCCTGTGCCGTTGAACAATCCTATTTCGTAGCCCCAGCGGTTTTTGATGATACCGTGCATTTCCACTCCTAAGTCAAATCCCGTAGCAAAGCTTGGTGTGACTGCGTTCAGTGAATATGGCAGTATCATGCACTGTGTCAGTGAGTTCGGCAATGACGGGAAAAGTGTTTCTCCAAGTGTCGTCAGATAAGCGTGAGAGAATGGTGTCTTGAATTTTCCTACTCTGAATCTCACTGCTTCGCTGGCGGCATAGTCTATCCATGCTTGCTGAAGTATTGCTGCTCCAGTAGCTGCTGAATTGATTGAAAGGTTATAGTCGATCAGACCGAATGCCCTTCCTGTAAAGCCTAAGATGGCATTGGGTACTGCAAAGCCTGAGTTTGCCACATTGTCCTGATTGTATGCAGGATCTAGTCCTTCGCTGTCATAGTAGTTGAAGTTCAAGCTTGTCTGTAGGAACAGATAAGGTTTGAATATGAATTTCCCGTCTTTCGATTGAAGAGTGAATCCTCTATTATCGGCGATAGGAACAACACCGTTGCTCATGTCGAGCTTTATGTTTCTTTCAGCTGTTTCCTTTATGGTTGTGTCAGCCGGTTCTTCAGCGTAGGCACACAGTGACATGGCTGTTGCTGCTGCAAAGATAGCAGAACGGTTGATTATCTCGTTCATTTTGTATTTTGTTTTTTTCATTGTCCGTTTTTTGTTTGTTGATGAATGATTTCTCAGAGCGATTCAAGGAATTTTATAAGTTGTTCCCTTTCTGATTTCTTGAAATTCTTGAATATGTTTTTCGAAGCTTCGCCTTCGCCTCCGTGCCACATTATGGCTTCTTCGAAGTTTCTGGCTCTTCCGTCGTGCAGGAAGAATGTGTGTCCGTTCACTTTCTTCTGCTGTCCTATGCCCCACAGAGGAGTTGTTCTCCATTCATTGCCTCTTGCAAGTCCGCTGACATAGTTGTCGTTAAGTCCGACACCCATGATTTCGCTTCCCATGTCGTGAAGAAGAAAGTCAGAGTACGGATGGATGGTTTGTCCCCCAAGCCATGGCAGAGTTGTGTTGTTGAGAAGAGTTGCCCCTCTCGGTCGTGTATGCAAGGTTGTCACGTGGCACAAGTGGCATTTGCTTCTGTAGAAAAGCTGTTCACCTGCCTGCACGTCAGGATCATCCATGTTCCTTCTTGCCGGAACGCCCAAACCGTGCATGTAAAGGTCAACATCTTCCATTTCTTCTGTAGTTACCTGCAGACCGTAATTTGCAAACCCCATGGCACCTATCATTTCGTACATCTGGTCTTGACCTTCACATATCTCTTCTGGATACCGGCTGTTGGTTACTCCCATATCGCTCGAAAATCCGAGTTCTACGGTGAGGTCGGCATGCTGTGCCTTGTTGCCCGACAAACCGAGACGTGTCACTCCTTTTTCTGTAATGTAGTTGCAGCGTCCGCTTATACCGTATTCCGGATAATTGCTTTTTCTCGCCAGGGCTTCGATTTCGCTTTCGTCAAGTGCCATCATAAGTCCCATGCCGACATGGCGCAACGGAATTCTAACCGTTATGAACATGTTTGTGCTGTCGTATGGTTCGGCATACCATTCTGTGACGGTATATTTAGGATAGCGAAGTGAATATTTTTCGCCGTCAGGATAACTGAATTCCTCTTCTCTCCAGTCAACAGACAGTTTGCCTTCAGGCGTTACACCGTAGATGGCCTGGTCGTGAAGCACTCGTCCGTAGCTCTTGATGAACGTTCCGTTTTTCTTTGTTATGTATATCAGCTGTGACGAAAATCCTGTACCTGTACCGAAAGTTGGAGTTGTGCGGCCGGCATGGAAGTGACAGCTTCCGCAGGAATGTCCGGCATATACCGGACCTTTGCCACCAACAGATGTGCTGTCAGATGTACGTCCGTTGTTGTAGAGGGCATCGCCACGTGTGAATCTGACGAGGTAATCTCCTGTCAACCAGTTTGCAGATTGGTCGTATGCCAGACTGGAGCTGGACCAGATGGTTGATATACCTCCAAGCAGTTCCGCGTCGGTGGCTACAGTTCCGTCATCTCTTAGAATCTCATTATTGTTGTAAGGGTCATCCTGACAAGCAGTCAGTCCACTTGCAAAGCATAAGAAGTACAAGCAGAACCTCATGGTCCTGCTTGTTGAACTGCATAAAATATTTTTGGATTGCTTTTTCATTGAACTTTAAAATTGGTGTTGCCTATTTACCTCTTCTTTACGTTCTGATTAGTTGAGACCCAACGATGCCTGCATGTCTTTAAGTCCTTGTGTGAGTTTTGAGCATGCATCCATGGCAGTGTAAGATTCGTCGGTGTAAATGTTATTTCTGAAAGGTTGAGGGATATTGTTTATGGCGTTCATCGCATCATTTATGAGTTTTCTCATATTGTTGTCGTAGTCGCTTCCGAGCTTTCTGCGTACTAGATTTGATATAGAGTTTTCACTGGCTTCAGCACCGATTTCTGTGCGGTTGCCCAAATACGAATATTTTATGGAACGTATGTTGTTCATATAATCGTCACGTGAATGCCAGCTGTACCACGATTCAACTGCATATAGTGCAGCTTCATGCTGACCATCTTTCCAATAATTGAACGGGTCTCCTATTTTTGCATCTCCAACTTCGCCGGATATATCCCAGCATCCTTCTATAATTTGTCCGACAGGATTCTGATATGTATTTGCGAAGTACTCGCTGAAAGTCTTGTTTCCATACTGTTCATAAGGTGTTGTGAACCACCAGTCGTATGCCGCCTGTCCGTCTTCTTTGAGCAGTTGTGCTACTTTCTGCATATATGTGCGCCATCCAGCAGGATTTGCATTGTACTCTTCGTCTGAAGTAACATTTCTGCTTTCACCGTCGGAGAACAGCAAGTATTCCAGCGAGTGGTAACCTTTCACATCCTCGCTCTGAGGTGTTTCGCCGCTTGCAAGAATCTGTTTGATGTCCTGCACGCTCAGAGGCCATGAGTCCATTGAAGGGTCAAGACTGAAGTCGGCCACAGGACCGAAAAGGAACGCTTCGCTGCATTCCCATGGCTTGCGTGCTGCAATCCACTCGTCGCACGCCTTGTCCATGTTGTCTTGAGTAGGGTTGTTTACGAAATTCATTACTGTGTTGTACAGTTCTGCATTGCCTTCAGCCAATTCCTTGTACGTCGGTTCAATAATGACATCTATATAGTTTCTTATTATTTCAGCTTCGTCAACATCATCAGCAACAGAGTTGTATGCAAATGGAATGGTGTCGGCAAGATTGCTTGCAATAGGAATTATTTTCAGACCTTCGCCTTCACCGCTTCCGCCATTGCCGTTATCATCGCTGCATGCACACAAACTGCACAGTGTCAAACCTGCAAACAAAAATGAACTGATTCTTGTAATTTTCTTTTCCATATTAATTTCCTTTCTTCTTTTGTTGGTGTTCGTAAAATCTTTAAGTTCTTTATTTCTTTATTTCTTTGCAAACCATGTTATATATGCAATTCCAATTGAGAATTCATTTTCATTGTTGTATTTGCCACCACCGATTCGTCTCATTGCGTAATCTGCTTTTATAGCCAGATTCGGCAATGCGTACCAGTTGGCTCCGAATGTCCATTTGCTGACTTTAAACTGATCGTATTTCGTTTGTCCTTCTTCTACTTCCTCAACAGGGTTGAAATACTCATATCTTACAAAAGGGTAGAGTCCTGCTACAGCTTTTCCTTTTAACGATGGTATTGCGTAACATAAATCATATCCTATTTCACCTCCCCAGCTCGCTGCGCTTTTAGCACTTGTATATTTCACACTGTATCCTGAAGCATTGGGCAGGTTTTTGCGTGCCTGGGCCAGTTTGTCTGTATTTCCAATATTTCCGAACAGGCAGCTTGCACGTGCTGTAAGACCGTATCCCTTATATTGTGCATCAGCAGACCAGATGAAAACCGGAACTTTGAAATCGGAATATCTCTGCGTTTTGTCTGCATTTGCGGCGGTGTTGGCGCAGTAGTATACTGAACCGCCGAAACGTAATCCTTTGACAAGATTGAAATCCAGTCTGCCTACGTATGCAGGACTGCTGAACGCATCAGTTTCAAAGGCACCTTGCTTACCTCCAGATACCCAATCTGCTCTTGCAAAACCATCGCAGTTGAGCCCCGCCACAACCATGGCTTCATAATTCACACGATTGCGGAAGAAGGAGCCGAAAAGTGCAAGTCCGGTTTCGTGCCATGTCGATGGTATGAATGCCGTTTCAGCTTCAGGTCTTGAAGTTCCGAAAAAGTTAATCGGTTCGTGGTGGGCGTTTACAAGTCCTACAGGTAGAACCATATGTCCTATTCTTACATTTATGTGTTTATTTATCAATCGTGTGATATGAAACTGTTCTAAAGCCACTTCGCCACCTTTTTCTGTCTCAGTTTCATACTCTCCGTTTTCATCCATCCAGTCTATTTCTTTAGCAGCACCGACTCCGCCGGCTTCGAATTCTATTTCGGCACCTAAAATCCATTTGTCGGAAAATTTGTAGTCACCTGCAATGACAAACCTAGGAATTGAAATTGTGCTTCTGTTGTCGTCAATGCTTCCTTCAGATGTAGCCATGCGGTTTGGGCCATAGTTCATAAAGCTTCCGAGCATTTCGCCATAACCGCCTATGCGGTATTTGTTCCAACCTGTGTATTCAGATGGAATGTTGTTTTCGTTGCCGTTTTGTGCTGTCATGACACCACACATGAGGAGTGCAGTACCGGCTGTTAAAAATCTGTTGGAGAATTTTGTCTTTTTCATGTTCGTTTTGTTTTTCCTTTTTCGTGATGCAAAATTACTTCCCTCTGAAAGCGTATCAAATACTGTGTTTTTGTGAATTTTAACAGCCTTTTCGGTTTGTTTGGGTATATCATTACTTATGGTAGATTATAGGTATACCTACTTTCTGTTGTACATACTCATTACGTAGTAGTTGTGTTCCAAATGTATTTTGATATAATGCGGTGTGTGTTTGTTGTCAATATTTAGCAACGGCAAAGGCCGGACAGTGGTATTTTTACCTTACTGTCCGGCCTTTGCCGTTGTCACAATCAGCGCAGTTGCTGTTCTGCGTTGATATATATTATTTTGTTCAGAAGAACAGGCTTCCCACTTGGTAGATTGCGGTTGAGCAGATCCAGGCGAGTGCCGTTGTGTATGCTATAGTAAAGAAAGCCCATCGTGTTTTACCGGCTTCGTTGCGTATCGCTATGCATGTAGGTATGCATGGCATCCGCAAAAAGAAAGGGGGGATCAAAGTGCATACATGGCATGTACAGGAGCACGAATACCAGGAACGAGAATGCGGCAAGAGGCGTGAGCCCGCTGTGCGCGAGAATTGAAGATATGTGTGCATCAGCTGATTCTCCGTCCTGCGATGCTTCTGCATTGTCTGCAGAGCTGTAGAGTACTCCCATCGTTGATGCCACGATTTCCTTTGCTCCTACACCGGCAATGATGCTGACACCTTCCTTCCATTCAAATCCGCATGGGCGGAGCAGGGGCTCTATTGTGCGTCCTATGCGCCCAATGAAACTGTTCTCCATCTGTACCTCAGGCGTAGCATCTGGAGTATCTGTACGCGGGTAGTAGCTGAGAGCCCATACAGCTATTGAGGCAAGCAGTATGGTAGTACCCATCTTGCGCAGATACTGGCGTCCTTTCTCCCATGTGTGGCGCCACACAGATTTGAGTGACGGCATGCGGTATGGAGGAAGCTCCATGACGAAAGGACTGCTTTCGCCCTTGACCACGAAGCGGCTGAAGAGCTTTGCCATAAGGATTGCCATGAGTATGCCGAGCAGGTATAGAGTGAATAGTACAAGTGCTGCATGGCGCGGGAAGAAAGCACCGATGACTATGATGTACACTGGCAGGCGTGCGGAGCACGACATGAGAGGTACGACGAGCATGGTGATGAGGCGTGACTTGCGGTCTTCTATTGTACGTGTGGCCATGACTGCTGGAATGTTGCATCCGAAGCCCATGATCATCGGTATGAATGACTTTCCGTGAAGCCCCATCTTATGCATAATCTTGTCCATGATGAAGGCGGCACGTGCCATATAACCGGAATCTTCCATCCAACTGATGAAGGCATAGAGAATCATGATGTTCGGCAAGAAGACGATGACACCTCCCACACCGCCTATTATTCCGTCAGCAATGAGGTCCTTCAGTGCACCGTCTGGCATGCCGGCACGTACGATGTCCGAGAGCCATGCCACACCTGCGTCGATCCAATCCATAGGGTACTGGCCTATGTTGAACGTGCAGAAGAACATTATGTACATCAGGAGCAGGAATATAGGGTATCCCCATGTCTGGTGGGTGACGAAGGCATCGATGCGACGGGTAAGAGCTCTGTTGTACCTGCGGTTCTGACGGTAGCATTCCTTGAGCGCACCCTGTACGAATCCGTATTTGGCATCAGTAATGGCCGATTCGCTGTCTTCACCTATCTCGTCTGTTATTGCTTTCTGGCATTCAGCCCGGCAGGCGAAGATGTCTTTGGCATTTGGCAACGGTGAGACAATCTGCTCAACCTGTCGGTCGTTCTCAAGGAGCTTGATGGCCAGAAAACGTCCTGAATAGTTGTTGTGCGGTTCCGGATTGAGACGTATGAGACGTTCGAGACGTTCGATGTTGTCCTCAATGAGTTTTCCGTGGTTGACGTGAATGTGGCGCCAACTCTGATGCTTGCCCTCATATATGTCGATGATGCTGGAGAAGAGCTTGTCAATGCCCTCACCGGTTTTGCCCACTGTAGGTATGACCTGTACGCCCAGCAACTGACCCAGCTGTGAAATGTCAAGGCTGTTGCCGCTTTCGCGCATTTCGTCGTACATGTTGAGAGCCATGATCATTGGAACGTCCATGTCGATGAGCTGCGAGGTGAGGTAGAGATTGCGCTCAAGGTTCGTTGCATCTACAACATTGAGTATAATGTCTGGTGTTTTTTCGATGATGTATTTTCTGACATACAATTCTTCTGGGGTGTAGGCTGAGAGCGAGTATGTTCCAGGCAAGTCGACTATGCAGAAGTGATAGCCGTTGAAGTCGAAGCGGCCTTCCTTGGCATCGACGGTCACACCGCTGTAGTTGCCGACACGCTCGTGCGCTCCCGAGGCAATGTTGAAGAGGCTTGTCTTTCCGCAGTTTGGATTGCCGACGAGGGCCACGTTGATGGTTTTGCCCTTTTCGTGAGCCACCCTCACAATCATTTCATCTCCTACGGCTTCTATGCCCTTGAGGTCGGGATGTTGTTGCTGGAAATGCTTGGCTTCTTCTTCGCTTACCACCTCGACAAGATCTGCTTCTGCTCGTCTGAGGCTCACTTCGTAGTCCATTATGCGGTATTTCACCGGGTCTTTCAGAGGCGCGTTGAGCATGACCTCGACCATCTTGCCTTTTATGAATCCCATTTCGACGATTCGTTTCCTGAATCCGCCGTGTCCGTAGACTTTTACTATGACGCCTTTCTGGCCTGTATTAAGTTCCGAAAGTTTCATGTGACAGTTTTGCTTTACTTTTTGTTCATGAATGCGGGGCTTTATCCCGAATATGTGCAAAGTTACAACCTCTGCAGTTTTCTACCAATGCTCAAAATTAGTGAAAATTGTAGCCTGATGTTATGCTGTATACCTAATAGTGTGTATACATAAGCCATTTTTTTTAGATTCATCATCATGCATGTCTCTAAAATACCTATTTCAGGTGATTTGCACCGACATCAATATGTGCTATCTTTGCAGTATCTGAAATGCAAGGTGTAAATATATATCTTGGGCTTGCACTCAATACAGGCTTCCGCTTTCGGATATGAGTTGTATTTTAAAGGAATGAAAGAAAATGGCTGTGCAATTTAAGGCTACAGATAGATTGATGGACGTCATTGCCAAGGACTATAGGATGCTTCAGGTAATGAGTCGTTTCAGCATATCGTTGGGATTCGGTGAAAAAACAATAGGTGAGGTGTGCAAGCAGTGCGGAGTTGACTGTCCGACGTTTCTTGCCGTTATAAATTACATCAAGGATGGAGCAGAGGACTGTCCGCAGGACATTGAAAACATATCGGTTCCGTCACTTGTGTCGTATCTCAAGCAGACGCACGTGTATTTTCTCGATTTTCTCCTCCCGAGTATAAGGCGTGAACTGCTCAATTCAATAGATTGTTCTATGCAGAACGAGATAGCCTTCCTTGTGCTGAAGTTCTACGATGAGTATTATGAAGAAGTGCGTAAACACATGGATTATGAAGATTCGACTGTCTTTGCATACGTAGCTAAACTTTTGGAAGGTGAACTGCCGAAAGCCGATGATATTCATCTCGTATCGCGCCACCACGATTCGATGGAGGACAAGCTTGGCGACCTTAAGAACCTTTTCCTTCAGTATTATCCGCAGAAAGAAAACAACAATGAACTGAATGCCGTACTTCTCGACATTTATCGATGCGAGGAAGACCTTGCCATCCATTGCCGTGTAGAGGACAACATTTTCGAACCGGCGGTGCGCAAACAGGAGCACGACAACCGTTTGAAAAATCCTGAACATGAGCAAGGTGGCGATGAAACAGGTGCTGTTGCAGAACCAGAGAATCAGCTCAGTCAGAGAGAAAAAGAAATTGTGATATGCGTAGCCAAAGGCATGCAGAATAAGGAAATTGCCGACAAATTGTGCCTTTCAGTAAACACTGTCACCACTCACAGACGCAACATTGCACGCAAACTTCAAATTCACTCGAGCGCAGGCATAACAATTTATGCCATTGTCAATAAATTGGTGACGTTGCAGGAGGTGCATGTGTGAGATTGTCATACGCTGTTTTTCAGAGTATAATGCAATTTTAGAATATATTTCAACGACGATTCGTATGCTTTATATATAGGCAGATTCCAAATTGCTTCAAACTAAATTTGGAATCTGCTTTTTTTATGCAACAGAAATAGAGCACAACTCACTCCCAATTGAGCGTATGACGCTAAAAATCTCTTCCAATCTTTCTTTTGAAGGTTTCTTTGTACCGCTTATATATTGTGCAAATAAACTTTGTGAGATGCCTAATCGGCGTGCAATGGCGGAGGCATTGAGTTCCGGATGATTGATGAATAGTTCGTATAAAGGATTTGATTTTTTTTCACGGAAAAATCCTTCAAAGCATAAATCTTCATCAATTTCGCTCCAATGTATGCCCTCATCGCTTAATGTGAATCTGTTGCGCTGTTCTGGAGTCGCATATTTAAGTCTCGGAAACTCGGATATCTTTTCGCAGGCCTCATTTCCGTCAGCGGTACGTATCCATACCTCTGTATCCGTCAACCAAACTTTTTCAATCTTGATGTTTCCCATAATCCTATCATTTTGTGTGATTAAAAAATTTGTTCCAATGCTCTGCTATAATTTCCTGGTTTTCATCAATGATGGACTCAACCAGTTTGAGTTCTGATGATTTTAGTCCGTTGTTTTTAACCAATGTCACAGGAAACAGTGTAAACTTTGCACTTATGTTGCCTTTTATGACATGAACGTGGATGGGTTCGTGATCATTGGCATAAAACATGAAACGAAAGCCGAAAAGTATAAATATAGTAGGCATTATCACATTTCTTTTATCTATACAAATGTAGGTAATTATTTTATTACCTACAAACTTCTGAAAGAAAAATGGGACTATGTATATTCTGAAATAACTTATGCCGTGCTGCATCGGTTTTGTACAGCACGACATAAGTATTTTTGATTCAAATGCGATACGTCTTTCCGTAGTGCTTGCATATTGAGGACAGGCAGGTTGCTCCGCACTGCATCGCATCTTTCTGTCTGACAAATGGAAATCGTGGCATACCACCAGTTATTTAGCTTCTTCCGGTTTGTTGAATTTGTTAAAGTTAGTGTTGTCAGTGTCCGTTCAGGTGGAAGACGCAATCCATAATTGTCTCAATGTTTAGAGACAATGCGTTCATTATTAGATACACAAAGATAGAAAAGACAGCAATGACAATTACCGTTCCGTATCTTATCAAGAAATGAGGGCGCGTTCCGATGATTACTTTTACTTTTGGAGAACGCTCCTGAGGAGTTTCATTTCGTCTGTTTTTTTTCATATCAATTACCAAGTTCAAGCTGATTCTTGATGAGGTTGTAGTAAGCCCCCTTGTTGGCTATAAGTGTTTTGTGGTCGCCTGTTTCGCATATGCGGCCTCCATCCAGCACTATAATCTGGTCAGAATCTTTCACTGTTGAAAGTCTGTGTGCTACAACTACTACAGTCCTGCCTTTGTAGAATTTGTTCAGGTTCTCGACTATCACTCTTTCATTTTCTGCGTCCAGGGAATTTGTCGCTTCATCGAGGAATATGTATTCCGGATTCTTGTAGACAGCCCGGGCTATCAATATTCTCTGCTTCTGCCCTTGGCTCAGCCCCGTACCTTCTTGGCCTATCTTTGTGCCATATTTAAGTGGCAGGCTTTGGATGTAGCTCCAGATGTTAGCAATTCTGGATGCTGTCTCCAGTCTGTCGTAATCAATCTCCTCATCGTCCACAGCAATATTTCTTGCTATCGATTCCGAAAAAATATACCCGTCCTGCATTACCACTCCGCACCTGCTTCTCCACCATTTCATATTATACTCTTCCAGATTCTTCCCGGCAACAGATATTTTGCCGTTCAATACCTTATAATACCCCAGCATCAGTTTTATGAGAGTAGTCTTTCCGCTTCCCGATGCACCTACTATTGCCGTTATTTTTCCTTCGGGAATATCAATTGAAACATTGTCCAGAATCATTCTGTTTGCGCAGACCTCATACTTGAAATCCACATTTTTCAGCACTATGCCCTTATTTTTGCCGAGCAGTCTGCATCCGCCAGATTCATCAGTATCTTCATTCCTTTCATTGTGGATTTCATTTATACGTTCCAATGAGATTTTCATATCCTGAAAAGAATAGATGAAAGTCATGAACTGCTCTATTGGAGCGTTGAGCTGTCCCACGATATACTGGATTGCCAGCATGCCTCCCAGCGTAATGTCCCCGCTTATGACAGCAGTGGCAGACAAAGCCGTAATGACTATATTTTTTATTTCATTGATGAACAATGAGCCGGCTTCCTGCATCTGCTGCAGTTTCAGGGATTTTGTCTGCACTGCAAACAGATTTGCCTGGGTGTCCTCCCATTCCCAGCGACGCCTCTTTTCGCAGTTCTGAAGCTTTATCTCTTGTATTGAAGTCAGAAACTGATATGTCCTGCTTTGGTTTACAGCTTCCTGCTTGAAAAGTTCATAATCAAGTATTTTCCTTTTGTGCAGAAACAAAGCTATCCATCCACCGTAGATGATGCTTCCCAAAAGGAATATGCAGAATATCGTGCGGCTGTACACAAGCAGGACTGCTCCAAAAATTACAAAACTGAAGAACGTGAAGACCACATTAAGTGTCTGGCCGGTCAGAAAGGACTGTACTCTTCCGTGATCGCCGACTCTTTGCATCAGATCTCCCATGAGCTTCGAGTCGAAGAACGACATGGGCAATTTCAGCAGTTTTATGAAGAAATCGCTGACAAGTGATATATTGACCCTCATCGATATATGCAGAAGCAACCACCTTCTGATGAAGTCCGTTGCGGTCTTGCCGAATACAATCATAAATTCGCCCAGAAGTATCAGCCAGATGAAACCGATGTCGCGCCTGCCTATTCCGATGTCGACTATCGACTGCGTCAGAAACGGCAATATCAGTTGCAGCAGACAGCCGAACAGCAGTCCAAGGAATATTTGAATCAGATATCCCCTGTATTCTTTCATATATCTGAATATGAATGTCAGTGAATGGCTGTCTGCCGATTCCTCTCCGCCGAGTTTCCCGAACCTGCCGTTAGGCTCCAGCAGAAGGGCAATGCCTATGCCCGATGCACTGAGCCACGCTTCGTCAAACTCCTTGTCGTCTGCGCATATCAATCCTTTTCCAGGATCGCTGATGTAATACTTATGCCGTGCACTGTCTGTCTTATACAGCACGACAAAATGATTCTGGTTCCAGTGCAGGATGCACGGCAGATTGCAGTCGTTGATGGCGCTCTTCTGAATCTTCACGCACATCGTGTCAAATCCCAGGTGTTCCGCGGCCATGGAGAGGGCACGGAGCGACACGCCCGTAGCCGTTTCCTGGCAGAACCGGGAAATGAACCTTGTGGAGTAGGGCTTTCCGTAGTGCCTGCATATCGAGGACAGGCATGCCGCTCCGCACTGCATCGAATCTTTCTGTCTGACAAAGGGAAATCGTGGCATACCGGTTATTTAACTTCCGCTTTATTGAACTTGTTCAGACCTGTGTTGCCGGTGTCCGATTCATTCATGGTTTTGCGGGCATGTCTTCTCGACCGTCCTACAGAGAATGAGTATGTGGCATTTACAGCTACTTTATAGTACAACGGTTTCCTGTTTTCGTTTTTGTAGTACCTGAATGCCGGAAGGTCGGCAAGAGTATAGTCGTTGTGGCCGCTGTAGTTATATTGGGCACCTACCGACCAGTTTCCGATTTTATACCGGACTATGCATGCGTACTGGTCGCTTCCGCGCGTGAGCAGGTCGCCGTCGTGTTCCTTTGTCGGGGAGTTGACGGCAAGTACACATTCCAGCTTGTTTGACAACAACGACATCGTCACGCTACCGCCCACACGCCAGTAATTGAAGTTCACCTTCTGTAATGGAGTATTGAATTTGGAGTAGTAATGTTCCAGATACGGCGAGAGCTTAAGCCATTTGAACGGCTTCCAGTCTCCCCATAGAAAGGTATTGCATTCAAAGTAGTCGCTGATGTTGCACGGCTTCAGATTGACCATGCCTTCTTCAGCTGTTATTGTGCTTGCTATTTTGTTGTGCGAATATGACGGATTTATGCCGAGGGTTACCAAGATTTTTCCTTCAGGGTCATAGTAGCCTATGTTCAGTTTCGCCATGGTTGTCCAATAATGCTTCAGCTCAGGATTGCCTGTCGACATCATCCACGGATCGAGGTATGTCCTGCTTTCAGTAATCTGATCCAATGTGGCGGCATTCTTGCTTGTGGTCAGCATAAGCTGTACTGTGGCTCCTTTCAGCTTTCCTTCTCCCCACCAATCGGCATTGAGCCTGAAGTATGGTGCTGCCGTGGTATAGGTGCTGCCCTGGGAGGTCTGGCTCATGATGTCCAGACCGGCAAGCGGATTTAAACCTATTTGCCCAAATTGCCAAATGCCTCCAACGTACAGACGTTCATTATGTGAATGCGGCTTGTATGTTGTGCCGAAAGACTTCTGATTGAGCTGCCTGTAAGAATATCTTGAAGCCAGACTGAACATTCCGCCCCAAAGGTTTGACGCGAAACCGGCATGTGCAATCAGTGAATATGAATTGTTGTCGATGTCCGAATGCTGCTCGTAATCATAATCGCTGTTTGCAGGGTCGTCTGATATCATCGACTGCACTGATTTCGAGTAGCTGGAGCCTAATGTGTTCACCACGTTTATAAAAAACATGCGTCCGTTGTCCCAGAGGTATCTGTAGTACATATCTGCGGCGTATGTGTTTTCTCTGCTTCTGAGGTTGTTGACCCCGTTGCCTTGATAATAGAGATTTTCGCTCTGTATGATTCCGGAACGATTTTCGTTGTCCTGCCCCGGAGAGATTATTGCATATAGCTTTGCGTTGAACAGATGGCTTCCCTGATAGCGCTGGTAAGTCGCACCTATGTTGTGGTACTGTCCCTTGTAATTATTTTTGCCGGAGTATCTTGAACTTTTTCCGTTGCCGTAATCAAATTCTGTCTGCCTCTCTATGTCTTTAATGTCGCGGTAGTCAATGAGATACTCCAGGTTGACCATGTTCAGTGAGTCCGAATATGTCAAGTCTGCCTGGTTTGTTCCGAAACCGGTGGTGACGCTGTTGGAAGTGTTGAAATATCCGGTGTAGGCTCTGTCGTGGCGTTTCTTTACGATGATATTTGCCACAGGTCCCATCGTATATCCCATATACTGAGGAGGTGCAACGTTGTAGTACTCCACTTTCTTGATGTCATCTCCCTTGTATGCCCTCAGGTTTGCTCCTGTCGACGGAACACCGTTTATAAGGATGAATACGTTCTGCATATCCGAGGATGTAAGCGAAGTGCTGTTGAGGTTGGTTCTGAAAAACGGCAGTGTGGATACTGCTTCCAAGGCGTTGGTGCCGAAGTTCCTGTTTTCGTCGGAAAGATACAAATCCTGATGGTCGCCCCTGTTGACTATTTTGTCTGCTGTTATCACTACATCGTCTATTTTATGGGTGCTGGTGCTGTCAGCCGTCTCTTGTGAGTATGCCGTTTGGACTCCAAGAATAATTGTTGCGAAAAAATATGTTATGGTCTTTTTCATGAATATTGATGTATTAAGTAATCCAACAAGCTTTCTTCAAAAATTTCATCTACAACGTCTTTCTTGCAATGCGTCATGCCTGCAATATGGTCTCTGGGACAAAGTCCCATGCATATTGGCAGTTTCTTGCAACTGAGGCATTTTTCGTTTTCGAATGTCGGGGCCTGACATTTCACGTCAAATGAATCATCCCATACGATATGCCCATTGCTCAAAAGATGGCCTTTTGAATTCTCTTTATAAATGTCGTTGCAAGCTGTGCATTTTACAACATTTCCGTTGTAGTTTATTGCATTATAGTATTTCTTATTTACATAGCATGATGTATATGTCGGCATCATTTCTCCACGGGATGCGTAATAGCCGGATTTCTCGAAATCGTCTAATATTTGTTTCAGTACAACATTAAAATTCTTGTCTTTTTTTTCCTGCCAGACTTTCTTCAGAAATACTGTTGCCTTTGAACGATTATCTTCCGAAATATATTCATTGACTTCTGGTACGATATTGCCTGATAAAGTTTCATGTGTATAATTTATTCTCAGTAAAACACGAATGTTATGGTTTTGAGCCAGCATATTATTGATGTTCTTGAGAACATGTTCAAAGGCAGATGTGCATCCTTTCATGAATTTGACTTTATCATGAAATACCTTTTCGCCATCCAATGTAATTTGAAATTGTTTGAATTTCAAATCCGTCAGCAAGGATGATACATCCGAATTGATGAAATATCCGTTTGTGGTTGCAGAGTTCATAAACGGGATATTGTGCTGTTCGCATTTTTGTATGGCGTATCTGCTTAAAGGTTCAATTGTTTTCTTGAAGTACATAAAGGGCTCACCGCCAAACCAATCAATGTGCAAAGATGAGATTTTCTCCTCTTCTATCATATAATCGATATGTCGTTTCAAGGTTTCAAATGTCTCAGGATTCATTACAGATGGTATATGTTCCTGAATGCAGTACCAGCACTTGAAGTTGCAATTCAGTGTCGGCAGAATTATAAGAAAGTAATCTTTAGAATGTACTGCCTCTTGGTGACATTTTCTTATTACATTTATTTCGTCTACATCATCATCAATTATAAATTTACTATCGCAAAGTTTTTCGTACATTGGCTTTGCTTCTTCTTGTAATATTTCAATATTGTCAAGCAATGGTTCTACTTTCTTGCTTAGTGCTTGTGTAAGACGGAAAAATTTACCGCTCAAAGCATTATACCAATATCCGTAGCCATCGTGATATAAAATGAAATTGTATGTGCTTTTTTTCATTGTCAATTAGTTTATTTGAGTTTTTTACATAAAGTTTCAATTTAAATTATGAAGCAAAGCTTATGGTTTAGTAGGACACTTACACAATTTAGAATTGACATTTTTTTCTTAATTTGTCAAGAACAGCCTTTATTGAGAAGATTATTGTTATCTTTCGATAAAAGCTGTTCTTTCCTACTTTGTGTTAATCTTAGCAATTTTGAGTGAAAATATTACAAGTGCATAACGCCGCATAGTTAGTGCATTTCGGTTGACTTGCACCATATCCACAGCCATTAGCCATATTGCTGCATTCACCCTGAGATTCCATACTTCCTGAAGCACCGCCTCTGACTTCCAAAGATTCCATCTCCAGAAGTTCATTCTGAGAAAATTTTAGTTTGTCCATAAAATAAGTTTTTAAATTACTAAATATCTGCACACCTGTGCCGATGTTATAGTCTATAATTTAATCCTCTATTCCATTTTTTAATCCTTCAATATGTTACTAAATTATAAATTAAATGCATTTGTCAAACCGATGCTGCAACTATAAAAGTAAAGTCTTGATAGTCAGTAATAAAAATATTTTGTCGTACGCAAATTGCAGCACTCAGGATGTTCAAAGATACATTATGCCATTTCTTTTTTGCATGATAGATTTTATATTATACCGTTTGTTGGATATTCTGGAATTCTGATATGATTATGTTGAAAAAAGGCAAATATGCAATTGGTCAGTATTTAAAGTTGGCAGTTTGTACACTTCCGTCAGGCATTGATACATTTATCTCATATTCCCCTTTCCCATAATTGTTCAAATCGAATGTCAAAGTTCGATTCCCTTCTGTAGGTATAAAATCTGTACAATCTACCTCTATATCTTCATATTTGATAGAAACTGTGACAGCTTCGTTATAAATGAACGTGAGTTCCACTTCACCGTTTGTGTAGAGCTTACCGGAAACAACTGTTAATAATGAATATGGTTTGACATAATCATCATTAATATTATCGTTGTTTTTATTATTGATTTTAAATTCTAACAACGATAGCACTGAAAGTGAATCGTTTGCCACCTTGGTATCTGCATTTGTCGGCAAATTTATGCTCAGTAGCATTAATGCTGCAAAAATTAAGTTTTTCATAAAATTCTTTTTTTAAAGTATTGGAAGTATTGGTAAAATTAAATAGTTGAAATATAAAGTGCAAGCAGATGCTGCATTTGAAATTGTAATATACAGATAATCAGTAATAAAAAAATAAAACAGCCATAAATTGCTGCATTTTGTATGGACATAATTTCATGAAATAAAAGCAAAAAGTCAATTCTGGGCGCTCGCAATGGTATTTTCGAGTGCGCATATACATTCCTGTGAGCGCTCATAGATATTTATTCAGCCTGAAAAAGTAATTGCCGTTGTTTAAATAATTATTGTAAAATTGAATGAAAATGCTCAATTTTGTAAAAATGCTAATCTATATGAGAAGAATCTTATTCGTATTTTATCTTTTTGTAATATTGGTGGCGACTGTTTCATGTTCGGAAGATGCTACGCAAAGCAGGCTCGACGATATTGCAACTATTGTGTGTACATTTCCTGACAGCGCTAAAAAGGAGCTTGAAAGTATGGACGAATCTGAACTTACGACAGAATGGCATAGAGCATATCATGCACTCCTTGAATGCGAAAGTGAATACTTTTCCAAATGTACGTTTGATGATTCGACGTATGCAATTGTCGCAGAATATTTTCAGCAAGAGAAGAATTCAACTACATCACAACGAATGGAATTTGAGCTGCTTGATATCTACAAGAAAATATACACCAATCCGGCAGAATCGATGTATCGGCTTCTTGAAATGGAAAAGCATATAGATGCTTTTTCAAACCCTCATTTTAAGGCTATGCTTGAAAGTTTCATATTAATCATATACTACAACAATCGCGAATATGAGAAAATGCTGAAACATGCATATAAGGAACTCAAATATGCAGAAGAGGGAAAGATTATTTCAAGAATCGTAAATAGCAAGTTCCATGTAGGTATAGCATATAAAAACATGGGAAAATTAGATTCAGCATATGTGAATTATTGTTGTTATAAGAAATATGAACAAGACCTTGATTCTACAATGTTGTTTTTAGCGTATCACAACATTGCGGCTTTACTAAGAAATATTAAATCGCCCGATGATAATGAAATTATTTTAGCACTGCAGAACTCGTTAAAATATAATACAGCAAAGGATGACAGCGCAAAAACTTATATGTTGATAGCTGATTACTATTATAATATTAATAAAAAAGAAAAGGCAGATAGTTTCTTGAGTATATTTTATAATAGTATTCGAAATGATGATTATTGCTCATTTTACAATATATCGTGGACTCTCAGTAATTATTATGAAAAAATAGGCAATATGGATTCTGCCAACAAATACAAGGGAGAGATACTTAAATATCGCGTAAAACTTGATTCTGTAATACGAGCGGGACGCACCGTGGAAATAACACATCAAAGCGAGATGGAAGATATTGAAGAGGATTCACTAACAATGCTTGAGGCTATTGGGGTTGTTTCTGTTGTCCTTATAGGAGGGCTTTTGTGCTACATTGTTGTATACAGGAGGAAGAGAAACAAGTTAAAGAAGGAATATGAAACCTGTATAGAAAATCTGGACAAAGCGCTGGTTGAACTTGACGAGATTAGAAATAAGGAGAAGGAGTCAAGAAAAATCATTTCTTCTGAACTTCACAAACATCGGTCTGAGGTAAAAAAACTGACCGAAATAGCAGATATGTACAGTGTGAAATTGTTGGTTATGCTTACCAAAAAAAAATATACCGACTTCGGATCTACCGCTTTTATATCCAAGTATTTATATGATAGCATCAACAATGTGTACGGAAAATCAGACAAAGGCCGTGATTTTGTAGAAAAGATTACGGAGGCATGTCCAGGCATAAAGGCGCGCGAGCTTCTGCTGTGCATTCTCTACAGAGAAGGCGTAAGCGACGACAGAGCAATTTTAGACATTCTTAATGTCACTGCCGATACATTTAGAAGCCTGAAAAGTAGACTAAGAAAGAAACTTAAAGATGCACCCGAAAATCAAAATATTGCAGAAGTGTTGGATGTTATGGGAAGATAGCATCTTTGATTTTGGCCGATTATTTTTGCTTTTGACTTTCAAGAGTCCATAAACGCGGAAACCATAAAGTTAGTCTTTAGAGTCTCCGCGTTTTACTTTATTTGCATTTTTCAATTTTCCGTTTTGGCAATGCGTAGAATCATCAAACCGTTTGTATTGAAAATGCTATAGTTCCTGATTCTGCAGAATGTAGCATTCGTCTTTTTCAAGTATTTCTAAGCACTTGTCGAGTTCGCTCGGACGTATTACAATCTTTGCTGTGTCGCCCTGAGCAAATGCGTACATGTATTCGATGAATACGCCCTGTTCTGCGAGGTGACCGAGAATCTTCGACAGCGAGCCTGCTGTGTTCGGACAGCTTATGCATACGACATCGGTGAGCACCACTGCGAAATTCTCCTTACGCAGCACTTCCACTGCTTTGTCAACGTCCGATACTATGAGGCGGAGAATGCCGAAATCGGTTGTTTCTGACATACTGAAGGCGTGCATGTTTATACCGTTGTCGCCCAGCGCCTTTGTAACCACATTTATGCGACCGCTCTTGTTTTCCAGGAATACGGATATCTGTTTTATAGTCATATCTTATCTCTTTTTATTTTATGCCAAAACACGTTTGTCTATCACACGCTTGCTCTTGCCCTCGCTTCGCTGTATGCTGTTAGGTTCCATGAGCTTTACTTCTGCCGAGATTGAGAGTACGCTCTTCAGTCTTGCAGCGAGTCGGTTGCGCAGTTCAATCATTCTGCCGAGTTCGTCGGACAGACAGTCAGGCTTGAGCTCTACCTGCACCTCAAGCGTATCGAGATTATTCTTTCTGTCTACTATAAGCATGTATTGAGGTGCAAATTCAGGCATTTCGAGAATGACACTTTCCACCTGCGAAGGAAATACGTTGATACCTCTGATGATGAGCATGTCGTCCGTACGTCCGAGTATTCGTGTCATGCGCACGTGTGTGCGTCCGCATTCGCATGTTCCCGGCATCAGTGATGTAAGGTCTTTTGTGCGGTAGCGAAGCAGAGGCATACCGGTTTTGGTGAGTGTAGTGAACACCAGTTCTCCTTTTTCTCCTTCAGGTAAGCGCTCGCATGTTTCTGGATTTATTATTTCTGGATAGAAGTGGTCTTCTGCAATGTGCGTGCCGTTTTTGCATTGGCATTCGTATGCCACACCAGGGCCCATTATTTCGCTTAGTCCGTAGATGTTGTAGGCGTTTAGTCCGAGGCTTTCTTCTATTTCGTGCCTCATGTTTTCTGTCCACGGTTCGGCTCCGAAAGCTCCGATTTTAAGATTGAGGTCATTTTTAGACATGCCCATTTTGTGCAGTGATTCCGCAAGATAGAGTGCATACGAAGGCGTGCACGCAAGACTTGTCACCTGCAGGTCGTGCAGCAGACGTATATGTTTTTCTGTGTTGCCTGTCGATGTAGGTATGACCGTTGCACCAAAGTGTTCCACTCCGTAGTGTGCACCGAGTCCTCCGGTGAAAAGTCCGTATCCATAACCTACGGACATGATGTCGCCTTTAGTCATCCCGTAAGCACTCAGAGCTCTGGCAAACACTTCCTTCCATATTTCGATGTCGCGTCTTGTATAACCGACAATGGTCGGATTGCCTGTCGTTCCTGATGATGCATGTACGCGCACAATCTCAGACATAGGGGTTGCAAGGAATCCAAGAGGATAGTTGTCGCGCAGGTCCTGTTTTGTAGTGAACGGCAATTTCTCGATGTCCTCAATTGTTTGTATGTCGTCTGGCAGGAGGTCCATCTCCTGCATCTTTTTTCTATAGAATGGTGTGTTGTGGTAAACCAGTTCCACAAGCTTGTGCAGACGTTTTCCCTGAAGGTCGCTCAGTTCGTCTCTGCTCATGCATTCTTTGTTGCTGTTCCAGATCATACGAATGTTTCTTATGGTATTTTGATTTAATAAATTTGTTTAACTATCTTGTGTTTAGTTTGTTATTGCTTATATAACAGATGTAAGCTTCAGCTGTTCAGTCCTGTGGATGGTCTTCATGGAACTGTTTCATTCTTTCTTCCATGACCTCATACAGTTCTTCCCTCATGCGCGAAGTACAGGCTCTGACTCCGTTCTGTTCGCTTCCTGTGGTGCCAAGAGAAATGCCGCTCACACCGTAGTGCATCAGTTCCTTGACAAGCTCGCCGCTGGCCATTCCGTCATAACCTATTGTAAAGAAGAATCCGTCTGCAATCTTGTCTTTTACGTCTTTGTCGTATACGATGTGGAAACCGTTGTCGGTGAAAATCTTCTTCATCCTTTCTGCACGTCTGGCATATTCCTTCATGTCGGATGCAAAGTCTAGCTCGCCGTCGGTTGATGCACGCATCATTTCTGCATAGGCATACTGCGTCGAAGCTGTACATCCCGAAGTAATCATGTACAGAATTGACGCAATGAACGTCGGGCCGAACACTCCGGCATCGTGGTAGCGCTCTGCCAGTGCCGGAAATTCCCTGTCGAAGAGCTTGTCCGATACGCATGCCACAGCCATTCTCTGTCCTGCATAACTGAAGATTTTCGATGCCGACAGCATAAGGATGTAGTTGTCCGTGTATTTTGCCACTGTAGGCGGGTAGGGCGGAGTGAACGGTTTTCCTAAGTCGCGTCTGAAATCCATGCAGAAGTATGCCATGTCTTCCAGCACTATCGCATCGTATTTCGTTGCCAGTTCACCGATGATTGCCAGTTCGCTGTCCTCAAGACAAATCCATGCCGGATTGTTCGGGTTGGAATATATGATGGCTGCAATGTCGCCTTTGCTCATGTAGCTCTCCAACTTTTCGCGCAATGCCTCGCCACGGTAGTTGTATATGTCGAACTGTTCCCACTGAGCACCTATTATGCGGAGCTGTGATTTCTGTATAGGGAATCCGGGGTCGATGAAAAGCACCTTGTCCTTGCCCGGCTGGCACTGTGTGCATGCTATGAACGAACCGAACGAAGCCGCCACCGAACCGGTTGTAGGTATGCAGGCACGCGGTGACACGTCGATGTCTACGAATGCCTTAACGAAGCGCGAAGCTTCGCGTTTGAGTTCAGGCACACCGTCGGCGGCCGGATACTGCGAGCCTACACCTCTGTCGAGAGCTGCCTTTTCAGCCTCGATGCCTATGCGGTTGGCTGGAAGTCCGGGCGAACCCTGATCCATTCTTATGAAAGGTATGCCGGTCATCTCTTCCAGACGTCCGGCCACGAGGCACACTTCGCCTATGGTAGCGTTCTTCAGGTCCTTCACATGAAGTTCTTTGGCAACGTTGTCAACAAGTTCCTCGCTGAATACATAGTGTTTCATAATGCCCCTTTGCTATATGTTTTTTCTTTCGGCTTCCTCGTGTCCAATGTCGAAAGCTTTCTTGTTCATCTCGACAATTTTTTCTCCCTTTGAGGCAAACACGCGTGCCACACTTTCTCTCAACTGCTCAACCGACAGTATTCCAAGATGTCTTGATGCGGCGCCCAGCAGCATCACGTTGGCGCATTTCGGCATCTGATGCTCCTTGGCCAGTGCCTCAATGTCTATCATCACTACGTGAGGCAGCGAATTAAGCTCGTCGGCCAGTGCCTTGTCGTCGGGATAGTTGGGTATGTTCTTGAACGGCGACGATGACGTGATAATCCATCCGTCCTTGTTGAGGTAAGGCAGATAGCGCAGAGCCTCCATCGGCTCGAGCGAAAGTATCATGTCGGCATTTCCCGTAGAGATAAGGTCGGAAGCAATGGTAGAGTCGGAGAGACGAAGGTTCGACTGTACGTCGCCGCCGCGCTGGCTCATTCCGTGCACTTCAGCCTGTTTGAGGTTTATTCCTGCCTGTGTTGCAGCATCACCTATGATGGTGGCTATGGAGAGGATGCCCTGTCCTCCCACGCCCGAAAGTATAATGTCCTGTTTCATTGTTTCTGATCAGTTTTTCTTCTGTTTCAGTTTGCGGTTGAGTGTCTGTATGCATTCCCTTCTTGGTATGATGACCGACACACCGTTGTATTCGATTTCTTCGCGTATAGTGCGCTCTATCTCTTCCATATTCTTTGGCAGCGGAACAACCACCTTGACATGCTCAGGTTCAACGCCGAGACCGAGGCAGATGGCTTCAAACTTGTTGGTACCTGCCGAGTCTTGTCCTCCAGTCATGGCCGTTGTCAGGTTGTCCGAGATGATGACCGTTATCGAAGCCTTGTCGTTGACAGCATCGAGAAGTCCGGTCATGCCCGAATGGGTGAATGTAGAGTCGCCGATGACGGCAATGGCCGGAAATACACCGCTGTCGGCCGCGCCCTTGGCCATGGTGATAGATGCTCCCATGTCGAGGCATGTATCTATGGCGCGGAAAGGAGGCAGTGCACCGAGAGTGTAGCAGCCTATGTCGGCAAAGACACGTGCATTTGGATATTCTTTCACCACCTCGTTGAGCGCCGTGTAGACATCGCGGTGGCCGCATCCCTGACAAAGTGCAGGCGGACGCATCACGACATTGGCCGAGGCGTTGAAGAATCGTTCCGGTGCACATCCGAGCGCAGCAGCCACACAGTCGGGTGTAAGTTCGCCTGTACGCGGAAGGTCGCCGGTGAGTCGTCCCTTCACAGTGTAGTCGGCCGAAACCATACCCTTTATTTCTTCTTCCACACAAGGCTGTCCGTCCTCAACGACGAGTATTTCACTGCTGTCTTCAGCAAGTTTCTTTACAAGCTTTTCCGGCAACGGATATTGTGTTATCTTCAGAATGTTGTATTTCTCTGCAGCTCCAGGAGTTTCCATCACGTAGTTGTAGCCTATGCCGCAAGTCAGGATTCCGAGAGGCTTTTCTGCCTTAGCCTTGCTGTATGCCACGTAAGGCGACGTTTCAGCCAGACGCTCAAGTTCCGGCTGTTTCTCTATGAGCGATGCGTAGCGTCGGCGCGAGTTGGCAGGGAGGAGCACCCAGCTCGACGGGTCCTTCGCACATGGGAGCGACTGCACCGGCATAGCCTCGTCGGCCACTTCGACGTTGGCTCTCGAGTGTGCCAGACGCATTGTTATGCGCATGAGTACAGGCAGTTTTTCGCGTTCGGACAGTTCGAAACCGTATTTCATCATGTCGTATGCTTCCTGCTGATTCGACGGCTCGAGCACCGGCATGAGCGAGAATTTTCCGTAGAAACGTGAGTCCTGTTCATTTTGCGACGAGTGCATCGACGGGTCGTCGGCAACAATTACAATCAGTCCCCCGTTGACTCCAGTGATGGCTGAATTGACGAAAGCATCTGCTGCTACGTTGAGTCCCACATGCTTCATGCAGGCAATGGCTCTTGCACCTGCATACGACGCACCGAGAGCTGCTTCGACGGCCGTCTTCTCATTGGTGCACCATGTGATGTGCAGTTTACGTTCCTGCGCGATAGGGTTTCGCTGTATGTATTCAGTTATTTCAGTGCTGGGCGTACCAGGGTAGGCATATACACCTTTGATGCCTGCGTGTATGGCACCAAGGGCAATGGCCTCGTCGCCCAATAAAAGTTTCTTTTCCATCTATATATTCTGTTTTATTTGTTTTTCATGTTCTTTTATAGTGTGAAGTCGTCGGCATCATCGAGCACAGGGAACTTCTTTCTGAAAGCGTTCAGTTCGTCTATGTTTATTTCTGCCGTCACCATGTCCTGCTCGCCCTCACGGCATTCAGCCACAATGCGTCCGTAAGGGTCAATCAGCATTGTGCCTCCGCAGTAATTGCATGCAGGGTCGCTGCCAACTCTGTTTACACCGGCCACATAACACTGGTTTTCTATGGCCCTAGCCTTGAGCAGTGCCTTCCATGCTTCTACGCGCGGTGTAGGCCAGCTTGCCACATATATGGCCATGTCATAATCCTTTCTGTTGCGCGCCCACACGGGGAAGCGCAGGTCGTAGCATATCTGTGGCAGGAATCTCACACCGCCGTATTCTGTTGTCACACGTTGCCTGCCTGCAGAGAAACGCAGATGTTCGCCACCGTATGTGAAGAGATGCTTCTTGTCGTATTCCGTGAAGCTTCCGTCCGGTTTCACAAAGTAGAAGCGGTTGAAGTATTTCCCTCCGTCGTTCACGGCTATGCTTCCAGCAATGGCGCAATGACGTTTTCCTGCATATTCCTTCATCCATTCCAGCGATGAAGCTTCCACCGGTTCGGCAATGCCTTCAGGCGATGTGCAGAATCCAGTAGAGAACATTTCCGGCAGAATGTAGAGATCCGATCCAGGAGCAGAATCTATGAGGCGTTCAGCCTCATCTGTGTTTGCCTTGGGATCGGCCCATATTATATTTTGTTGTATGAGCGTGATTTTCATGTTTGTTCGATGTTGGTTTTCGTACATATAGTGGCCGGTGAGAGCAGAGACATATATAGAGAACTTTGTTTTCATATATTCTATGCCGAACCACATCCTATATTTTACAAATATAAGAAAAATATTTTACACAAATTGCATATTGCATTATTTTAGGCTGTAAAAGCTGCAATTGTTGTGTTTTTTCATGATATTTGTTTAACATTGCAATGTAGAAGGCTGCTTTTATTTATCAAAATCATTACCATGAATAGATTTTCTAGACTTTATACCCTTGCTTTAATGTTTGCAGGAGGTGTCTGGGCTTCTGCACAGGCGCCGTCAGGTCTTGCAGATTCGCCTATGGTGCACGATCCTGTAATTGCGTGCGAATCCGGCAAATATTACTTGTTTTCCACCGGTCAGCGTTTGTTTTCGCTCGTATCCGACGATTTGCACGAATGGAAGTCCCCATCGAGCGTTTTCAAGGAAGTGCCTCAATGGGCCATGGACAGTGTGCCCGGATATAAGGGACACACATGGGCTCCAGACATAATTTTCCATAATGGGCGTTACCATCTCTTTTATTCATGTTCCACTTTCGGCAAGAACACGTCTGCCATAGGGCATGCATCACGAAGTACACTTTCCACTTCTTCCGATGAACCATGGGTTGACACAGGAGCTGTGATTACGTCACATCCCGGAGACGATTACAATGCCATCGACCCAAATGTTGTTATTGATTATGACGGCAAACCGTGGATGACGTTCGGTTCGTTTTGGGGAGGAATAAAGATGGTACGGTTGAAGGATGACCTTTCATCTGTACTTGACGGTGAAAATCCAGTAACCCTCTGTACCCGCCTCTACACCCCGGCCGATGAAAGGCCTATGCCTAAGGAAAACTCGGTGGAGGCACCGTTCATCATGAAACACGACGGTTATTACTATCTCTTTGTGTCCTACGACTACTGTTGCCGTGGATTGAAGAGTACATATAAGGTGGTTGTCGGTCGTTCACGCAACATCTGCGGACCTTATGTCGACCGCGACGGACGCTCCATGCTTAAAGGAGGTGGAAGTCTGCTTATATCCGACACGCCAGAGCATGTTGCCGTAGGACATTGTGCTGTATACGATTTCGACGGACGTACAGTGTTTATTGCCCACGGCTACAGCAGGGAGAAGAACGGCGAGAGTCATCTTGTAGTGAAAGACATTCGGTGGAGCGGTGACGGTTGGCCGGAAATAGATTCTTAAGATTTCAGATAATTCCGAGGGCTCGCGATTTCTGTTGCGAGCCCTCGGAATTTTTATTGTGGGCGCCCGTGATTGTAATATTATATATGTGTATATTCTATTTATTTTCTATATGTTTTTGTAATTTTTTATGTGTTGAACTGTTTGTTGAAATTAATCGGATGTTGTTATGAGTTAATTTTGCGGGCGTGTTTATGAAGAATATTCTCTGCTGTCAAAAGAAATTTTACCATCGCGTATGCAACACAGGGATCATCACTTTATGGAATATTAACAGTGATGTCGTTTGATTAAATATTTATTTAATATTGCTTTGAAGAGGATAAAACCAACAGAATTTGACATAGAATAGAGATTTAACATATTATGTTCTTTTGCAATTATTAGTAGAATGCTGTTACAGATAGCAGTCTATATCTTTATGTATACAGACGTTTTGAGGTATTTTTCTTTGGCCTGTTGCATCACTTTCATAATAAAATATCAAAATCTGTTGTCTTGCTGAAATGTACTGCTCTAAAATAATGACATAATAATTGTGACTTATGTCTATAGATGATTCAGAATGTACGATACAATAATATAATAATATTATTGAACATCGGTCCTAATGGCAAACAGAAAAAGTATATATACAATGATAAAACGTAAAATAATACATCTTTTCAAAAATCATTGCATTTTTTTTCTCTCATTTCTATAGTTTCTTTGCATATGTGAAATTGTTGTTTTGGTTAGGTTGGTTATAATTGCAGACCATGTGTTTATACTCGTCTGCAATTATACACTTCTGACACATAAAATGTTAACCATTAAATATGAGTAATATGAAAAGAAATGCAATGTTATTGTTAAAGTTTTGTTCTAAACGAACTGCTATTGTGTTATTTTGCTTGTGTAATATTGTCATTGCATCTGCACAGTGGTCTACAATTAATAATGGTGCATCTTGGGTTGATAATAATGGCAATGATGTACGTGCTCATGGTTATGGAATCATAAGGCATGGTAATAAGTGGTATATGGTAGGTGAAGATGAAAGAGGCAAAACTGGAGCAAATCTTTATTCTTCCGATGATTTGGTTAATTGGGTATTTGAAAATAAAATTATTTCAGAAAAGACTCATCCAGGTTTGGGTGATGGCAGTTACTTTACGGCCCGACCTCATTTGCTTTACAATGAGAAAACTCAAAAATTTGTTGTTTGGGCACATTGGGAAACACCTGATTTTAAACCATCTGAAGCAGCTGTATTTATATGTGATAGTATAAATGGTGACTATAAACTAGTTAAAACATTTCGTCCGCTAAATTTTATGGTGCGTGATGACAATCTTTTTCAAGATGATGACGGTACAGCATATTTTATATGTACAACTAGAGGAAATGCAGATGTTGCAATTTTCAAACTAACAGACGATTATTTAGATGTAGAGGAGCATGTTGTAACTCTTTGGCCGGATCAATACAGAGAAGGTCCAACGTTATTCAAGAAAGACGGTCTTTACTATATGTTGACATCTCAATGTACCGGGTGGGCTCCAAATATAGGACAATATGCAACAGCCAAATCTCTAAAAGGACCATGGTCTAATAGAATACAGTTCGGAGGGCAGAAAACGCTTGATACACAAATGACGTGCGTATTACCAGTGTCAGGAGAGGTAAATACTACATACGTATACTGTGGTGATAGGTGGTCTGATCCTGGACTTGTTGAATCTAAACAAATATTGTTGCCTTTGAAATTTGAAGGAGAAAACCTTTTTCTTGATTATTACGACAGCTGGAAACTTAATCGTGAAACAGGAGAATGGGTAGAAAACACTCAAACAAATAGAGTGCCTAAAGAAAATTGGCGTATAAAATACGCCAGCAGTATTGGTGGCGATGACTATATTGCTGAAAATGTTTTTGATGGAAATACTGCTACTATATGGAAAACCGAAGAAGGTAAAAATCAACCACATGAATTACAGATAGATCTGGGCAAGGAATACGAATTCAATGGTTTGCTTTGCACGCCAAGACAAGATGGCCCTATCAATGGTATTATACGTAATTTTTTATTTTACGCTAGTATTGATGGCGTTAACTGGAATGTTCCAGTGGCAGGTGGATGGATGACATGGCAGTCTGTAATTTCTTTTGAAACTGTCAAGGCAAGATACATAAAACTTATTACATATTCGGATTTCACAGAAAAAGCTAATACAATTACAACTTTGGCAGAATTGGATCTTATAACAAATGCTGAATTCAGGCCAAGTACAGTAACACCTAGGATAAAAATAGGTAATAATGAATGGAGCTCTGATTTTTCAACGGTTTTGGATGGCAACGAAAGTGTAAAAATTGGAGTAAAATCAACAGGACTTGGGTCATATTGTATAGTAGGACCTAAAGGATATGTCTCGTTTGGAAAGGAAAACATACTTAGCAATATAGATATAAAGTCATCTGGAACTTATATGTTTATGACACTCAATCAGTATAACAGCTTTTCTTGTGCACTTCAGAACATAAAAATAGTAGATAATAATGAAATAGAGAAAGATAAGCTCGACATTGCTATAAAAAGAGCCAGAGCTGTATATTACAATAAAATGCTATGTGGAACAGAACTTTATTCGCTTATAAACGAAGCAACTAGAATAAAGCTTAGTTCGAGCTCGTCAAAGGAAGAACTTATATCAGTTAAAGAACGCCTTGAACAAGAGATGGATTTATATATAAGAAATAACATTGAAGCATCAGAAGACGTGACGTATTTACTTGGAACAGCAAGTAATTTTACAGATTTGTCACCTATAGGATGGCCTTCAAATGTATTAACTGGTACTGGTGACGGTGTTGCCGAAATTCGTAGCAAATCATTTGATTTCAGGCAGAATTTGGATAACATTAAGCCTGGTTATTACCTTCTAGGAGTGCAGTCTTTCTACCGTAGTGGTGACAACGATGGTGGTGAATCATACAGAATAGCCAATGAAAATATCAATGCCCAATTATGCCTCGGTAGTAAAAAAATAGAACTTAGGTCCTTATATGAGGAGAAATATGATGGTGAAGGCGGATTTAACGGATATTGCAATACTGTATATGATGTTGCAACTACATTTTCTAACGACGCTACCAAATATTCCAACTGGGTCTCTTCATATATTTCATCTCCTGAAGTTCTGATAGGAATCATTAATGAGACAAGTAAATTCAATGATTGGTGTTGCTTTAATAACTTTAAATTATATTACCTTGGCTTAACCCCAACGTCAATAAATGTTCCAGAGTATAATGCAACAACCAATGATAAAGTATACAATTTAAATGGTGTATATTTAGGCCTATGGTCTGAAGTCAAGACTAAATTAAAACGTGGAATTTATATTATTAACGGTCAAAAAATTATCCTATAATCGTTTATTCGTTGTATGACAGTGATATAAATGATATTTTCACTGTCATACACGAGTAATAAAAAAGTACATCTTTTTAGTAAAAGAGTCCATTTTATATATAAGTAATAGAATATATATTTGCCCATAATAAGATATTATTAAGGCTGTTATTGATAAAATCAATATATAGTTAGCTATGTTTAATTTTAAATTGTTAAATCTATGAACAAATTTACACTTACCACAATTTTGTCACTAGTGTCTGTATATGCGACAGCTCAAGTGGCAGAGCCTGAACCATTCAGGAAGTATCAGCTAATAAGTAGTGAAGGATTTGCTTGTGAGTATTCCGATGAGAAAAATCGTTTAATACTTGCAGAAGCTGATCAAAACAATGATAAACAATCACTTGAGTTTATTAAAACTGAAGATGATACCACTTACTACATAAAAGTTAAAGCTACGGATGAGTATGTAACAAAATCTACAAGTAATGCATGGGACATTACTTGTACTTCCACGTTACCAACAGACATTTCAAGGGCTAAATACCAAATAGAGCAATCAGACAGTACTGGTTATGTATTTCTGAAAAATATGCATGCTGGAACTTATGTGGGATTTCGCAATAGTGCTGCAGAAATTGGAAAAGCTGTTTATTTGAATCTTACAATGAATGAACACAAAAATGGTACTGTCAAAATATTATGGAAATTTGAGCAACTGCCTTCTGATGCAGAAACTTTGTACTATGAGGAATGCGAAAAGCTTATTCAATATAGTGAGGAACTTGCCGATTATCCGGGTATACAAAATGATATATCTGATTTCATGATGTATGTAGATGATAAGGCTTTTCAGGCAGAATCGCCAGATGATACATTATATTTTGAATGCATATCTGAAATACAAGAATATATGCTGAAAATTAAAGAGGGCGTAGATTACATTCAAGATATTTATAATTTGTATGATGAATGTGAGGCTGATTTCTCAAGTACTGAAATGTATCCGGGTCTTGATGATTTAGTGAATGTGTATACTGATACAAAGAATGTTTTTGATTCAGATGAAGCGACTAGTCTTCAAGATTATATTACTGCATATGATAATCTGAAACAGGGCCTTGTAACGTATTATGACAGCCAGATACCTTTTGCTACAGAAGAAAAACCGGCAGATATGACTTATAGAATTAAGTATCCAAACTTCAGAAAAGAATACAATTATTCGCCGGAAAGTAAAGTTACATCTGAAGGTTGGGTTTCCCAAGCTACAGGACTGCCTAGCGGATATGTGAATATTGCGGCGCAGCATAAATATGCTGCGGAAACAGGACGAGATGTTACTTGTTTTGCCGCTTGGTCGTGGACTTACAATACAATGCAAGTTTATCAAGATATGGACAGTCTGCCTGAAGGACGATATAGAATAGAGTGTGAAGGATTTGCCCCTGATGGTAAAGTGTATAAACAGCAAGCATATATAACATCTTCTGGAGTAACAGAAGTTGATACCGCAGATGTTGCAAAAATGCCATTGTGGCAAACTTTCAAAACTTCAGCCGTAAATGTCCTCAATGGTAAGGCTAGAATAGGATTCAGTACAGTTTCACCACAAAGCGGTGTTGATAATGGCTGGTTCCTCGTAACTAACTTTAAGTTAAAGTATTGTGGAAAAATTGATGAAGAAGAAATTAAGAAGGTATATAATGAAAAGATAGCAGAATGTAGTGCTAGACTGGACACCATGGTGTTTAAAAATGATAGAAAAGAACTGAGTGACAGTATCAGTAAATACGAAAATGTTTCTGACATTGAAGATATGGCTGAAGCAATAGAGATGCTGTCGCTTGCAAACGACAAAGCAGAATTGTCAGTAAATAAGCAAGTTACTGTCATGAATAATAGCTTGTACAGTGCTTTGAAAGATTCTATCTCAACAGGGGCGTATACTGGCATATATGCAGAAATGGCATCAGGCTTCATTAATGGTATGGAAAATGCAATAAATGCAGAAGATGCAACTTATAAGGAAATGGACAGTCTTCTCTTGATACTTCAGCGTTTCCGTAATGTGTATGTTCCTACTTATAGTAAGGCCGAGAGTATGGTTGTTTCTGATGCTGAGGCTTCTGCTGTACTTAAAGATAATATGGAGCGTCAGTCGGAAGTTTTTAAATCAATAACAGTTCTGCCGTCTAGAGATGTAATATTTAAATATGAGGATGAACTCAATAAGGCTATGCAAGAATGTGTCATATCTGACATTATTCTTTCTGGTACAAATGATTATACTGGTGCTATAATCAATCCTGGAATCAACAGTGCATCACGTTGGACTATGCCAGATGGATGGAATATAAGTATTGTCGGCTCTGGAAATGGAGAAACTGTAAGTAGTGGACAACAGGTGGATGGAGATAGAAATGGTTGCTACCTCAGTGCTTGGCATGGAACTCCTGGTCATGTTCTATTAAATGCACACCAAAATATAGCGAACCTGCCTAACGGAGTATATGAACTAAAAGCAATGGTAAGAACAACATGTGACCAAGGATCATATTTGTATGCAATTGCTGATAATGACTCCAATACGACAGTTCTTAAAGAATTGACCATGGAGAGAATAAATATTACTGAACTTGGTGGTCCATCTGCTTCAGACGGAAGTGATTCAATTGCAACAGTGAGCAATATATATGGTTCAATCTTTGCAGACTTGTACAAGCGTACTAATGGTGGAACCTTACCTACAACACCTGAAGAAGCTGACACTTTGAATGCCAACAATGGAAAAGGAAATGGATGGTTTTATGAAACTTTGGAAGTAGAAATAAAGAATCATGCATTGACTATAGGTTTCACTAACGATTCTACGTTTACAGCTAAGTACGGAGGCGTACCGTTTAAGGGTGCATGGCTGTCGGCTGACAACTTCAGCTTACGCATGATATCTGAGGGTAATAATGACGGATGGTCACCAACTGTCGGTATTGAAAATATCAATCCAGATCTAGCTGATGATGACTTCAAGATTTTTGTAGAAGATGGAAGAATATTTACAGATGGTCTGATATATAATATTAACGGAATAAAGGTATCTAGTGGTACAAAAGTTCCTTCAGGCATATATATAGTCAAATTTGGTACAAGATCTAAGAAATTATATGTGAAGTAAAAATTAGAAAGACCGGTGTTTAAATATTGAATGCCGGTCTTTTGGATATTAATTATATTATGTTTGTACGTTATGAACATGTTTAATGCAATAATTTCTATCGGACTTCTTTCTGTAACAAATCATGTCTACTCCCAGAACAATATATCTAGGCCCAATGTTCTGTTGATACTTGCTGATGATCTTGGGTGGAATGATTTGAGTTGCATGGGTAGCAGATATTATGAAACTCCAAACATTGATAGATTGGCAAACAATGGTATCAAATTTACAAATGCATATGCTGCTTGCCAGGTATCAAGCCCGTCAAGGGCAAGTATTTTGACAGGAAAATATACACCTAGACATGGTATAACAACATGGATAGGTGAGTCATTTGGAGAGGATTGGAGAATGCAGGGAAGACACAATAAGCTTTTGCCTCCAGAATATGAAATGGGATTGCGAGATGAAGAATATACTTTGGCAGAATGCCTGCGTGACAATGGTTATACGACATTCATTGCAGGCAAATGGCATCTTGGAGATGAAGGTTCTTGGCCTGAAGACCATGGTTTTATGATAAACAAAGGAGGTTGGAGTTCTGGAAGTCCAAATGGAGGATATTTCAGTCCATATAAGAATCCCAAATTGAAAGATGGACCGAATGGAGAGAATCTTTCTATGCGTCTAGGAAAGGAAACCGTCGATTTTATGAAAGAATGCAAAAAAGAGAATAAGCCTTTTTTTGCATACCTGTCATTTTATGCTGTTCATGGTCCAATTCAAACGACGAAGGAAAATTGGGAATATTTCAGAGATAAGGCCAAAAGGATGGGAATTGCAAGCAAAGGGTTTGAGGTTGATAGAACAATGCCTGTAAGACAGATTCAAGATAATCCAGTATATGCAGGACTTATTAAGCAGATGGATGATGCTGTAGGACTTGTTCTTGATGCAATGGAAGAGCTCGGTTACGATGAGAACACTTTGGTGATTTTCACTAGTGATAATGGTGGTGTTACTTCGGGAGATGCTTTCTCTACATCGCTTTTGCCATTAAGAGGTGGAAAAGGCCGGCAGTGGGAAGGAGGAATACGTGAGCCGTTGTTGGTACAGATGCCAAATTTTGAGAAAGATATTGATGTTTGTGATGTACCTGTAATTGGGACAGACTTTTATCCTACTATATTGGACTTCGCTGGACTGAAAATGCAACCCAAGCAGCATATTGATGGAGTTAGTTTAATGCCTCTTTTACATGGAGAAAAAATAAAGAAGCGTTCATTGTTCTGGCATTATCCTCATTATGGTAATCAAGGAGGTGAGCCATGTTCTATTATACGTGATGGTGACTGGAAACTGATTTTTTATCATGAAGACTTGCATTGTGAACTATATAATCTTTCAATGGATATCAGTGAGAGTGAACCCTTGAATGCTCAGTATCCGAATAAAGTAAAGGAACTTAAGAAGAAGCTTGACAAGTGGCTTAAGGATGTTGATGCAAAAATGCCAGAAGCGGACATGCAGTACGATCCCAAAAAGGAAAGTGCTGTAAAAAAGAGATGGCGTACAAAGTTGCTTAATGACCAAGAAAAATATAGGTTGCAGATGTTTAAGGAAGATTGGCAACCTAATAAGGATTGGTGGGGAAGTAGAGTTGAAGATTAATCTTCTTTGCTTTTATTCGGATGATTATAACACTTGTATTCTCTGAGTAATGTTAAACCCAAATCAGTCATTAGATATTTTGCAGACAAATCATAAGTAAGAAACTGTTGTTATATGTCAATTGCGCAGTATATAGCTTGATTTTGCTGTAAAAAACAGTTTGTTTCAAACAAAAAGAAAATTCATACATCTAATGACTGATTTGGATTATTGGATTAAGTGTTATTGCATCTTATGATATATTTGGATTCATATAACCATTAACTTTTTTGTAAATGACCTAATTTATACTTATGAAAACACTGAATTTTTACACATTGATCGGGCTTTCGACTATATTTGGCCAATTGTCTGCAAGTAGTATTCAGCATAAATCCAAACCAAATATATTGATAATAGTTCTGGATGATGCTGGATACAATGATTTTGGTTTTATGGGAAGTCGAGACATTCTGACTCCCAATATTGACAAGCTTGCTTCCGAAGGAGTTGTTTTTACTGATGCACATGTTTCAGCCTCTGTAAGCGGTCCTTCACGAGCAGGAATACTTACAGGACGTTATCAGCAGAGGTGTGGTTATGAGTGTAATCTGGCTGATACTTTGGGATTGGGACTTGAAGAAGAAACAATAGCTGATGTATTCATGAAAAATGGGTACAGCACAGCTTGTATTGGCAAATGGCATCAAGGAAATGCACCGGATTACCATCCTAATAGGCGTGGGTTTATGCATTTTTATGGATTTATTGCGGGAAGTAGATCTTATTTTTATACGCCAAATGGTTCTGATAAACCTGGTAGATATACCAATCTTCAGAGAAATGGAGAACAAGTTGTTTTTGATGGTTATTTGACTGATGTTTTGGCTGATGAAGCCGCTTCTTATATAGAGAAACAAAGCATTGCTGACAAACCTTTCATGATGTATTTGGCGTTTAATGCCGTTCATACACCGATGGAAGCAACTGATGAAGACATGGCGCGCTTTAAAGGACATCCACGACAAAAACTTGCCGCAATGTCGTGGGCTGTGGATCGTGGTATCGGAACTGTAATAAAGAAACTAAAAGAAACAGGAGAATATGAAAATACTTTGATATTCTTTTTGAGCGATAATGGAGGTGCTCACAATAACCAGTCATCCAATATCCCGCTTAAAGGTTTTAAGGGAAATAAATATGAAGGTGGTATAAGGGTTCCATTCTTCATTGTATATGGAGATAGATTTAAAGGAAACTTTGACGGACTTTCATCATCCTTGGATATTTTTCCAACTTCATGTGGAGCGGCTGGTATAAAAATTTCCAAATTGAAAAATAAGATTAATGGTGTTAATCTTCTCAAATATCTGCTTGGCGATAAAAAAGGTAACCCGCATGAAATACTTTTTTGGCGGAAAGAGAAGAAGTTTGCAGTTCGTTTGGGTAAATACAAACTTGTCGGTGCAGACGGACTTGGATACAGATTATACAATTTGGATGAAAATCTTGGAGAGAATGTTGATATCAGCATGTCTGAAAAGAAACTTTGTGACAAAATGATGAAAAAGTATAAGCAATGGGAGAAAGGACTTATTACACCTATGTTGTGGGATGAAGGAATTTGGCATGATGTGACTCAGGAAACTGTAAGACAACTGATGAACAATGAGAAAGTTACATTTTTCACCCCAAAAGATCTGAAATTAAAAAAATAAGTATATGATATTCTAAAAAGATCAGATATGAAAAAAATATTTTTTACTGTATTCTCTCTTGTATTTGGCAATGGAGCTTTTTCACAATCAAAACCTAATGTTATATTTATAATGGCTGATGATATTGGTTATCAGGATTTTGGATGTTACGGCGCTGAAAAAATCAAGACTCCCAATCTGGATCGTATGGCATCAGATGGAGTACGTTTTGCAAATGCATACTCTCCAGCATCCACATCATCCCCATCAAGATATTCTCTTCTTACCGGTGAATATGCCTGGAGAAAGAATGTTGGTATTTTGCCGGCAGATGCTCCTTTGTCTATTGATACAACGAGGAATACATTGCCCAAAATGATGCGCAGTTTGGGTTATTGTACAGGACTGGTGGGCAAATGGCACCTGGGTTTGGGTAAAGTTGGTAGGCCTGTAGATTTTAATACAAACATAGATGCAGGACCTGGGGCTGTTGGTTTTGATTATTGTTACTATTTCCCTGGTACAAATGACCGAGTACCTTGTGTTTTCATCGAAAATAATAGAGTTGCGAACCTTGATCCTGATGATCCCATAAGAGTCTCTTATAAAAATAAAATCGGAAATTGGCCTACTGGACGTGAAAATCCAGAATTACTCAAACTAAAATATAATTGGGGACACGACCAGACTATCATAAACGGAATAAGTCGGATTGGTTGGATGTGTGGAGGTAAATCCGCTTTATGGGATGATGAAACTATGGGTGAAGTTCTCTGCTCAAAAGCTGTAGATTTTATTAAAAATAATAGAGAACACCCATTCTTTTTATATTATGCTCCTCATAATGCACATGAACCTAGAGTCCCTTCACCAAAATTCAGAGGAAAGTCTGAAGCAGGAATATATGGAGATGTTATAGAAGAGTTCGACTATTATGTCGGTCGTATAATTGAGACTCTGAAGGATGAAGGCTTGTATGAAAATACTGTATTGATTGTTACAAGTGATAATGGACCTATGATTAAGGAAGGATATGTTGATGGTGGTCTAGAGAATATTAACGGTCATAATCCTTATGCTGAGCTGCGCGGTGAAAAGTATTCTCTTCATGAAGGAGGCAATAAAGTTCCGTTCATATGTACATGGCCGGGAAAAATAAAACGACCTTTTGTACAGAAACAACCGTTCATTTATTTGGACATGTTAGCAACATTGCCTGTATTGACGGGGTGCGATAGTTCTTCTTCAGATGTAGCGGATAGTCAAGATGCATCATTGCTATTCTTGGATCCTAACGCTCCAAAATATCGTAATTATATTTTGACACAGAATAATTCTGGTGAATGGGCTTTCAGAATGGACAAGTGGAAATTTATTCCAGCAGGTAAAGGCCATGGAGCCGAGCTCTACAATTTGGATACAGACCCTTCGGAACTTCATAATGTTTTTTATGCATACCCGGAAGTCGTAACAATATTTAGGAAATATATAAATGCGATAAAAAAATAGTTTGATTTATAATATACAATAATTTATGAAATTAAAGAATTTTCTATTTTTGCCTATATCTATTATACATATGGGTATGATGGCACAGAATCTACAATTGAATATTGATGGAGAATGGAATTATAAGCTTGACCCTGAAGGTATAGGTGAAACACAGAAATGGTATGCAACGAGTTTTGAAAAGAAACTATTTTTTCCCGGTTCACTAAATTCTAATGATATAGGAGATCGTGTAACAGTTAAAACACAATGGACAGGCTCTATGTGGAACGATAGCTGGTATAAGAGCGATTTTTATGCAAGATATCGTGAAGCTGATAACACAAAAATAGTTTTTTGGCTGACGCCAAATAAAGTTTATACAGGTAAAGCATGGTATCAGAAAAAAATACGTATACCTGAGAATTGGAATAATTCAATGGTTTTGCTAAGGCTTGAAAGATGCCATTGGGTGTCAACTGTATGGTTAAATGAAAAAAAAATAGGTAGCTCTAATAGTCTTTCTGTTCCGCATTGCTATGAACTTGACGGGCTCAAACCTGGCAAAGATTATACTCTTACGTTGTGTATCGACAATGCAATAAGAGATATACAGCCTGGTGTTGACTCGCATAGTATTTCTGATAATACACAGTCTAATTGGAATGGCATTATTGGAAAGATGGTGTTGGAATCCCACCCCAAATCTTACATGAAAAATGTAAGAATAGAACCATTGTTTGCAGAAAAGAAGATTCGTCTTACCTTTGATATATCATCTGAAAATAGCATTAAAAGCGGTTCTCAATTGCGTATATGCGCAGTAAGTGCCGATAATATCAAGCTTCCCGAGAAATCAGTTCCTGTCAAACTTAGAAAAGGAACTAATGAAATCTCTGTTGATTATGATATGTCTTCATACTATAAATTATGGGATGAATTCTCTCCAAATCTGTATAAGCTAACAGCCTGTCTTGAAACAAGATTGGGAATTGACACGTTATGCGAACAATTCGGATTGAGAAAGCTTGGTATTAAAGGCACGCAGATAACTGTAAATGATCGACCAATATTTTTGAGGGGAACTCTAGAATGTTGCATTTTTCCTAAAACAGGTTTTCCACCAACAAATGAAGAGGAATGGACACGTATTATGAGAATATGCAAGGCACACGGATTAAATCATATTCGTTTTCATTCATGGTGCCCTCCAGAAGTTGCATTCGATGCGGCGGATAAACTTGGTATGTATCTATATGTTGAATGTGCATCGTGGGCTAGCGATATCGGTAGTGGAAAGCCGATAGATAATTATGTTTACGAAGAAAGCCGTCGTATTGTAGCAGAATATGGAAATCATCCATCATTTTGCTTGATGTCATATGGCAATGAACCGCACGGTAAAAATCATGCCGAATATTTGAAGAAATTTGTTTCTTATTGGAAAGCGCGCGACGCAAGATTTCTATATACTACAGCATCTGGTTGGCCTGTAGTACCAGAAAGCGATTGGCATTCTATGCAGGCGCCGCGAATTCAAGGTTGGGGACAAGGGACAAAAAGTATTATAAATGCTAGTAGACCAAACAGTGTATACAATTGGGACAAAAAAATAAATAAGGAGAAGCCAACTATAAGTCATGAAATCGGGCAGTGGTGTGTCTATCCGGATCTTACGGAACGTGCTAAATATACTGGCGTTTTTAAAGCTAAGAATTTTGATATATTTGAGGATAGATTAAAGGATAACAGTCTACTTAATTTAGCTGATAGTTTTCTATTGGCTTCTGGTAAATTACAAGTTTTGTGTTATAAGGCTGATATTGAGGCCGCGTTAAGAACGAAAGGCTTTGGTGGATTCCAACTTTTGGATCTTCATGATTTTCCAGGACAAGGTACATCTTTGGTTGGTGTACTTAATCCTTTTTGGGAGTCAAAGGGCTATGTTACTCCGCAAGAGTATAGCGAATTTTGTAATCAAGTTGTTCCACTTGCACTTATGGACAAATTTGTATTCAAGTCTGGAGAAACTCTGAATGCTATAGTCAAAATCGCACAATATTCCAAAACGGATATGACAGCACCTGTTATATGGAAAATTACGTCAAATAGTGATGGTAAATTGGTTGCAGATGGCTTTTTTAAATCAGGTAATATACCTACAGGAACTCTTACAGAAATTGGAAATATAAGTCATAAAATAAATGTAGATACTCCGCAACAATGGACATTGGAAATAGAGGTTGGTGGATACCGTAATAGATGGAGTCTTTGGGCCTATCCTGATACAAAAACACCAAAAGGTGAAGTTATGATTTCTTCAGTTATGAATGATTCTGTCGAAGCATACTTGAATAATGGAGGCAAAGTTCTTTTGACCCCAAAACTTGGAACAATCCGTAATGAAGGTTCGGACTCTGTTGCTGTTGGTTTTTCTTCAATATTTTGGAACACTTTGTGGACAAACGGTCAAGCCCCTCATACACTTGGCATACTATGCAATCCAAAACATCCTGCTTTGTCGCTATTCCCTACAGAATATCACAGCAATTATCAGTGGTGGGATGCAATGTCGCATTGTAACGCTCTGCCTTTATATAAATTAGGTAATCCTGAACCTATAGTACGTATTATTGATGATTGGTTTAAAGCCCGTTCGCTTGGTTTGATTGTAGAACTAAAGGTTGGACAAGGTTCTTTAATGTTATGTGGTGTAGACCTTCTTGCTAATTCGGAGAAAAGACTTGAAGCTGTACAGCTGACAAACAGCCTGTTGAATTATATGAAAAGTAGCGCATTTAATCCTAAATCAACTGCTACTGTAGAACAGGTTAAGTCTTTATTTAAAAAATAGAGTACAATGAAAGCTTTATTATCAATGATGGTAGCCGGTATATTACCGGCTGCCATGTTTTCAACAGAAATTAAGTCAAAAAAGACAGAAAAAGAATTGCCACGTCCTAATATTCTATGGCTTACCTTTGAGGATACTTCTCCCCAGTTTATAGGCTGTTATGGTGACAGCATGGCCAAGACCTCAACAATGGATAAGTTGGCTTCTGAAGGAATAAGATTCACTTCTGCCTATTCTACCGGAACGGTCTCATCACCAAGCCGGTTCTGCTTGATAACAGGAATGACACCAACCACTATGGGTACAGGAAATCATCGCAGCCAGTATCCTATACCTGAGTTTGTTCATGGATTTCCCAAATATTTGAAGGATGCCGGTTATTATACATCCAATAACTACAAGACAGACTATAATAATGCCCGTGAGAAAGAAATAATAGAAGAATCGTGGAATGAGAGTTCAGGAAAAGCAGGGTGGTGGAAGCGTAACCCTGGGCAACCATTTTTTGCAGTCTTCAACAGTCCCCATAGTCATCAGTCTCGCACGATGACAAATCCTTGGCAAGTTTATGAGAAACAGGTATTGAGCCATCTTGACTCAGTGCGAATGACTCCTGAAGACGCCGGCTTTGATATGCCTGATTTTTATAGGGATAGTCCTGAAATGCGTAGGCAGATGTCCCGTGTTTATAACTCTATCTCGTTGACAGACCAGCAGTTTGAAAGTATATTAAAACGTTTGGAGAAAGATGGTTTAAAAGACAGCACAATAGTGTTTTGCTTTTCAGATCATGGTGAGGGAATCCCACGTGGCAAGGGCAGTTCTTTGGGGCTTGGTTATCGTGTTCCATTTATAGTTTGGATACCTGAAATGTATAAACATTTGTCACCTTGGGGCTGCGGGGTTGTAACTGACCGCCTTGTTAGTTTTGAGGACTTTGGAGCAACAGTCCTGTCACTTGCCGGAGTAGAAATTCCCGAATATATAGAGGGCAAACCTTTTATGGGAGAAAATTGTGCTAAGGAAAAAGAATATGTTTATGGGGCCTGTGATGGCTTGGATTCGAATAATGAGTTGTCTCGTTCAGTCACCGATGGACGATATATGTATACCCGTGTATTTACCTGTCATCAGCCATGGATACGTTGGATGACATACTATGATCATGGAGATATTCAGAAGATAATGCGCAATGATTTTGACAAGGGATTGATGAATGAGGATCAGGCATCTATAATGTTGCCGCGCCAGCGTGAGTACTTATATGATTTGCACGATGATAAATGGGAAATGGTAAATCTGGCAGATAATCCAAGATATGCGAAGATACTCGAAAATTTCAGGAATAAGATGTTAAATCATATATTGGAAACCAGGGATGCACATTTTATACCCGAATACAGTTATTCACAGTATTCGGACCAATACATACCTTATACTTTACGACAGAACGAAAGTATATATCCTGTAGAAAAAGTTCTTGAAACTGCTATGTTATGTGGAGCGGGTAAGTCTGTTATACCTGAACAGATATCCTTGCTTGACTCTGGAAATGATATTGTAGAATATTGGGCTGCACTTGGATTGTTTACTTCTCGAGCATATCTTTCTGATTATAAAAAAGAACTTTATAGTAAGTTAGATAAAATATCATATCCACCGGCTCGGTTGTATTTGGCTGGAGCTTTATATGATTGTATGGATTATTCTAAAGCTAAAAAAATTCTGGAGAAAGGAATGCTATCTCCAGATGTTAATGTTAATAAAGAGACTATGCAAATCTTGTTAAACATTGATTTAAAGAAAGCTCAAGATATTCTACCAGCTGTTCATAAACATATAGAACTATATAAAGATGATAAAAAGCATTCTGAAGTAGAATACTTTATGAATGTGGTATTGAAAAAACTTGAAAATAAAGATTTTGCATTTGGTTCATACTGGTAATTTTTATACTTTTGAATCTTATGGATCTATTAAATGAATTACTATTAGTAATAGGTTAATATATATGTAGATATGAAAAAAAACATATTATTTTTATTGGCTTTTATTGCAGTGGTATCTGTTAAAGCACAATGGATTACAATATCTAATGGATTCTCAAAAGCTGATAATTTAGGCCGTGATTTGAGGGCAAACGGAGGCGATATTACCAAGTATGGTGACAAGTGGTACTTGATTGGCCAGGATATGGTAAATGGAGGAGTAAATATGTATTCTTCCACGAATCTTGTTGACTGGAAATTTGAAAACAAGATAATTTCTAAGGAAACATGCGAGGAGTTGCAGAATGGTAGTCGTTTCATAGAGCGTCCACATCTGATATACAACGCTTCAACAAAAAAATATGTGATATGGCTTCATTGGGAAGGTGCTGGTTATGCACCTGCTGAAGCTGCAGTTTTTTATTCCGATGAAATAAATGGCAATTATACATACCATAAAGGTTTCAGACCTTTGGGCAATATGTCGCGAGATTGTAATTTGTTCCTTGATGATGATGGTAAGGCTTATTTTATATCAGCAGCCAACAACAATGCAGACCTTGTTATTTATGAGCTGTCAAATGATTATTTGGAAGTAGAGCGAAAGGTTATTACATTGTGGAAAGGTGCGTACCGTGAAGCTCCTGTAATATTCAAGAATAATGATACGTATTTTTTGCTGTCTTCAGGATGTACAGGATGGGCTCCAAATCAAGGACAGTATGCTTATGCAAAGTCACTTGAAGGCCCATGGTCTGATAGAAAGAATTTGGGAAATGTCAAGACATATGATACACAACCAACTTGTGTTTTTCCAATAAAAGGTACAGAAGGGACAACTTTTGTTTATTATGGTGATAGATGGATGGATCCAGCAAACACCGAGGCTAAGCAGATTCTCTTGCCTCTTCAAGTTGATGGTAATAATCTGAAATTGGACTACTATTCAAGATGGGATTTGAACCTTGAAACAGGTGCTAACAAAGAGTCTCAGTCTTCTAGATTTCTGCCAAAGAATAGCTGGAGTATCCGATATACCAATAGTGAAGAGCTGCCAGATTATTCAGCTTCAAATGTTCTGGATGGAGACGTGTCTACAATTTGGCATACAATATATACTAGCGGAAAAACACCAGTACCGCATGAGTTGCAGATCGATTTGGGCAAGGAGGAAAGTTTCAATGGAATGATGCTTACTCCACGTTAAGACGGAAAGGTTGATGGTGTTGTAAGAAATTATGTTTTATATGTAAGTTCTGATGGGGTAAACTGGAATACACCCGTAGCTGCAGGATGGATGACATGGCAGACTGAAATTTCTTTTCGCAAGGTAAGTGCAAGATATTTACGATTGTTGGTATATAGCGACTTCTCCGAGAACAACAGCAATATAACATCTATAGCCGAACTGGATTTGATTAATGGATCTGTATATTCGCCTAGTGAAGTTACCCCTATGATGAAAGCAGATGATAAATGGACTTCTTCATTTGATGCTGTAGTTGAAAGTGGCTCAACTTTAACTTTAGGCGTTAATTCAACAGGATATGGCTCATATTGTATTGTAGGTCCAAACGATTTTGTTGGATTCGGCAAAAATGTAAATGTAAATAATATCAATATTAAAAATGCTGGTACATATACTTTTTTCAATATGAACCAGTACAACAGTGTTTCATCAAGTAATGCCAATGTTCAGGTTGAAGATAAAAATGAAATAGAGAAAGGACGTCTTTATACTTCAATTACGAGGGCTAAACAGGTCTGTTATGCACAAATGGTGGGTGGTTCGGACCTAAAATCACTAATAAGCGAAGCTAATAGATTGTGGTTGAATTCAAAGTCAACAAAAGAGGACATAATTAGCATGAAACAGAGATTGGACAGCGCTTTATATGATTATGTGAAGAAAAATGTAGAAATAGCCACTGATGTAACTGATAAGATTGTGAATTCCAATAATTTTACATCTACTTCGCCTACTGGTTGGCCATCTGATGTTTTAACAGGTGTTGGAGACGGTTGTGGTGAATTTAGAAATACAAATTTCGATTTCAGTCAGAACTTAAGAGGTATGGATTCTGGGTACTATCTGCTTGGAGTGCAGGCTTTTTATAGGAATGGTGAAAATGATGGAGGAAAGGCATTCTTAATAGATGAAGAAAAAATGGTGGCTAATCTTGTGCTTGGAAGCAGAAGTGTAGGTATTAAATCTTTGTATGAGCATTCCTATTCAGGCGAGAATAATATGAATGGTTTCTGCAACGATACAAAAGGTGCGTCTGTTCTTTTTAGTGAAGATTCTCTGAATTATATCAACTGGGTATCTGCATATATAACAAATGATAATTTTGATATAGGATTCGCTAAAACGTCAACAGTATATAATGATTGGTTTTGTTTCAACAATTTCGTTCTGTATTATTTGGGAATGACTCCAACATCCATAAATAATACCTTAGAAGAGGAATCTGTGGAAGATTATAGAACTTTTAATTTACAAGGAATCTATTGTGGGGACTGGAGAAAAGTTAAGAATAATCTTCCTAAAGGTATATATATAGTTAACGGAAGGAAAATGATAGTTTACTGAAATGATTTTTAATATAATATTAATTTGTTAAGTGACTATTTTTATGCATTAATTAGGTTATTAAAAACGGGTATTTAACGTGAGTTCGACGAATTCAGAACAATGCAAGCTGTGTTTTTAAGCATTTACAATTCGTCGAACTTACGTTATTTATGTATATTTGAACAATAAATAGTAAGAGTACATAAATCTTGCAAGTAATATGCATGATTTTTACTCCATTCGTGCACGATTTTTACCCATATACAATATCGGTACCTTTATAACTTTGAAAAAAATATAGTATGAAAAACGAATTTTATTCTTTTGGCTTTTTATTCAGAGCCGCTGCAGTAGGCGGAGCTGTCATGTCGTTTCAGAATGCCGTTGCCGATGACAATGCAAACAAACGACCTAATGTGATTTTTGTTTATGCCGATGATATAGGTTATGGAGATTTGGGATGCAACGGCACGTCATCCGTCAAGACTCCCAATGTCGACAGACTCGCATCTGAAGGCATACGTTTCACCAATGCACACAGTGTGGCATCGACTAGTACGCCGTCGAGATATTCTCTTCTCACCGGCGAATACGCATGGAGAAGAGAAGGGACCGGCATTGCGGCAGGCGATGCGGCAATGATAATATCACCGGAAAGATATACGTTGGCAGACATGTTCAAGGATGCCGGATACACAACGGCTGTTGTCGGTAAATGGCATCTGGGTTTGGGACGGGAAACCGGCAAGCAGAACTGGAATGAGACGGTCACTCCCAATCCTCGTGACATAGGTTTCGACTACTCATATATTATGGCTGCAACAGCCGACCGCACACCTTGCATTTTCATGGAGAACGGAAAGGGTGTTGGGCTGGATCCGAACGATCCTGTATTCGTAAGCTACACCAAAAACTTTGAAGGTGAACCTACGGGTAAGGACAACCCCGAATTGCTGAGGATGCACCCTTCTCATGGACATGACCAGTCAATCGTAAACGGCATAAGCCGAATCGGATATATGAAGGGTGGAAAGAAAGCTTTGTGGCGTGATGAAGACATTGCCGACAGCATCTGTTCTCATGCCGTCCGCTTCATTGAAGAATGTGTAGAGGCCGACCGTCCGTTTTTCCTGTATCTCGCAACGAACGACATACATGTTCCAAGAGTACCTCATGAACGTTTCGCCGGCAAGAGCGGTTTGGGACCGCGAGGCGACGCATTGCTTTCGTTCGACTGGACAGTGGGGCAGGTTATGGATGTTCTTGGTCGTTTGAATCTTGATGAAAATACGATAATTGTACTTTCTAGCGACAATGGAGCTGTTGTGGACGACGGATACAAGGACCGTGCCGTCGAGCTTCTCGGCAACCACAAGCCTACAGGTGTGTACCGAGGCGGCAAATACAGCATATTCGAGGGTGGCACCCGTGTTCCGTGCTTGTTGAGATGGACGGGGAAGGTCAAGCCGGGTGTTTCCGATTTCCTTGTAAGCCAGATAGACTTTTTTGCTTCCTTTGCCGATTTGTGCGGTGTTGATATTCCTGAGGGAGCAGCGCCCGACAGCGAGAACCATCTTAAATCGCTCCTCAACAAGAATCGTTCCGGACGAAAATATCTCGTAGAGCAGAACATCCAGAACAATCTGTCTATCACCTGCGGCGACTGGAAATATATCCCCAAGGCAAAAGGACCAGCCAAGAACTGGCAGACGAATACAGAATTGGGAAACAATCCTAAGACCGGACAGCTTTATAATCTGAAAGATGATCCGTATGAAAAGAACAATCTGTATGACAGCAACCAGCAAAGGGCTGGCGAACTCCACCGCGAACTGTTGAAAATCGTGGAGAGCGGAGTTCACTACAGAACACTAGAAAAGTAGATATCAGTATTCTGTTTTGAATTAAAAAGATTATAAATATTGATTTGAGATATATGGGAACAACCTTTTCACCATTCGCACGTCCGTTGTATGTGATGGCCAAGCCGGCAGGTGCCCTTTGCAATCTGGCTTGCGATTACTGCTATTATCTGGAGAAATCAAAACTCTACAACGGTTCTCCAAATCATGTGATGAGCGATGCCCTTCTTGAAAAGTTCATTAAGGAATATATAGAGAGCCAAACCATGCCGAGTGTCTTGTTCACTTGGCATGGCGGCGAAACACTCATGCGCCCGCTGAGTTTCTACCGCAGGGTGGTTGAGCTTCAGCAGCGATATGCCGGAGGGCGCACCATCGACAACTGTATCCAGACGAACGGCACAATGCTTACCGACGAGTGGTGCCGGTTTTTCCGCGACAACAACTGGCTCGTCGGAGTGTCCATCGATGGTCCTCAGGAATTTCACGATGAATATCGCCGTACACGTCTTGGAGGCCGTTCGTTCGTCAAGGTCATGCAAGGCATACGTCTGCTTCAGCGCCACGGTGTGGAATGGAATGCCATGGCAGTAGTGAACGACTACAACGCTGATTATCCTCTCGAGTTCTATCGTTTCTTCAAGAGCATCGGTTGCCGTTACATTCAGTTTGCACCCATCGTTGAGCGTCTCACACACCACAACGACGGTCGCCACCTCGCAACTCCCGATCAGCAGGAATGCAAATTGGCCGATTTTTCAGTTTCTCCAGAGCAGTGGGGGAACTTCCTCTGTACCATATTCGACGAGTGGGTCCGCAACGATGTCGGACAGGTCTTTGTGCAGATTTTCGATTCTACTCTTGCCAATTGGATGGGTGTAGAGCCCGGAGTATGCTCGATGGCAAAGACGTGCGGTCATGCAGGAGTGATGGAGTTCAACGGCGATGTATATTCGTGCGACCACTATGTATTCCCAGAATACAAATTGGGCAACATCTACGAAAAGAGTCTCGTGGAGATGATGTACAGCGAACGTCAGCTACGTTTCGGTGCTATGAAACACAAGTCGCTCCCGCGCCAGTGCCGCGATTGCCGTTTCCTCTTTGCCTGCAACGGCGATTGCCCTAAGAACCGTTTCGCTGTCACCAAGGACGGTGAGCCTGGACTGAACTATCTGTGTGAGGGATATTACCGCTTTTTCAGTCATGTAGCTCCGTATATGGATTTCATGAAGCGTGAGCTTGAGGCCCAGAGGCCACCTGCAAACGTGATGGATGCTATAAGGAACGGGCTGATATAGCTTGTTTTCTTGTTTTTATTTCATATATTAGCTTCCGGTTGTTAATCTTTAGTCAATATGAGAAATCATAAAAGTTCCGTATCACTCATCTTCCATCATGTTTATAGAGGATTGCTGTTTTTTTGTCTGTTGCTTTATGGAGTAGTTCTGCATGCAAATGTTTCCGGCAGTAATTCCATATCTATATCCAATTATTCTACAAAAGAAGGTTTGTTGAGCAACGAAGTCAATTGCATCATAGAGGATGATCTGGGCATGATGTGGTTCGGAACAACCAGCGGGATTTCAAGTTTTGACGGGATTGATTTCAAGGAGTATCATTGGGGTTTGGATGGAAAGCCTTTGTTCCTTTCAACCAATATAAAGCTGTTGGCAAAGAGAAACGACGGTGATTTTGTAGTTGTAGGTGACAAGGGTATAGACATCTTCAATCCTAAAACTTTTTCTTCTGAGCATATTGAAAAATCACCTGTCCCGTTTTACAATATCAAAAGTTTATTGGTGACAAAAAACGGTGATATACTTTTGGGTACAACGGCCGGTTTGTATAAATTTGATTTGAAGGAAAAATCATTCGACCTGCTATTTAAGGGGTATGTAAAATCAATTTTCGAAGATACAAGAGGTTATATATGGATTGGAACATGGGGTAAGGGGTTCTACTGCCTCAATCTGCAAAACAAGACTGTTCAGTCGTTCGATTGGATTGCCGGTCGTGAAGGAATGAGGGTAACAGGCTTTGCTGAAGACCCAAAACATCGTATATGGGTTTCTACATGGGGAGATAGTTTTTTTGTTCGTCTTGACAAACCTTTTGATGTCAAGTCAAGATTGTATAAAAGGTATAATGTAGAGAACAGGCGCGGTGCTTTGTCCGATCCTGTTATGTATGGCATAGAATATGATGCCTCAGACAACTGTTTGTGGTTTGCAACCGGCAACGGATTCTATAAAATGAATGATCTTGAAAATCCGCTTTCTTTTCAGATGTTCGATCCTGAACAGATAAAAGGAAGCGAGATTCATTCAATTTTTCTTGATTCAAGAGGCAATAAGTGGATTTCTGTTTTCGGAAACGGAGTTTGCAAAGTTTCTGAAGAGGTGCATTCTTTCAGAAATTATTCGTTCGACAGCGTACTTCTTGGAAGCAATATCATTACTTCAATATATCCGGTTTCGGATTCACGTGTACTTCTCGGATGCCGTCTTGGTGTTGCTCATGTCTGGAATCCTGCGAACAACACTGTTTCCAGATACAGCGATTTGGAGTATCTGAATGGCATATCTGAGAAGTGCAATGCTTTTGTTTCAATCAAGGAAGATAAGACGAGAAAGCGTCTGTGGATAGGTACGAGATATGATGGTGTGTATCTGATTTCTGCAGGACGCACCATACGTATGATGGACAAATACCCTAGATGCCGTTTCGTTGAAGACATGGCAGTTTTGCCTGACGGTAATGCTGTTGTGTTATTTGATGATGGACTATATAAGGTTTCAGTCGATAAAAAACTGCAGTACAAAATGGAGGCCTTTGATTTTGATGATAAGGATTCATTGAAAGTAAGAAATATAACATGTGTACTGTATTCACAAAACAAATTGTGGCTGGGAACTGACGGTTATGGAATTATAGGAGTTGACGACAAAGGGCATTCCGATGTTTATGGATTTGAAGAGGCTGATGCTAAAAGTTTGAATGTGCTGTGCCTGTATGAAGATTCCAGAAAAAGAATCTGGACTGGTACAAATGGTGGAGTTTTTATGCTTAATAAAAACGGACGGGTGTTCGAACATAACAAAGCCCTGCAGTCGGTGTCGGGAAATATAGTTTATTCCATTGTTGAGACACGGGATGACCGTATGTGGATGGCAACAGGAAAAGGTATTGTTTGCATGGATATGGCAAGTGATGGAAATGTCAAACTGTACACTGCTTCGGATGGAGTGGGGAACACACAGTTCATACCTGGAGCCGTTGCTGTAATTGCTGATTCAGTTGTTGCCTTCGGAGGATATAATGGAATAGACTGTTTCACAAATCCCCAAGAAGATGTTGTCGGGAAATCCTCAAAGACTGCAATTGTCAATATATCCATTAAAAATGTTCCTTTAATTGAACTGATGCAAGAATCTGATGTTGAGGCTGTTTGCCTGCCTCCGTATTTGCATGAACTTGAGTTGGAGCATGACCAGAACAACATCATGTTTGAGTACAGCAATCTTTCATTTGCAGGTACAGCATCTGTTAGATATGCGTATATGATGGAAGGCATTGACAAGGAATGGATATATGCCGATGAAAGACGTGTTTCATATAACAATCTGACTCCAGGAACTTACGTCTTCAAAGTGAAGTCGTGCGATGATAACGGTATATGGTCCGAACCGGCAGAAGTACGTATGACAATCAAGTCGCCTATGTGGCTGACGTGGTGGGCTTTTGTCGTTTACGTAATATTGTTTGTAGCATTGACGTATGTAGCATACCGTATTGTTAAGAAACATATAAAGCTTCAGAACGAACTTAAGATAGAACAGATTGAAAGACAGAAATCTGAAGAGCTCAACGGTGAAAAACTTAAATTCTTCACAAATATTTCTCACGAGCTGTTTACGCCGCTCAGTGTCATTCAGTGTTCTATAGATAATCTGCGCCAACAGAATTCTTCCGATGGCGAGATTCTTTCGATAATGCACATCAATCTGCTGAGACTGCAGAGGCTTTTGCGCCAGATTATGGAATTCAGAAAGGCCGAAAGCGGAAATCTTAAATTGAAGGTTTCTCGTGCAGACATTGTTTCTTTCGTCAGCAAACTTTGCAGGGAAAATTTCTTGCCTATGCTGCAGAGCAAACATATATCATTGAACTTCAGTGCGGAGAAAGATACGATATATGCTTATTTCGATTTGGACAAAATGGACAAGATTCTGTATAACCTTTTGTCAAATGCTGTGAAATATAATTATCGTGACGGTGTCGTAATGGTTTCCGTGTCTGAATGTTCTTTCGAGGACGGTATGCATGTGATTGTCAAGGTTGAGAATACCGGAGATGGAATTCCTGCGTCAAGATTGCCGATGCTTTTCAAGCGTTTCTATGAGGGCGATTACCGTAAGTTCAAGACAACCGGAACCGGCATCGGACTATCGCTTACCAAAGATTTGGTGGAACTGCATCATGGACATATCGATGTTAAAAGTACAGAAGGCGAAACGACTGTCTTCACCATTGATATTCCGGCTTATGCCGAAGCATATAGCGGCGATCAGTTTGATGAGGTCAAGGAAGAGGCTGATTTGGCATTGCCTGTTTCTGCAGAAAATGAGGAGCGCCTCCGTCTGCTTCTTGTGGAAGACGATTCGGAATTGCAACTTGTCATGTCTAAAGTGCTTTCTCATTATTACGACGTGTCAACGGCTTCAGACGGTAAGGAAGCTATGGAAGTGATGCGTGGCGATAATGCTGTAGATATTCTGGTGACTGATTATGTCATGCCTGAGATGAACGGAATAGAACTATGCAAGGCTGTGCGCCAGGACAAGGATTTGTGTCATATCCCTATTGTCATGCTGACCGGAAGAACTCAGGTGGAATACCAATTGGAAGGATACAATGCCGGAGTCGATGTATATGTGTCTAAGCCGATTGAGATGGCCGTTCTGCTTGCACAGTTGCGTACGCTTGTTGACAACCGCAAGAAGATAGTTGAGCGCTTCAAGCAAAATGACAGTCTCGACATGCGCAACCTGAATCTTTCCGACCCGGATAAGGATTTGCTCGACAAGATTGTGAAAATTGTAGAGGAACACATAGAAGATACTGGATTCTCCTACGAACAGTTGTGCGATATAATGGGCTCATCCACTTCTACTCTCTATCGTAAACTGAAGTCTCTGACAGGTATGTCTGGCAATGAACTCATCAGAAACATAAGGATTAAAAAGGCCTGTATGCTTCTTGCTGGTTCGAATATGTCTGTAGCCGATGTTGCGTATGCAGTAGGATTTACCGACCCTAAATATTTCGGTCTGGTGTTCAGAAAGGAAATGGGCATGTCGCCGTCAAAGTATAGGGAGGATAACCAGAAGAATTAGTATGTCTTTTTGCACGTAATATTTCTTTGGCAATACTTAAGTTTGATGCTACATTGTCTCATTTTCGCGTTTGTGGCGATACTTGAATGATATTTGGCTATAATATGAGCGATTTGTAAGGTGCTTATGTGTATGCCGCATATTAATTTTGTGGTGTTACAATAAATAAATCGTATTATGGATATTTTAAAAAAGTCTTTTCCATTATGGTTGCTTGGAGCAATGCAGGTTGGTAAGCTTTATGCTTCTGACAGCCAGACAACTGTGCCAAATATCATATTCATTATGGCCGACGATCTTGGATGGAATGACTTGGGCGTAATGGGAAGTGACTATTATGAAACTCCAAATATCGACAAGTTGGCTTCTGAAGGAATGCTTTTCACAGATGCTTATTCTGCCGCTGCAAATTCAGCGCCAAGTCGGGCTTGTTTCATGAGCGGAATGTATACACCGCGTCATGGAGTTTTTACAGTCAGTCCTTCTGCGCGTGGCGACAAAACAAAAAGAAAGCTTGTACCTATAGAAAATACAGAAGACTTGTCAGCCGATTTTGTGACTTTTGCAGAGGCTTTAAAATCTAAAGGCTATGTCTGCGCAAGTATAGGAAAATGGCATCTTGGAGATGACTGCGACGGTACTGGTCCGTTGTCGCAGGGGTTCGATGTGAATATTGCCGGATGCAGGGCCGGAACTCCTTACTCTTATTTCTATCCATATTGCAGCAAGAAGAAAAATGCGTGTATGCCGGGATTGTCGGACGGGCGAGAAGGAGAGTATCTCACCGACAGATTGACAGATGAAGCTGTTGATTTTCTGAAGAGCAGGAAAGATGCAGATAAACCGTTTATGCTCTACATGGCGCATCATGCAGTGCACACACCACTTAAGGCTCCTGCTGACGTAATATTGAAATATAAAAATAAGACCAAGGGACATTTTCATCGGAATCCTGTCTATGCTGCAATGATTGAATGCCTTGACAACAGTGTGGGACGTATATGTTCCGTTGTTGATTCATTGGGTATGGGCGATAATACAATAATTGTTTTCACTTCAGACAACGGAGGTTCAGAACCTGTTACCGACAATTTCATGCTTCGGGGTGGTAAGGGCATGCCGTATGAAGGAGGAAGCCGTGTTCCGCTTATAGTAAAGTGGCCTGAGGTGATTAGTCAGGGTACAAAATGCAAGACTCCGGTAATCAATGTTGATTTTTATCCGACGTTCATGTCTGTTGCAGGTGTTGAAAAATATGCCAACCTCGACGGCAAGGACCTAACACCTTTGTTCAGAGGTCTTGACATTGATACGGACAGATATTTGTTTTGGCATTTTCCAGCCTATCTTGAATCCTATCGTGGAAGCGGAAAAGACTTCAGAGCTACTCCTTATTCTACGATACGTTCCGGCGATTGGAAATTGATTTATTTCTATGAAAGCAAAAGCTGTGAGTTATACAATCTTTCTGCTGACATGAAGGAGCAGAAGGATCTCAGTGCTGAGTATCCGAAGAAGAAAGAAGAGCTGTTGAAGAAGCTCAACGAGTGGCTGGCTGAAACAAATGCTCCACAGCCTGAGAAGAAAAATCCGTTTTATTTGAACAGATAATTATTGATAAAATATATGCAGGTTATGAAAAGAAATGATTTTACATTGAAAGCGGGTGCTTTGTTGCTTGCCTCGGTCAATGCTTCGTCGTTGATGGCCCAGACGAAGCCTCAGGAAAACAGACCTAATGTAGTGTTTATTCTTGCCGACGATTTGGGTATAGGCGACCTTCAGTGCTACGGTCAGGACCGCATCAAGACTCCGGCAATAAGCCGTCTGGCAGCAGAAGGAATGAAGTTTACGCAGCACTATTCCGGTTCTACAGTCAGTGCACCTTCGCGCTGTGTTCTTCTTACCGGAAAGCACACGGGACATTCGTTCATACGTGGAAACAAGGGATACAAGGCCGCTGACGGCAGGCAATACGATCTGAACCTGAAGGACGAGGAAACGACTCTTGGAGAAATATTCAAACAGTGCGATTATACGACGGCCTGTGTAGGTAAATGGGGACTCGGCGGACCTTCGGGCGAGGGACATCCGAACAATCAGGGATTTGATTATTTCTTCGGATACCTCGGTCAGGGCAATGCGCACACATATTATCCAAGCCAGTTGTTCGAAAACAATACGCCTGTGATGCTCGACGGCAAGGTTTATTCGCACGACACTATAATGAACAAGGCTCTCGAATTCATTGAGCAGAATGCCGACAAACCTTTCTTCCTGTATCTTACACCGACAATACCGCATGCCGACCTCGTCGTACCGGAAGGAGAACTGATGGGTTATGACGGTAAATTCCAGGAAACACCTTTCCCTGGTCCAGGCTATCGTCCGCAACCTAAACCTCGTGCAACTTTTGCAGCAATGGTGTCTCGTCTTGACAGAGATGTCCAGAGAGTTGTGGACCTTCTTTCTAAAAAAAGTATACTGGACAATACGATAGTCGTATTTACCTCTGACAACGGTACGCATCGTGAAGGTGGTCACGATCCGCGTTATTTTGACAGCAACGGACCGTTCCGAGGTACAAAACGCGACTTGTATGAAGGAGGTATACGCACGCCGTTCATCGTGATGTGGAAAGACCGCATACCGGCTGGAAGTGTGTCGTTCCACGAATCGACATTCTGGGATTTCATGCCTACTATGTGTGACATGCTTGATGTGAAATGTCCTGATGGCACCGACGGCATTTCCTATCTTCCAACTTTGACAGGCAAGGGACATCAGCGCACTCACAAGAGTCTCTATTTTGAATTCCACGAACAAGGTGGCAAACAGGCTGTCATCAGCGACAGATGGAAGCTTGTTCATCTTAATGTGAACAAACCGAAAAAATCTTATTATGAGCTGTACAACCTTAATGCAGATCCAGGAGAAACATCCAATGTAATTTCTCTGTATCCTGACAAGGTGGAAAAACTCAAAAAGATAATGGAGGAGTCCAGAACTGAAAATGAAAACTGGAAATTTGCTTTTGAAAAATAATAGTAGTAATTGGTAATAAGGGTTAATTGTTGTTTTATTGGGTAATGGTAATTTCTTCATCTGATTAGTAGAAAATGGGATGGCTTGTGAAGGTCATCCCATTTTTATTGTAAGTGCATGTATTTGAAGCGTAAATGTGCCATTTTCTGCTCTTTGAGTGATTTTTATACCATTCATGCATGATTTTTATGCAGGTATCTTGTGGGTATATGGCTAAATTTGTGGTATAAGTTGAATTAAAAAATGAAGAGTTATGAGAGAAGTCATGCAGAATCAGTGTATTCCGAATAATTGGGACAAACTCCTGTTTGTTTCTATGTTTTGCTGTTGTTCTCAATGCCCTGCTTCGTCTGAAGAAGCACTGAATGAGTTTCAGAAAAAACGTCCTAATATAGTTTGGTTTCTTACAGAAGATCTTTCAACACACTACCTGTCCATATATAACGATGGGCGGGGAGCGCAGACACCAAACGTCGAATGGATGGCCGAAAACGGTATCCTCTACAGAAATGCATACAGCAATGCTCCTGTCAGTTCGGCCGCACGTACAACATTGATAACAGGATGCTATGCACCGCGTATGGGGGGAAGCCTTCATAGAAGTCTTAAAGGTATGTCAATGCCTGAGGGGCTGCGCATGTTCCCTTATTATCTGCGTGAGGCAGGGTATTTCACTTGCAATGCCAAGAAGACTGACTACAATGTAAAGTTGGATAAGGAGGCATGGAACGTAATCAACGGAAATCTCGGTTCGTGGCGCAAGCGTCCCGACAAGAGTAAACCTTTCTTCTTTATGAGAAGCAATATGCTTACGCATGAATCGAAACTTCATTTCAGCATGGATGAGTTCAACAACAAGCCGACATCTTGTTCGCCGGACAGTGTATATCTGAGTCCGGTTCTGCAGGACAGCAAACTTGTAAGGTATACTTATGCCACATTCTATGACAAGATAGGGGATTCGGACAGGGAACTTGGAAAACTTATCGGTATGCTCCGTGAAGACGGTGAGCTTGACAACACCATAATATTCTATTTTGGTGACAACGGCGGTTCGTTGCCTGGCACAAAAGGCTACATAAATGATATAGGCATTCATGTTCCGCTGGTGGTATATATTCCTGATTCCCTGCAGAAAGAAATGGGACTTGAAGATGGAATGAAGGTGAACGACCTGGTTTCATTTATGGATTTTGCACCGACGGTTTTGTCGCTTGCTGGGATTGAGATACCAGAGCAGATGGACGGAAAGGCCTTTCTTGGAAAAGAATGTGAGGGCGATGAATTCATTATGGGTTATGGCGACCGTTTTGATGAACTTTATGCTTTCAACAGAACAATCAGAAAAGGACGATTCCTGTATAAGCGCAACTACCAGCCTTACCACAGTCAGTCGCTGTTCGCTTTCTACAGGTACGAACAGCTGGCTTTCCGCGAGTGGAAAGATTATTATGAATCAGGCAGGTTGAATGATGTACAGAGCGGTTTCTTCGAACCTTTCGGTCCGGAAGAATTGTATGATATCGAAGCTGATCCATTCGAAACAAACAATCTGGCTGATTCGCCGGAATATTCATCTGTAGTAAAGGATTTGCGCTCTGAAATGAATGGATATATGGTTAAGAAGGCTGATTTGGGTTTTATCCCGGAAAACGTTATAGTAGAAAAGCTTTCTGAATATCCGGCAGAATGGGGCGACAGGAATAGAAAGCGTATACGTGAATATATCCGTATTGCAGATATGCAGCTTGAGGAATGTGACGCGAAAACAATAAAGGAGATTGGAAAGCTGCTGGCATCTGACGATGAAATCGAACAGTGGTGGGCGGCAACTACCGGAGCGTATTTTGCTGAAAAATGCGTGACCTTGAAACCTGAAATATATGGACTCATGAGCAATGCTTCCGCACTGGTACGGATGAGAATGATGGTGATGCTTGCGCGAATGGGTGAGAAGTTCGGAAAGGATGATGTCGTTGATGTTCTGAAGAAATCAAGAAGCAGTGCAGAGACTCTTATAATGCTTAACGATCTTGCTTATCTTCTTGAGAACAGGCTTGTGGATGCATTCGAACTTAAAAAGACTGATATAGCGAACAGCTGCAGCGGTGTTGATTGGAGGATTAAATATATCAACAGTTTTGTAGGTGGCGGTCAGCGTACAAATTGGAATCTGATATATTCAGACAACAAGCAGTAGGCTCCTGATGTTCAGATGCCTTCAGGTACTGAATGTGTTTATGTGAGACATGTATAATTATTGGATTCAGCAAATAAAATTACTATATGAATAAGAAAATATTGTTTTTCGGCGTTATGGCTTCTTTTGCAGAAGTATCAGTAAATGCCGAACCTGCGAATGATAAGCCCAATGTCATTTTTGTACTCGCAGATGATATGGGAATCGGTGATCTTGGCTGTTATGGACAGACAAAGATTAAAACTCCGAATATTGATGAGCTCGCGAAGCACTCTCTGCAGTTTTCCAACCACTACAGCGGCTCCACAGTAAGTGCGCCTTCAAGGTGCTGTCTGCTGACAGGAAAGCATACCGGACATGCTTATGTAAGAGGAAACAAGGGTGAGAAAACGCCAGAAGGTACTTTTGACCTTGCGCTTCCTGATTCGGAACTTACTGTGGCAGAACTTTTCAAAAGAAACGGATACGCGACAATGTGTGTCGGCAAATGGGGATTGGGTGGACCGCATACCGACGGTAGTCCGCTTAACCAGGGTTTTGATTATTTCTTCGGCTATCTGAGTCAAGGAGCTGCCCATAGGTATTATCCGGAGTATCTTTACGAAAACGAGTCGAAGGTTTATCTGAACGGTGAGGTTTACAGTCATTTTATGATAATGGAGAAGGGTTTGGATTTTATGAAGAAAAATATTGACAAACCGATTTTTGCATATTTCGCTATAACTCCGCCTCATGCAGATCTTGACTATCCTGATTTGAGCCAGTATGACGGAACTTTCGAAGAGGTTCCTTTTATAAACAACAAGCCGACCGGCTTCAAGACGCAGATGAAGCCTTGTGCTGCTTATGCTTCTATGGTATCGGAGATAGATAAGAACGTGGGCGAACTGATTGCATTCCTGAAAAAGGAAGGAAAGTGGGAAAATACAATTTTTATTTTCTCTTCTGACAATGGTGTTCATAAGGTTGGAGGTAATGACCCTGACTTTTTTGACAGCAATGGTCCTTTTAGAGGATACAAGAGGGACTTGTATGAGGGCGGCGTGCGCACACCAATGATAATCAGCTGGCCTTCTGTCATAAAGGAAAAGCGTGTTACCGACCATGTGTCTGCTTTCTGGGATTTCCTTCCTACAATGGCAGATATGCTTGGCGATAAGGTAGAAACAGATATTGACGGTATTTCTTATCTGCCTACAATAATGAATAATAAAGATGCTCAAAAGGAACATGAATATATTTATTATGAGTTTTATGAGCAAGGCGGAAAACAGTCAATTCTGAAAGATGGATGGAAGCTGGTGAGACTCAATCTATCGAAACCGGGAAAAGAAAGAAATGAACTCTACTATCTTCCAAAGGATGGAGGTGAAAGAAATGACCTGTCTGCCAAGTACCCTGAGAAAGTAGAGGAACTGAAGAAACTGGCAATGAGTGTAAGAACCGAAAGCAAAAACTTTAAGTGGAAAAACAAACAGTGAATAGTAGTGTTTTGATGCTTCGCGCCGTAGCTGCAGTGCAATGATTTGTCTTTTTGCATTAAAAAACTTTTTTGCCTGTGTTTTAATGGCTTATGCATGATTTTTATGTATCTGTTGCACGATTTTTACCGTAACTGCAGAGCTTTTTATGCATTAATTTGCACTGTATGAAATTCTATTTTTAATCATATTAATTTAAAGATTATGAAACACACATTATTCTTAATGGCCATGCTAGGAGCAGGTGTATGTTCTCAAGGAGCTTATGCTGATGAATGGGTGAAACCTGTTCCGCAAGCCGCAGAAATGCAGTATGAGGATACTCTTTATCTGTGGAACGTTGGTGCCAAAGGTTTTTTCAGTGACAAAGGTGGCGCTTATGGTACACAGGCTGTTTTGGCCGATGAAGGTATCAAGCTTTATTTGCAGAAATATATCGATCCGGTGTTGACACAGCCTGACTCGGTTTGGGACGGCAAAACATTGGTGATTTACAACTATTCTACAAAACATCAGAAATGGTGTAACCTGTATATAAACAATGCATCACAGATGTATGTCGACCGTGCAAATCAACCAAACTGGTTTTGGCAGATTGAAGATCGTGGAAACAATGTTTACAGATTGTTTGGAGCAGACAAGAATCCTTCATTGAATCAGATTGTATGGCCGGATACGTATATGGGATATGATTTGACCAATCCTGAAAGTATTGTCTTAAGTCCTATGCTCGATATTGTCAACGGAAGCAATGTTGCAAATTATTGTGTTGACTGGATTTTCGTATCACCAGAAGAATATGAGAATGTACAGGATAAACTGGTTACATACAATCTTGCAATGGAGCTGAAGGCTAGACTTGAGGAAGGTTTGACTGCTGGAGCTGATGTTTCCGGTCCTCAAAGTGTGTATGACAACACAAACAGTACTGACGAAGAACTGCAGCAGGCTATACATGACGTAAATGAAGCGATTCGTGTAGTTGTTGAAAATTCAGCATCTGTAGACAAGCCTTTGGATATGGCCGCAAAGGGATATTTGAAGAATCCTACATTTGATAATGACAGGAACGGATGGCTTAGTACAACTGGAGCTCAGAATCAGGGATTGAAGGGTGGCCAGTCTGATGGTACCAATTTTATCGGCAACGTATGGGAGAACTGGAATTCCAAGCCTTTTACCGGCAAGATGTATCAGCTTATTCCTAATGCTCCGAGAGGTATATACAGTTTCACTTTGGGTGCGCGTTCTGATTCCGGCAACGGAACGTATGTTTATTGTGCAAACGACAGCATTGAACTCATAGGCCAGACAGCGCAGACTAAGACTGTTTTCGCCAATTTCGAAGGCGACACCCTTGAGGTAGGTCTTAAGAAGTACGTCAATGTTGGAAAGTGGATGCTGATGGATAATGCAGTTCTTACTTATTATGGAAACAGCAGGGATTCATATATATTCTGGATAAACTCCATCATGAATTCAGCACCTGATTTTGAAGATTCTTACAAACAGAATAAGGCATACGATGAATATCAGGATGTGATATCTTCTATACAGGCACTTCAGACTAAGGAAGAAATACTTGCCAGTGCTTCTGTTTTCAAGGAGGCTCTTGCTGTGATGCAGGCTAATGTTGATGCCTATAAGGCTTATGCTGATCAGATTGATATTGCCAAGAGAGTTGTTGACGAGTATGGTATAAGTTCGATAGAGGACTATATCATGGAGGTTGCAGAGCCTAATCTTTATGATGGTGAACTCTCAACTCAGGAAATTCTTGATGCTGCTGAAGAATTAAAGAACTTTGTACAGGAACAGAGTATTGAGTCAATAGAAGTAGGCAGAGAATGTTCTTCAGTCATTTATAATAATGATTATTTCGGTGGTTTCGACGGTTGGGTTGTTGACGACACAAAAGGTATTCCTGGAATAACCCAAACTGAAAGCTACAGCTGCGCAGGTGCCTGGAACATGAATTTCAATGTTTATCAGGATGTACAGAATCTGCCTGAAGGTGTGTACAGACTCGAAGTTCCTGCGTTCTATCGCACGGAAGGCAATGCAAATGCTTGGAACAACAGGGAAACAGCAGAAATAAAATCATATATATACCTTAATGAACAGTCTATGCCGGTTGCTAACGTAATGAACGAGGCTATCGCAAGCAATGACAACGGAGCTGGTGGAAATATCTACGACAAATATTATCAGACTCCTGACGGAACTTTTGTACCGAACGAAACAGTTGGAGCTTCAGTAGCATTTCAGAATGGATTGTACAAGAATGCACTTTACGGCATTGTGAAGGATGGAAATTTGAGAGTCGGAATAAACTGCAACGGAAGCAAATCAGATAGATGGACAGTGTGGGGCGGATTCAAACTGTTCTACGAAGGATATGACGAAGAGCAGTTGACCATATTCATCAATCCTTTGATTGAAGAAGCTAAAGATACAGTAGCAAATTGCAGATTTACAAAGAGTTTCAAAGACTTGCTGACACAAAAGTATGTAGCTGCAAGCAATGCTATAAGTACTGGTGCTGATGGAAAGGTTCTGTTTGATTGCTACCTCGGTTTCAGAGAAATGATAGACTCTGCAAAATACATAATCGACCTTTATTATGAGTTCAATAAAAATACAGCTTCATTATTGACAGCCATCGATGAAACTACCGGAAGTGCGCCTGAGGATGTTCTGAGCAAGGCTTCTGCCATATATGCCGAGGCCATAGACGGATACGAGTATGAGTCATTCACTCCGGAGCAGATAGACAGTATCACTGTTGAGATAAAGTCGGTAATTACACAGCTTCGCATACCTCACACTGAGGCTAGTGATGATTCTCCGCTTGATATGACAGTTGCAATAATCAACCCTGGTTATGACAATGATGACAACGAAGGATGGAGCGGAACTGCCGCTGTGCATCAGACTTATGCCAACGCTCAGTTCTATGCAAAGAATTTCGATACATATCAGGTTATATACGGTCTGCCTAATGGTACATACAAGGTTGAACTCGACGGATTCTACCGTTCGGGTGAGGCAAAGGCCAGCTACGAAAAATATCTGATTGATGAAGATTCTGTCATCATACATGCATTCATATACGCTGAAAGCGGTGGTCAGACATACAGTGTTCCGTTCATGTCTATCTTCAAGGGCATAAATGATGGTGCATTGAATGGAGGTAAAAGTGAAGTCATGCTGGAAACCGGTAAGTACATACCGAACACAATGCAGACAACATCCATCTATATGAGTGCCGGCCATTACAGGGACAATACACTGATATGTCAGGTTACAGACGGAACACTCAAAATAGGTATAAAGAAAGAAGTGCTTCTTTCTGGAGACTGGACAATGTTTGACAACTGGAGACTCACATATTATGGTGACAGCAGTAGCCAGGAAACTGATGGAGATGCAAGCGACATCGTTTCTCCAGAGAGCAAAGAACTAATGTCTACTAAGTATTATTCTATAGGTGGTGTAGAATCTTCAGTTCCGGTCAAAGGAATAAATATAGTCAAGTCTATTTACTCTGACGGTACTGTCGAGGTTCATAAGATTTTGGTTAAGTAAAAAGGTGAAAAAAGAGAGTGCGGTTGCTTCGTGCATTGCGGAGTGACCGCATTTTTTCAATTTTTTGACTGATAGAGTTCTTAACGGTGTTTATTTATTTTTACTTGTATGTTAACTATCCGTAAATACAGTACTGAAGTTGCTGAACCGTAGTTTTTCAATTGATTTTATGTATATCTTTATCCAATAAAACAAAAGCGTTGATATTTTTTGTTGGTATGCACAATGTATTTTTGATGCATATTTAGGATTAATCTTAAATTTATTATCAATATGAAAAAAATGATTTTTGCCGCTTCCATATTGGCGGTATCGGTCAGCAGTGACGTGTATTCTGCTGATTCACCAGATGCAGTTTTTCGGATAAATACTTCTGAGAAGTGTCAGACGATGGACTACTTCAGTGCTTCGGATGCATGGAGTATGCTTAGGTTGGGACTTTGGCCTGAAGACAAGCAGAACCAGGTGGCCGACTGGTTGTTCAGTACAGAGAATGATGCCGATGGAAAGCCTAAAGGCATAGGATTGAGTTTGTGGCGCTTCAATGTCGGCGCAGGAAGTGTTGAGCAGGGCGATGCCAGCCAGATCGGTCAGGGCACACGTACAGAGTGTTTCCGCAACGCCGATGGTACGTACAATTGGGACAAGCAGGAAGGACAGCGCCGATTTCTGAAGTTGGCCAAGGAGCGCGGAGTAGAAAACTTTTTGGCTTTTCTGAATTCACCTCCTGTATTTTTCACTCAGAACGGTCTTGCAACTAACACCGGCCGTGGAGGTACATTCAATCTCAAGCCTGAATGCTATGACGATTTTGCTGTTTTCCTTGCCGACATGATTGAAGGTGTGGAAAAACACGACGGTATAAAATTCAATTATCTCTGTCCTGTCAATGAGCCTGACGGACACTGGAACTGGACGGGGCCCAAGCAGGAAGGTACGCCTGCAACTGACAGGGAGATTGCAAAGGCTGTGCGCATGATAAGCAAGGAATTCGTAAAAAGAGGTATTGACACGAAGATACTGGTCAATGAGTCGTCCGACTATCGATGCATGTTCGATGTGCACATGACCGATTGGCAGCGTGGTCACCACATTCAGGCTTTCTTCAATCCAGACAGCACTGCTACATACCTCGGCGACACTCCGAACGTCCCGAAGATGATGGTTGGACACAGCTACTGGACAAATACTCCTCTCGACAATCTGAAGAACATCAGATGCCAGCTTCGTGATTCGCTCGACAAGTACGGACTTGACTTCTGACAGACAGAACTGTGCATCATGGGCAATGATGAAGAAATTGGCGGTGGAGGCGGATATGACTTCACAATGAAAACTGCACTTTATGTTGCACGTGTCATTCATCACGACATTGTCTATGCAGATGCCAAGAGCTGGCAGTGGTGGAGAGCTGTTGGAGGTGACTACAAGGACGGACTCATACGCGAGTATCCTGAAGAAAACGGACTGGACGGAACGGTTAAGGACTCTAAACTGATGTGGGCTCTCGGCAACTACAGCCGTTTCATAAGACCTGGTGCAAAGAGATATGCTGTTCAGGCACTTGACGATAACGGCAATGTTGTTCCTGATGGTGAAACTGATCCTAAGGGCCTTATGATGTCTGCCTATAAGAACAAGGACGGAAAATGGGTGGCTGTCATAATCAACTACGGTCAGGAAGATAGAGAAGTAACAGTTTCTTTGGGCAAGAAGCTTTCTGACTGGAAGGTTTACAGAACTTCGGATGTTGAAGGAGAGGATCTCAAACCTTCTGAGAATTTCAAGAAAGGACAGGGAGTTGTACCTAAGAGAAGCATCGTTACTCTCGTAAAGATGTGATGCATAAATTATAATGACGAAATTTCAGTAAATGGGAAATATCAATAAGTTTGTTTCACTAGGAGTGTTATGTGCATCTGGCGCATTCGGCGCTTATGCTCAGAATACATCAAAACCTAACGTGTTGTTCATTCTTGCCGATGACCTCGGCTGGAATGATATCGGATGCATGGGAAGCCGGTATTACGAAACTCCTAATATAGACCGTCTGGCCGACAATGGAGTGCTGTTTACAAATGCCTATGCGGCATGCCAGGTTTCAAGCCCGTCGAGAGCCAGTATCATGACTGGTAAATACACTCCTAGACATGGAATAACTAATTGGATCGGCGAAAAATCCGGAGAGAATTGGCGCAGTATGGGAAGGCACAGCAAGGTTTTGCCTGCCGACTATGCCATGAATCTCTCCAAGGATGAATATACGCTGGCCGAATGTATGCGCGATAACGGCTACACCACATTCATTGCCGGCAAGTGGCATTTGGGTGACGAAGGTTCGTGGCCGGAAGATCATGGATTCATGATAAACAAAGGCGGATGGTCGGCCGGCAATCCTAAAGGCGGATATTTCAGTCCTTACGACAATCCAAAACTTGAAGATGGTCCGGCCGGTGAAAACCTTTCCATGCGGTTGGGACGTGAAACGGTAGATTTTATCCGAGAATGCCGAAAGGACAATAAGCCGTTTTTCGCTTATCTGTCATTCTACGCAGTTCATGGTCCTATTCAGACAACAAAGGAGAATTGGGAGTATTTCCGCGACAAGGCTTCAAGGATGGGCATTGCTGACAAAGGATTCATTGTTGACCGTACGCTTCCGGTCAGACAGACACAGGACAATCCTGTCTATGCTGGCTTGATTCGTCAGATGGACGATGCTGTAGGTCTCGTTCTTGATGCAATCGAGGAGATGGGACTTGATGAGAACACCATGATTATCTTCACAAGTGATAATGGTGGTGTGACCTCGGGCGATAACTTCTCGACAGCTCTGTTGCCTCTTCGCGGTGGCAAGGGACGTCAGTGGGAAGGCGGTATACGCGAACCTCTTCTGATTCAGTATCCCGGATGTGTATCTCCTGGAAGCAGATGCGATGTGCCTGTCAACGGAATAGATTTCTATCCAACGATTGTCGACTATGCCGGACTTGATAAACCTTCGCGCCAGCATGTGGACGGTGTGAGCATAATGCCGTTGCTCGATGGAAAGTCGATAGCTCCAAGAGCCTTGTTCTGGCATTACCCTCACTACGGCAATCAGGGTGGTGAACCTTCGTCCATCATACGTGACGGTGATTGGAAACTGATTTATTACCACGAGGACGGCAGATGCGAGCTCTATAACCTTGCCATGGACATAAGCGAGAGTGAACCGCTCAACATTCAATATCCGGATAAAGTGAAGGAACTGAAGAAGAAACTTGACAAGTGGCTCAAGGATGTCGATGCAAAGATGCCTGAGGCTGATATGCAATACGACCCTAAGAAAGAAGCCGAGGTTAAAAAGAAATGGCGTACAAATACTTTGTCAAGACAAGAGGCGGAGCGTAAGGCTATGCTGAAGGAAGGTTGGAAGCCTAACCGCGACTGGTGGGGCAGTTCCGTAGAGGAGTAGTTTTTTGTTTGAAGCAGTACATAGTTTCTCATTATGACTGTAATCTCAAAAACAAGAAATTCTCAGATTCCTACGAAATGAAATCTTATTCTGTATATACAGAATCTTTATTTGTGAAAATTAGAGGCCGCATCAATGCGGCCTCTTTTGTTATGTAGTTATTGTGATTTGCTGTTTTGCAACCGAACAGCCACTTTTGTGTTATTATCATGCTGTTGCGTTGCCTCGTAACTATGTTCATAGAATATACGAATATCTGTCCTCGGCAAACTTCTGTTTTGTACTCGCAAAGATTGCCGACTGAGTTAACAGCACGACAAACAATTGTTAGTACAGATCGGAAGGATTAGGTAGAAAGGTTTTATGGTTGTGATGCAAAAAGTGCGTTTTACTTTTTACTGGTGCAATTAATTAAATCTTTGTATATTTCTGAGGGCTCACAGCTATTATTCCGAGGGCTCGAAAAAAATATTGTGAGCGCTCGGAATTTGTTAAATGGTAGCGTGTGCGGGGCGTCATCGTTGAGGTGCGATGATTTTTTCGAAAGCCTTGCGCGGTTCGCCACGCATAAGCACTTCACCACAGTATTGCATGCCCAGTTTCTGGAAAACTTTGAGCATCTGGTTGTTGTCGTATTTTGTGTCTGCTCTCATGCTGAAGATACCGTTGCTCACGGCGAGTTGTTCTGCTTCGTGGAGCATTTTTGTGGCGATGCCTTTGTTCTTCATTGTGTCGGAGACTGCAATGCGGTGGATGACTATATATGGTGATTCTGTAAGCCATTTACCAGAGATGCTTTTGTATGCAGGGTCTTCATCGAACGATATGGCACTGTAGGCTATGACCTGGCCTTCGTTTTCGAGTACGTAGCCGATGCCTTTCTCTATGTCTCCATATATAGTAGCAGGGATAGGGTAGTTCTCATTCCACTGACTGCGGTTTTCTGCCTGCATCTGCTGTTTTGCCTGCAAGATGATTTCCCATATTGAGGGGAAATCATTTTCTGTAGCTTTTCTGAATTCCATAATAGCGTTGAATTGTTTGTGTTTATGCCGATTATTTGATGTATATATATTCGGCCTTCGTCTTGTAGAATCTTTTGTGTATATAATAAAAATGGCGATGTCGGTGATGTTGACTTCCCGGCTATCGCCATTGTCCTGTTGCATGCACAGGTTTTAGTTTTTCTGATGCAATGGTGAAGATATTGTTCTTCGCCCGTTTTGTATCAATGGTTCACTGGTATGGCTTCGATGCGCTTCTGGTGACGTCCTCCTTCGAATTCGGTAGCGAAGAATTCGTCCATGATGCGGCGTGCCATATCATTGTCTATAAATCGTCCCGGCATTACGAGTACGTTGGCATTGTTGTGCTGGCGTATGAGATGTGCAATCTCTGGTATCCAGCAGAGGCCGGCACGTATGGACTGGTGCTTGTTGAGCGTCATGCTGATTCCTTCACCGCTGCCGCACATAGCTATGCCTGGATAGACTTCGCCATTTTCGATTCCTTCTGCAAGTTTGTGGCCGAACTCGGCATAGTTGCAGCTCTCTTCTGTGTATGTGCCGTAGTCTTTGTAAGGTATGCCCTTTTCGTCGAGATACTGCTTGACAAACTGCTTGAGCTGAAACGCTGCGTGGTCACTGGCCAATCCTACTGTCTTGATTTCCATAACTACTGTTGTGTGGGTTGATTGGATTGATGTCCTATTTATACTGAAAAATGAGGAACAGCTTATGCGGGCAGAGATTCAGCTCTGCGCCGCATCATTGCTGTTCCTCATGGATTCTATTGGTTATTAAAACATTGCCTTAACCTGATTGTAGACGTTCTCGGCAGTGAATCCGAGTTTTTCGTCGAGAACCTTGTAAGGAGCAGAGAATCCGAAGCTTTCGAGTCCGAATACCTTTCCATTGCTTCCTACGAGGCCTTCGAGGTTGACAGGAAGTCCGGCAGTGAGACCGAAAATCTTTGCTCCTGCAGGGAGGATGCTTTCCTGATAATCCTTAGGCTGTGAGCGGAAGAGTCCTTCAGATGGACAGCTTACGATTCTTACCTTCATGCCGTCCTTGCGGAGAAGTTCGGCTCCGGCAACGAGTGTAGCAACTTCAGAACCGCTGGCAACGAGTATTACATCTGGGTCAGCGTCTGAGCCTGCAACGATGTATGCACCCTTAGCAGCCTGACTGTAGTCTGTTCCGGCAGGGAGCTTTGTGATGTTCTGGCGTGAAAGTATCAGAGCTGTAGGAGTTGAAGTGTTCTCCATTGCAAGCTTCCAGCATGCTGTTGTTTCGTCTGCATCGGCAGGACGGAGTACGAGCATTGAGTTTTGACCAGAGTGGTTCTTGAGTTTCTCCATGAGGCGGATCTGTGCTTCCTGCTCAACTGGTTCGTGAGTAGGTCCGTCTTCGCCTACACGGAATGCGTCGTGTGTCCAGATGAACTTGACAGGGCACTGCATGAGAGCTGCCATGCGGACAGCCGGTTTCATGTAGTCGGAGAATACGAAGAATGTTCCGCAAGCTGGGATGACACCTCCATGGAGAGACATACCGATGCAGCAGCATGCCATTGTGAGTTCGGCAACACCTGCCTGGAAGAATGCTCCGCTGAAGTCGCCCTTGATGAAGGCGTGGGTCTTCTTGAGGAATTCGTCTGTCTTGTCGGAGTTGCTGAGGTCGGCTGATGAGCAAACCATGTTCTCAACCTCTTCTGCAAGCTTGCTGAGAACTGCAGCAGATGCGTTACGTGTAGCATCGTTTTCCTTCTGCTGGATGCTGTCCCAGTTTACTACCGGTGCATTGCCTTCGAACCATGCTTTCTGCTTTGCTGCCATCTCTGGATTTGCCTTTGCCCATTCTGCTTCTTCTGCATACTTTGCTGCCATGATGATCTTGAGTTCTGCTGCGCGGTCGGCATAGAGCTTCTTGACATCGTCGAAGATTACGAATGGATTCTCAGGGTCGCCTCCGAGGTTCTTTACAGTATTTACGTATGCATCGCCTCCGAGAGGTGCACCGTGAGTCTTGCAGTTGCGCTCGTATGAAGTCATGTCGGCCTTGAGGGCACCCTTACCCATGATGCACTTTCCAATGATGAGGGTAGGGCGTTCAGATTCAGCCTTGGCTGCAGCGAGTGCTTCGCGGATCTGCTGGACGTCGTTTCCGTTGATAGTGATGACGTTCCAGTTCCAAGCTCTGTACTTTGCGGCAGTGTCTTCGCTCATTACGTCGGCGCACTCAGTTGACAGCTGTATGTCGTTTGAGTCGTAGAACATGATGAGGTTGTTGAGTCCGAGGTGACCTGCTATACGACCTGCGCCCTGAGAGATTTCCTCTTCGATACCTCCGTCTGAGATGTATGCATAGATTGTCTCTTTATCGAATACAGGGTTGCCTGTCTTTGCTGCAAGGAACTTTGCTGCGATAGCTGCGCCGACAGCAAATACGTGGCCCTGTCCGAGAGGACCTGAAGTGTTCTCAATGCCTCTCTTGACGTCTACTTCTGGGTGTCCAGGGCAAACAGAACCCCACTGACGGAGCTGCTGAAGGTCTTCGAGAGTGAACTTGCCGATGAGGCAAAGCTGTGAGTACAGCATTGGTGACATGTGACCTGGGTCGAGGAAGAAGCGGTCACGTCCTTCCCATGTCGGATTCTCAGGATCGTATTCGAGGAATTCTGAATAGAGCACGTTGATGAAATCGGCTCCTCCCATGGCACCTCCCGGATGTCCGGATTTTGCCTTCTCAACCATTGATGCAGCCAGGATACGGATGTTGTCGGCTGCATGGTCCATTACTTGTTTGCTGTTCATATTAATAGTTGATGTATTTTGATTGTAGTTTCTTATTTCTTGAGTCTTACAGCTGCTTCTTCAACAGGCAGGCAAGCCTTGTAGGTTTCGATGTATTTGTTGAAACCTGCAACGTCTTCGGCTGTAGGTGAAACCTCGAAGCCTTCGTAGCCGGCAAATACCTTCTCGTCGAGGAAGTCGGCAAGAGACTGCTTCTTATCGTTGTTGACAAGGTATGAGCCGAGGAGTGCAATACCCCATGCACCGCCTTCGCCTGCTGTCTCCATTACAGATATAGGAGAATTGATGGCTGCGGCAAGGATGCGCTGGCCTACACCTTTGGTCTTGAAGAGACCTCCGTGGCCGGTGATTCTGTCAACCTTGATCTTTTCTTCGTTGAAGAGGATATCGTTGCCTATCTTGAGCACGCCTACAGAAGCGTAGAGGTTGGCACGCATGAAGTTGGCGAGGTTGAAGCGGTCGTTGGCCGAACGTATGAACATAGGGCGACCTTCGGCAAGTCCGGTTACAGGTTCTCCTGAGAAGTAGTTGTAGGAAATGAGGCCTCCGCAGTCTGCATCGCCGTTGAGAGCGTTGTTGTAGAGCTTGCTGAATATTTCGTTCATGTCTACAGGTATACCCATGAGTTCCTGATACTCCTTGAAGATGTTGACCCATGCATTGAGATCGGAAGTACAGTTGTTGCAGTGTACCATGGCAACGAGACTTCCGTCAGGAGTAGTCACCATGTCAATCATTTCGTATGGGCGTGAGAGTTCTTTCTCAAGCACAATCATAGAGAATGACGATGTTCCTGCAGAAACGTTTCCTGTGCGCTGCTTTACTGCATTGGTTGCAACCATGCCTGTACCTGCGTCACCTTCTGGAGGACAAACTGGTATGCCTGCCTTGAGGTGGCCTGAAACGTCAAGCTTCTTAGCACCTTCAGGTGTGAGGAAACCTGCATTTTCGCCTGCATTGAGAACCTTTGGCAGGATGTCGAGAAGCTTCCAGCTGAATCCCTTAGGAGCAATGAGCTTGTCGAACTTGTCTACCATCTCGGCTGAATAGTTCTTTGTTGCCGGATCGATAGGGAGCATTCCTGATGCATCACCGATTCCGAGAACTCTCTTGCCTGTAATCTGCCAGTGCACATATCCGGCAAGGGTAGTGAGGAAGTCGATGTCCTTTACATGTTCCTCGTTGTCGAGGATTGCCTCATAGAGATGAGAGATGCTCCATCTGAGAGGTATGTTGTAGACAAAGAGTTCTGACAATTCTGCTGCGGCCTTTCCTGTATTGGTGTTGCGCCATGTGCGGAATGGAACGAGAATCTCTTCCTTGTCGTTGAATGCCATATAGCCGTGCATCATGGCACTGACGCCGATAGCGGCGAGAGCCTCGATTTCAACATCGTACTGCTGTTTTACGTTGGCACGGAGATCGGCATAGCAGTCCTGCAATCCGTACCAGATAGCTTCGATGCTGTATGTCCAAAGTCCGTCCACCAACTGGTTTTCCCATGTGTGGCTTCCCTGGGCGATAGGCTTGTTTTCCTGGTCAATCAGAACAGCCTTAATTCGGGTTGAGCCGAACTCGATACCGAGAATGGCTTTTCCTGATTCTATGGTTGACTTTGCGCTTAGATTCATTTTTAACCAAATGTTAGTAGTTGTGATATGATAGTTATATAAACGATGAAATTAAAAGTGCCTCCAGCTGGTGCTGGCATGGCACTTTTAATTTATAATCTATGCACTTAGGCTATCAGCAGAGAGCCTTGTTGAGCATGTAGTAGATTTCGTTCATACGAAGCTCCTTCTTGAAAGAGCTGATAGTTATGTTCTCGTCGATGTGTACCATTTCGATACCTGCGATTTCTGCATAGTCTTCCCAATATTCTGCAGTGAGATCGTATGAGAAGCATGAGTGGTGTGTTCCACCTGCAAGAATCCAAGCACCTGCACCGATTTCGAAGTTTGGCATTGGCTTCCAGAGAGCTGATGCAACAGGAAGTTTTGGAAGTGGTTTCGGTTCGATGCATTCAACATCGTTTACGATGAGGCGGAAACGGTTGCCCATGTCTACAACTGTAGCTGTGCATCCTCTACCTACCTTTGATGTGAATACGAGACGAGCTGTCTGGCTCTTGCGGATACCGATTCCGAGGAAGTGTACTTCGAGACGTGGCTTCTTTGCAGCTATGAGAGGGCAAACCTCGAGCATGTGTGCCTGAAGGATAGAGCTGTTTTCTCCGTCGAAGTTGAGTGTGTAGTCTTCGAGGAATGAGCATCCGTTAGGGAGACCCTGGTTCATAACCCAAACTGTGCGGTAGAGGGCTGCAGACTTCCAGTCGCCTTCTGCTCCAAATCCGTAACCTTCAGCCATGAGGCGCTGTGAAGCAAGTCCTGGTATCTGGTCGAATCCGTTGCCTGTCTCTTCTACGTTGACGTCGCCGAGGTCGTCGAAGTTGGTTGTGAATCCCTTTGCTCCCTTATCCTTGAGGATAGCACGGAGAGCAAGTTCAGCCTTAGCTGAGTTCCAAACCTTGCGATAAGCTTCTGTGCTCTTGTCTTCGAGTTCTGCATCGTGATCGTAGAGGCTGAAGTATTCAGCAACGAGTGCATCAACATCTGCATCCTTAACCTTTCTGTGGTAGTCCATAAGTTCGCTTACTGGGCAGTAGTCTACGTGGTAGCCCATGCGCTGTTCAGCTTCTACCTTGTCACCGTCTGTAACGGCTACGTTGTTCATCTGGTCGCCGAAGCGGAGAATGAGCATGTCCTGAGAGTCTGCCCATCCGGCGCATACACGCATCCAAACTGCAATCTTGCGGAGTGTTTCATCGTCCTTCCAGTAACCTACAACTACCTTGCGACGGATACGCATGCGGCTGCAGATATGACCGAATTCGCGGTCACCGTGAGCTGACTGGTTGAGGTTCATGAAGTCCATGTCCATTGTGTCCCAAGGAATTTCCTTGTTGTACTGTGTGTGGAAGTGGAGCAGAGGCTTCTTGAGCTGCTGAAGTCCGTGAATCCACATCTTTGCAGGAGAGAATGTGTGCATCCATGTGATGACACCGATACACTTAGAATCATTGTTGGCAGCCTTGAAGATTTCTTCAACTTCTCTTGAAGAGTTGGCTGTTCCCTTATATACTACTTTTACAGGCAGTTTTCCTGATGCGTTGAGACCGTTTACCATTTCTGTTGAATGGCCGTCTACTGCTACTACTGCATCGCCACCGTAGAGCAACTGTGCTCCTGTGACCCACCATACTTCATAATTGCTGAATGCTTCCATAATATATATACTTTAATAGGTTGTTATTGATTGCCGCGTGCGCCATTCCAGGACGGACGCATGCTTTGGTTGTTTTATCTCTCTTGTTGGAACCTATGTTACGAGATTCCTTTTATATGGGGCTTGCGCCTCTTTGTTTTTTTACTTCTTTTTCTGACCGTAATAAGCGTTAGGACCGTGCTTGCGGCTGTAGTGCTTCTCGATGAGGAGCGGATTCATGGTAGTTTTAGGATTAATCATGAATGATACGAAAGCCATCTTTGCACACTGTTCCATAACTTTTGCATTGTATACTGCATTGTCTGGACTTGTTCCCCATGCGAACGGACCGTGGTTCTTTACGAGTACGCCTGGAGTGTGGTCTGGATTGATGTCCTTGAAACGCTTGATGATGACATTTCCTGTTTCGAGTTCATAGTCGCCCTTGACCTCTTCTTCTGTCATATCGTCTGTGCAAGGTATGTCGTTGTGGAAATAGTCGGCGTGTGTAGTACCGATGTTTGGTATGTCCATTCCTGCCTGTGCCCAAGCTGTTGCATAGGTAGAGTGGGTGTGAACGATGCCCTGTATGTTAGGGAAGGCACGATAGAGTGCGAGATGTGTAGGTGTGTCAGATGAAGGGTTAAGCTCGCCTTCAACGACTTTGCCTGTATTGAGATCTACGACAACCATGTCACTAACTTTCATTTCGTCATAGCTTACACCGCTAGGCTTTATAACTACGAGGCCTTTTTCGCGGTCTATACCTGACACGTTGCCCCATGTGAATATGACAAGACCTTGCTTGACAAGATCAAGGTTTGCCTTGAATACTTTTTCTTTAAGTGTCTTCAACATATCTGATATGTTTTTTTATGGTGTTCAACTTAGTTTTCCTGTTCGCTTTGATTGTTTTGACCGTGTTTGTCGTTGTATTTGTAGAGAACTGCACCGCGTCTGGAATTCTTCTTGTCGATAAGGTCTGTCTTTATCAGATAGTCCTTGTCGAGAATGCTTCTTCGGAAGTTTCTCTTGTCGATGCTTTCTCCCATAATTGATTCGTAGAGCGACTGAAGTTGGGTCAGTGTGAAATGTTCTGGAAGAAGGTTGTAGCCTATAGGTTCTACCTTTATCCTGTCTTTCATTGCCTTGCGGGCATTGCGGACCATTTCGTTGTGGTCGAAGCACAGCTCCGGAAGTTCGTCGACGTCAACCCACTTGGCAAAGTGTTCTTTTGAAAGTTCGCTGTCGTATTCGTTTACGTTTATAAGTGCGTAGTATGCGACAGAAACAACACGTTCACCTGGGTCACGTTCTACATCGCCGTAGGCGCCCAACTGCTCCATGTAGATTTTATGAAGACCCGTAAGCTCAAACAGCACTCTTGATGCTGCCTGGCTTACGCTTTCTTCTTTTTTGACAAACCCACCCATGAGAGACCATAGTCCCTTTCCCGGTTCAAGTTGACGCTGCTGAATCAGAAGCTTTAGCTTGCCTTCGGAAAAACCGAAGATTATACAGTCTACTGATACGAGAAATCGTGGGTAACTTTCATAATAGTTCGACATCTTTCTGCAATTACCAGAAATATGCGTAGAACAGTGCGCAGAGTGCAATTACACCAAGTGATGCAAGTACATCCCATTTGTTCCAGCTTTCGCGGATTGTCTTCTTGTAGTCGCCGCTGAATGTGATAGCCGCAATCTGTTCTGCTGTTGGTTTCGGTGTGAACATTGATATAACAAACATCATGACGATGATGAATACGAGCAACCAAACTTCGAATATAAGCCAGTTTGTCTGCCAGAACCATGTTGTGCTCTCCCAGAATGCACCTTCCATGACAGCCTTTCCTGAGTCTGTCAGAACGTTTGTGAGAAGACGGAGCATACCGATGAGGAAACCGCCGATAAGACCCCATTCTCCAGCCTTAGGAGTGATGCGCTTAGAGAATATACCGAGTGTGAATACGGCAACCATTGCTGGTGCAATGAGTGACTGGATATCCTGGAGATATGAATAGAGGTTACCCATGTTCATCATGATAGGCATCCATGCCAATCCTAAAAGTACTACTACTACTGTTGCAATACGGCCAACGAGTACATAGTGGCTTTCGCTCATGCCTTTCTTCATCGGCTTGTAGAAGTCTTCAGTGAAGAGTGTAGCGCAGCTGTTGAAGAATGCTGCCAATGATGCTACGAGTGCGCAGATGAATCCGATTGTAACGATACCTTTAACTCCGGCAGGGAGAATGTTCTTTACCATCATGGCAAAAGCACCGTCTGTATCGTGTGTGTTTGTGATATCCATTTCAATTCCACTTCCTGCTTTCATAGAAAGTGCGTATGCAACCATTCCTGGGATAAGGAACATGAATACAGGAAGAAGTTTGAAGTAACCGGCTGCAATTGTACCACGGCGTGCACGCTGCATGACTTTACCATTGTCCTCGCCCTTTGTCTGTCCCAATACACGCTGTACGATGTGCTGGTCTGTACACCAGTACCAGAATCCGATGATTGATGCTCCAAGGAACACAACATATCCTGGGAACTGAGGATACATAGGGTCGTTAGGGTCTGTGTGGAACATGTGTGTAGTACCGAATCCGTCGTGAGCTGCGTTACATACTGACATCATCTGTGACCATCCTTCGCTTATGCTTCCATCACCCAGCATGTTGAGTCCGAGGAAAAGTACAAGGAAAGAACCGATGATGAGGATTGGAGTCTGTATTGCAGACAGTGTCATCACACCTTTCATACCTCCAAATACTGTAAATACGGCTGTGATGGCAATAAGACCGATAGCTCCGTACCAGAATGGAAGTCCGAGAAGATATTCGAAGAAGATACCTCCTGTGAATGCTGTAACTGATACTTTTGTCAATACGTATGCAATCAATGTGATGATTGACAACCATGAACCTGTGCGCTGTGTGTAACGGAATTTCAGGAAGTCTGGCATTGTGATGATTTTGCCCATCTTGTTGTTGAGCAACTGATAGAATGGAACGAACAACCATCCGAGAATAAGAATCATCCAACCTTGCATTTCCCAGTGTGCCATTCCGACACCGTCTTTAGCTCCTGTTCCGGCAAGTCCTACAAGGTGCTCAGATCCGATATTTGCAGCGAAGATGGCTGCACCGATTATATACCATGGCTCTCCTTTACCAAAAAGGTAGTCCTGGCTGTCGGCTTCTTTCATCTTCATCTTGTCCTTCTTTATGGCACGATATATAGCCCATATAATGGCAACTATGCCGACGGCCAGTACTGTCCAGTCCAGCCACATAAATTCATTTGTATTCCAATTCATGACTTTTAATGTTTTTATGTATATTAATTTATTAAAGGTTATTTTTCTACACCGAATTTAAAGATGCATTCACTGTGGTATGTCTGTCCCGGTTCGAGAACAGCAGATGGCCATTCCGGCTTGTTTGGTGTGTCAGGGTAGTGCTGTGTTTCAAGACAAACAGAAGCACGTTTGTTGTAAACAACGCCATTTTTACCTGTAGCAGTGCCGTCAAGGAAGTTTCCTGTATATACTTGTATTCCAGGTTCATTCGTGTATACTTCCAAAGTTATACCTGATACTGGAGAAGTAAGTTTTGCTGCAAGCTTGTTGATGTCTCCATTGGTGTTCAATACCCAGTTGTGGTCGTATCCGTTCCCGTTCTTAAGCTGTACGAAATCGTATTTGTCTATATCCTGGCTTATAGCTTTTGGAGTTGTAAAGTCCATTGGAGTATTCTTTACAGTTGCTATTTCGCCTGTTGTCATGAATGTGCTGTCAACTGGAGTGTAGTTGTCTGCATTGATGTAAAGAATATGGTCTGTAGCAGGCTTTGAAGGATCGCCTGATAGGTTGAAATATGAGTGGTTTGTCATGTTTATGACAGTCTTCTTGTCAGTTGTTGCATCATACTTGATGTCGATTGCATTGTCGCTTCTGAGAGTATATGTCACAGTAGCTGTAACTGCTCCAGGGAAATTCTGGTCTCCATAAGGTGACTGCATTGTAAGTGTGAGTGTGCTGTCGTTCTGAAGATTTCCATCATAAACCTGATATTGCCATCCGCGTGGACCGCCATGGAGGCAATGTCCGAAATTATTTGTAGGGAGTTGGATTGTATCGCCGTCAAGAACGATTTTACCTTTATTTATACGGTTGGCATAGCGTCCGATTGAAGCACCGAAATCTGAAAGATTGTTAGTTGGGAAATAGTCAGTAGCTTTGCTGAAACCAAGGACAACGTCTTTCATATTTCCGTCCTTGTCTGGAACCATTATAGATACGATTCGGCCTCCAAAGTTTGTTATGCACACTTCCATGCCGTTTGCATTTGTGAGTGTGTAAAGGTTGACTTTTTTCTCACCTTTGAGTGAATCAACGTAGACCGTGTCAAAATCGCTTGGATTAAGACCGGATTTTGTGAGTGTTGGAGCACTTTGCTGTTGAGTGCATGCACTTAAAAGTGCAATACCTGCACCGGCGCCCAACATAATAGTTTTGAGATTTTTCATAATCTTAGAGTTGTATTTTGTATTTATATTTGAATCTATCGGTAAATATAGTTCTATTATCTGGTTTATTTATTTTTCAACTTTATGTTTTAAAACATAAAGTGTGTTTTTTACACTTTTATTTTATAAAAAGGGGGATGATTGATATATAAGGATGTGAATCTGAAATGATTCAGCTTAATGATATGAAGAAAAACTGAATAAATTGGACAGTTTTGTGTGCGGACTTTGGATATGAAAAAAGGTTGTCCCTGCATGAGAGACAACCTTGATATTGTTTACTGTGATTTTTCTGTTGATTACAGCAGTTTACGAGCTCCGTCGCTGATGACAACATCGATAACGATAGGCTCTTTTCCGTACTTTTCTTTGTACTTAGTCTTCGCAGTCTTAATGAAGTTGTCATAGAGTTCGTCTTCAACGAGGTTGATTGTACATCCTCCGAAGCCACCACCCATGATACGTGAACCAGTTACGTGGCACTCGCGTGCGATGTCGTTGAGGAAGTCGAGCTCTTCGCAGCTTACTTCATATTCCTTGCTGAGACCGTTGTGTGTTTCGTACATCTTCTGACCTACTGTTTCGTAGTCTCCCTTTTCGAGAGCGTCGCACACAGCCTTTACTCTGTCCTTTTCACCGAGAACGTATGTAGCGCGCAATGCATCTTCTTCGCTTACTTCGCCTCTTACTTCATCGAGCATTTCCCATGTACAGTCACGCAGTGTTTCAACTCCTGGATGCTTCTTTGCAATAGCCTGTGCAACATTCTCGCAGCTTCTACGTCTGTCGTTGTAAGCTGAAGAAGCAAGGTTGTGCTTTACACATGAGTTGAGAAGTACGAGCTTGTATCCTTTTGGATTCCAAGGGAAGTATTCGAATTCTCCGCTGCGACAGTCAAGACGCATGAGGCTTCCAGCCTTACCGTGAACAGATGCAAACTGGTCCATGATACCGCAGTTGCAACCTACATAGTTGTGCTCTGTTGCCTGACCAACCTTTGCAAGTGTCATCTTGTCAATCTTGTTGCCTCCGAACAAGTCGTTGATAGCGTATGCGAAGCAGCTTTCGAGGGCAGCAGAAGAAGACATACCTGCACCGAGAGGTACATCGCCTGCAAATGCGCAGTTGAAACCTTCTACTGGAACACCAAGTTTCATCATTTCGCGTGCTACACCGAATACGTAACGGAAGTGGCTTGCGCGTGGTCCGTCTTCATCGTCAATGCTGAATTCATCGTAGTCCTTCAGGTCTATAGAATATGCGCGTATTTTGCGTGTTCCGTTAGGCTTGATTTCTGCAATGATACCATACTGTACTGCACCTGGGAAAACGAAACCTCCATTATAGTCTGTGTGCTCACCAATAAGGTTGATACGGCCTGGAGCAGCGTATACTGATCCCGTAGTTCCATCGAAATGTTCAATGAAACGACTTCTGACATCATCTATTGTTAATTTCATAATCTGATAAATTTTATAAGGTTAATAACTTATATGTTTTTATTTTATTCCAACTTTTGATCCCTTCCAGCAGAACCACATAACGTAGATGTAGTATATGAACATCATACCGATTGCTGCGCCGACTCCGTATGCAGGATTGTCAACAACGAGACCCATTATAGGAGTAAGAGTTGCTGCACCGATAACACCCATGTTGATGATACCACTTGCTGCCTTTGTGTGAGGACCGAGCTTCTGAAGACCAAGATTGAAAATCAATGGCCACATTACTGAGTGGAACAGACCGGCAGCGAGCATAGCGTATACTCCAGCCATTCCTGTGAGTACGAATGAAAGACCTACGCAGATTGCGCCACAGATAAGGCATACTGAAAGAAGTGTACGTGGCTTGAATTTGCTGAGAACGCCTGCACCGATGAAACGTCCGACCATCATGCCTCCCCAATAGTATGGAAGGAACTGTGTTGCATTTCCTGGAAGGTCTGGGTTTGCCTTGAAATATGCTGGAAGCATAGAAGGTATACCGATTTCAAGTCCCATGTACATGAAGATTGCCAATGCTCCGAACCAAACGTGAGGGTATTTGAACACACTGCTCTTGTACTGTACCTTCTCACCGCTGCTTGCTTCAGCCTGCTCACCTTCGTTGATGTTAGGGAGCTTAAGGAAGCAAAGGATGATGCAGAGGAGGAATGTGAAGAGACCAAGACCGAGGAAAGGACCTGTTACATCACTTCCGCTGAGCATATCTTCTGATTTGCCTCCGATGATGAAGTATGTGATGAAGATAGGTGCAACTGTTGTAGCAACAGAGTTGAGTGCCTGGCTCAATGTCATACGGAATGCGCCTTTTTCAGGTGCTCCAAGTACCATGACATAAGGATTTGCCACAAGCTGAAGCATTACGATACCAAGTGCAACAAAGCACATGCTTGCAAGGAAGATTTTGTAGATTGTTGCCTGAGATGCATCGAGGTTTGATGAAATTCCAAAGTAGTTGATGACAAATCCAAGTCCAACAACAGCTAGTCCAAGTACGAGGGTCATCTTGTACCCGATCTTGTTCATCATCAGACCGAATGGAATTGAAAGTACATAAGCTCCGTAGAAAGCCGTGTTTTCCAACTGTCCCTGTGCATCTGTCAAGTCGAATGTCTTCTTGCAGAATTCAATCATAGAGTTGTTCATTGTTGTTACGAATCCGATAAGGAAGCATACAATGATGACAACGGTTAGTGCGAACGTGTAGTTCGGTGTTTGTTTTTGACTCATTTTTAATTTATTTTTTAGGTTTTGTTATTTTTCCACACCAAATTTATAGATTGTTCTTTGTGTGTATGTTTCTCCTGGATTAAGAACTACAGATGGGAAGTGCTGGCGATTTGGAGAGTCTGGGAAGTGCTGAGCTTCGAAACATATAGCACTTCTTCTAGGGAATGTTGCTCCAAACTGACCAGGGTAGCCTGTTGCCCAGTTGTCTGTATATACCTGAACTCCTGGTTCTGTTGTATATACTTCCATGTTTCTTCCTGATTTAGGTTCTATGATTTTTGCGGCAAAACTTAATTCACCCACTTCTTTCTTGTTCAATACGAAACAATGGTCGTAGCCTGCACCATTTTTAATCTGTACATCATCTGCGTCAATGTCTTTTCCTACTGGTTTTGCCTGTGTGAAATCGAATGGTGTTCCTTTTACAGAATCGATTGTGCCCAATGGAATAGATGTATCATCGATTGGAATGTAGAAGTCTGCATTTATCTGACAGATCAAATCGTCAATTGTAGGAGTTGGGTCTGCAATTCCTGCCAAAGAGAAGAATCCATGATTTGTCAGGTTGACAATTGTCTTCTTGTCTGTTTTTCCTATATAGTCTATTATAAGCTCATTTTCATCTGAGAAGGTGTAAGTGACAGTAATGTCAAGATTTCCTGGGAAACCTTCTTCCATGTTGGCAGAAAGATAGTGGAGCTTAAGAGTTTGTTCATTTACCATTTCTGCATCCCATACTCTTGCGTGGAAACCTGTAGGTCCACCGTGCAATGCGTTTGGTCCGTTGTTGATTGCAAGGTTATATTCTTTGCCGTCGAGGGTGAATTTACCTTTGCAGATTCTGTTTCCGTATCTTCCTATGAGAGTACTGAGAAATGGTTCTGGACTATTGATTACATCATCGATATTGTCGTGGCCTTGTATTACGTTGGCGTAGTTGCCGTCCCTGTCAGGAACCATGATGGCAACTATAGCACCTCCATAGTTGGTAATATCGACTTCACATCCTTTTTTGTTCTTCAAAACATAAAGATTTGTCTTCTTTCCGTTTATGTCTTTCTGGAAGTTTTCAGATTTAAGGCCAGAAAGATTTTTATTGAGGTTTGTCTCCATAGTTTTATTATGTATGATTTGTTGATTTAACAATTTAGTAATGCAAATAAAGTCAAAATTTTTTCTTTACCGAATAAAAAGGCGAGAAAATTGTGCTATAATTTATTAATTTGTTTCATATCGTCAAGATATGTTAGTAAATCGGCAACGATGAAGCTGCTTCCTCCTATGAAAATGAAATCTTCTGCTTCGGAATCACGCGTTGCATCTGTGTAGGCTTCTTTTACGTTAGCGTAAGTTTTTCCATTTAAACCGAATGCTTTTGCTTTTTCTGTCAATGCTTGTTCGTCGAGTGCTCTTTTTACGCTTGCTTTGCAGAAGTAATAAATTGCATCTTTTGGCAACATCGACAAGACTCCATTTATATCTTTATCGTTTACCATACCGAATATGATGCGAGTGCACTTATGGGTGCGCATTTTTGATTCTATCTGCTTAGCAAGATACTCGATTCCACCAATATTGTGGCCAGTGTCACAAATTGTAAGAGGTTTGTTATTAATGATTTGCCATCGTCCTCTTAAACCTGTACTTTCGCATACATGGCAGAAGCCATTCTTTATATTTTCAGTTGTAATATTTAGCCCTTTGTGTACAAGTATGCTTATGGCATTAAGTATCGTATTTGTATTTTTTTCTTGATATATGCCTCCAAGTTCACCGTGAATATTGCCGTAACTTTTGGTTTTATAGTCAATTCCAGATACGTCGTTGAGTTCTGAGAAGATAACTTCTTTGTTGTCTTCTGCAAATGTTATAGGAGCATTTTTGATAGATGCAGTTTCTTCAAATACTTTGCGTGTTTCTGTTGTCGTTTCACCTATAACAACAGGCACATTGTTTTTTATAATACCAGCTTTTTCAGTTGCAATTTTTTCTAATGTATTTCCTAGAAATTGTGTGTGGTCAAAGCTGATATTTGTGATTATACTTATTTCAGGATTTATGATATTAGTGCAGTCCAGTCTGCCCCCTAAACCAACTTCAATAACGGCTATGTCAACTTTTTCTTCCTTGAAGTACTTGAAGGCTAGAGCTGTAGTAATTTCAAAGAATGATGGATGGATTTCTTCAAACAAGCTTTTGTTTTCCTCTACAAAATTTATTACAGCCTGCTCTGTGATCATTTTTCCGTTGACCCTTATTCTTTCCCTGAAATCTACCAGATGCGGAGATGTGTAGAGGCCAACTTTATATCCTGCGTCCTGCAGTATTGACGCCAAGGTGTGCGAACAGGAACCTTTACCATTTGTTCCTGCGACATGTATAGTTTTGTAATGCTTATGAGGACTTTTAAAATGAGCGTCGAGAGTTAATGTGTTCTGAAGGCCTTCCTTGTATGCATCTTTTCCTACATTTTGAAATAGAGGAGTGGAGTTGAACAAGTAATCTGTTGTTTCTTTGTATGTCATGGATTATGTTTTAAGTTGGTATTAAAAAAATTACATGGAAATCCTGTTTTATACGGGATTTCCATGTACATTATCTTTAGTATGTGGTTATTCGAAATATGCTCTGAATTTCTTGAAGATTTTAGAAGCGATGTTGTCTGATGGAGCAAAATTGTCGCTGTTTCCCATTTTCTTCATTGCTTCTTTTTCTTCTTTGCTGAGCGTTTCTGGTATGTATACGCTGATGTTGATGACTTCGTCACCTTTCTGTCCTCTGCTGTAGCCTTGAACTTCTGGTATACCTTTGCCCTTTAATCTCAATACTGTACCCGGTTGTGTTCCTGGTTCAATGTTGATTTTGGCTTTACCGTCTACAGTTGGAACTTCAACAGAACCACCCAATGTTGCCATTGGAACGGACAACAGAAGGTTGTATATTAAGTCGTTTCCGTCTCTGATAAGTTTGTCGTCTGGCTTTTCTTTGATTACAATCTGAAGGTCGCCATTGATGCCGTTGTGTCTGCCTGCACCGCCTTTGCCTTCAAGTGTAAGAATCATGCCTTCTGCAACTCCTGCAGGGATATTGACTTCGACAATACTTTCACCTGGAACGATGCCTTCACCTCCGCATTCGTGGCATTTGTTCTTTATCACTTTACCTTCACCGTGGCATTCAGGACAAGTTGTCTGACTCTGCATCATGCCGAAGATGCTTTGCTGAGTCTTAATTATATATCCGGAGCCGTGGCATGTAGGACATGTTGCTGTTGTTCCATCTTCTGAACCGCTTCCATGACAGTGTGTACATGTCACGTCTTTCTTGATTTTGAACTTCTTTGTTGTTCCGTTTACAATTTCATTCAGATCAAGTTCTACCTTGAGTCTTTGGTCGCGTCCTCTGTATTTTGGCGTACCGCGTCTTTCGCTTCTTCCGCCAAAACCGCCGAATCCACCACTGAATCCGCCTCCGAAGATGTCGCCGAACATAGAGAATATATCTTCCATATTCATGCTCTGGCCTCCTCCAAAGCCACCTGCACCATTTACTCCTTCAGGACCGAACTGATCATATCTTTGGCGTTTCTGCGGATCTCTGAGTACGTCATAGGCTTCAGCCGCTTCTTTGAACTTTTCCTCAGCATTTTTATCACCTGGATTTCTATCCGGGTGATACTTAATGGCCATTTTTTTATAGGCCTTTTTTATTTCGTCTTCACTTGCCGACTTATCGACACCAAGCACTTCGTAGTAATCTCGTTTTGCCATTTTTCAGTTTATAGAAGATATTATTGAGCTACAGCTACTTTTGCATGTCGTATTACTTTATCGTTGAGCATGTAACCAGGTGTTACACAGTCTATTATTTTGCCTTTCATTTCTTCAGGCTGACCAGGTACCATAGCAATTGCTTCGTGGAAATCTGTGTCAAAATCTTTGCCTTCAGTTTCTATGCGCGATAAACCTTCTTGTTTGAGAAGTTTCATGAATTTGTCGATAATGAGCTGTACACCTTCTTTTACGGAAGCCACATCTTCTGTTTTTTCCATATTTTGAATAGCACGTTCCATGTCGTCCAATATTGGGAGTAGAGTTGTGATAACTTTTTCTCCCGAATACTTTATCATGTCGGCCTTTTCTTTCATTACACGTTTGCGGTAATTGTCGAATTCGGCAATCTGTCTGAGATATTTATCATTGAGCTCTTCAATCTTCTTCTGAGCTTTTTCCAATTCAGATTCTTCAGATTCTTCGTTTTCGTTGTTCTCCGGATTTGCGTCGTTGGCGTTCTCCTGAGCCTCGATATTTTCTGCCGATTTCTTTTCGGTCATTTCATCTTTTTCGATGTTTTTCTCTTCCTTGTTCATATTGATGGTTTTTTGTTTCTATTTTATGTATACAATTTACACAGCAAATTATGTGCCACATGAGTATATTATAGTGATTTCATGCCATAATGTCAAAATCTGTGTGTATAATGGCATGATTTCAAAGCATAAAAAAACTGTTGCCGACAGTATTTATCGGCAACAGCCTTGCATATTATGATTTTTATTACAATATTTCGTCGGAAGTGAAACCTTTAGGTAATGCTCGACAGTTGTATGAAGATGCCATAATTTCTCCGTATGCGCCAGCGCTTCTTATTGCTATCAGATCGCCTCTTTTTGTCTTCTTCAGTACGATATCTTTTGCAAATACATCACTCGATTCGCATATTGGACCTACAACATCATATTTTTCAGTTTCTTCTTCATTGCAGCTGATATTTTCGATCTCGTGGTGAGCATCGTATAGTGCAGGTCTGATAAGATCTGTCATACCAGCATCGACAATGGCAAATTTCTTTACAGAACCTTGTTTAACGAAGATAACCTTTGTGATAAGACTTCCGCACTGTCCTACAACAGCTCTTCCGAGTTCAAAATGAAGCTCTTGACCCTTTCTCAGCTTAAGATTCTTGTTGTATGTTGAAAAGTACTTCTGAAAATCAGGTATCGGATTCTCATCAGGTGCGTAATAGTCAATACCTAGGCCACCACCGACATTTATGATCTCAGGTACTATGTTCTTTTGTTCCAATTCGTCCTGAATTTCATTGACCTTTGCACAAAGGTTCTCGAAGTCTGACATGTCAAGTATTTGACTTCCAATGTGGAAATGCAGTCCGTAGAAGTGCACATTCCTCAAGTTTTTTACCATTTCGATTACATGCTCCATATCTTCAAGAGCTATGCCGAATTTATTCTCTGCAAGACCTGTTGTAATGTTTGCATGTGTATGCGCACCTACGTTTGGATTGATTCTAAGGCAGACATTTGCAACTTTATTCTTTCTTTCTGCAATTTCATTTATTACTTCAAGTTCCGGAATACTTTCTACATTGAAGCATAGAATATCGTTGTCGATTCCTAATTCAATTTCCCAATCGTCTTTTCCTACTCCGGCAAAAACTATATCCTTTCCGCTGAATCCTGCTTCAAGAACAGCGTTAATTTCACCTCCACTGACACAATCGATTCCTATGCCGGCATTCTTTATTATTTTGAGAACTTTCTGGTTGGCATTCGCTTTTACTGCATAGTGCACTTTGAAATTCTCATATTTTTCTGTTTCATTATTTATCACCTTAAGCGTTTCACGCAAAAGATCAGCATCGTAATAATAGAAAGGTGTTCTTATACCTTTAAATTTTTCTATAGGAAAAGTCTTGTACATATAATTTCTGTATTATGTGTTGTGTCTGTTATTTATCAATCGTAAGCATATCAATTTTAGGGCAGATGATTTCATGCTGTTTTTTGAATCATCTGCCCTAATTATAGTTTTATCAGTTAAAGATCTTATCGCTTAAGGCCTGAAGAGCTCTTTGCTTGTCTTTTGCTGAGATAAGGAATGAAATATTATGATTGCTTCCTCCGTATGAAATCATTCTGATAGGTATTTCTTTCAGTGCTTCTGTTGCAATAGACTCAAATCCAACATTCTGCCATTTGAGATCACCAACAACGCATATAATACACATATCTTCATTAACAGTCACTGTGCCAAATCTTTTAAGTTCGTTGACTATCGATTTCAGATGTGTTGTATTGTCTATCGATACCGAAACCCCAACCTCTGATGTGCAGACCATGTCGATGCTGGTCTTGTAGGTCTCAAAAATCTCGAATACCTTTCTGAGGAACCCATAGGCAAGGAGCATTCTGCTTGAAATGATGTTTATTGATGTAATATTGTCCTTTGCAGCAACAGCTTTTATTTTATTGCTTTCTGTAGCATTGCTTATCACTGTGCCAGGAGCTTCAGGTTCCATCGTATTGAGCAACTTTACAGGTATACCAGCATATTTTGCAGGCTGAATGCATGTCGGATGAAGAATCTTTGCACCGAAATATGCCAGTTCTGCAGCCTCTTCAAAATGCAGTTGGCTTACTGGTGAGGTGTTTTCTACATATCTAGGATCATTGTTGTGCATTCCGTCAATGTCAGTCCAAATCTGGATTTCGCTCGCGTGTACAGCAGCACCGATAAGAGATGCTGTGTAGTCTGAACCGCCTCTCTGCAGATTGTCGATTTCTCCGTATGCATTTCTGCAAATGAATCCCTGAGTTATATAAATTTCTTTGTCTGGATTTTCGTCAAGCTGAATCTTTAGTTTCTCGCTGATGTATTCAAGATCCGGCTCACCGTTTTTGTCAGTTCTCATAAATTCCAACGCCGGGATAAGTGTTGCGCTGTAATTCTGTTCCTGCAAATAATTTGTAACCATGTTTGTGCTGAGAATCTCACCTTGAGCAACAATGATTTTCTCTTCAAACATTGTGAATATGCCCTTTGTGAATGTTCTCAGATGGTCAAACACAGCTTTGACAGTGTCGTATGTCTTTTTCTTGTATTCCTCTGTAGTATAAAGTTCGTTTATATGGTTGAAGTATTTTTCTTCAAGTCTGTTAATGTTCTCATTAGCACCTTCTGGGTTTTTCTTGTACAGATAGTCTGCTATTTCGATGAGTGCATTTGTTGTTCCTGACATGGCTGAGAGAACCACAATCTTCTGCTCGCCGTCTGTTATCAGTTTGACAACATCTTTCATCCTCTCTGTTGTACCGACGGAGGTACCACCAAACTTTAGTACTTTCATATTTATGGAATTTTTTTGTATTGACTTAATTTATATGATATTGATAAATTAGAATTGCTGTTGAACGTTATTTCTTATTGTTGAATTCATCTTCTGTTTCGATGGTTTCTGCAATAGATGCTGCGTCCAGCTCTTCCAAATCTAGTTTTTCTGCCTGAAGCGGAATCTTGTTTCCTGTTTCTGATTCTGAAATATCTTCGAGTGCTGACAGTTCTGCATTTCTTTCATTGATTTCTGTTCTGACAGCCTCCTTGGCCGTAATTTCTGTCAATGTATGGTCTTTGCAGTGGAAAACCCTTCCAGGATATTCTTTCAACAGATTCAGATTGTGGGTGATTATTATTACCGTAGAGCCATTTCTGCATATTTCTCTCAGTAGCTCCGCTATTTTCTGTCCAGTTTCTGAGTCCAGGTTTCCTGTTGGTTCGTCAGCCAGTAGAAGCTTAGGTTTATTTAGTATAGCTCTGGCTATCGCAATACGTTGCTGTTCTCCACCAGACAATTCGCTTGGAAACTTATAACCTTTTGTACTCATGCCCACAAGATCGAGGACTTCTTGTATGCGGTTGTCTATGTCTACTCGGTTTTTCCAACCTGTAGCCTTGAGTACGAATTTAAGATTTTCTTTAACTGAACGGTCTGTAAGAAGCTGGAAATCCTGAAAGATAACTCCTAGTTTACGTCTGATTTCAGGCAACTTTTTACGTTTGAGCCTACGCATGTCATAATCCATGACGCTAGCTTGCCCTTCACTTATAGGCAACTCTCCGTACATGGTTTTCAGGAGAGTACTTTTTCCTGAACCCACTTTACCTGTTATGTAGACGAAGTCACCTTCATTGATCTCCAGATTGACATTGTGCAGAACACGTTGGGTTTCCTGGTAGATATCTACATTCTTGTATTCTATCAACACTGCTCTCTGCTCTATTGGTTTAACATTGAATAGCAGACTTGCTGTCTGTTTCTCTATTTTGCAAGCGTTGTGTTGCCATTTTTAGGCTTTTTGGATGATTACATGGCAATGTTTCACGCTTTATTTTGCAAAAATAGCATTTTTCAATGTTTGTGCCAATTTGGATCATGTCGTTTTTGCAGTTCTTGTGCCAAATCCTCAATTTTTAAGCCTTTTGATGTAAGAAGTACAATCAGATGGTATATCATGTCCGATGCTTCGTATATCAGTCTTTCATTGTTGTTGGCCATAGCTTCAATCACGCTTTCAATGGCCTCTTCACCAACTTTCTGGGCCATTCTTCCGCATCCTGATTTAAAAAGACTTGTTGTATATGAACCTTCAGGCATTTCTTCATGTCTTTTTTCAATAAAGCGCTGAAGTTCAGAAAGGAACATTATAGGATTTTGATTCTTTTCGTCCCAACAAGTGTCGCTGCCTGTGTGGCATACGGGGCCTGCTGGTATAGCTTTTATCAGGAGAGTGTCATTGTCGCAGTCTGCCTTGATATCTACAACTGTCAGTGTGTTGCCACTTGTTTCTCCTTTAGTCCACAGTCTTTGTTTGGTTCTGCTCCAAAATGTTACTTTGCCGGTTTCAACTGTTTTATCGTAAGCTTCTTTATTCATGAAACCGAGCATAAGCACCTTTAATGTTCTCGAATCCTGTATGATGGCAGGTACAAGTCCGTCCATTTTGTCGAAATCTAATGTCATATGTCAGTATTTTTTTGATTTTATAATCTAATGTTTATTCCCTCGTCTTTGAGGTAAGCTTTAAGTTCCGGAATTTTTATTTCTCCGAAGTGAAAGACGCTTGCTGCAAGCGCTCCATCGCTTTTTCCGTTAATGAATGTATCTCTGAAATGTTCCTTTTTTCCCGCACCGCCTGAAGCAATAATAGGAATACTTACCATGTCAGACAATGTGCGCAGTGCATCGTCAGCGTAGCCGTTTTTTACTCCGTCGTGATTCATGCTAGTGAAAAGTACTTCTCCTGCGCCTCTGTCGCACACCTCCTTTGCCCAATCGAACAATGTGTAGTCTGTCTCAATCCTTCCGCCGTTGAGGTAGCATTTCCAAGTTCCGTCAGTCTCTTTTGCATCTATGGCTACTACGCACACCTGAGAGCCGAAATTTTCAGCAATTTCGTTGATTAGTGATGGGTTCCTTAAAGCTGCAGAGTTAATGCTGACCTTGTCAGCTCCAGCATTAAGCAGTCTGTCGACATCGCACAGTTCGTTGATGCCTCCGCCTACGGTAAAAGGTATATTTATTTCAGCCGCAATGCGTTTCACCAGTTCTGTGAATGTCTTGCGTCCTTCGTGGCTTGCAGTGATGTCAAGATAAACCAGCTCGTCTGCACCTTCCTCACTGTATCGGCGTCCGAGTTCCACAGGGTCGCCTGCTTGACGCAGGTTGACAAAATTGGTACCTTTCACTGTTTGTCCGTTCTTTATGTCCAGACAAGGTATTATACGTTTTGCTAACAATGCTTTATTTTTTTATTCTGTTAATTTTAGGTTGTATTTTCCCACCGGTAGAAATCAGTTTTCAGTCAACCAATTTCTTATATCAGCCATGCTGATTCGCTCTTCATACATGGCTTTGCCGAACACAACAGAAGGTATTCCGTTGTCATCTAGGACTTCAATATCCTTCATGCAGCTGATACCTCCACTTGCAATAAGATTTATGTTTGGGTATCGTTGCATGATTTCTTTGTAGAGATCTGTAGCAGGCCCTTCAAGCATTCCGTCTCGACTTATCTCTGTGCATAGAATGTTTATTATACCCGCTTCAATGTATTTGTCAAGGAAATCGAACAAGCTGTATTGACTGTCCTCTTTCCATCCGTTTATGCTTATCATCCCGTTTCTAACGTCAGCTCCAAGAATGATTTTGTCTGTTCCGTATTTGTCAATCCAAGATAAGAACAGCTCTGGCGATGTTGAAGCAACACTTCCTATTGTAACAAGTGATGCTCCTGAGTCAAAAGCAGTATGTATATCTGCATCGCTTTTTATACCTCCTCCGAAGTCAATTTTCAGCGATGTTGAATTGGCTATTGTTTCAAGAACCTTGTGATTGACGATATGTTTAGATTTTGCTCCGTCCAGATCAACCATGTGCAGACGTTTTACTCCGATGTCTTCAAGCTGTTTAGCTATCTCCAACGGATTCTCGCTGTATGTTTTCTGGCTCGAGTATTCACCTTTTGTGAGTCTTACGCACTTGCCTTCTATTATATCTATTGCCGGTATAAGTTCTATCTTTTTCATCATTTATAAGTCCAAGAAGTTTTTGAGAATTCTTTCACCGATTATTCCGCTTTTTTCAGGATGAAACTGTGTGGCGTAGAAATTGTCTTTATGCAACGCACTGCTGTAGGGATGTATATAATCGGTAGTAGCAGCTGTATATTCGTTAAGTGGAACATAGTAGCTATGTATGAAATATACGAATTCCGGTTTATCGAATCCCTTAAAGAGCTCGCTTTTCGTTTCAGTTATTGTGTTCCAGCCCATTTGAGGAACTTTGTCCTCATGATGGAGTGGGGTGAATCTTTTTACTTCTGCATCGAATATGCCAAGACAGTCCGTGTCGTATTCCTCTGAATGTCTGCACATCAACTGCATGCCTATGCATATTCCTAATACCGGTTGCTTGAGGTCGCAGATCAGTTTGTCGAGATTCTTTTCCTTGAGGTATGCCATTGTAGTTTTGGCTTCTCCTTGACCTGGGAATATGATTTTGTCGGCGTTCTTGATTATTTCAGCATTGTCGGTTATTATCGGATTTATTCCAAGGCGCTTCAGAGCATATTCTACTGAATAAATATTTCCCGCGTTGTATTTTATTATAGCTGTATTCATGGATTCTGCAATTGTTTCTTTGGGTTGATAATGATTAGAGAATATGCTTTGCTTTTCAAATCATGTGCAACAGTGACATGAAGTCACATTATGCATCACTAGTCTATGATGCAAAGTTATAAATTTTTGTATGCAAACATAGCATAATATAAAGAAAATGCCAATTTAACTTACAAATAAATGCTTTTTTACTGCTTTTTGTATATATGGTGTCATTCGCGGGTGAGTGCCTACAAGTATATATTGTATAGGGATTTGTCGAAAATGTGTATATAATTTCTTGTTTGGTGAGAGTCTTTTATGGAGTTTATCATTAGTGTCCACTAAAAAATCATAGAAGTTCTTTGAAATTATTGAAATTCAATTTGTTATAGGCAATTTTAGATTCCCGAGACTTGAATTTAACTTTGCGGTCAAAATCAGACCGTTATGTTTAAAGACGAGTATGTTTTCTCTCAATTAGTTAAATTCCTTAATTACGAGAAATTCAAATACATTGTGAAGAAATACAATGGCAACAAGTATATCAAAAGCTATACCTGTTGGAATCAGTTGCTTACGATGATGTTCGGTCAGCTATCCAATCGAGAGAGCCTCCGAGATCTGGTTGTGGCTATGGAAGCACACGCTGGGAAACTCTACCATCTTGGAATCGGGAAATCTGTAACTCGGAGCAATCTCAGTAAGGCTAATGAGCAACGTAACTACCGCATCTTCGAAGAGTACGCAACATTCA
>OKRU01000018.1_pt1 | contig 103878 bp, 89 predicted proteins | sample 1601131 | NCBI WGS metagenome assembly OKRU01 (sample SAMEA3541558, study PRJEB24748) | human gut metagenome | biome: human gut; feature: human-associated habitat; material: faeces | place: China | collected 2012
AACGGATGCAGGGATTATGCCAGCATGGTTCCTGACAAGATCACCTTGGCGGCAAGCCAATGTTAAATTCAAAACTGATTTTTTAACAAAACTCGATTTGGGGCACTGAAAAGTGCCCTTTCAAAGGGGTATGCCCAAAATTGAGTGCTTATTTTTTTTGGATGGATCCTATTAAGCTTTTCTTGGATGTTCCCAAATATAATTTTTCGTTAGAGTTTATAAAAGAACAAATAATGGGTAATAATAATGGCCATTTATGGTACTTATATACATTGTTTGCTATTTTTATAATTTTTAAAGTAATATATGCGTTGAAAATTATTCACGGATATAAAGAATTTGTAGTATTCGTTATTTTATTATTATGTAATACATTAGGCCATAAATTGAATATATTCAATAATGTTTGTACTTATGCTATTTATTTTTACTTAGGCTATATAATTAATGAGCATAATAATTATATTCACAAACATATTAAGACAATGAGGATATTTGTCATTTTATTGATTATTTTATCCAGTTTATTGTTTATAATAAGTTATATCAATTATAATTTATTATCACGCTTTTTAGCTATAACATTTATTCTCATGCTTTATTCATTAGATTTAAGAAGTATTGCGAACAATAAAATAATGAATATTCTTGGAAGAAATTCTTATGGAATATATTTGTTCCATTCTCCGATGATTTATATTACATTCACATTCTGGAAAGATATTAATCCATTATTTGTATTTATGATAAATTTTTTCCTTTTTGGAACCATTGCTTTAATAATATCTATAGTATTAAAGAAATCAAATTTTAAATTTATTATTGGCGAATAATCATATTTTTATGAATTATAAAACAAGTAATAGAAGAATCGCGAGAAATACGATCATGCTATATATACGCATGTTTTTTATGCTTGCGGCTGGACTATATACTTCACGCGTTGTTTTGCATGTTTTAGGAGCTTCAGATTATGGAATATACAATATTATAGGTGGAGTTGTTATATTATTTTCTTTTATAAATAATGCATTAATAAATGCTACACAAAGATTTTTAAATTTTAATTTAGGGAAGAATGATATTAATGCCGTTCACCGTGTATTTTGCATGAGTATGAATGCCTATTTTATACTTTCTTTAATTTTTATAATCTTAGCTGAAACTATAGGACTTTGGTTTGTTAATACTCAATTAAATATTCCTGTTAATAGACACTATGCAGCATTGTGGGTTTACCAACTCTCTGTATTAACATTCACAATAAATTTATTAAGAATACCTTACAATGCAACAATTATAGCCTATGAACGTATGGACTTTTATGCATACGTAAGTTTAATAGAGGTTATATTAAAACTTGTTGTTGTATATTTGTTATATATCACTTCATATGATAAATTAATTTTATATGCATTGTTATATACATTGGTACCATTACTGATGAATTGTCTGTATAAAGTATATTGCAATCATAATTTTATTACAGCAAGATATAAACCATTATGGGATAAAGACATATTTCGGAGTTTATTTGGATTTTCGGGCTGGTCCTTGTTTGGATCGTTAGCAAACATGTCAGCACAACAAGGAATAAATATTTTAGTTAATATTTTTTACGGCGTTACAGTAAATGCAGCTGTTGGCATAGCCAATCAAGTAACAACAAATGTCTACCAATTTATAAGTAATTTTCAAACAGCATTTCAGCCTCAAATAGTTAAAACTTATGCAACTAATGAAAAGAAAGATTTCTATAAATTAATTTTTCGTTCTGCAAAATTCAGTTATTTTTTGATGTTCCTATTAGCATTACCTATCATATTGACAACACAAGATATTCTTGAAATGTGGTTGGTCGAAGTTCCAGAATATACAGCCATATTTTGTAAACTAATATTAGGATTCTTAATTATTGAATGTGTATCAGCGCCTTTATGGATGGCTGTTCAAGCTACTGGAAATATAAAGAGATACCAAATATTAATGGCTATATGTATATTTATGAATTTTCCTCTCACATATATTGTATTTAAAATTGGTATGCCTGTTTACAGTGCTTGGATAATAAGAATATTTATAAATATATTAACATTTACAGCAAGATGTATATATATGAAAAAGTATATAGATTTTCCTGTTTCTGCATTTTTAACTAAGGTTATTAGACCTGTTTTATTAGTTTCAAGCGCAAGTATTCCTATTCCATATTTCGTATCAGTATTAACAACATCAGGTATAAAAAGCATTATAATTGTAACAATGGTTTCAATATTTATTGATTTATTATTTATTTACACAATAGGTTTAACCACAAATGAAAAAAAATTTATTAATAGAGCATTACTTCATAAAGTATTAAAAAAATAGTTCAAGTTTCGCAAGTACTCAAATAATATAAAAAAGCTAAAGATTTTGATAGTTCAATGATTATCACCATATTAGCGTCGCCAAACAAACAATATAGCACCATTTCAAAGACAGGATTCAAGACCGAGAAGATCGGAAAGGTATTCTCTCATACCCAAATGAAGCCTATACTCGACTTCAAAGCTATGTTCCTCTGCTTTACGGATGGTGTATCCCAGTTCCTTCTTGATTTTTTCTCCATGGAAAGGTGGGAAAACGAAGCGATAAGCCACAGTGTTTATTCAAGAAACAGACAGCGGATCATATTGCAGGGAACACTCAGATGGTGAGCGTAGTGCCCGGGCGTAGCGCTGAGTATTTTGCAAGTAAGATTGAAACGGCCATCAGTCTGCTCAGGGGCTCGACCATAGAGGGCGTACGTTTCGATTATCTTCTTGATGACAGCAGACTTACTTGTTCTGAACTTTTGAAGTTCGTAGTTTAAAGGCGCTCAAGAAGTCAAAGAACGTAAAATACAGCCACTCACCGGTTACTATACTGCATCCGCATCTATTGAAATCTCCGACATTAGGCTCCGTCTATTCTTCTGCAGAAAAGGAAAGAACGGCAATTGGAATGGCCCTGCTTGCCTCTGATCTCAAACTTGATACAAAAGAAGCCTTAAGACTTTATTCAAGAAGATGGATTATCGAAGTGGCTCACAAAGAGATGAAGCAGAACCTCAAACTCGGAAAGGACCAGTACACAGACTTCGCCGGACAGATTGCAGGAATATCATTGTGCGTACGACAATACAATATTACTCAGTTATGTCAAACGCAATTAGTCATACTAAACTATAGGAGGACTCTTTGCAGAAATTTCAAAGAACTCTGCAGAACTTTCAGTAGCAGAAAAAATTTGGCTGCTGATCATAGAACTTATAAACGTCATTGCTGAGGTACTTAACTGTGATGCAATGGCTCTGACTGAATAAATAATATCAAACAATAAACAAATCAAAGCTACAAACCAGGCTTTCTATAGGCTGACACCAGGCATCTGAAGAGCTACAATTTACTTGCGAAACTTAAGAAAATAAAAAGTCATAAAGGTTTATATTATATCCTGACATTAACTTCTTCGGTCATAGTCCAAATACTATGAAACATATAAATTAAAATGATTGTATAAAATATTTTATAATAATTAACCTTATATATATGAAATATAAACTACTATCTGTAAGCACAGAAGATCAAGTGAATATTGGGGATTATATACAAGCCCTAGCTTCAGCACAATTTCTACCACATGTAGATGGATTTATTCAAAGGGAGAAATTAAAGGATTACAATGGAGATGAATGTAAAGTCATTATGAATGGATGGTACATGCTCCATCCAGAACAATGGCCTCCTTCTTTCAAAATTAACCCTTTATTTGTTGCAGTTCATTTTAATTCTCTGGCAAAAGATTACTTATTGACTCCAAACAGCATAAATTATTTAAAAACTTTCTCACCAATTGGATGCAGAGACAATTACACAAAAGAATTATTTTGTAATAAAGGTGTTGATGCATATTTCTCCGGATGCATGACATTAACATTAGGATATAAATATAAAAACGAAAAAAAAGAAGATAAGTGCTACTTCGTAGATCCTTACTTTATTACAAAATGGAATTTTTATAATACTCTGTTTAATTCAATCTATCTGATTTTACATTGGAAACCAATAAGTATTATTGCGAAAAAATATCCAGAAAATAAAAATGAATTAAGAAAAAAGATGAAATTAACTACATTTTATAGAGAATATAAAAAAATATTTACAAAAGATACATTGCTTAATGCTGAATATATTTGTCAACAAAATAAATTTTATAAAGAACATTTTAATACAGATGATGAAAGATTAAAGGAGGCAGAAAGATTAGTTAGAAAATATGCACAAGCAAAGCTTGTTGTTACATCCAGGATCCATTGTGCCTTACCATGTTTAGGCTTAGAAACTCCTGTTATATATATAGAAAATGTTCAACAGTCTGAAGCTAGTGCATGTAGATTTAGCGGATTAAGAGAACTTTTCACTATTCTAAAATGGGATAAAAAACAATTGATACCAGAGTTTAAGATTAAAGGCAAAATATCTATAACCAACACTACCCAAAACAAAGATTTATGGAAAGCTTACGCAGATAAACTAATAGAAAAATGCAACAAATTCATTTATGATGAATAGATATATGTATCATAGCTACCACGTTTATAAATCTTCGTTAGCACTCAAAAATTGGCTATTGATTGAAAGTTCTATCTCCGCCACGAACAAAATCTTATAATTATGTACAGCAGTGAAGATCTCGAAAGGTTTTACTTTCAGTATCAGACAGAGGCCTTGCCTCATGGAGAATCTCTCCAGTAGTTTTGCGTCAAGAACAACGTACCTTAAACATCTTTCAAAAATGATATAAGGATGCCGGTAAAAAAGTAGTTGAAGCCAGATTGATGGTATTTCAGTTTCTTTTGAAAAAGAGAACTCAAAGCAAGACGGCTGAACAGACAATCTGGAAGCTGACCACCCAACGCAACAATTCGCTTCATTACAGTAGTGACGCCGGGGCTGAGATGGCTGCAACCTAACACAGCGTAATAAGCACGTTGAAGCTTCACTTCTCGTTTTAGGGCAATGAAAATTGTCCTTTCAGAGGTGTATACCACAAATTGAGTGCTTACCAATTTTGATTTATTTAAGAGGAAACCGCAGAATTGCAACTTTCCATATGCAATATGTCAAAATTGGAAGTTAACCTATAACCTATATTTTCCAATTTATCGACATCCTGTATTATGACGTTAAAACATCTTCATTATTATAGCAATGTAGATATATGGAAAAACTAACAATCGAACTTCAAATTGCATAATCTTACAATATCATCATTATTGTGTACCTCAAAAAGACGCACATATTATTATCAATCAATTGGCTAATTAATCTGTTAATTTATGAAAAATAGAAATAATTTAAAAATTGCCGTAGCTGGTACAGGCTACGTTGGACTTTCAATAGCCACACTTTTGTCACAACACCATAAGGTTACTGCTGTTGACGTGATACCTGAAAAGGTTGAAAAGATAAACAATAAAATAAGCCCTATACAGGACGAGTATATAGAGAAATATCTAGCAGAAAAGGAACTGAATCTGACTGCAACACTCGATGGAGCAAAGGCGTATGCAGAAGCTGACTTTGTGGTGATAGCGGCACCTACAAACTATGACCCTGTAAAGAATTATTTCGACACAAGTCATGTGGAAGAGGTTATCGACCTTGTGCTTGATGTCAATCCTGATGCTGTAATGGTCATCAAGAGTACTATTCCTGTAGGTTATTGCAGAAGTCTGTATGTGAAGTATGCAGAAAAATTCAAGACTGATGAAAAGCTTCAGGGAAAGAAATTCAATCTGCTCTTCTCTCCTGAGTTCCTGCGTGAGAGCAAGGCACTGTACGACAACCTGTACCCAAGCCGTATCATCGTTGGCTATCCCAAGTTCATAGACGGACAGGACAAGGAGAACGAGGCCATCAAGACCATTGCAGGTGAGAATCTTGAAGAAAAGGCAAAGGAGTTTGCATCGTTGCTCCAGGAAGGTGCAATAAAGGAGAATATAGACACTCTGTTCATGGGACTTAAGGAGGCAGAAGCGGTGAAGCTCTTTGCAAATACATATCTGGCTCTGCGTGTATCTTATTTCAACGAGCTGGATACATACGCAGAAGTAAAAGGACTGGACACTCAGGCTATAATAGACGGTGTATGTCTTGATCCGCGTATCGGTACACACTACAACAACCCTTCTTTCGGCTACGGAGGCTACTGTCTGCCTAAGGACACGAAGCAGCTCCTTGCAAACTATGCTGATGTACCGGAGAATCTTATTCAGGCAATAGTAGAAAGCAACCGCACTAGAAAGGACTTCATTGCCGACCAGGTTCTGAAGATGGCAGGATACTATGACTACTACAACCGTGGTGACTTTGACCCTAAACAGGAAAAGGAATGCACCATCGGTGTGTACCGTCTGACAATGAAATCCAACAGCGACAATTTCCGCCAGAGTTCTATACAGGGAGTCATGAAGCGCATAAAGGCCAAAGGTGCGGAGATTGTTATATATGAACCTACGTTGGAGGACGGAAGCACATTCTTCGGTTCGAAGGTTGTAAACGATATGGACAAATTCAAGGCAAAGTCAAAGGCCATCATAGCAAACAGATATGACAGTAGCCTGGATGATGTAAAAGACAAGGTCTATACAAGGGACATATTTAGAAGAGACTAATAATAAAAATAAAATTTTTCAATTTAAGTAAGCATCCAATTTTGACGTTTTGCCTCAAAAAATAAAAATATGACCTTCGAAGCTATAACAAAAACTATTTAAAGTATGTACAGCAACAGTGATTTTAAATTGTTTGATTAAGTGAGTTGAAAACTAAATTATTTGTTCTCCCAAACGTGAAAACAAACGCGAAGCAATTATTCGATTAAACGAGAGGAGAGCAAACTTGTTTACTATTCCGAGCGGAAGAATATCCAGCCGAAGGTCACAGTAGTTCATCCGCTACAAGGCGGAAGCAATGCCTCAAGGTGAGTCTATCCAGGACTTCTGTTTAAGAAACAAGGTTCCCACAATCTCTTTAATAAATGGTACAAGGATACACGGCATCATATTATACATACTGATATCAACATGCAGGATGAACGGAATATCAGCACTCGATTATTTGAAAAGATTCTTCCGCGAAATTGTCAAGGGACGAATGGATTACGAGAACCTTTTGCCAATGACGATCGGAATCAATACCAACAAACTTTAAAAATCAATTCCAATTTTTGATTTATTTAAGAGGAAACCGCTGAAAAGCGGCTTTCCCTGTGCAACACGTCAAAATTGGACGCTTGCTGACAACATCTTTCAAAAATAGTATAAGGATACTAGTAAAAAAGTAGTTGAATCCAGATTTATGGTATTGAAGTTTCTTTTGAAGAAGAGGATTCAAAGCAAGACGGCTGAACAGACATTTGGAAGCTGACCACCCCAACGCAACAGCTCGCTTCATTACGGCAGTGACGCCGGGACTGAGATGGCCACCACCTATCACAGCTGGATAGAAACGGTAAAATTTCATGGCTGTTCTATATGGAATTTTATCGGAACTTTTTTCAAAAAAATCTTTAACGGATGCAGGGATTATGTCAACATGATACCTGACAAAATCACGTTGGCCACCGGACAATGTTAAATTCGAAACCAATTAATCAACAATACTCGATTTAGGGTACTGAAAAGTGCCCTTTCAAAGGGGTATGCCAAAAATTGAGTGCTTACAACAAGTCTTATAATTGTTCAAAACATTCATTATTATCAAGTATACCTGCTGTCTTTAAAAAAGAATATGTAAGTTATTCAACCTCCAAAGATCACATAATAAACTATAAATCATATGATCAATAGACTTCTAAAATTAATAAGAAAATATAAAGTTTCCTTTTTCCTTTCAAAACATGCAATTAGAAAAATTAGATATAAGTATCCGAATGCATTTTTTTGTGATAATATTGTTATTGATATAAGGGACTGGAATAATGTAAAAATTGGCAAAGGTACTGTAATTCATGACTTTTCCACGATTATATTAATGAATGATAAAACGAACAATAAAAATTCAGTTCAATCATATCTTGAAATTGGAAATAATGTATATATTGGTGAATATAATAATCTTAGAATTGGTGGTGGAGAATTAGTCATCGGAAATAACGTTTCAATTTCTGAGCACATTACAATAGTTGTAAGTAACCACGGAATAAAAAAAGACGAATTACATCAAAAGCAACCATGGGACACATATCGAACAGGTGTGCATATTGGCAATGACGTGTGGATTGGTGCAAATTCAGTAATATTACCAGGTGTTCATATTTATGATGGTGCAGTAATAGGTGCTGGAAGTATTGTGACCAAAGATGTTCCTGAATATGCAATTGCTTGTGGAAATCCTGCAAAAATAATAAAATATCGTATTTAAAAATGGAATATATTAATATCGTATTTAATATTGACAAAAATTTTGTACAACACTGTGCAGCTGTGATACATTCTATTATTAACACTCATAAAAATACAAGAATACCCATCTGGTTTTATATTGTTTATGATAGTTTGTCAGAAAAACAAATAGCACAAATGAAAACGTTAGTAGTTGGTACTTCGCACCAAATCTCCTTTGTACCTACTGATGTTAATCAATTTAATCAATTTCCAATAGGAGAAAATACAATTTCTGCAGCAATAAGTGTAAGTACTTATTTCAGACTATTTTTATCCACATTGTTATCTCCCAATGTACATCGTGTGATTTATCTTGATGCAGACATTATCGTAAATGATGATATTGAAGATTTATGGAATATTGATTTATGCGATTTTGCAATAGGTGGAGTTCCTGATAAATATTCAAATCAACAGTCTAATAAGTTAAGATGCCATATTCCTCAACAATATAATTATATTAATGCTGGAGTTCTGCTTATTAATCTTGATTTCTTAAGAAGTATAGACTTCACTCAGAAAGTTACCGATTATATTAAGAATTATAAAGAACGTATTTTTTATCACGACCAAGATGTTCTAAATGCGTTATTATATGATAAAATCAAATATTTGCCTTACAAGTGGAATATGATGGATTGTTATTTATATAAACATCCAACTTGTGACCCTGCTCATATAGAAGAAGTGAAAGCAAATCAACTTAACCCTGGAATTATACATTTTGCAGGTTTCTTGAAACCATGGAATTCCGAATGCATAACCCCTTATCGTAATCTATATTCCATAGCTTTATTAGATACTCCTTGGAAGAATTGGAAAAAAAAACATAAATACAGCGTTCTTCAATATTTAAAGTTTAAATTAAAACTATTTCTTAAAGGCAATCCTTTCTTTAAATAAATAAAAAGTTAAAAAGCAATGATTTATTTAATCACATTGTGGATAAGTTTAGCTTTATCGCGTTTTACGTTAAATACACAAGATAGATGTATTTGTAGTAACGTAAATGTCGGTTGTAATTTTTTGATTGCAACCTTTCCTTTTTGGTTCATTACCGTTTTCCGTTATAATGTTGGAACTGATTATATGCAGTATCTATATGGATATTATTATCAAGGGATTGGAGAAAGTCGTGAAAAAGAGATTGTTTTTCAATCATTAATTGATTTTTCACATTATATAGACTTCCCTTTTTTTATGATAACCTTATTTGGAACAATGACTTGTTGTCTGTCTTTCTACTGGATATATAAGTGTAGTATGGACATTCGCCGAAGCATTATGATATTCTTCTTGTCTGGCTTTTTCATCCTTTCTTTAACAATGATGAGACAATCAGCAAGTACAGCATTGTTCTTTTTAGCTTTATGTTTCTTTAAAAGGAAATGGTATTTACTGTATTTTATTCTTACATATATATGTTATCTGCTTCATTCTACCGGAGGTGTATATATTATTGTCGGACTTGTTTTTATAATATTGGACAAAATACAATTCTTATTTAATCTTCTGAAGCCCAAACTCTTAATTATACTAGCTGGCATATTATATTTTTTAGGATCTTTTTTACGTAATCAGCTGATGGTTCTGACAGAGATGGCAGGGACATATAGAGGATATTTCGGAAGTGATCAGGATGCACAAAACGCTAGTGGTACTTTCTTACTTTTTGGAATCACTCCATTTATTTCTTACTGGTTTGCCCATCTTGATATTATAAAAAGAAAAAAGATGATGACAGAACATCGCATGGATTATATCGTATATACAGTGATGTGTTGGCTCTCCTTAATTTTTGGAATTTTAAGACCATTGATTCCTAATGGAGAGAGAATCATCTTTCTTTTTGAACCTATAGCAATATTATCTATACCATTTTTTGTTGGTTATACGTCCCCTAAGTATAAAAAGATTTCGCTCTATTTATCCTATTGTTTGTTTGGAGTCTGCGTATTCTGGTATTATTATTACAAACAGTCATTAGACATGTTTCCTTATCATTTTATTTTTAATCCAACTTTTAATATTTGGTAGCATGAAAAAGAATCTTGTTTTTATAAGCAACGAAATAGCAAAAGATAAAGGGGGAATACAAAACATGTGCTTTCATTTATCTAAAGCTTTTTGTGAATATTTTAATCTTACCATAATTTGTTCTGCTGATTCTGAAGTTGATTCCAATATTAATGCAAAGATTATTAGAAGTAAATATACTTCAACTAATTTAAATAAATTCCGAAAAGATATAATACGTTTATTATTTAACCTTTATAAAAATGAAGGAATAGATTTTGTCCTTACTGCCCAATATTGTATTAGTTCTTGTTGCTATCTGTTAAAGAAAACGCATAAAGTTCCATTTGGAATACTAGCTCATGGAAATGAAGTTTATGGGGATGTTGGTTCTGGAGGTATTAAAACCATTCTTTTGAATCTTTTCCGTAAGATAATAATAAAGAGTAGTGATGTGGTATTTGCTAACTCTGTTTACACGCGCTCTTTGGTATTAAAGATTTACTCTAAGGCAAATATTGTAGTAGTACATCCTCCTATTGACTATCATGAAGAAAAAATCATTGATATTCAGGAAAGTGAACAAAAATATGAATTATTCTCATTGGCTCGAATTGTTGAAAGAAAAGGATTACAATTAGTAATCCAAAGTCTTCCTTTGCTATTGAAAAGATATCCAAAACTTCATTATAACATAGGAGGTGTTGGTAATTATATACAAAAACTAAAAGAACTTGTCAATAAATTGCATTTAGAAGACAAAGTGTTTTTCTTAGGTGCTTTAAGTGAAAAAGAAAAACAAAAATATATGAAGGAATGCTCACTTTTTGTAATGCCTAGTTTCTCAATGCCTAATGAACATAGCGTAGAAGGATTTGGTATCGTTTATCTTGAGGCTAATTCCTATGGAAAATTTGTTATAGGAAGCCAATCAGGAGGTATACCAGATGCTATAACAAGCGGAAAAACTGGATTTCTTGCTGAAGAGAATAATATACAGTCTGTAGCAAAATGTATTGACGACTTTTTTAATCCGAATTTTTCATATAGCCCTCATTGTTGTCAATTATGGGCAAAAGAACATTCAGCAAATGTTATTGTGAAAACATATTATAAAGAAATATATAATATAATTAATCATTATAAGAAATGAATAATATAATTTGCTTAATATTGAGTCTTCCTAAAAGCTTTTATTATAGTTTCAAATTTTATGGGATGAAAGGTTTTAGTTGTCCATTATTGATTCGTTATAATACAATTATGAGTATTAAAGGGCGTCTTATACCTCCTCCTTATAACAAAAAACGCAACAAAATTGGTTTTGGAGGTAGCTCTTGTGTTCCATTCGGAAAAACTATCATTTCAGTATCCCATGGTGCTTGCTTGTTCTTTAAAGGAAGTTTCATTTTATCAGAAGGATGCACCATAAGAATAGAAAAACAAGGTATATTTTCGTTGGGGGACAATTTCTATGCAAATAAAAATTGTTTCTTTAGTATTGATAAACAAGTTAGCATAGGAGATAATGTACTTTGTGGTTGGAATGTACAAATAAGAGATTCTGATGGGCATAGTATTTTCACAAATGGTGTGAAGCAATCCAATTGTAAAGAAGTAATTATAGGAAACCATTGCTGGTTGGCATCAGACGTTGTGATTATGAAAGGAGTACATATAGCAAATGATAATATAGTAGCTTTTGGTAGTCGAGTACTAAAAGATTGTGAAACTTCAAATAATATTTTAGCCGGTTTCCCTGCTAAAATAGTAAAAACTGGAGTATCCTGGATGATATAAATTTACATATAATATTTACTGTATGTTATGTCCCTAAAAACTTTAGGTACAAAATATGACAATAGAAGAAAAAACAAAACAACTTCTTAATAAAAATATCGCGAAATTGTTTTATGATACTTCTATTGTATTGAGAATGAAAAAGTGTATATAATGAAAATTTTGTTATTAAACTCGTGGTACTATCCAAATCTAAAAGGTGGTGCTGAGCATAGCGTTAAGCTATTAGCAGAAAATCTTGCTAAAAAAGGGCATGACGTAGCAGTCTTTACTATTGATAGTGAAGAAGAGAAAATAGTAAAAGACTATATAGAAGGTGTTACAATTTACAGAGGAACTGGTGGGTTGTATAATATAAGAAAAGCATACCGTTTCAATAAATCCATTATGGAATCCATCAGAAACAAATACTTTGAGATTCGTAATTATTCTATTATAACGGAATTAAGCCGTGTTTATGAAGTATTTGCTCCAGACATTGTGCATATAAATTGTATTGCAGGAATCTCTATGTCAGCAATATTGTATTTTCATTTGAAACAAGTGCCAATTGTTTATACGTTACGTGACTATTTTCTTGACAATCCTAAAAATATAATAGAAAAAGTATCTTGGACTAATTTACCCAAAAAGATAATGTTAGCTTTATATCAAAGATATACGAAAAATAAATCGTCATATGTTAATGCTGTCACAGCTCCATCAACCTTCACTTTGAACTATTACCTTAATAATGGATATTTCAAGAATGCAATTCACAAAGAGTGTATTGTAAATAGTGTAACAATAAAAATGTCAGATGTCGATTTTTTCATACAAGAAAAAAGAAAACATACAAAACGTAATTTTATGTATGCAGGGAATATAACGGAAACTAAAGGCATAAAGCCAATGTTAACAGCTTTCATGCAAACAACATGTGACACATCCTTATTTATTTGTGGAAGTGGGAATTTATATGGTTACGTTGAAGAATGTGCAAAAAAAGATAAGCGTATAAAAATTATGGGAAAACTTACCCCTGAAGAACTCTCACAAGTATATAAAAATTCAGATATAATGATTGTCCCATCTTTATGGGCTGAACCTTTTGGCCGTGTCGTAATTGAAGCTGCTCAACATGGATTATATGTTATAGGTAGTGATAATGGTGGTATTCCTGAAATTATAAGAACTATAGGATGTGGAAGAATATGTAATGTAAATGATATCGGTTCATTCAAAGATGTACTAGAAAAAACATTTGATATGAATATGGAAGACACTTTCAGTAACATTAAGAAGAACATTAAAAGATATTCAATAGAACATCAAATTAATGACTTTGAAACTCTTTATTCAAAACTAATTCTATAATAGAGATATAAATATGTTACACAACATTTTACTTCAATGCAAGTTTATACTTGTTGCTTTTCTTACATTCACTTATAACCTTATTCCAAATCCAATAAGAAAAATCTATTTAAGATGTTTTGGAATCAAATTAGGAAACAATAGTTGCATTCATAGAAAATGTCGTTTTTTTCATATAGGAAAATGTTTTATTGGAAAAAACAGTGTTGTAAATTTTGGATGCTATCTAGACAACAGAAGAGGCATAACAATAGGAAATAATGTTGGTATTGCGCACAATACTAAAATCTACACATTGGGACATAATCTTAATAGCCCCACATTTGAAACAAAAGGTGCTCCTGTTTTCATTGAGGATAATGTTTTTATATTCTCTAATTCTTTAATTATGCCAGGAGTTACGATTCACGAAGGAGCTATCATTCTTGCAGGAAGTGTCGTCACAAAGGACGTTGATGCGTATACCATAGTTGGTGGAAATCCAGCCAAATATATAAAAGACAGACAAAGAGAAATACAATATACAGCACAATATAATTATTGGTTAGCATTATAAACATGAACATTCTTTTCTTATTAAAGTCATTAGATATAGGTGGTTTAGAAGTTGTTACTTCTGTATTAGCAAATAAATTTGTAACAAAAGGACATCATGTTACTATATTCTCATTTACCAAAGCTACAAATTCTATTGAGAACAGACTTAATAAAAAAATATATATATGCTCGAAAGAAAAATATTCATGTAATAGAGACAATATAAACACCTTAAAAAAGGTATTAATTGATAGACAAATAGATATTATTATTAATCAATGGGGACTTCCGTATTTACCCATTATGGTTGCTAAAAAAGCAGCAAAAGGTTTAAATATCAAATTTATATCTATACATCATAACGTTCCATCTGCAAACGGAAAAATATCTGATTGCAATATCAGTATAGACCAATCTAAAAACAAAGCAACCAAAACTTTACTAAAATTCAAAAGACTAATAATAAAATATATCACAAGCAGAAGTATGCGCTATGTATATAATCATAGCGACATTTATCAGGTTCTTTCTCCTAGTTTTACAGAGTGTTTCAAAACATTCACTGGCATAAAACATCCAAAGAAACTGATGGTACAAACCAACCCTGTAACCATTGACGCTAAGGATTTTGTTTTTAATCCGGCTAAAAAAGAAAAAGAGATTCTATATGTAGGCCGTATTGATTATAATCAGAAAAGGGTCTACCGCGTCATTGATGTATGGGCATTATTAGAAAAGAAGTTCCCGGACTGGCATCTTACTATTGTTGGAGATGGCATAGAACGTAAAAATATCGAACGTAAAGCAAACGAACTTGGATTAAAACATGTTTCATTTGAAGGTTTTCAAACTCCTGAACCATACTATGAACGTGCTAAGATATTGTTATTAACCTCCGAGTATGAAGGATTTCCTCTTGTTTTAGCTGAATGTATGAGTTTTGGAGTCGTACCTGCAGTCTATGGCAGTTATTCCGCTGTATACGATATTATCGACAATGGTGTAAACGGAATAATCTTTCCATATCATAAGGATGGTTTCTCCGCAGAACTGGCTACTAAAGAAATGGAACTGATTATGACAGATGAAGCCATTTATAAAGATATGGCTGAAAAGGCCATAGAAACCAGTAAAAAGTATTCCGCGGATGAAATCTATAAATCTTGGGAAAAGACATTTGAGATATTAAGATCAGAATAACATAATATTTATATCAATAACATTAAATATGATTATCCGTAGTAAAGCCCCCCTTCGTCTTGGTTTAGCCGGAGGTGGTTCAGACGTATCACCATATAGTGACATTTATGGAGGATTAATTTTAAATGCCACTATCAATTTATATGCATATTGTACTATCGAAGAAACGAATACTGATACAATAACAATAAATGCTTATGATGCACACTGTTTCAAAAGCTATCCCAAATCAGAATACTTAGAGATAGATGGTGAGGCAAGTCTGATAAAAGGAGTCTATAACAGAGTAATAAAAGACTTTGGCTTAAAGGCCATATCTTTCAAGATTACCACATATAATGAGGCTCCGGCAGGTTCGGGTCTTGGTACGTCTTCTACAATGGTGGTATGTATATTAAAAGCTTTTGTAGAATGGTTTAGTCTGCCCTTGGGAGACTATGAGATTTCCCGTTTAGCTTACGAGATAGAACGTAAGGACTTAGGATTATCCGGAGGTAAACAGGATCAATATGCGGCAGCATTCGGAGGATTTAACTATATGGAGTTTCTGCCTAATGACATGGTCATTGTAAATCCGCTGAAAATAAAACAATGGATTATCGATGAACTGGAAGCAAGCATGCTTTTATTCTTTACAGGAAAGTCACGAAGCAGTGCCGCCATCATTGAGGAACAGAAAAAAAACACTTCGGAGGGGGATAATGAAGCCATAGAAGCCATGCATAAGATTAAGCAAAGCGCAAAAGATATGAAACTGGCTATCCTTAAAGGAGATATTGACGGCTTTGCAGATATTATCCGTGAAGGATGGGAAAACAAGAAAAAAATGGCTCACAACATCACCAATCCTTTAATACAGGAAGCCATGGATGCAGCAATGGTTGCAGGTGCAAAAGCAGGAAAAGTTTCGGGTGCCGGTGGTGGCGGATTTATCATGTTTGTTGTTGAACCGACAAGGAAAAAAGAGGTTGAAAACGCACTCAAGAAGCTTAATGGGTTCGTCATGCCATTCCAATTTAGTGATGGCGGAGCACACGGATGGAAAATCTATCCTACTGACACTGTATCATCAATAAAGAATGTAGAGTATAAGAAATAATATAATGAATCAACAACTTTATAAACATATAGATTTGCTTCTCAGACGGTATCCCCAGCTTGAACCGTGTAAAAATGATATTATAATGACTTATCGGATTTTGGAAGAATCTTACAGTCAAGGGGGAAAATTACTGATTGCCGGTAACGGAGGGTCTGCCGCGGATTCCGAGCATATTGTCGGGGAGCTTATGAAAGGATTCAAGAAGTCAAGGAAACTTGACGAACATTATTGTAAAGCATTGGAAAACGCAGATCAAGAACTTGGAAAGATTCTCAGCGAAAATCTGCAAGGTGCTTTACCGGCCATCGCACTGGACGGCCATCAAGCCTTGACTACTGCATACATGAACGATTGTGAGCCATTGCTTTGCTTTGCCCAGCAAGTAAACGGCTTCGGACGTACAGGTGATGTGTTCATGGGGATTTCTACATCCGGAAACAGTAAAAATGTGCTATTTGCAGCTACCGTGGCAAAAGCTAAAGGTATGAAAATAGTCGGATTAACCGGTGCAAAAGAAAGTAAACTATCTCAGATAGCAGACAGCTGTATTAAGGTTCCTGCTACTGAAACATATATGATACAGGAACTTCATCTACCTGTCTATCATTGCTTATGCTTAATGTTAGAAGATAATTTTTTTGTATAAGATATAAAATATATAATATTTATGAAAACGGTAATTATGGCTGGAGGTAAAGGAACACGTATTGCCAGTGTAGCAAATGATGTGCCTAAACCAATGATTAAAATATGTAGAAAACCGATTTTGGAATACCAAATAGAGAATTTAAAGGCTTGCGGACTGACGGATATTATATTAGTCATCGGTTATCTGGGAGATGTCATCAAAGAATATTTCGGAGATGGAAGTCAATTTGGTGTCAAAATAGAATATTTTATAGAAGATCATCCTTTAGGAACAGCCGGAGCATTATTCAAGATGCCACAACTTACAGAAGATTTTCTCTTACTTTGTGGTGATGTAATCATTGACGTAGACTTTAATCGTTTCATAGCCTTTCATAAAGCCCACAATGCTTGGGCCAGCCTCATATCCCATCCTAATGGACATCCATACGACAGCTCATTACTCGTAACAGAAATTGTACCTCCCCGTGAATCAGGTGGTATGCCGGAAGATACTCATAGAGTTGTACGCTGGATGAACAAAGAGGACGAACGCTTATATTATAAAAACAGAGTCAATGCCGGTATTGAGTTAATCTCTCCTGATTTGTTAAAGGAAACCATGAAAAACTTTGTTCCAAGGCATCCAGAAACTCCGGATAAAATTGATCTTGACCGTGATGTATTAAAGCCCAATATCAAAAGTGGCAGAATCTATGCTTATGACACTCCGGAATACATAAAAGACATGGGTACACCGGACAGATTCTACGAAACAGAAAAGGATATAAAAAGTGGCTTAGTACACAAACGTAATCTAAAAAATAAGCAAAAAGCCATATTTTTGGATAGAGACGGTACTATAAATAAGATGGCAGGTTTTATAACAAAACCCGAGCAATTTGAATTGATTCCGGGAGCAGCAGAAGCTATCAAACTCATCAATAAGTCGGGTTATCTTACTATTGTAGTAACGAACCAGCCGGTCATTGCACGTGGTGAATGCAGCTTTGAAGAACTGCAAATCATTCATGATAAAATGGAAACTGAATTAGGTAAAGAAGGAGCCTTCGTAGATGCCATTTATATTTGTCCTCATCATACTGATAAAGGATTCGAAGGAGAACGCCCGGAATATAAATGCAACTGCAATTGCAGAAAGCCTAAGCCGGGACTACTATTACAGGCTGCAGAGGACTTCAACATTGACCTTAACGAATCTTATATGATTGGAGACAGTGCCAGAGATGTAGAAGCCGGTAATAATGCAAATGTAAAAGAAGCAATCAGAATAGAAGAAAATAAAGATAATTCATTGCTTGAAACCTTAAATGCCCTCTTAAAATAATGGAATCAATATATCTGCTTAATGTTAGAATAGATAACATTACAACCCAAGAACTTTTAGAAAAGCTGAATAGCGGGGTCTTGGTGACTCCCAATATAGATGACATTATGAAACATCAAAAAGACAAAGAGTTTCATAAATATGCATCTATGGCTGAATTCTCGGTATGCGACAGCAGAGTGGTCAAACTCATGTCATCTGTTATGAGAAAGCCTTTAAAAGAAGCAATTCCGGGTTCCAGTTTCTTTCCTAAGTATTGCGATTATCATGCAAAAGATGAGAAAATAAAAATCTTCTTATTAGGCGCAAAAGAAGGAGTCGCAGAGATAGCAAAAGAGAGAATAAACAAAAGAATAGGAAGAGAAATTATTGTTGATACCTACTCACCTCCATTCGGATTTGAAAAGGACGAACAGGAATGTCAGCATATAGTAAGTATTCTGAACAATTCAAAAGCAAATGTTGTATTAGTAGGACTTGGAAATCCTAAACAAACCAAATGGATATACAAATATAAAAATCAAATACCTAATATTGATGTCTTTATGGCTTTGGGAGCAACAATTGATTTTGAAGCCGGAAATATTAAACGTGCTCCCAAAATTTTTCAGGCATTAGCTTTAGAATGGTTTTACAGATTCTTAAAAGAACCCAAGCGTCTGTTCAAGCGTTATTTCGTGGATGACATGCAGTTTTTTTATTATTTCGGCAAGCAATTGCTGGGCATCTACAAAAATCCATTTGAGAAATGAAAACCTTTCATTTCCTAAAAATCTTACATAACAAAGCTAGAGGTATAAGTATAATAGCAAATATGTAAGATATCACAAGTTTCAATATTTCTTTCAGTCTTTTCATTTTGCTTTGTTTGTGACAAAAATAAGTAATTCTATCATTAAAAACTGCAACAAAATAAAAAGATTAAATCTGTCAGGTCATATAAAAGCGTTTCAATGTACTACAATCGATAAAATCATCGGCAAAATGTATATTAGCAATCAAAAACTTCTATATAAAACACTCATTACATATGTGGGGAGTAACAACAAACGATGTTAATTGTATCTGCATCAATCACCAGAATGCGTGAAAGACTGGAAAGGATAGATAATTTTGAGAAAAAGACAGGGACTCCGTCGAGAGGCTCTGTCTTTTTCGTTTAATAAGGGGTGCTCACATTTTGAAGACAGAAGAACATGTGTGAAGCGTGGCTTTGTTAGGTAAACGCGAGCAGGGTCGCTAGGTAAAATGCAACGTTGTTGCAAGATAAACGCTACGCTAGTTTGTTCTTTAGACAGAAGAACATAAGAACAAAAGATTTGCATTGAATTCCAAATACTCATTCAAGCGAGCTTGATGTTCTTTTGCCATTCAATGCTGTTGCATCTTCGATGCTGAGTACTCAACTCTATTTGTTTAAAAAGAACAAAAGTTATTATAGCATTACTATTGCGGCTATACCGTCATTCCTGGCTGGGACCAGGAATCTGATGTTCATGGACTGTAGGATGCGTTTTAAACTATCGCCAACATTGTGCCGTCATTTGGATAAGATAACCTGGTCCTGGCCAGGGATGACGGCGTCGGGGCATTGTGCTGTTGTTTTGTGGATGTACACATTTTAAAGACAGAAGAACATAAGAACAAAAGAGAACATTAAAAATCAAACGTACATTCAAGCGAGCTTGATGTTCGGTTGCTCTTTCAATGCTGTTGCATCTTCGATGCTGAGCTTACAACTCTTTTTTGTTTAAGAAAGAACAGAAGGGTTTATGATATTGCATTAAGTAGCCATGCCGTCATTCCTGGCTGGGACCAGGAAGCTGATGATGACGGACTGTAGGACGCGTTCTTTCTGTCGCAGACATTTGTGCTTACATTGAGATAAGATCCCTGGTCCTAGCCAGGGATGACGCTGTTGCAGGCACTTGTGGTGTTTAGTAGGTGTTTACTTGTTTTTTATTTATCGCTTTGTGCTGTCATTGAGATAAGATCCCTGGTCCTGGCCAGGGATGACGCTGTCGGAAGCATTGTGCTATTGCTTTGTGGATGTATTCCCTACTCTTCTGTTCATCAAGAATGCGGTGCTTGCACTGCAAATATTTTGCATGATGGACAAGTGGATGTGCGGGCGTAAGCTTGCTTATGTACGCACAGACAAATGAACATCATCTGCATTCTTATGTTCTTTTGTTCTTGTGTCTTTTTATTTATCGCTTTATGCTCTCGTTGAGATAAGATCCCTAGTCATGGCCAGGGATGACGGTGTCGGTGGCACTGTGCTATAGTGGATACGCATTCCCTACTCTTCCGCTCTTTAAGATTGCGATGAATGTGCGCATAAAAAGGGAACGGCGCTGGTGTGAGGCCGTCCCCTTCGAGAAAAATATTGTATTTGAATGAATCGGTTATCGGATTAAGGATACGACTTGGCTGAGTCGTCTGCGGGTCATAACTTTGGTGCTGAGGAAGCGGACGATATAGCCGGTGATGCAAGCGGCGATGACTGTTCCTTCGCGGACACCTTCGATGCGCTGGGCCATGATAAGGGAGACGATGACTGCACAGGCTACAAGGCTTGAGTCGAACACTACTTTTGTGCTTCCAAAGTCCTTGGCGTAGCGACTGGAGGCATACTTGACAAAGCCTTCGGCGCTCATCATTGTTACATTCGGTTTGATTTCGAGGACAACTCCTATGGACTGAATGAGACATCCGAGAAGGATAAGTGCTACGGATGCCAGATAGTTGGTTGTCACAACATCTTTGGCAAGATACATATTAAGGTCGATGAAGGCCGAGAAGATGAATGAGAAGGGTACCTGAAGCAGTATCTCGAACACGTCGCGACGTGTGCCTCTACCGCGGATGAGCCAGAACTGGCCCAGGATAAGAATCATGTTGATGATGAATGTCCATGTGCCCAAGGAGAGCGGCGTGTTGATGCTCAATACGTAGTTTACGCTTGAGATCGGTGTAGTGCCGAGTGAAGAGTGGACAATAAGGACAATGCCAGCTGAGAGGAAATAAAGTCCCAAAACAAAAACCAAATACCTTTTAAAGAAACTTTCCTTTTCCATATCTAATCGTAATATTACCTTATCACAATCGTTGCGCGAAGTTACATAAAAAAAGCAATCGTTATATTGTCGTTTTTACACTCTTTGTTATAAAAAATGCCGAACCGTGTACATTATGCACAAAGTTCGGCACAGAGGATGTAAAAAAAATCGTTTTAAGGCACTTATCCCCTATAAGTTTTATTCAACTTCTGTAAGTTTTCCTGTTACAGAGTCTATAATGAATCCGCGGACACTTATATCTGAAGGCATAAGAGGATGGTTGCGTACGAGATCGACAGATGAGCGCACTGCCACTTCAGAGCTTTCGAAACCGCTGAGCCATGAGCGGAAATCTATTCCGCAGTATTTCATCATGTCGATGTGGTCTTGAGAAATACCTCGTTCGAGCATGAGGCGTATCATTTCGTCGCTGTCGAGATGCTGTGCACCGCAATCAGTATGTCCTACAATCATTATCTCCTCGACACCAAGTTCGTATATGCCGACAAGCAGACTGCGGACGGTACTGTCGAAAGGTGAAGAGACAAGTCCTCCGGCATTTTTGATGAGCTTCACATCACCATTCTTAAGGCCCATGGAAGCAAGCAGAAGTTGTGTGAGACGTGTGTCCATGCAAGACACGATGGCTATTTTCTTGTCAGGATACTTGGTCGTCAGATAAGGCTCATACTCCTTATTTTCGACGAATCGTGCATTATATTCCAAAATCTCGTTTATCATACCAGTAATTATTAAAGTTGCTTTACAGCAAAGATAGTGAAAGCCGAGCGTAGAGACAAATAGAAAACGCAGTTTTATAATTTGGCTATACCGAGGCGAATCCTATCTTATGTAACGATAGTGAAAGCCGAGCGTAGAGACAAATAGAAAACGCAGTTTTATAATTTGACTATACCGAGGCGAATCCTATCTTATGTAACGAGAATAAGTCCAACTCATTTAAGCACCAAATTGATATTAATATTAATACCATAAAATTTGCAAATGATATTAATATTCGTATCTTTGCATATAACATAGTGTGTCATATATATTATTGTTCTAATCCTTAAAGAAGGAAGGAGGCCAGGGTGAAATACAATGAACTTGAAAGACTATTAAAAAGAGCAGGTTGTAAACTTGTTGATGATGGTGGCAGGCATCCGACATGGTACAGTCCCAAAACAGGAAAATATTTCCAGACAAGTCATCATAAATCAGAAGAAGTAAAACCTGGTACATTGAAAAGTATCAAAAGAGATGCAGGGATAAATTGATATCCAAATCTTCATATCAAATTTTATAATAGTTGAAAATTAACCATCATACAAAAATACAATTATGGCAATAAAAAAAATCAACGTCGTTGTTGAACGAGGAGTTGACGGCACCTACTCAGCCTTCATCGCTGACAACAACTGTGAATTCGGTTGTATAGGAGAAGGAAAAAATGTTGAAGAAACAAAAAAAGATTTTTTGGTTGCCGTTGACGAAATGAAAGAAGTGTATAAAAAAAGCGGAAAGGTATTTCCAGATGTAGAGTTTAATTTTACTTATGACGTAGCATCTTTTCTTAATTATTACGCTTATGCCTTCTCATTGGCAGGTCTGGCACGTATCACAGGCGTTAATCAAGGACAACTGAGCCACTACGTCACAGGTAGGAGGAAACCATCAAGAACTACCGTGGAAAAAATTGAAAAGTCATTACATGAATTCGCTTGCGAGATCAGTGAAATTAAATTCATATAAGCATGTGAATTTGAAATATGAATAAAAATCCCACCACTTCTGGCGGGATTTTTTAGTTTTATCCGGTAAAAGACTATTTTACCAACATATTTTTTACACATACGCTTTTCTGATTATTTAATAAAGCATAAACGTACGGTATACGCAGGTGCCGACCTTGCACGGATTCTTATTTATGTCTATCTTTACATAAAAAGATACATTCAGGAAACAAAGTATTTCAACAGACATCTTAAAGGATATTTGAACATGATTACCATCAAGGAACTATACAGAATCGGTTATGGCCCGTCGAGCAGCCATACAATGGGACCGCACTTTGCATCGGAAATATTTCTGCAGGAACATCCTGATGCAAAGAAAATTGAGGTGACACTCTACGGAAGCCTGGCGGCTACGGGACGCGGACACCTTACGGATGTGGCCATACTGAATACGCTCGAACCACATGCCGAAGTGGAGATTGTATGGCAACCTAAAATTTTTCTGCCGTTCCATCCCAACGGTATGAAATTCCGTGCGATGGATGAAAACGGCAACACAACCGACGAATGGACTGTATACAGTGTCGGCGGAGGTGCACTTGCCGAAGAGGGAGAGCAGAAGCACAAGCCGGACGACATATACGATATGGACCACATGAGCGACATTCTGAGATGGTGCCGCAGAACGGGCTACTCGTACTGGGAGTATGTGGAGAAATGTGAAGGCAAAGAAATATGGGACTATCTAAGAGAGGTGTGGCAGACGATGCGTGAATCGGTTGAGAGAGGACTCGATGCCGAAGGTGTTCTGCCAGGGCCACTCAATCTGGCGCGCAAAGCAGCGACCTACCATATAAAAGCTACAGGATACACAGGCTCTCTGCACAGCCGCGGACTGGTGTTTGCCTACGCACTGGCAGTAAGTGAGGAGAATGCGGCTGGAGGAAAAATAGTCACTGCACCGACATGCGGTTCATGCGGTGTGCTGCCAGGAACGCTGTATCACCTTTGGAAAAGCCGCGGATTCAGCGAGATGAGAATTTTGCGCGCACTGGCCACAGCAGGTCTAGTGGGCAATGTGGCAAAGCATACTGCATCTATTTCTGGTGCAGAAGCAGGATGTCAGGCCGAAGTGGGCGTAGCATGCGCAATGGCTGCGGCAGCGGCTTGCCAGCTGTTCGGAGGAAGTCAGGCACAGATTGAATATGCCGCAGAAATGGGACTGGAGCACCATCTGGGCATGACGTGCGACCCGGTGTGCGGAATGGTGCAGATACCTTGCATAGAAAGAAATGCGTATGCAGCAGCACGTGCTATGGACTGCAACATATATGCTACGTTCACGGACGGAATGCACAGGGTTTCGTATGACAAGGCTCTGGCAGTTATGAAACAGACAGGGCACGACCTGCCGTCGCTGTACAAGGAAACAAGCGAGGGAGGACTTGCAAAGGACTACAAACAGATGGAATAAGAGAGCAAGAGTCGGTTTACTCTATAAAATACAAAAGCAAACACTGGAAAAGGGACGGGCATCACTTGACGCGCCCGCCCCTTTTCCAGTGTTTACGGTAATATGATTCGTCGAGACTGCTGACCATCACTCCTCGTGAGGAACTGGCATGTATGAACTTGCCGTCTTTCAGGTATATGCCGGAGTGGCCGATGGAGCGTCCGGAATTGCTTGTAGTGAAAAACACGAGGTCGCCGGTGCGAAGTTCAGACTTGCTCACTCGGCGGCAGTCTTCCTCATACTGGTCGATGCTGCGTCGATGGAGCTTCTTTCCGTACACATTCTTATAAATCATGTATGTTAGGCCGGAACAGTCAACACCTCTCTTAGTTGTACCTCCAGAACGGTAAGGCGTGCCTATCCATTTGGAAGCCTCGACCATCAGAGGCCAATCGTCGCCGGCCTCGATGTCGAAACCTAGACGAAGTCCGGCACGCGCCAGTTCGCGGTAATTGACATTCTTCATTCCGTCGCGCGATGAACCGCAGGAGGAAAGAAGCATAGGAAGAAGCATTACAGCAATAAAAGCGGCACGGCACAGGAAGATGCGCACAGCACGTCTGTACGGCATCGACGGTGAACATTTATGCAAAGCACCGCCGCAAATATTCACAGCCTGTCCTACCTGCATCATTCCTGAGTGATTTCAATCTCGACCGTAGTTTCACTGCACACTTCGCCTGAATGGTTCTTCAGACCGTGCATGAAGTAATCTTCAATCTCTACCATCATGTCATCGTCCTGCGACTTGGTGTAGTCTTTGATGATGCATCCGTGCTCGAGCAATATGGCACGGTTGCATATATCGATGGTATGCGTAAGGTTATGGCTAGATACAATAATTGTTGCCCCATACTTGCGGTTGTACTCATCAAGCATGTATTTCATGGCAATCTGGCTGCTAGGATCGAGGAAGTTGAAAGGTTCGTCGAGTATGAGCAAAGACGGATTGTTGATCATGGCTCCGATGATGCCCACCTTCTGCTTGTTTCCTGCAGAGAGGTTACGAATGAGAAGATTCTGGCCAAGCACTTCACCGTTCATGAACTGGTCATAATCCTTAAGACGCTCATAGAGCTGCGGTTCGCTTATGCCGTTTACCTTTGCAAGAAAACGGAAATATTCCTCTGGAGTGAGATAGTCGATGAGAAAACCGCTGTCGATATATGCTCCGGTGAAATGTTTCCAGTCCTCACTCTTGGCGGTAACACAGATTGCCTCCTTGTCATCATATATGCCCTTGACCGCCACCTCGCCGCAATCGGGCTGAAGAAGGTCGAGCATGATTCGGAAGAGCGTGGTCTTGCCCGCTCCATTATTGCCGACGAGACCTACCAATTCTCCTTCACCGACAATGCACTTGTCAATGTCCAGCGCCACCTTTTCGCCGAACGTTTTCTTTATATCTGAAATTATCAGTTCCATTTCAAGTTGTCTTTATTATTATTGGTAAAATAGATTCATAATGCGCTCATCTGAAGATATAGTCAGACGTTTCTCGATTCGCGGAATCCGGCCATGTTCTCATAACGGCGCTTCATGAAGCGCTTGTAGATGTTTCTCAGCCAGAGCGGATGGAGAAGAGTGCCTGCTGCTCCTATAAGAAGAAGTACAAGACTTGCTGTCTGCTCGGAGAACAGATTTATCAGCACCATCATGACGAGCATTGGTGCAAACATGGAAACCATAGAGATGAGCATCTGCATGCGTGTTCCGCGTCCAGAACGCGTGAGCTTATCGTTGAGGTGTATGGTGGTGTTGTTGTAGACAGCCAGCTGGAAAAGACATGCAAACACTACACCGGCAGAGAAGAACAGACAGCCGAAGACCATCACTGCGCTGACCTTACCTTCTGAAACCGGCATCATCATGAAGATGAGCGGTATGACCATCATGATGACATTGAAATAATACTTTGCACGGAGTATGCTCAGCACTGATTCTTTACGGCTCATGAGACCGTCAATGTAGTTGCCTTCAGAACACATGACATTGGTGAGGGTCATGACTCCGAGGCATGAGAAGGAGTAGACACAGATGAACACTTTCCAGAAAGGAGAAGAATCGTATACATCAGAGAACGCAAACATAGCACTCAGGAGAAGCATATAGAATATGCCCATAAGGAACTGTTTGCGCACGACCGAGTTGCGCAGAGCCGACTTGATTTCGAGCTTTATGTACTCGCCCACTTCACCGAAACGGTCGAGGAAGCCGAAACGTATGCTCTTGACCTTCGACACTTTCTCCTCTTTGGCCAGCTCTGCATAGACGCTGCGCGCCTGGATGGCTCTGTTTACATAGAACAGCAGGACGAGAAGCAGAACCAACGCTCCGTAGCAGAGAAGATTCCAGCTGATAAGCCCCTGACCGAAAATCATAGACGCCTTGGCCAACCATACAGAATCGTCGAAATGGAAGAAGCCGAAATAAATCAGTGCGGCATAGATTACAGTCGGAATTGAAACAAACATGACATGCCTGTTGACAAACGTGCGCCAGAGAAGATACCAATAGCTGTTGACTACGAAGACAAGCCACCAGCCCACGAAAAATCCGACGAAGCCAGATATGCCGAAGAAGCGCGGAATTGACAGGAAACCTATCGGTACGAGCAGAAAATGCCAAAACAGATTGTATGGACGCAAAGCCATGCGCACGAGGAAAACGTTGAGCAGGAATTTCTGCGGTATAGGCAAGAGTTTGTATGGACGTATCTCCTGTGCAGGGGTTTCCTGCATGCCGAACCTGAGGAAGAAGTCCAATGCCAGAAGGAATATCATTCCACCATTGATCATGTCGTATGGTTCACGGCTGGATTCTGCAAATCCGGCATAAAGGGCAATACCCAGTATGAACAGGTATACAGCCCAAAATGCCATAAAGATGTATATGAAGAACTTCATGAACGTACTTTTCTCGAACATGGGATGCCTTTTCTGTGAAAGTCTCTGGTTCTTGGCAATAAGTCCATAAAGAAGTTTCGTTTTCTTGAAATCCATGATAAAGGTACTTTAAATTGACAATAAAGACTACTTAGGCGTCAAAGAAAGCGGAAGGACGTCAGAGCCTGTTTTCTGCAAGATAGCGCTCAGCCTCTATGGCAGCCTTGCAGCCTGTACCTGCGGCTACGATGGCCTGACGGTAGTTAGGGTCGGCAACATCGCCGGCAGCATATACTCCAGGGATATTGGTGCATGGAGTGGCTCCGCGCGTAACGATATAGCCGGCTTCATCGGTCTCTATCCAAGGCTTGAACACTTCAGAGTTCGGTGTATGGCCGATGGCAAGGAAAAAGCCGTCAATAGGAAGGTCATAGTGCTTCTCGTCTGCTTCGCCGCGGCGGTATACGAGGTGTGCACCTTCCACTCCATCCTCACCGTAGAGTCCTTCGGTCTGTGTTTCGAAAAGAACCTCGATCTTAGGATTCTCGAAGACGCGGTCCTGCATGATCTTTGATGCACGGAGGAACGGTTTGCGGACGATGATGTATACCTTAGATGCGAGACCGGCAAGATAGACGGCTTCGCCACAGGCTGTATCGCCACCGCCGACAACTGCTACAACTTTCTTGCGATAGAAGAAACCGTCGCATGTGGCGCATGCGCTGACACCACGTCCTCTGTACTTTTCCTCATCGGCAAGTCCGAGAAACTTGGCTGTAGCTCCTGTTGCAATGATGACAGTGTCGGCTTCAACTTCGTGGCCGTCATCGAAAGTGAACTTGTAAGGTGCGCTGCTGAGGTCGGACTTTACGAGAATGGACTGACGCATCTCAACGCCGAATTTCTCTACCTGCTCGCGCATGAGGTCCATAAGCTCAGAACCTGTTATTTCTTCAGGATGACCAGGGAAGTTCTCAACTACATCTGTAATGGTGAGCTGACCGCCCGGCTGTATACCTTCATAAAGCACTGGAGAAAGGTTTGCTCTTCCTGCGTAGATTGCGGCTGTATAGCCGGCTGGTCCTGAACCTATAATCAAACAACGTACATGTTCCATAATGTTTCTATTTTTTAGTTTTAATTGTAATATAATCTTTTATTAAAAATCTATCATCGAAGGTCTATCACCTCAGCCTTTGGATATTTCTTGCTGTCGAAGCGGAATGTTGAGTCCGCATACTTCTGCTTGTCGGTATATCCTGTGACAGTTATTTCGTTGACAACCTTGCGCGATACCAGCTTTATGTAGAGCGGATGGTATGACGACTTGCTGATGCGGATGACAACTTTTCTAAGCGACGAACCAGAATCGGTGGCGTTGAGCACTACTTCATAATAGAGTCCTGTGGACTTCCCCATAGATGCCTTGTAGTTTTTCTTATACATGGAAAGGAAAGCGTAAGGATTGATGCGGCTGAGCTCGGCTCCAGTAGGAGTAGTCACATTGACTTCCTCGTTGCTTACAACATAGCTCCACATGGTCTTGCCATCGAACCATGTCATCAGTCCACCTCCCATGTTGCAGAAAAATTTCTGTCCGCTGAGCATGATGAGTCCTGTAGACGAGTTGCCTTCGGAGCTGACCATGAACTGCGCCTTCACTCCACCGGCATTGCGGTAGACAGAAGCGGCCTTATCGAGAATAGATACTGCGTTCTGGGCGAGAGCCACATGGGAGAACGCCACTGCAAACAACATTATTGCAAATCCTAATATTCTTTTCATTGCTTGTGGTTTTACTGTTATATCAATTAATAAATACTTATCTATCAAAATCCGTCAAAACGCGGTTCACAAGTCACCCGGCATGGAAGTCTCAGAAGAGAAGCTCTCAACGGAGGGAATTGAGAAGGTTCTCGAGCGACACGAGGTCGGCAATGAGCACTTCGCGAGGCTTGCTGCCCTGCTGAGGTCCGACGATTCCGGCTTTTTCCATCTGGTCCATCAGTCGTCCGGCACGGTTGTATCCGATAGAGAACTTGCGCTGGATGAGGGAAGTTGATCCCTGCTGGGTAGACACGATGAGATGGGCAACCTCGTCGAACATAGGGTCGAGATGCTTCATGTCGGCTGACGATTCGGAACCGCCCAAACCGCTGTCATCGCCTTTGACCTCAGGGAGATAGAGGGCATGAGGATAGCTCTGCTGCTGACAGATGAACTGGCATATACGCGAGACTTCCGGGGTGTCGACAAAGGCACACTGCACTCTGACTGGGTCGGAGCCCTGAAGGTAGAGCATATCTCCACGACCGATAAGCTGATTGGCTCCCGGACGGTCGAGAATGATGCGGGAGTCCATCATGGCAGCAACCCTGAAGGCTATACGTGCAGGGAAGTTGGCCTTGATGGTACCGGTGATGATGCTGGTGGTAGGACGCTGAGTGGCAATAATCATGTGTATGCCGACAGCACGTGCCAGCTGGGCAATACGGCAGATCGGGAGCTCAATTTCCTTGCCGGCCGTCATGATGAGGTCACCGAACTCGTCGATTATCACCACGATGTAAGGCATGAACTCATGGCCGTTCTCGGGATTCAGTTCACGGCGTCGGAACTTGGCATTATATTCCTTTATGTTGCGCACACGGGCTTTCTTGAGCAGGTCATAGCGAGTGTCCATGAGCTGACAGAGCGACTTGAGGGTCTGCACAACCTTGGAAACGTCGGTTATGATGGCATCGTCCTCGCCTTCGAGCTTGGCAAGGAAATGGTTTTCGATAGGACTGTAGATGCTGAATTCGACTTTCTTCGGGTCGACCATGACAATCTTCAGTTCGGATGGGTGCTTCTTGTAGAGAAGCGATGTGACAATGGCATTAAGTCCGACAGACTTACCCATACCGGTGGCACCGGCTACAAGAAGGTGCGGTGCTTTGGCAAGGTCGATCATGAAGACTTCATTGGTGATGGTCTTGCCGAGAGCACAAGGAAGTTCCATTGTGGACTCCTGATATGTGCGGCTGCCGATGATGCTTTCCATCGACACGATACACTTTTTCTTGTTAGGAACCTCAATACCGATTGTACCCTTGCCAGGAATAGGTGCGATGATACGTATACCTTCGGCGGCAAGGCTGAGGGCTATGTCGTCTTCTAGATTACGTATCTTGGATATGCGTACTCCTTCGGCAGGTGTAATCTCATAGAGAGTGATGGTAGGTCCGATGGTTGCCTTGATACTGCTGATTTCCACTCCGAAATTGCGGAGTATGGTTATAATCCTTTCCTTGTTGGCATTCTGTTCTGCCATATCGATGGACGGACGACTGTCTTCACCCTTATCGAGAAGGTCGAGCGTAGGATAATGATAGTACTCAAGATCAAGCTTTGGATCATAAGGCTCGTCGATGCTGCCACGAACGATTTCGCCGCTTCCGCGCTCTGTATCGGCGGCTTCGGAGATATCGACCTTGATGGCCGTGTCGGCCTTTGAAGAAGCTTTTTCAGGCTTTGGGTCTGCAGACGGTTCGGCCTGCACATGTTCTTCTTCAACAGGAGCAGATTTGGATTCTGCAGCGATGTTTTCGCCCAACTCTTCTGCGGTCAGAGTGGAGGCTATCATATTGCCCTGGGCATCGAATTCCAGCATGCTTGTCTGAGGGTCTTCAAAGATCTTGGCAGGAGCTTCTTCGTCGGAATGTTCTGGAACTGCCGGAGCTTCTGAAACAGGGGCCACATCGGAAACGGTATCCGGTTCGTCGGCATCTACAGATTCCTTTTCGGAACGGTTGCGGTTCAGAGTCATTCCAACCTGCGGATGAAGCGCCTTTCGAACATATTCTACGGTCTTATGGCTTAGATATGTAAGATAGAATATTGCAAAAAGCACCAATATGCCGAACAGTCCAGGTGTTCCGACAAGCGAAACAAGACGCTTGACGACATATTTGCCGTGGTTGCCTCCAGGATTGATGAACGAACCGTCGAAAAGCGGGATATATCCGAATATGGCCGAAAATGCAACACTAAGCCACACAAGAAGCATGGCCAGAAGTATGAACCAACGGAATATGCGGACCTTATAGGCTCGCATCAGTTTCATTCCCAGAAGTACAAGGAAAACCGGAATGATGTATGACGCTAGACCGAAACAGTTGTTGATGAAAAAATATGAAATCATTGCTCCGAGAGATCCGCATACGTTCTTGAATTCCAATCCTTCGTTGGCAACATCGTCCAAAGTGGGATTTTCAAGAATGGAATAATCAGAATCGCCGGAAAAAAGATATGATGTGAATGCGACAAGCATAAATACAGCAAAGAGAAGGAGTCCCAGTCCGACGGAGAACATGGTGAGTTCTCTGCGGGAAAAACCATTGAACACATCAATGGCCGAAGAAAGGTTTTCCTTTGATTTGCTGTCCTTAGGCCGTCTTGTTGTCTGTTGTTTCTTAACCATTATCTAACCTTTTGTTTATATAAATAGGTAAAAGCAACTGCAAATGTAACGAAAAAACAATAATGTACGGGAACAAGCATTGACTTTATTTAAACAACTAGAATCGACATGAACATACTGGAACGGGGGCAACCATGTTCTGAGAGCGGCATCAAAGCTGAAGAAAAGGCACAGATATTGCAAATGAAGACAAAAAAGGCGCGGTGCAGGTTTTGCAGACCATGCGCCACGCCTTGTGCAAATGAAGAAATGTATTAAAAAAGAACTGTCAAATCATTTTTCGATGAAAGTATTGAACGAGTGTGCCTTAAGCGATACAGACAAATACTTCTTACCGATTTTCACTACCGCGTCCTGTGCCGTGTCGGACAAATTACCGGCAATGACTGCATACTTGCCGTCGGGACGTACGCAAACCATGACAGGAAGTTTAGTATCTCCCGTAAGACGTGCAGCAATGATACGGCTTCCAGATACTACAGCCTGGCAGTAGTGCTTAACGGCATAGTACTCAGGAGTGTATGTGAGTGTACGCGATTTGGAATCTACACGGATGAGGGCATTCTGCTTCCATCCCCAACCACTTACACCGTCGTCGGCGAGAACTGCATTCCAGAATGTGTATTCCTCGCATCCGTTGGCAAGATATTCGTTGATGATATTGAACGTGTGTTCAGCAGCTTTCCAGTCGAATGATCCCCATCCGCACTCGCTTTCGGTCTGGACATACTTGTAGTCAGGATACTTCTTGCGTATTCCTGGGAGTATCTGACGGCCCTCCCACTGGAAACCTACTCCCTTGATGAAATCAGGCATACGGCTGTCGGACAGGACTTTGTCTATCACATCGAAACGATTTGTGTTAATGGTTCCAAGGTAGAGGGAAACGTCCGGATGGTTCTTCTTCAAGGCTGGGCCCAGATATTCAGCATTGAAACGTATTATGCCTTCGGGTGTCCATGCGCATCCAGGATAAACTGTATAGCTCCATGATTCGTTCTGGAACATTACCATATAAATAGGTATATCGAGTTCCTTATATGCCGATATGAAACGGCAGAAATAATCGGCATAGGTGGAGAGATAGCGCGGATCCTGTATCATATAGTCGTTTACGGCCAACTGACGAGGGAACAGATTGGACTGTTCTTCACGGCTGTCCTGGAAAAGGATATAGTCAAGACGCGGATCCATGGTGTTGTACTTCTTGTCGCTTCGGACAGAGTAATAATGGTTTACCTTCATCCATGACGGAGGCGACCATGGAGAAATCCAGAACTTGAGTTCGGGATTGTACTTCTGAGCAAGCTTTATGTATGGGACAAGGGTCTGCTTGTCGCGTTCTATATTGAAATGCTTGAGCTGGAAATCGCCATCGACTTCGTCACAGCTGTACCAATCGCGGGCGTAGTCGTTGGCATTCATGGAGAAACGACCAATGGTGAAGCGCATGTCGCCTGAAGGAGAGAACAGACGAGACATCACATCATTGCGCTCTGCCTCAGTAAGCATGTTGAGGGCATCCCATCCGAGTTCGTTGAAACATGTACCCCAATTAAGGAAACGTGTGCCTTCATTGGATGCGTCGACGGACAAAGAAACAGAATTTTCTGCCGACGACTTCATTCTGACTTTCGATACCTCCCATTCACTCCCCTGGGTACTGCTGTACCATGTAAATGTCTGTGCAGACAAGCCTGCAGACAACAGCAAGGCTGTGCCGGAGAGCAGTGTTCTAGATAATACGTTTTTCATAATAGATATGTTTTCATGTTTAGAAAATATTCAAATACAGTAGAATACTTATCGTATTTTGTACACAAAGATAGATATAATAAGATTGCACGGTGCATAAAAAACATCTTTTAACAAAATTGAATTTGTATAGGCGTACAAATGTTCTATTTTAGCAGAAAAAGTAAAGGAGATGACAATAAAACAGATTTCTGCATCTGCAGTGGCTTTAATAATCTGTGCGTCTGCATCATACGGTCAGGATAACAACGTGATAACGATAGAAAGCATGAAAGAACCTGCAATGCCTATCGGTCAGTACAATTACCGCGAAGCGAAACAAATATCTGAAGATTTCAAGCTTCGCGCCGATTCGATTCTGAACTCCGTAGACTACAGAAGCATGAAACGACCAGCATTAGGCCAATGGTATATAGGCAAAAATGCAGGCGACGGCTTTCTGCCTGCATTTGACAAGAATCCGTTTGCATTTGACTATAAAGCTGATGCAAAAATACAAGGATGGAACAATGGTGCACTGTATGCCGGCATGTCAAGAACCACATATCCCGGACTTCTATCCATTCAGAGCGGCAATGTGTATGCCGTACATAAAGCAGGCAACTTCACTTTTACAGCCAATCTGACTGCCAACAGAATGCTGATGCAGAAAGGAATTGTCAACCAGTTCGGAATAGGTGGAAGTGCTACATATCGTTTCAATGAAAATGTTTCAGCTACTCTTTTCGGCAATTTCTACAATAGCACGCCATACAGTTCCATGGGCGCCATGCCGTATATAGGTACTTCGTCATTCGGAGGCTTTATGACATTCATGCAAGACAATGCGGGCATCGACCTTGGAGCAGAACGCACGTACGACCCTTACAGCAGGAGATGGATAACGGTGCCGATTGTCACTCCTAAAATAAGAATAAACGACAAGTTTACTCTCGACATTCCACTGGGATGGCTGATAAGGGATGTTCTTACAGACATAATATACGACAAGAAAAATCACGGTTCACCAACAATATTGCCTAGTTTTCCGCCACCGGTGGTCAGGTAGCAAAGTAAGCCGCAGATACTGTGGATTGTTATTTCTGTTAATCATGAAATTTAAGTGGGAAAAAATAAAAAAATGATTTAATTTTGCATTCTCATAACAGAAACGGACATATCAAGAAAAGGTATCTACGTGGGGATAGCCCAAAAGGCTTAATTTGTATCCGAATTTCATAAAACAAACAAAATATGATGCAGAACGACCAAAAGACAAGCAAGAACAAATACAACAAGATGCATTTTGTTCTTGCATTCTGCATGTTTACAGCCACAATGATGGGCATCAGACATATATTTTCTATAAATACAAATATATTGTCGGAATCGGCTACCGCCAAAGAGACCATCACCGAAAGAGAAAACATCATTGTCAACGAACATATACAGAAACCAGAGGCAACAGAAATCGAAACTGAATCTGAATCTGAAAAGACAGAAGAGACAGAAGAGACAGAAAACAGCAGCGAAAACAAAGTTTCGAACTCAAGACCTAAAAATAAGATTGTCGGAGTATACAGTTTTACAGACTGCTTCCCAGACATCAACGACGTACAGCTTGAAGCCGCAATAAAAAACGGAATACGTCCGATACACAGCCGCGAAGAGGCACTAAAGATGGTAAGAAGCAAAAAGCTTGTGAACATTACCAATTCGCCATACTATACTGTGGACGATCTCAGCCACTCACTACCCTATCTCGTACCGCGTGCACAACAGCTTCTGAACACGATTGCTGTAAACTTCATAGATTCGCTGTACTCGAAGGGTATGCCTCCGCACATGCTGGTGGTGACTTCGGTTCTGAGAACTCACGAAGACATAAGCAAACTTCAGGTGTACAACTCAAATGCAACTACACAGTCGTGCCACTGCTACGGAACCACAGTTGACATTTCATACAACAGATTCATACCTATCACCGGCGTGCACGGTGAAAACGGACCTGAACCAACAAGATGGGATTTCAACCTGAAGCTCATTCTGTCGGAAGTTCTCAACGACCTGAGGCTTGCCGACAAATGTTACGTGAAATACGAGAAGAGGCAGGGATGCTTCCATCTTACCGTAAGATAACGAGAAAGGGATAACAAATCAACCAGCCCACATAGAAAAAGGGGTGGTTAAACATAAAGGATAACATGCTGAGCATCCAAACGCACAGCACTTAATTCATCATAAGGGACTTATGCGTTTTTTCATGTACCTAGCCTATGACGGGGCAAAATACCACGGATGGCAAATACAGCCAAACGGAATCAGCATACAAGAGGTGCTGATGAATGCCTTGTCAAAGCTGACACAAAAACCGACAGAAGTGACTGGAGCCGGAAGAACTGATGCGGGAGTCAATGCAAGACTTATGACTGCACATTTCGACTGCGACCAACTGCTGTCAGGCACCAACAGCCGAGAGGAAACGGCGTGCAAATTCACCGAAAAACTAAACAGAATGCTTCCACAGGACATTGCCATCTATAAGACAGTGCCGGTGGCAGACAATGCACACGCCAGATTTGATGCCACATCGAGAACATATCAATATTTCCTGACTACGGCCAGAAATCCGTTCACCAGACATTATTCGTACCGATTCAACATGAAACCGGACTACGAACTGATGAACAAGGCTGCCAAAAAGCTTTTTGACTACACAGACTTCACCAGCTTCAGCAAACTGCATACAGACGTGAAAACGAACAACTGCAAGATTATGGAAGCCGGATGGAAACAGATTAATGAAGACGAGTGGGTGTTCACAATAAAAGCCGACAGATTCTTGAGAAATATGGTAAGATCGATTGTCGGCACACTGCTTGACGTGGGACGCGGAAAGCTGTCAATAGAACAATTCTGCAGGATAATAGAAGGCAAGGACAGATGCCTGGCCGGAACAAGCGTTCCTGGGAATGCGCTTTTTCTTACAGATATAGAATATCCTGAAAGCATTTTCAACGTGGAATGAATGCGGAAAACAAACATCCGTAAACAACTGTTACTCATAAATATTCATACAAAAAATGTGGTTAATTTTAGCATTCGTCTCAGCATGTCTGCTTGGATTCTACGACGTTTTCAAAAAGAAATCGCTTAAAAACAACGCTGTAGTACCAGTACTGTTCCTCAACACGATGTTCTCCAGCCTGATATTCTTGCCTTTCATAATAGCATCGGCCAATGGAAATATCAGTGAGAGCTCGCTGTTCTACACGCACACCTACGGGTGGGAAGCTCACAAGTACATTTTGCTGAAATCGTGTATCGTACTCAGCTCATGGCTTTTCGGCTACTTCGGAATAAAGCATCTTCCGCTCACAATCGTAGGACCAATAAACGCGACACGCCCTGTCATGGTTCTAATCGGCGCACTCACCTTCTTCGGCGAACGCCTCTCGCTGTTTCAGTGGCTGGGAGTAATTACTGCAATGTTCTCGCTGTTCATGCTCAGCCAGAGCGGCAAAAAAGAAGGCATCGACTTTAAGCACAACAAATGGATTGTATTCGTATTGACATCGAACATTCTCGGTGCACTAAGCGGATTATACGACAAATTCTTGATGGCTTCGCCTGCTGCCGGAGGTGTGGGACTTGACAAAATGGCCGTACAGTCATGGTACAACATATACCAATTCTTCATGATGGGAATAATGATGCTGATACTCTGGATGCCTACACGAAAGAAAACTACACCATTTCATTGGGATTGGTGCATCATTATGATTTCAATATTCCTGTCGGCTGCAGACTTCGTGTACTTCTACGCTCTCAGTCTTGACGGAGCAATGATAAGCATCGTATCTATGATAAGAAGAGGAAGCGTACTGGTTTCATTCACATTCGGAGCCTTGATTTTCAGAGAAAAGAATTTGAAATCAAAGGTTGTAGACCTGATACTTGTACTTATAAGTATGATTTTCCTTTTCATCGGTACAAAGCAATAAAAAAAATCAGCAACTATTTCACGAGCCTCTAACGATTATCAATAAAATCGATTTTATGAACAAAATACATCAAAACAGAGCAGAAATAAAGCCCATGCGCAACTATTCAGGAACAGACGGATAATTGACAAAACAACAAGACCAAGCGGGCATCCGGCATCAGTATGCCAGCACAGGCCAGACAAAAGACATCAACAAGCACTGAGGCATTGGAATTAAGATTTCACTTTGTCAGTTAATGAAAACAGATAGTAGTTATCGAAATAAACCAAAGCCACGATTTCACAAGCCCCATTTTATGCAATACTTTTGCATCAGAAAACAAAAAACTGACTTATAAAAGGATTTGCTTTATGGATAACATTTTGATGCTTGCAACTGCAAACTACAGTGAAAAAGCTTATTTGATCTGGGTTGTTCTGTTCTGCACACTTGCTGTATGCTTCGGAAGAAAGATATTTCTAAAATCTATAAAGTTCAACATGAAGCATCACATACTAGAATGGGATCACAATCTGTGCTCTTATTGTGATGATGAAGAATAACTAAAATGGAGCAACACAATCGAATTAAGAACATCGCATGTTTTCTCACCGACTACTCCACTGCACTGCTTGCATGTGGAGCATCGTCAGTGAGAATTGAGAAAAATGTAGCAAGAATTGCTGAAACGTATGATGTAAAAGCAGAATTGAGTATATTGACAAATCACATCATACTTACTGTTTGGGATAACAAATCGGATCACTCCTACAGCAATGTGGGAAAAACGAAAAACTCCACCATTAGTTTTTATATCAACACAGAACTAAGCAGACTTAGCTGGAGAATACACGACAACTATTTAGAGTTGGAGAAAGCCTGCAAAGAATATGACCGAATCATCAATCATCCTAAAATCAACAGATGGTTGGTGCTTTTGCTGGTTGGTTTCGCCAATGCATCATTCTGCAGACTTTTTGGAGGCGACGCCTTGGCCATGCTTGTTGTGTTTATAGCAACCTGCGTTGGTTATTGCCTCAAGATCAAGCTTTTGGAATGGAAATGGGATGCACGTATCGTGACAATTGCATCGGCCTATTGCTCTACAATAATAGGATGCATGTGCTACGTGTATGAACTGGGGCATACGCCAGAACTGGCTGTAGGAACTAGCGTGCTGTATCTGGTACCGGGAATACCGTTCATTAATTCCATCACAGACCTGATATACGGCCACAACGTATGCTTTGTCAGCAGACTCATCCATGCATCAGTTATAACTGTATGCCTTTCACTGGGACTATGCCTGGGACTCGTTTCCATGAATTTCAACTTAATGCAATAAAACAACTCTGAATAATATGCTTATACTGCAGATATTGGAAGACGCGGCATTCGCAGCAGTTGCCGCTATTGGATTTTCAAGCATTAGCAATCCACCTAAAAAAGCATTCCCTATATGCGCCCTTCTGGCAGCCGTAGGACACAGCCTGCGCTTCGTATTAATGGATGTGTTCAACTGGAACATTGTCTGCGCCGGTTTTCTGGCATCACTCGCCATAGGTTTTTTGGCCGTAAAATTGTCAAGAGTAGCAAAATGTCCGGCAGAGACTTTCTCATTCCCTTCATTGCTGCCGATGATTCCAGGTATGTACGCCTACAGAACCATTCAAGCTACAGTTCTCTGCCTTAAAGCAGAAGAAGAGGCTGAATACATGCACAACATGTACCTGCTTACATTCAACGGCCTCACATGTATAACTGTAATTACTGTAATGGTAATCGGTGTAACCCTGCCGATATTCCTGCTAGAGAAACTATCCTTCAAGGCAACAAAGGAACAAGCTTAAAAGATGGAATTAAGACAACTGAAATATTTCGTCAAACTAGCCGAACTGCTGAACTACTCTGAAGCGGCGAAAGCTCTGTATATATCGCAAAGTACTCTTTCACAACAGATTAAGCAATTGGAAAACGAGCTCAATTGCCAACTGTTGGAAAGAAACAGTCATACGGTGACACTTACCGACAACGGCAAAGTACTGCTTGACGAAGCAATGAAGACAATCGACCATGCCAACGCCTGCATAGACAGGATCAACGACGTCAGAAATCTTCAAAGCGGTACTCTGAACATAGGTGCGACATATACATTTTCGCCCATTATATCAGAGTCGGTTCTGCAATTCATGAAAAAATATCCGCACATCAAACTGAACATCTTCTGCAAAAGCATGGAAGAGCTCATCGTGATGCTGCAAAGACAAGAAGTGGACTTTGTACTATCGTATAAGCCGGACGGCCATTATGAAAACATCGATTCGCACGTACTGTTCGAAAACAAGCTTTGCGTTGTTGTGAACAACGAACATCCGCTGGCAAGGAAAGAGAGCGTAACGCCTATGGAACTGCAGAAGTACAAATTCGCACTTCCATCAAAAGGCATGCAGGCAAGAAATACGCTCGACGCCATTCTGGACGAAAAAGATATAGAATTGAATATTTCGCTGGAAATAAACGACATAAGCATACTTCTTGGTTTGGTTCAGAAGAGCAGTTTGGCCACATTTGTTTCACGAGCAAGCATACCTGAGCACTGCAATCTTGCAGCAATTCCGCTTGATTCATCAAACTGCGAAATGGAAGGATGCGTGCATCTGGCAAAAGGCCGTTATGTAAAAAAGGCTACCAAAGAGTTTATCGAAATGCTCACTGAAACCGATTCCATCATAATGATGCGCCACAAATGGTTTGAAGACATTCATTAATAATATAACCCAACACTTTTTATTAAAAACAATCCTGAAGGAACGGATTCTACTCCTGAGGTCAGAGTTCTGATCTCAGGAGCGATTCGATTCCACGATACCATAAAAATCACAGCAAGCAACTGGAAGAGAGAAAAAACATCACACACATTTAGAAAAGAATCTTCCAGGTTGACCCCATCAACCAACGGCTTCTGAAAAAGTCAGAAAAAGCATGATTGTAATCACAATAGAAACCAATATTGTATTTCTTTGATGTCATGCAATCCATAGACACTCCGCAACCAAGTTCAAAACAGTTGTCGCCTTTGAAACGTATAAGCGAAGAGCCATCCTCTACACTGCAAAACGAGCCAGACGGCGTGAAACGGTCGCCGACATACAGGCGTGCCGAAAAACGTGTACCAAACATTACCGGTGAAGAAATCTTTGCGGCCAAATCAAAGTGATACATGTCGATGCTCGTACCATAAACGTCCGAAGCATCGAGTGATGCATCGTCTGAAAATCCAACCTTAGCCATTACTGTAGAAAGGCGAGCCATAGCCTCTATTGCAAAATAGCTGTTGAAATACATGCTGGCATCTACACCTACAGTAAAAGATGAACCGGTAGAAATTTTAGCTCTTCCACTGAAATCTTCAGGAAATTCAAAACATGAAGAGGATATATTTCCATTACCAGACTCCATTCCTGAATAGAGAGAAAATGCCGAAGGACGTCCGTAAAAATTTATAGAACGCTTGATATCATACATATTCATCTTGACAGGAGAAATACCACGCCCATTGAGAATCTTGTCTGTCAGGAAATAAGAAACATTTGTTGCCACCACTCCTATTCCGGCACCGACCATCACCTGATTCACCCAATGCCTGTTATGGCGCAAACGCAGAAATTGAGTTGCCGTAGCGGCAGCATATCCTCCGACACTTATCCAGGGACTTATGTGTCCGTATTCACGGCTCAGAATTGTGGCACTCATAAAAGCTAACGCCGAATGTCCAGAAGGGAAAGCATCTGAACGCGTACCGTCAGGCCCGTTCTCATCATATAATTCTTTGAAAGTCAAAGCTATACCCGACGTAAGAGCCAAAGACATGGAATTGCTCAGAAGCATACGTTCCCACGAACTGCGGCTCTGCACCCCAGACGCTTTCATGACCCAAGCAGTGGCCAAAGGCAAAACTGCAACACCATAATCAGCCAAATCATAGTTGGTTTTCTTAAACACACCTGCACGTTTGCTGAAATCCTTCTCAGTAAATGACAATATTATACCTCTGGCCAACTGTGAATGGCCGTCGAAGTTGTATTTCATTTCATCAATGACAGACTGATCCTCATAAGTATGAAGCAGGTTACGGGCTTGTTTCTGCGCCTCCAGTTCAATCATCATCTGCTCTATCTCACGCATATACGACGTATCTATCGGTTCATAACGATACGGCTGAGGATAAGAATACTCAGAGGAATCTCCAACTTCCTGTGAAAAAGCAAGATGATTGACCAAAAAGAGCAAGAGAAAAAATATTATTCTCATAAAAAAAATTCATTTTGCCACAAAGATACATAAAACGGCAGAATTAATGTAATATTCAAGTTTCGGGTAAATCAAAGTTTTACTAACTTTGCAAAAACGGACAGAAAAGAAAGAAAAAATGAAAAAAATATTATCACTTTTGCTCATCTTGGCTTTTGTACAAAACAATTATGCACAAAGCATGCGTCAAATAATGGTATCGATGCCAGACAGCATAATGCCGCTTTTGACAAAAGTGAACAGAGAAGACTGTATGGACTATCTGGACAGCAAAATGAAAGCAGAAGTAACCAACAGAATCGGAAGCAAAAGTGAGATGTCAAAGATTACAAACGACTATGCCCAGTTCAAACTAAGCAAGTCCTCTGAAAGAACATTCAAACTGCTTCCTACTGCAGACAACGACACTATCATCTGCATGATAACAACCTGTTGCGGACCGGTATGCGACAGCAAACTGGATTTTTTCGACAACAAATGGAACAGATACAAAAAAAGAATCATCGAGTTGCCTACACTGAAAGACTTCATCAGCAAGCCGGACTCCATCAATGAAGACAAATTCAACAATCTGCTCAACAAGGCAGACATCCTGCTTATGAAAGCCGATTTCAAGGACAACTCAAACGATCTGACTCTGACCCTGACAACAGATGAATATCTGAATGAGGACGACAGAGAATCCTTGAAACCATTTTTCAAGAAAGAAATAACATTGGAATGGAACGGAAAGAAGTTCGAAAAGAAATCCAAATGATGCATTTTTCAATGTGTCATTTGGATTAATATTATATGCAAAACAACCAGGAAAACACATAAAAGTCGATTATTTCGATATCACATAAACCCAAATCAATTATTATGAAAAAAACTTATTCCAAAATCCTATCGTGTTTATTTACTTTAATGTACTGCAATGTTTCGTACGCTCAAAACACGATAAAGTACACGTTTGACGACACAAAAACAGAATGGAAAGCCATTAAAGGAAGTGCTGAAACAATACAAGCAGGCGCATATAAGGGAAAAGCGCTGAAGATTCATCCAAACAGCACCATAAAACTGGATGTTGACCTGCAGCCTTCATCAACGTATCGCTTGACTGCATGGATGCGCACCGAAAGCGGAGCCGACGCTGTAACCATCATGACCGACAAGCTGGGCAAAAACAACATCAGCGGAAGTACTGCACTTGCATCATGGACCAAAATTGAAAAAGATATTAACGTATCGGCCAACCAGCACGAAGCCGAAATAAAGTTTGTATTCGAAAACACCCAGGGCTCAACCAATGCCTGGGTTGACGAAATCGAACTTGTCAGAACCGGAACATTCAAAGAAAAGATATATGCAGGCATTCCGCCTGAAATAAAACGGGAAAGCAAGGAACATCTCGGAATCAAGACCCAGCCAGACAGTGTCATAAAGTGGATGCTGGACGACAAAATCGGAATGTTCATCCACTGGGGACTTTATGCAGGACCGGCAAAAGGCGAATGGTATATGGAAAACAAAGGCATAAGACCTGAGGAATACAGAAAACTTGCCTACAAGGAATCTGGTGACGAATATTTCACAGCAAAAGATTTCAATGCCGACAAATGGGCTGAACTTGCCAAAAACATCGGTGCTAAATACATGTGCATGACAACACAGCACCATGACGGCTATGCACTGTTTGAAAGCAAATACATGAACGCCTTTACATCCAAACAGACACACAACAGAGATTTCGTAAAAGAATATACAGATGCTTGCAGAAAAGCCGGACTCAAGGTAGGCCTCTACAAAACACTAATCAACTGGCGCTTCCCTGGATACTATGACATCTACGGTACAAACTGCCTGCGTAACAAGTTTGGATACACCACAGATGCAAGCCACAAGGAAAATGCCCGATTGATGAAAGAAGAGCTGTACTGCCAGACCAAGGAACTGATGACAAAGTACGGAAAGATCGACCATATATTCTGGGACGGCGGATGGATTGGCCAACAAGGTTCTGATGCAGACGGAGCGCCATTCTGGGAATCAGGCAAATATATGGACCCAAACAACGAATGGCCTATAAATGAATATTTTCAAGACATCGACAGTGTCACCGGCAAGCCTCTTGGCCTGATGGGTATCGTGAGAAAATATCAGCCGAACGTCGTTGTAAACAGCAGATGCGGATGGATTGGCGATTTCGGCAATGAAGAAGGCGGTGGAGAAGTCAAAGGTGAAATAAGAAGCGGAGTTGTTGAAAAATGCTTTACCATAGCTCCGGGCTGGGGATATACAACAGCCATGGAAGATCCGACCAAGATAATGCCGATAACGCGTATAAAAAGAATATTTGCAGATTGCATGGTTCGCAACATGTGTTTCCTCATAAATGTAGGTCCGGACAGACATGGCAATGTCCCTAAACCGGTAGAAGACAGACTATTGGAGTTCGGCAATTGGATAAAGAAAATTCGTGATGCCGTATATTCGACACGTGGAGGACCATGGCAGCCTGCAGACGGACAATACGGCTTCACATATAAAGACAATAAGATATATCTCTATCTTCTTGGAGAATATGCCGACGAAGACTTCCTGATGCCGCAAATGGACAAAGGCATGAAGATAAAGAAAGCCTACAACCTCTGCACCGGAGAGAAAATAAAAGTATCCCGAAAGAGCGGCAACACTTATCTGAGAAACATAAATGCAGAAAAGGATGATATTACTGTTATTGCCATCGAACTGAACAGAAATGTCAGGAACTACAAACGCTGAAGCAGAAGAAAATTCTGACAGATTTTTAAATCAAATATATATTGAAAGCTGTATCGCCTGCAACACGATGCAGCTTTCAATGTTTTTAAATCTGTTCATACAAGATATTCCAACTGTGCCAACAAACATATTCACACTGTGTTAACAACTCAACGATGCAGTGTTAGAACAAGCGGGAAAGATTATAAACACAAAACAGAAACATTACGAACTCCGACAACTCCCATATCTCATGCTGGAAACTGCAATATACAAAATGCGGGACATCTGAAAATAAATCACTTCAGATGTCCCGCATTTTTTCCTCGAACCCGAAGAAAAATATGATTATTTTTTCTTCATTGCAGCGTAACGGTTCATGAACTTGTCTACACGTCCGGCTGTGTCAACGAGCTTAGCCTTACCTGTGTAGAAAGGATGAGATGAGCTTGAGATTTCAAGCTTTACAACTGGATATTCCTGACCCTCAAAAACTTCAGTGTCGTTAGTCTTGCAGCAAGACTGAGAAAGGAACATTTCGCCATTTGACATATCCTTAAATATCACTGGACGATAATTCTCTGGATGGATACCTTTTTTCATTTTCTTATATTTTTATCAGTTTATATTCAACCATTATTTTTCGGTAACTATTTTGTGTAATGGCCCTTTGCTATAACAGCGTGCAAAAATACAACAAATAATACTCTTATCCAAAGTTTTCAAAAGAATTTAATGTCCAACTATTCCACAAATTTATATTTAATGGCATTTTTCAGTCCTGGGACTCCCATATATTTTGTCACAGCACCGCGTATCTTGACCCTTCTGCCCATAACGTCCGTGTTGTTCTTAAGATTCAATGCATATCTCACATCAGCGTAACTGCCGCTCTTGCTCAACTGAACGGGCACGCATTTTGCATAATCCTTTACATCTGGAGAGTCAGTCAAGAGAATGTTTGTCTCTACATCACCGTAAGAGAATACAGCACTGCTTTCTGTCAGTTTATTGCCGTCAATATAACCCACAATATACCCTACGACCCACGATTCGTGAATGGTAGCACCGTCATTCATGACCATGTCATAAATGAAGCTCTCGTTCAAATCTCTATATGTATAAGGATCATCCTCCACCCCTTCGTGAAATACATCCGTATCGTCAGAAGAATCATCACCAGAATCCCCCGCACCGCCTCCTTCGCCGTCATCATCTCCCTCGTCGTCGTCAGCTATATCAGGATCCGAGGGAACATCCGTATCACCAGAATCAGAAGGGTCTTCTGGAGCATCCGGCACATCCGGATCTTCTGAAGTACCTGTGTCTGAATCGTCTCCGCTGTCAGAACCAGAATCATCATCTCCACCATCTGCATCGTCGTGGTTATCATCATCACCATCAACAACCGCCGTGTCGTCATCTTCTCCAGGAATCTGGGGCATTACAATCCTTTCGCATGACCACAAGAATGCAAGACTCAACAAACAAATCCCCCACAAACTACATTTACGCATAAGATAAATCTTTATGATTAAATCCGTACAAATAAAAGGAAAATATCATAAAAAGCCCCATGCACCGCAAAAAAAATACACACCGGTTAATTAATCGACAAAAAATTCTTAACTTTGTACTAGAAAAGAGTACCATTTAAGGGCATACACACATCTTTTAAATATTTTATATTATGGTAAATTACAAAGATCTCGGACTTGTAAACACAAGAGACATGTTTGCAAGAGCAGTCAAAGGAGGATATGCCATACCAGCATTCAACTTCAACACTATGGAGCAGATGCAGGCAATCATCATGGCTGCAGTAGAAACAAAATCTCCTGTAATCATGCAGGTTTCTAAGGGTGCACGTAATTATGCAAATGCTACAATCCTCCGCTACATGGCTGAAGGAGCTGTTGCATACGCTAAGGAGCTTGGATGCAACCACCCAGAAATCGTTCTGCACCTCGACCACGGAGATTCATTCGAACTCTGCAAGGGCTGCATCGACATGGGATTCTCTTCTGTTATGATCGACGGTTCTTCACTTCCTTACGAAGAGAACATCGCTCTCACAAAGAAGGTTGTTGAATACGCTCATCAGTATGACGTAACAGTTGAAGCTGAGCTCGGCGTACTCGCAGGTGTTGAGGACGAAGTTGTAGCAGCTGAGTCTCACTACACAAAGCCTGAAGAAGTTATCGACTTCACTAGCAAGACTGGATGCGACAGCTTGGCAATCTCTATAGGTACTTCTCACGGTGCACACAAGTTCACTCCAGAGCAGTGCACACTCGTTAACGGAGTACTCGTTCCACCACCATTGGCATTCGACGTTCTCGATGCTATCATGGAGAAACTCCCTGGATTCCCAATCGTTCTCCACGGATCTTCTTCAGTTCCAATGGAAGAAGTTGAAACAATCAACAAGTACGGTGGTAAGCTCGAAGCTGCTATCGGTATACCAGAAGACCAGCTCCGCAAGGCAGCTAAGTCTGCAGTTTGCAAGATCAACATCGATTCTGACTCACGTCTTGCAATGACAGCTGCAGTACGTAAGGTATTCGCTGAACAGCCAGCTGAATTCGACCCACGTAAGTACCTCGGTCCTGCACGTGAGAACATGAAGAAGCTTTACATGCACAAGATCGTTAACGTTCTTGGTTCAGACAACAAGCTTGCTCAGTGCGACTAATAAATACTTCAAAAGTATATTCGAGAGTGTACCGGATTCCGGTGCACTCTTTTTTTATGGACTTGTATCAACGGAAAAGCATTCATGAAAGCGCGGATTCGCCTTCTATTTTATGCGGAAAACATATTTTGAAACGTGTCCAACCGTCCGGATAAGTTTTTAAAGAGAACTGGCATCCGTGCTTGGTAAGAATTTCTCTTATAAGAATAAGGCCAATACCCTGCCCTTCCGGTTTGGTTGAAAAGAATGGAGTGAATAATTTATCTTCGTTGTCTTTTGTTATACCTGTTCCGTTGTCAGCAATCTCCAAAACAACAGGATTCCCCGATACGTGAATCTCTATATCACCGTCTTGTCCGATACTTTCTGCGGCATTCTTAACAATATTGACCAATACCTGTTCAAAAAGAATCGGATCCAACTGCACTTCCGGATTGCAGGAGTCGAAAAACCTATGAAGACGGATTTGTCTTCGCTGACACACATTTTCCATCAAAACACGGCAGGCGTCTACTTGATTATTAAGACTGACGGTCTGCAGTTGAGGTTCCGGAATGCGCACAATTTCGGCCAGTCGCGCTATGAAATGATTCATTCCATAGCAACGGTCAGAACATATCTGTATCGTGTGGCATAGTTCTTCCGCCCCATCATAAGTACCGATAATATCATTCAGAGAATCCAAAGTAGAAGTAACACCAGCCACACTGTTGTTTACCTCATGGGCAATCATACGTATAACCTTTTCGTAAGTTTTCTTTTCAGCCTTGACAATTTCCGAAGTCAGACTCTCAATGAGCAAGAACGGATGTGCATATCCTCGGTCAATAAACGAAAGATGCGAGCAGCGGTAAATCATTGCATCGTTCAACCGTACTGTCTCCACACTGCCGTACGCCACCTGAGCCAGTTTCTCGGCCAACGCCGACTGTATTTCGCCCATTGAGCGTCCTAAAACATCCTGTTCAGTCAAATTACCAAGAAACTTCAAAGCCGCGGCATTGGCACTTGTAATATTCCTATTGAAATCGAAAAGTATCACTCCCATAGGCGAAACGCTTATGAGAAGATCAAGAAAGTGATTCTGCTCCCTTACATGCAGTCTCTCGTTCTTGAGCTGTTCCATAAGCCTATTGAAAAGATGTACAATGCGGTCGGCATCGCACTGTCCCACAGGCCTCAACCTGCTGCTGAAATCCTGCTCGCTCAGTAGATCCATAGCATTGCCGATAGTATGTAGCGGCATCACAGTCTTTCGGTAAAAATAAACCAGAAAAGAAAGACATACAACAACAGTTCCTTCCGCCACATAAAAAGTGTATTCGGACGTCGGCAGCAGCAGAAAGAACATAACACCCATACACCCGAGCAATATTCCCCAGACAAAGAACAACCATTTGATTTTCATATTCCTCTATTTTAGTCGGATAAGGAAGAGTCGTTTTCCGGATGTATCTGATATTTTTCCAGACGTCTGTAAAGTGCTCCGCGGCTGATGCCCAGCGCTGAAGCCACCTGCGAGAGATTGCCGTCAAACTGGCGTATGTTCTGTATAATGGTCTGCCTTTCTATTTCCTCAAGAGTGAGCCCTTGAAGGTTATTAGCCTGTCCTGATATTACAACTTTTGAAGACGAAGAAGAACCGTATTGCTGCTGAAAATCATCTGCCGTAAGTTCTCTTTTTCCGGAAACAAGCATCGTGCGTTCAACAAGGTTCTTCAGTTCTCGGATATTGCCGGGATAAGGCAAAGACATAAGAAAACGCATAGCATCGGCCTTGACAGTTACCGGTTCAAAACCATATTGTTTGCATTGTTTCCTGATAAAATGTTCAGCCAGCAAAGGAATATCTTCCTTACGTTCGCGCAATGCCGGAAGACGTACCGAGATAAGGTTGATTCTGTAAAACAAGTCCTCGCGGAAAGTATGGTCCTGAATCATCTTCCGCAGGTCGGCATTGGTAGCACTGACCACACGCACATCAGCCTTTCGCTGTCGGCTGTCGCCCAACACCTCATAGGTCTGGTCCTGCAGAACACGCAATAACTTCACCTGACATGCCGGATCAAGTTCACCTATTTCGTCAAGAAAGATTGTACCCTTTTCTGCCAACTCAAAACGTCCCACACGGTCGCTCACAGCATCAGTAAATGCCCCCTTGCGATGGCCGAACATCTCGCTTTCAAACAAACTCTGCGATATGCCTCCAAGATTAACCTTAACAAAGGTCTTTCCGGCACGCAGACTGTTTCTGTGAATGGTTTCAGCCACAAGTTCCTTGCCTGTACCGTTCTCTCCGGTTATCAGCACCGGAGCATTTGTCGCGGCAACCCGCCGTACAATTTCCAGAACATTCTCCAAAGCCTCGCTGTGACCGATTATGAGACTACGGTCAAAATCAGTCTTTTCTGTTACTGTTTTCTTCTGCACCGAACTGTTGCCGTTCAGTTCCAATGCAATGCCGATGCGCTGCATCAGCGTCAGGTTGTTCCACGGTTTGGTAATAAAGTCAAAAGCACCTGCCTGCATACCCTTCACAGCCAGTTCAATGCTTCCCCATGCCGTCATAAGAATGACGGGGACATGAGGGAGAACGGACTTTATACGTTCCAGAAGTCGAAGTCCGTCAGTACCATCAGTTGCTATGCCGAAGTTCATATCCATCAGTATCAGCTGCGGTGTCACGTCGCGGATGACACCTATGGCTTCTGAAGGACCGCTTGCAGCCATGGCATCCATGCCGCTTCGCTTAAGCAGAAACATCAGCGACGAACGTATGGCTGGATCATCATCAATTATCAGTATCATAATGAAAACAAAGTTAATTTATTTTATCTGACTATTTTCTCAAAATCCGAATCAATGTTGGTCTTGGCTTCAAAATCCCACAACGTGATGCCGCGTATCTGGTAATAATAATAGTACCAATAGTTGAACGCTCATTTATGCGGTTGCGTATGAAACATAAACCTTGGAGCAAATAACGAAAAGACATATCTATAACAAATTTGTCGATTAAACGCATTTTTAGAATAATACAAGCATGTCATTCATCGTGGAGCGCATCTGTAGCTGATATACGACTGAGACCTCGTGCCGGCACATAGATGCCTATGCTGACCACAAATATGATGAGCAGCCATACCAATCCCATGATTACAGCAAAATGGAGCTTAAAATCTTCATACCAGTAATGTGTAGAAAGTCCGACATGCAGGGCTTCAGGCATGAAAAGTCCTTTACGCATTGCATATTGCAGATAAATCAGACTGCCGACAATTACGGCCACTGTTGCCAAGACAAATCCCTCTGCCTGAAAAAGACGAATCACCTTACCAGATGTAGCCCCGAAACTTTTCATTATTCCAATTTCTTCACGACGACTGCGTGTCTGCATCCAAAATGCACCAGATACGCCGAAGAACAGGCAGAACAGGAAGAAAGACATCAGAATAATGTTGACACGATAATCGTAATCCGACCATATACGAGTAAGTTTCACATAATCTTCATAAGTAGTCACATCAGCAACAAAAAAGTTTCCAGCTTTAAGCGTCGTTAGTGCCCAAGGACGAAATTCGGATAAGAATTCATCCGCATCAATTCCTTCACGAATACGGAATATAATATCAGATTTATCGAGAGGTACTTGTCTGAACATCGCTTGCTGAGGTGCCTGTTCCGGACGCACCTTTACCGGTTGTATGGTTGCTATAATCCGTCTCGTTATATAAACTTCCGTGTATGATTTGCCCAATACAAGATCGTCTTCAAGTGCCCCTTCTGTCATAATCTGCAGTTTATCTTGATGCCCCATCGAATCCATTTCTGCAATCGACAGTCCTCCAGCATGCTTAAAACGGAATGTCTTGAAATAATCGCTCTGAGGCACATAGTATATTAAAAAATAATCAGCCTTGGCGGAATCTTTAAAACTGCAACTGGACTCCACCCAAGAACTTCCACCAGGACCAAGTCCATCAACCAGAAAAGTACCCGACTCCACACCTGGATACTGACGCACCATGTCCAGAAACCGCCATTTGATCAAACGACGGTTTTTATACTTATCAGCTTCTTCATCATAAAGAGATGATGACCGCGGATAATAAGAAAAAGAAATACGGTAAAGATTGTCCTTTTCATATCCATCTGGAAGATAGTTCACATACGTCTGCACAGCAAGCGGGTCGACAAAGTGCCATAATATAATAGAGACAACCACAAGCTCTGCCAACAGCCATCCGTTGCGTTTCCTTTTGGCCCAAAGATTTTTAAAAACCAAGCGTATCATAATCTCTTATTTTTTCTGATTCAATGAATAAACAATTTCAGTACGTAAAGAATTCCATACAGGAATGATGGCTGAGGTTACATTCAATATAGCACAGACCAAAAAAGCCGACAGGAAAATCCATGGAGAAAAGAGCATCTCGCCTCTCAGCAATACATCGTCTGTATTTTCTTTGAAAAAATAAAAGCCTGGTGAAAAGAAATAAAACACCCAGTTACGTCCCAAAACCAATATGCTCCACGAAATCAGCAAACCGATAAATCCGCCTATAAGTGTAAGCACCAGATTCTCGTTCAAGACCTGTCTCAGCAGATACGAGCGGGTGGCTCCGAAAGCCCTGCAGATGCCCATCTCCGAAAGGCGTCCGTCCATGCGTCCGGCAATCATGCCGCTCAGATTGAGCGCAGGCACAATAAGAAAAACAATCAACAAGGCGCCTCAAATCTTAAAGGCTCTTGTCACCGCATCAACGCTGACATGATCTTCTGCTTTTCTTATTTCAACCGAATTATGCTGCCAGCTTATGCGTGGCACATCCACAAAGGCATGTTCGTCGTCGTTTTCAATTCTTGTCTGACGCAGCTTGTTTTGTATCTCTGCCTCCATCAGCACCCCTTTGTCCTTCGGCGCACGGATGCAGATTGTGTAAGAACCACAGAGATTCAAGGGAGTCGGGTCAACTCGTTCATTCAAACATGTATATGGAATATAAGCTTGTGCATGTGTAATCGGCGTCAAACTGCTGGCATCCTTCACCACACCTGTCACCGCATAGTCGATGAAATCCATCTTTACAGTCTTATCAACAGCTTCTGCGGCACTGCCGAACAACTGCTCGGCTACCGAGGCAGCTATCACTGCACAGTGCCTGCCGCTATGAAAGTCGGACTCAGAGAATGGCTTGCCGGCAAGGAATTCAAAGTCGAACACCTTGAAGAAATCAGCATCAGTCGGCAAATTCTTTATACGTTTCATACTTTGTCCGTCAGGCAATTGCAAAAAGAACTCCTTGTAAGATCTTACAGCAGTCACAGGACCATATTTCCGAAGCGGATAAAACCATTCTTCTGCAATACGTCGAGATATAAATCCACCGGCTACTTTACACATTGCACGTTGGGATATCCACAATTCGTCCCTATGGTTTTCAGGATAGATTGAACCGACGCGTATGTACTGGAACGTTATGACAATCATGGTCAGCGCAACCGGAACGGCTGTTCCGATGATATACAGTGCACCGAACAGTTTGTCCTGCTTCAAGAACGCCCAGGTCTGTTTAAAATATCGCTTAATCATTTTATTTTCAATTCAAGTGTGTTTTTAAATTAAGGTATGAATCAGCAACAAGCATCAATCGACCTGCCGTCCATCGAAGAAATGTATGGTGCGCGACGACAGACGCGCCTGTTCCTCATTATGCGTCACCATGACGATTGTACGTCCGTCCTCCTTGTTAAGACGGCAAAGGATGTCCATGATTTCTGCACCCATCTTTGAATCCAAGTTGCCCGTAGGCTCATCGGCCAAAATTATTTCAGGATTGCCTACTATTGCACGTGCGATAGCCACACGCTGGCATTGTCCGCCGGAAAGTTGCGAAGGCATGTGCTTCATTCTGTGGGTCAGCCCGACACGTTCAAGAACCTCTTTGGCACGACGTGTACGCTCGCTTCCGGACATCTTGCGGAAAATTAGTGGCAGTTCCACATTGTCCAGCACGTTCAGCGTGTTGATGAGATGGAAAGACTGAAACACGAAGCCCAGCATGCGGTTGCGGAAAGCGGCCTGCTCGCGGTCTTTCATCCTAGAGGTGACGAGCGTACCGCCAAGTTCCAGAGTTCCGCTGGTGGGATTGTCGAGAAGCCCTATTATATTCAATAGAGTGGACTTACCGCAGCCAGAAGGTCCCATGACGCTCAGAAACTCGCCTTTCTCCACTGTCAGGTTCACATTCTCCAATGCCTGTGTCTCAATCTCTTTTGTCCGGTAAATCTTGTTGATACCGGTCAGTTTAATCATATTGCTCATAAAAAATGTCTATGTTTTTTATCTTGTTTATCATTTATTACTTTTCTATGCTTCAACGTCAGTTTTCTTCGCGACAGCTACTCTTCGTGGAGAGCATCGGTCGGTGTGATACGGCTGACGCGCCGTGCTGGAACATATATGCCTGTGCACACCACAATGACGACAATCATCCACGTGACAAAGGACGTGACTGCAAAATGCGGGGCGAAATGTTCGTACCAGTAACGACCTGACAGAAACTTATACATATTGCCGTCAGGCAGATAGAGCCCTTCCTTGATTGCATATTGCAGATATAGAAAACACCCTATTGCCACTGCGGCCGTGGCCAAGATGAGGCCTTCGGCAATGAGAGTACGGACAATGACGGACGATGTTGCACCGAAACTCTTCATTATTCCTATTTCCTCACGCCGGCTGTTTGTCTGCATCCAGAATGTGCCGGACACACCAAGAAAAAGGCAGAAGAGAAAAAATATTCCAAGCACCATACGCATCTGCACATAGGATTTAAATTCACCGCTGTTGTCGTCCATGAAGTCGGAGTACGACTGCACTTCGTTGACGTAGAAGTTTCCTGACTTGAGGCGTTTCTTTGTCCAGTCAGTGAAGTCGGACAAGAACTTCTGTACATCGGTGTTGCCACTTATGCGCAGCACGATAGCCCTCACATCCATGCCCGTCCGTGGCAAGAACATGACTCCTTCAGGCGGTGTGTCGGGGTGCAATCTGACCAATCCAGTGGTTGCCACAACCGTTATATTTGAAATTGAATCCAACTTGCCCATGACAGAGCGTCCGGGGAGGGTTTCTTCACTCATCGCCACACAGTCGTCACCGAAAGTCATGTTATCAAGTTCTGCATTACTGTTACGTCCGCTTTCGGAAAAACGGAATGTCTTGAAGAAATCGCTGTGGGGTACAAAACCGACACTGTTTACGAATGCTTCTTGTTTGCCACAACGAAACATATTGATGCTGGTACTGCTGCAGAAGGGGCCGTAGTTTCCCTGAAACGTGGCAGAAGCCACACCGGGATAACTGCGCACCATGCGAAGCATGCGCAACTGGGCTTCGTGCCTCTCAGCCTCGTCCATCTCTACGAAATGAGGATAGTTTTCTGAATATGTCTTCAGCTCCATTCGGTAAAGGCGATGTTCATCGAAACCTTTGTCCTGAAGTTCTATCGATGTCTGCACGACAAGAGGATCAACCAGAACCCATACGGCAATCGACACAACAACGAGTTCTGTCAACAGCCAGCCGTAGCGCCCTTTACGTGCCATCAGCATTTTGAAAATTATTCGCCACATGGTGTATTTCTATTTTTTGTTGTTGAGTGATTCTACGATAGGCCTGCGCAGCGACTTCCATGCCGGAATGAGTGCCGAAGCAAGATTGAGCACAACGCAGAAGAAGAAGGCGCTGAGGAATATGCGCGGGGAGAAAAGCATGGACGGCATAAGTTCGACTTCCGTACCGCCGTACCTGAATATGTCATAAAAAAGGTTTGAATTGAACATTCGTATCACCCATCTGCATCCGAAAGTCAGCACGCTCCAGGATATCAACAATCCAAGGATTCCGCCGACTAATGTAAACAGAAGATTTTCGCGTATCACCAGGCGCAAAAGATAGAAGCGACTGCCTCCGAAAGCCTTGCAGATGCCCATTTCCGATTGCCGGCTTTCCATGCGGTTGGCAATCATACCGCTCAAATTCAGGGCGGGGACAAAGAGAAATAGCAGTATGAGGCCACCCCAAAAAAGCGCCAGCGACTTTACGTTCACATCAGTGTTGCCGGGAACCAGATTGCATTTCCATGCCGGCATTGGCCCAGTGAGCTCAATTTTCTCACCCTTCGGGGCATGTGACAGATTGAACTTCCTCACGAGCTCATCTATTTCAGCCAGCATCAATCGTCCCTGTTCCTTATCCCTTACCAGAAAACAAGTGGTGAAAGGACCGACAGGTGTGTCTTTTCTTTGAGCCAGCTGGTCATAATTTGACAGGCAGGTGTAAGGCTGATAGACTTGTCCGTAGGAAAGCGGAGTCAGCATGCTGGCATCGCGCACAACGCCGGTCACTGTGTAATCGATATAATCCATCGTAAAATGCCTGCCGGCGACTTTTTCTGTTCCGAACAGTCTACGCGCAGTGGACGCGACAAGCACTGCACAGCGACGACGGCTATGAAAATCGGATTCTGAAAACGGGGCACCGTCGATGAACTGAAAATCGAATACCTTGAAGAAATCCGGATCGGTAGACTGACATTTAACCGGTAATTCGGAAACTCCGTCAGGCAACTGAATGTAGAACGGCGACCAGTTGTAATAATAAATGGCCGTTACTGCTTCAACCGACTTCAGCGGATAAAACCATTCACGTATAAGCGGAAGACCGCATGAACCTCCTGTGTAATTTTCATTTCCGTAAGTAAAACCGACGGTCTTCAGTTCATAAAGATTATCGCGGTGCGACTCTGGATATACCGGAGAGATGAGGATATGGAAATACATCACAACAATCATAGTCAATGCCAGCGGTACAGCCGTCCCGGCAATATACAGCAAACTGAAGGTCTTGTTCTGACGCATCAGTTCCCATGTCTGTTTCAAATAGCGTTTAACCATATATATATTTATCACATTAGTGTCCCGCTGAAATCAGGACGAGTTAAATATTTATCAAACAATCCCGGAAAAAGGCAATGTTGAGTTTTTTTGACTTCATTGAAATCAGTCCTTTCAAACAGATTTATAGTATTGGTTTTATCCGTAAGAGATATGAAGACTATATTTCATTTTTTTTCAAAGAGCAAATTCCAATTTTAACGGGACAGTAGTTATACTGTTATATTAAATTTAAAAAACCGCAGTAAGAATCAAGCATATACCTTATCTTTTATTCTTCGGACGAATGTTCAACTTGTACTGAATGTGGAAGAGTACATATTGCGGAAGCACATTTCTGCGTATTTCAGTCCGTCCCTGTCCGTTGAGCGAGGAGGTTATGTTTGAAAGGTTTCCGAGGATATCGAATCCGTCAAGCATCAATACCATATTGCCTTTCATCATTGTATACGAGATGCGGGCATTCCATACCAAATCGTTCGTGTTGAGCGATGGTTCGCTGTACCCGCGTCTGGAGTACATCGTAATGTCGGTAGAAAGCTGAAGCTTCGGTAGCAGGCTGAAATTTCCTGTAAGCCCGTAGTTGAAATCCCATATGTTCATATTGTTGAAATCTTGGCGTGTACTGTGCACATAGCGCCATTTCCCATCAAACTTTGCGCCTATATGTTGCTTTCCTATGCGGCAGTTCAGTTTGATGGTTTCGTTTATGCCCTCCGTACGTACGTTGCTTCTCCTCATCCCTTCAGAATTGATGCCTATGAGATCGACATTCTGCATGTGGCTGATCCTGGTGATTGATGACAGGTGCACGTACTTCTTCTTGTCGATGTCGTAATCCATTTCATAGCCGACGTCGGCATTCCAGTTGCCGTCGATGTTGTATGCCCTGTATGTCCGCACACCGGTGGATGTATCGTAGTTGTATCCCATGGCTATGGCGTTATGGGTGAATGAGATGTTGCCTCTTATACGATGGTCAACCTTTTTGAGTTTATGATAAAAAAAGCTCCATGAGTGTCTGTAGCTGTTCTTAAGACCCGCATTGCCTTCTCGTATGTTGAGAGGGTCCGTATCGTCATGTATGTTCACCATGTACTGCATGTCGGGAGTCGTGGAGTTGATAGTATACCATAGCCCGATCTGTGTACGATTGACTTTGCTCTCCCATGTCATGAATGTGTTATATAATCCGACGAGCAGTGAGCTGCGGGAAAGCGTAGTATCAATATCTCCGCGCCGGTAGTCAAGACGCTCATGCTTTAGGTCAATCGGCATGCTGAATTCGCAGTACCATTTTCCTTTAGACGTTGTCTTCCTGAACGTGAAAGACGGCGTCAGCGTATTTGACGTCGCATAGAGTTTGCTTGTATAGCTGTTGTTGCGGTCGATGACCTGCTCGTATTCAACTGCGGATGGAAGAATGCCGATGTCCCCTTCATCATAGCCGGCAAGCTGGTCCAGGCGGTATAGGTTGGAGCTTCGTTCTGTTCCCGAATGCTTGAGGCTGTATTTGAGGGCCATATAGAAAAGTTTGTTGATACTGCGGTTGTATGTCACAGCCCCCTCAGCCGAATATCTCCGGTCCGGGTGGTTTTTGAAGTACTGGTCCGCTCTCTGCGCAGGATCAGATGCGCTGCCGGCATACAGGCTGTATCGGTTGAACGTGTCGTCCTTTCTGGTGGAATAGCGGGCATTGACCGTGGCTTCCAGGTTATCAAGTGTATTTTTGGGGAACTTGATGACAGAACTGGCATTCAGCCCGGCATTCCAATCGTACCCTCTGGTCAGCCCGATACTCAGATAACGGTTTATGGTTGTGTCGCCGTAGGCTTCACTTTGCATGCTGCTTGTGACATCAAACTTGTTGTAGCTGAAATCTGGACGTATGCTGAGCATGATGCGCTTGAATGTAAGATTGAGGTTGTGGTTCGTCGACAATGATATGTTTTTGTTCCTGTTTGATTTTTCTATACGTTCGTAGGTGTCTCCAGTTGCTAAAAAGTTTGTACGCTGTATTGATTCATCATCCTTGTGTATTGAATGTTTGAAGTTTACATTTCCATTCAGCTTCCATCTTGTACTCACAGGGTCTATATTATAATCCACTCCGGTGCGCTGCTGCGTGAGTGTTCCCGAGTTCATGTTCTGTGGCGTCCAGCCGTCGTTTTCACCCGGTTTCCGCTCGTCGCTGAGATTGTTGGCATTTGCGTACAGCGCAAATCTGGAGTGGTCAGTGAAACGGAGCATGAATAATCGTGCCAGATACGGGTTGTCGCCTTTATAATTTCTATCGGCAAAACCGCCGCCTGCTTCAGCATTGGCTATCCAGCCTATAGAGTATTCCTTTTTGAGCTTTACGTCCATAACATATTCTTTATCGCCGGGCAGTTCATATCCAAGAAATTTGCTTCTGTCTCCCAGTTTGTCGTACACCTCTATATTCTTTACCATGTATGTAGGCAGGTTGTCGAGCATCACCGTCTTGTCATCTCGGAAGAAGTCTTTGCCGTTCAGAAGCAGGTTCTCCACAAGACGTCCGTTGTGATATATGTCACCGTTTTCACGGATTTCTACGCCTGGCAGCTGTCTCACCAAGGCATCGAGCATTGAACCTTCCGACAGGACGAATGCGCTTGCATTATATACCATTGTGTCGCCCCGGTAGTAGAACTTCACCTGCGTTGCCGAGACCACCACCTGGTCAAGCAGCTGCGTCTCCTCACGCATGAGTATGCGCGGAAGATCACGCCTTGTTTCTCGTTTTCCGATGTCGTCCAATGTGTAGTTCATATAGGTGGTCTCATATCCTGTATAAGTACATTTGATGATGTATTCCCCTTCTTTTCTAGGAATGACGATTGAAAAATCCGATGTTTCACCGCTTCTGTCGCCGTTAATCCAGAGGTTGGATGCTTTTTCCTGGGCAATGACAGTGCTGTCTGTAGTCATAAGTTGTACGATTGCGCCTGGCAGTTCTTTTTTTGTCTTGAAATCGTATACCTTACCCAAAAGTACGAAATTTTCCTGAGCTTCAGATTTCAAAATACATAATACGGAAATGAGAAAAATGAAATATAAATGTTTCATATCAATTAATTCTTAGTGTCCCGCTGAAATCAGGACGAGTTAAATATTTATCAAACAACCACGGGAAAAGGCAACGTTGAGTTTTTTTTGACTTCATTGATTTTTTATTTGATTTTCAAAGTCAGAGTGTTTTTATAAGCACTCATGTCGCTGACAACCACCTTATCACCCGGTTGCAATCCGTCGATGACTTCAACATGGTCGAAGTCGCACTCGCCAAGGTTGACCTTGCGTTTCACCAAATTGTCGCTTTCTTCCTCAACAAACAGTTCGTACACACCAGGACCTGTATAGAAAGAAGCATTAGGGATTCGGACGGCATTGTCCTTGATGGTCTGCACGACATATACATCTGCTTTCTGTCCGGAACGCAACTTATTGTTCCGGCTCTCGTCCGTATGAACTATGAAACGGTTCACCCCATCCTTGCTCAACGGTTCAACCTGAACGATGGTTCCGTCGAGAGTGTGGCCGTTGATACGTACAAGAGCCCTTCCTCCTACCTTGATGTGGTCGGCATAATTGTCGGCTATCTCGCACTCAATCTTTAAATGGTCGAGGTCGGCCACAATTGCTATCTGCTCACCCTTGGCCACCCGGGCTCCCACCTGTGTGTTTATATATGTCAGCACAGCCTTTTGCGGAGAACGGAGACGTGCATATTCCAAGGTACGCCTCGTTTCCTCCATGCCTTTTCGGAAAATTTCAAGTTCAAGCTGTTTGACCTTCATGTCGGCAGCCTTGACCTTTTGTTCTGCAGCATATCGCTGTTTGAGCTGTTCGAGTTCCAGGCGTGCGATTATATAGGCCAATTCGGCCTGACACAACTGGTCGGCAGTGCCTGAACCAAGGCTGTCAAGATGCTGTTCACTGCGATAGTCGACCAGCAGACGATTGAGCTTCATTTCGGAGATTTTTATCTGCATGGCCATATCGCTCAAAGTTGTCTTCGCATTTATTTCCTGCTGCTCCATCTGACAGCATTTCATTTTTTCTTCATTCTGCAGATTACGATAGTCGTTCTCGATGCTATGCAAATCGAGCTTCAACAGAGGAGTACCAACGTCAACACTGTCACCGCTCCTACGGTAGACCTCGACAATGCGTGTGTCGATGGGCGAATTGATGACTTCCTCGAAAACCGGCACAACTTTGCCGTATGCACTTATGCTTGCTTCGATGACCCCGCTGTCTACCGTGCAAATATTCAACGACGAACGTTTAACTCTGCTTTGAAGCCAATCGACAGTCATTGCAATACCAAAGATGACAATGGCTGCGACAACAGCAATTTTAAGAATATTGAAGACTCGCTTACGGCGGATTTCACTTTGTGGGATATTTCTGTCCATTTGTATTTCATAAATGTTTTGCACTTTATAAAATACAAAATATGTGCCAAAAATCTATATCATTAATTATCAACCATATACAATTCAAACCAGTGTCCAGAAATGGACACTGTGTTCATTTACGTGCACGAAAAAGAACCAACACACCCAAAATCTATATTCACATCTAAAACTATACAATAAAAAAATGGTGACAAGACAGAAACATTATTTTCCATCTTATCACCATCTATATTTACACAAGTGCCCTACACACCTGATTTGTCACCAATATCCTGGTGCATAATACTTTGCAGACTTCTTCCCATGCTTTTTCTTTGCATGTCCAGGCGGAACCTCTTTCTTAGGATGCTTATGGTCATGTCTTACCACAACACAAGACGTCATGCTCAAACCCATAGACAGTACAAAGATTCCAATTAATGCTTTTGCCTTCATAACACGAATATTTTTTACAAATATAAAAAACATCTGTTACCTGCGCTATAGTTGCACGATTTATAAATTCACACAATAATGAATAAAAAGGCTGGTCGTATATTTTTAAAAGAATACGGCCAGCCAAGAAATCATTAATCAGTAACTACAACAATTACCACCCTGCTTGTTCATCATCAGCAAAACGATCTATAACTCTGCGAGATTTTACTCCTGCAGGGCCGTCTACTTCACCGCTAGAACCGAACGAAGACGCCAGCAAAGAATCGTTTGAAATTTCCATCACATCTATCTGTGGCTTCAAATACTCACTTTTCATTTTACTATTACTTTTTTGTTGTTTATTAAATATATTCCTTTCTCCAGATGTAAAAGCATAGACTCGCCAGCGTTTAGAGACTGCCTTTTCAACAATCTTCCGTCCATTGAACGTACATAAACAATCTCATTGCCTGCAATAGCTTTTACTTTTACAGCCTGTCCATCATTGTAAATATCCAACCTGCCTTCATAACCGTCAACAGCCGACAAACCAGTTGTTCCACCATGAACGACAGACATCAGTTCAATATCCGACTTATAAGCCACATACGCCCTGAAAGGAGGTATGTAAGTTGTTCCACCTATCGAGCCGAAACCACGTCCGTCAGAGTGAAGTGCATATCCTCCATTGAGTTCTTCATTGTTTATCGTTGCATAAGTCCCCGTAAACAAGCCGTCAGAAAGTTTATCAGGCGTTGTTTCCACCGATACATTCTCTGCTGTGAAATCAACCTTTGTACTTTCTGTTCTGAAGATGCATGGAACATTGGCCTCAACGCTTCCGTCAACAAAATTTATTATTGCCTTCTGTGCGTCAAGCGACTCGAAATGTTCAACCGTCATACCATCCTTGGCAGGTACTGAATAAGGAAGACACAAAGAATACCATCCGGCACTTGGAACCGTGCGGCTATAAGATGCCGAAGCAGCCGTAAACGGAACAGACACGTTTGCATCATATCCATCCGTCAACACGTATCTGGAACACGTATTTCCGTTATCAGACATTTCAACAACATTGTTTTCTCCATTCATAGATTCCGCAATCGGCGTACCCTGACTTACATATCTCAGACAATTCGGGTTTGAAGAAACAAAAGTACCACCGGCCTCATCTATGCTGGAAAGATCCATCTCCGTCAAAGATTCGTTGCCTGCAATCATTTCGTTCGTCTTGGCAACGACATCAGGAGCTACATATCCTGTAAGACCTGAAAAATCAAGTTTGCCGACTGAAGATGCATCATAACCTTCGGTATAGAAAAACGAAGACGAATCATCAGGCTTCACATCCTGCGTTCCGGAAATGGCCATCACCACATTCTTGATTTGAACAGGATGAATGCCTAGTTTCAAACTCTCATCTGTTACATAATACATATACAGAAGGTCGCCGCTGTTTCCACTGATAGGATCGTTTTTCATAGAATATACAATAACTCTCCAAAATCCTTCATCATGCCTACGGCAATCGTAAACATGAGTATAAATAGGATTAGGACGTCCTGGAGTACTAGGAAAACGTTTTGAAAAGACTATCGGCCCGACTTCGTCGAGTTCCATTCCATCCGGCAGATATATATCGAACTGAAAAGCCGTAAATGTCTCATCATTTTTCATTTCCAAAGTAAAACAGTGTGCATCTGCCGATGTACTGCCGGGCACTATACTCTGCGGAACAACCTGCAGAAGGTCTTCTGCAACCGCGTTTCTCATGCATAAAGTCATGAGAAAAAGAAATAAAAACCTTATTCTCATATTCTACTCACTTTTCTTGTACAATACTTACTATTCCAACAATATCAGTAACATTATAGCTACCGTCCTCACTCACATCTGAAACTTCCTTGATGAACGAACCGTCACCTGGGTCACCGACCTGAAGATAATTGACCATGTTTACACCATCGGTCACATTCACCTCGCCATCACCGTTAGTATCGCCCAAATCATAGACATATACACGGCCGTTTCTGGTAGAAGCTGTCACAGTGTTGCCGGCTTCTTCCATAACAGACACCTGATTTATCTTTACCTGATACGAAGTAGCCGTAGGCACTGTTTCCGGTACGTCCACCTTCACATTCAAAAGCCTGGTATTGCCGGCCGGCACTGTTCCTCCGGTAAGTTTTATAAGAAAAACATTCTCTTCGGCAGTTTCTTCCCAGGCCACAGTGTATCCTTCAGCCTTGGCATCAAGTTCCAGTGTGTTCCAATCGGGTTCAGCCTCCTGCGGGAAAGTAAGCTGGAAGGTCATGTCGCGCAGAGGGTCCAGACTGGTTAGATACAGAGGACAGTCAATCTTGGTGCCAGGATAAGTGATTTCCGACATCAGATAAAAAGCATACTGCTTGTCAGTAGGCTTGCTCGGCTCTGACGGACTAGCCGGATTGAACTCAAATCTTGCCTCAAAACATACATCTTCATCACCCATAATATAGGTGAACGACAAATCCGTTGTATAAAGTTCACCATTCAGAAACCATCCCAGAAATGCATATCCGGCATTGGCATAGGCTGTAAGCTTGGCTGTACTGCCGCAAAGAACTACAGAACTGCTGGTATTCGCAGTACCGCCTTCCGTACAAGCCACATCTATATTATGGCGCAATATAGGGTCGCTGGGCTCTGACGGTCCTGGAGGATTATATCTGAAATTCGCCGTCAGTGTCTCTGAATAGGCATTTGTCGTATAGTAGAACTGACTGGAAGTGGAAACCACCTCACCTTCTTCGTTTGTCCAGTTAACAAATTCGAAGTTTGTCTTGCAGGTGGCCGACAGACGCACCGACTTGCCGCACTGATAGCGTCCTCCGCCAGAAACACTTCCGCCGTCTCCAGCTTCTACCGTCAGTTTGTAATACACAAGCGAAGTTCCAGGAGCAGGCTCAGCAGGACTTCCTGGTGAGTAAACAAAATGTGCAATCAATGAATCAACACCACTTCCTTTTATCATTGTGTAAGAAGAAGACTCAGACAACACATATCCTTTTGTGTCCGTCCAGTTCACAAATCTGAAATTAGTCTTGGCACTTGCACTTACTCTGACGCTCGTCTCTGGTACATACTTTCCGCCACCGCTGACATTGCCACCGACCACCGGTTCCGCAAGCACCACCAGTTTGACTGGAGGCGCTCCCGGTTCCGACGGACTGGCAGGATTGAAATCGTCTTGTCCACACACCGATGATGCACAAAACATCATTAACGCGACAGACAGATATCTAATCTTAATCATATATCCGTTCAGAAATTAAGTTTTACATCACTACAACCTTAACAGACTGTCCACCGGCCTTTACGACATATCCGCCCTTAGGCAAAGAGAAGAATCTATCGGTTCCGTCTGCAACGCATCCAGCAACCTTGACACCTGAAACGGAATATACCTCAACCGTGCCGTTGACACCTGAAACATCAATACCGCCCTTTACAGGTACTACAGTCACTCCGTCAGCATTCAGAGTTTCATCAATGCCAGTAGTCTCTCCTCTGAGAACCAATTCAAAACGGTTTTCAAAAGTTCCGGCATCAGACATGAAACCATAGTCTTGAGAAGCAAGATCGACAGTCACATCATTTTCCTTATCGAGAAGCAATACTTTTTCCGCCATATTGCGTGTGAGCGAAATTGTGAAATATCCGCTCTCGCCAGCCACAAATCCGAGACGAACCACACCATTGCCCTGAGGACGCTCGTTGATGGCATACTTTATGCCGTCTTCGTCATAGCTGTAAATCTGAGGAACATCTGCCGACTCGCTCATAAACTTGCTTGCATCGCAGTTTATTTCATATTCAGCAGAAGCACTTTCGTTGAACACTACTCTTGTACGGTCCGTGTTTACACCATTGCTGACAGTAATGTCGGTCAGTACTCGCATGCACGCACCGTCTGCATCTGCTGTACGAGGCTTAGCACCAGTCTGGCTTTCAATAACAGAAGTCATCTGACGACCGTCGAGAGGGAAAGAAATATCTGTAATACCTTCAGGACACTGCACGAAGAATGCCTGATTTGGAGCAATGGCATAGTCATCGTCAATCACAGAATAAGCGGCATAGTTGTTGTTCTCACGTACTGTAATTGGTGCAGTAAAGTTCAGTTTATGTATGTTGTACCAGCTCTGATAAGGATTTCCAACAAGATTCCATCCCTTATCCGAAGCATTTGCCGATTCATTTGCAGCAAGAGCCTTTACAAACATTTTGTTGGAAGTGAGGTACGCTTTGCTCTCGTCACCCTGAGCTGGAATCTTCCACCATCCGGCCTCGCTTACCTGGAATATAAATCCTGTGCCGGCTGGAATTATATCATCTTCTTCAAAGTTTTTCCAACTGCCGTTGGCACCATTTGCAGCGCGGTTTGCACCGTCATAATAGCGTATTGCATGTTTTGGATTGTTGTTTGTAAACACGATATCGCTTACCTTTACATTATATGGCAACGAAAGGAAATACCATTTGTTGGCACTGCCTGCACGTAATCTTATCAACAAATCACCATTTACCGTAACCTTATCCGCATTACTGAACATACGTCCGTATGCATTATTGTCCGGGTCACTCTGCATTGACAGATTATTTATCGGCATACCGTCAGCGCCATTTATTTTCAAACTACCACCAGTATTGATTACAACAGAAGGTGTACCGTTCAGACGTTCACGAGCACCAAGCACTAAGTCGCTGTTAAGCACCCATTCGTCTATCTCATCGGTGTCAAAACCTTCTATAGCACCAAATTCATACCAATATTCATCCAATTTGTACGAATTTACAAGGAATGATGGAACTTGGAGAGTTATATTCGGTCTGCAGTTATCATCAATTATTCGATTTGAATGTTTTACAACCGTAGGACAATTCAAGCGCAGTGTTTTAATGCTTGTTGGAAGACAGTTTGAACCATTTACGCTATAAAAGGCAACAGGCATCTCTGCATAAACATAATTATTGCAATGTAAAAATGCATCAGAACCTATTGTCACAACATTTTTAGGAATCACCAAACTATCTTTCTCTCCAAATTGATTTGTACACCAGAATGCAGAATTACCTATTTCTGTTAACGATTCAGGCAAATCAAAAGCAGTTGTATAACAATCATAAAACGAATGATTTCTTATTGTCGTTAATTTTGAAGGTAATTTAAAAGTCTTAAGCCTATAGCAAGAACCATACATTCCATTTGGTATTTCTGTCAAATTATCAGGTAAACAAGAATATTCCAAATAGCAACAATTATCAAATATGTTAGTTCCCAAATTTAAACATTTATCAGGCAATAATGCTTTAGTTATATTAGTACTTTCAAAAGCAGAATGACCAATTCTTTCTAGAGATTTAGGGAAATTAATACTATCCAAATAAACGCTCTGAAACGCATAATTCTCTATTGATTTCAAACCTTCGGGCAACAATACAGCATGTAAAAATGGCCAATTAGAAGAATAACAAAAACGTCTTTCAGTTATAACTTCAAGATCTGTTCCGCTAAAATCCAAAGTAAACAGATTTCCTTTCATCATCTCAATAATCCTCCAATCATCATCATTCATACTTCCGTTAATTTTCAGTCGGCGTACATCTTTCACATGATCTACATTATAGAGAATTTCCGTTCCCAAGCTACCAGGTTCCAAAAGATTTACTGTTATCAAAGGAGTTCTCTCAACACCTATATCACGAATAGTAACACTTTTTGAATTATTAGCACACCATTCTATAACATGTTTTCCAGATTTAAGTTCTTGAAAATAACGTTTCTCATATTCTATCTGCCTAATACCTAGGGAACGCACTGTATCACCGTCTACTTTCAAATACATATCTTTTCCTGTATTTCCTTGTAAATCAAAGCATAATGTTGCATCCTGGTCAACAACAACAGTAGCAGTCAATACAGACGATTCATTCGTAGCTAATGAGCTTATATACATAGTATTTGAACCTCCACTATTATATAATTTCCATTTTCCATCAATGGAAGGCTCAAGCAGTATAGGATAATCATTCCATTCGGGGAATTGATACTTAGACGTCACATTTCTGCTATTGTCCAAAACAGAAGCAGCATTGTTTATTTCATCAACAGTACTTTCAACATCGGCATATATTTCTTCAAACTTGTCGATATTGCACCCCATGCTTTCCATTGCTTCAAGGGCATTATACAAACGCAAACGTGCACAATACATGTCACCTGCATCACCATCTATCAGTTTCCATTCAATATTTGTTCCGTCAACAGTACAATCCGGATAAACCTTATTATCACCTGATTTCCAGCCTACAAACTTTGATGCATCATAATAGGATTTTCCAGGGGCTGTCTGTATTGTATATGAATCGTTATCAGTGGAAGCTATTGACCAAACCCCTAGATCATTTGAAAAATCTCGGTCTACTCGTAAGGTTGTACTTCCATTCTGATAAAAATACTTATCAGAAGATGTAAACATAACAGAATAACCACCTCCTTCAATCGATGCCACTTTAGCTCTCAAACCGGTATCTCCAAAGTAGGCATCCCAACCATCATCATTGGTAGACAAGAACTTTCCCGCCCCAACGTTGTAAAAATAATAATCCTTACCATTTTCAAGATTCACAAATTCGGGAAACGTAGGAGCGACGCGCTCAGCCCCGACAGAAGACAACCACCCTAAACCTGCAAGTAGGGATAAAACAAAATGTTTCTTCATATTTTTATTTTTTGTACGCCTGCAGCTTCCCCAAACTCAGCATGTTTTATCAATGTAATTATTTCACCCATATATACGAAAAAGCGTGGGAAACTGTGCCTGTCACTCGTCCCACGGTTCCTTGGCCTTCGCATTGCCTATCCTGTCAGAACGAGCAACGCAGAAGCCCACGCCGATATGTATACACCAATACTTCCCATGAAGACACAGGAAGTACCTATGGTGTTATATACACACCACGAGAACATCTACCGTTGCTTTGTCTATGACAGGATTTGAAGTTGCGAAGTTCGGAACCGTCAAGATCAAAGCGTCAAGTAAACGCCTTTCCAATAAATATGTTGTCCCCCATCCACCCGTCTCCCCCAAAAGAGACATCGGCGTGGGAACTGTGCGCAAAGATAGTGAAAGGTGAGAGAAGAGGCAAATTGAAAACACTGTTTTTTCTTTGCCCAATGAACCACATCTTATATTACCCAATATATAGATAAAGATAAACGCATAATCAAATCTAATGCTAACTTGTTGGTGCACACCTGTATAAACCAAGCCTTAACCTACAACAATATTCCAAAAACAAAAAAATCAGTCACAACCAGCCCAACAACGAATAAATACGGGCGCTCACAATTGTTTTTGCGAGGGCTCGGAATAAATTTTCCGAGCGCCCGCAATTACGATTGCAGAGGCTCGCAGCAACAATAAGTTCTAAAAAACAGAATATTTAAAAGCAAATAGTTTGTATTGCAGAATTTTAAATTATCTTTGTGTCAAAAGAAAGTGATATGAGAATAGTATCGCATAAAAAATTAAAAGAATTTTATGAAACTCAAGGTTATGAGGATTCAAAAGTCGCCCTCGAAAGATGGTATGACATCACAGAGAAAGCGTCATGGAAAAATCTCTCTGAAATAAGAATGGATTTTCCTGCTACTGATTACGTCGGCAATCAACATTATGTTTTTAATATAAAAGGAAATCATTACCGACTGATAGTAGTGGTTAAGTTTACAATAGGATACATATTTATACGTAAAGTATGTACACATAAAGAGTATGACAAATTAGACTGTTCGACCATTTAAAAGGAAATGAATATGAGTAGAATCACCAAAGAACAATATGAATTTGCATTGGCAAGAATAGAAGAGCTTTTACCACTGGTTGATGACAGCACACCTGTAAACGACAAAAATGCAGTAGAATTGACGATGATGTCTGATATTGTAATAACATACGAAAAAGAGCATTATCCAATAGAAAAACCTACTGTTGCGGAACTAATAAAATTGTCAATTGAAGAAAAAGGAATAACTCAAAAGCAGTTGGCCAAGGAAATAGGCGTCAGCCCATCACGAGTAAGTGATTACATAAGCGGACGTTCTGAACCGACATTAAGAATCGCAAGATTATTATGCCAGATTTTAGGTATTCAACCGGCTGCAATGTTAGGATTATAAAAAACACCTACCCTATCAGAAACTGAAGATGTATATGGAATTGCAGAAACAAAAGGTGTAAAAATAAACTATAATAGGTATATAACGAAAAAGGACTTCTCGAAAGAAGTCCTTTTCGTGATTCGGAAGGGATTCGAACCCTTGACCCACAGCTTAGAAGGCTGTTGCTCTAATCCAACTGAGCTACCGAACCATCCTTTTCGTTTTTGCGTGTGCAAAGGTAGACGTTTTATTGGAAACATGCAAATTTTAGAGCAAGAAATATTGAAAAAAATTTTGCATGTGCATCACTGACACCACATGAGGCGGTTATTCTGACCGACATATCCAATAAAAAACATGTGGAAAGACAAAGAACAAGAAGACTTGATTTCAAAAATGAATATAGCCTATATTTATACCTATTATATATAAGATACAACAGAGAATTAAAAGTCAAACGGCCGACATACATCTGCCTAGAATGATTGTCCCTGCGATAAGCCTAACAAATATTCAGCCATGCACTGAGCTTGATGCTACGAAGATTGTTCAATAGATTTAAAAACTTGTTCCTTTTATACTAAAAGGGCACTTGTGAACAAAAAAAAGCGTAGCAGACTATCATCATTAACAAAAAAATTGTTTTATTTGTAACATAATATAAAGCCTTTAATATATGGAAAATAAAATTCAAGAATTAACCGACAAACTTGTCAAAGAAGGAATTGAAAAAGGGAAAAACGAAGGTGACAAAATAATTTCTGAGGCCAACGACAATGCTGCATGCATTATCGACGAAGCAAGGAAAGAAGCCGAAGCGATAATCAACGAAGCACAGAAAAAAGCTGCAGAACTTGACAAGAACACCAGATCGGAACTGAAGATGTTTACGAAGCAGGCTCTGGATGCACTCAAATCTGAAATCGCAAACGTCATGAGCGAAAATATCATAAAGGATTGCGTGGGCAAGACTGTTGCCGATCCGGCCTTCATGAACACCTTCATACTCAAAGTTGCAGAAAAATGGGCGGAGAATGAAAGCATTGTTATTTCTGCGAAAGATGCAGAGAGTCTGAAAGCGCTGTTTGCATCAAAAGCAAAGAATCTGTTGGACAAGAACGTAAAGATCAAGCAGGTCAACGGCCAGAAGGCTGATTTTGAAATAGAGCCTGCCGACGGATCATATAAGGTCAAATTCGGAGAAGAGGAGTTTGAGAACTACTTCAAGTCATTCCTCAGACCTCAGCTTATCGACATGCTGTTCAAAGGCTGATCAACCTATTCCATACATTTGTTCAGCAAAACAAAATACGACCAAACTATCATCACATACAAATCCATAGAATATTCAATCAACAACAGTATATATGGGAAATTATTATTGTCTGATGGCCGGTCTGCCCGAAATTTCTTTTGATGACGGCAAGTCGGCATCTTCAATCATAAGTTTCAAAGATGAGCTGGAAAATGAACTGTCTGATTCCGACAAGAAACTTATAAATATCTTCTTCCTCAAATACGACTGCAAGAATCTGGCAAATATACTAAAGAGAGGAACTGAAACGGACTTGGACAAAAGAGGCTTATACTCGGCCGAAGAATACCAGGAAATCATTGCTTGCGCCCGAGAGACAGAATTCAATCCGTACGAATATCCTGCATTTATGTGCGAGTTTGTGCGTTCCTACGACCAGAACAAAGACAATAAGGATTATTTCCCAGAGGACGAAATTCTCAAGGAATACTATAGGTTTGCCGGGAAGTGCAGGAACAGCTTCATGTCTGAATGGTACAAACTGAACTTCAGAATAAACTATATCCTTACAGCAATGACTGCAAGGAAGAACGGTCTGGAAATAGGGAAATACATCAGCGGCGATGACGAATTCTCGGAAATACTGCGCACAAACAAATCGCGCGACTTCGGACTCTCTACCGACTACGAGTATATGCAGATGCTGGCGGCAATATCTGACTGCCAGGATCCCGTGGAAAAAGAGAAGAAGATAAGCGCCATGCTGTGGGAATGGCTTGACAACCATACCCTATCGGATTTCTTCTCCATCAATGCTGTATTTGCATATCTTTCCAAACTGGAGATATTGGAAAGATGGTCTATTCTCGGAGTGGAAGAAGGCAAGAAGATATTCCGCAAAATCATTGAAGACCTGCGGAGCGAAGTCCGCGTACCGGATGAATTTAAGAAATAATAGAAAAAACATATAATATGACAAAAGGAACTGTTAGCGGCATTATTGCCAACATGGTGACACTGAAAGTCGACGGTCCTGTGGCTCAAGGAGAAATCTGCTACATTGAAACGGGCGGCGACAGACTCATGTCAGAAGTTATCAAGGTTGTGGGTGCAGACGTATATGTACAGGTATTCGAGAGCACACGCGGACTGAAAGTGGGTTCGCCTGCCGAGTTCACCGGACACATGCTTGAAGTACAGCTTGCACCGGGAATGCTTTCCAAGAAGTATGACGGTCTGCAGAACGACCTGGAGAAGATGGAGGGCATTTTCCTCAAGAGAGGAGAATATACAGACCCGCTCGACAGAAATCGCGAATGGGATTTCACTCCGCTGGTAAGCGCAGGAGACTCTGTGGAAGCTTCCGACTGGCTTGGAGAAGTTATCGAAAACTCACAGCCTCTGAAAATTATGGTGCCTTTTCAGATGAAGGGAAAGGCGACTGTAAAATCTATCGCAGAACAGGGAAAATATAAGGTTGAAGATACGATTGCAGTACTAACAGATGATGAAGGCAAGGAAATCAAGGTCAATATGATTCAGCACTGGCCTGTCAAGTTTGCTATGACGAATTATAAGGAGAAACCGCGTCCGTTCAAGCTTCTTGAAACAGGTGTACGTACAATAGATACTTTCAACCCTATCACTGAAGGCGGTACCGGATTTATTCCTGGACCGTTCGGAACAGGAAAGACAGTGCTTCAGCACGCCATCTCAAAGCAGGCCGAAGCCGACATCGTTATCATCGCAGCCTGCGGTGAGCGTGCCAATGAGGTTGTGGAAATCTTCACAGAGTTCCCTGAACTCGTCGACCCTCACACAGGACGCAAACTGATGGAAAGAACAATCATCATTGCCAACACGTCAAACATGCCTGTTGCAGCGCGTGAGGCTTCTGTCTACACAGCAATGACAATGGCCGAGTACTACCGCTCAATGGGACTCAGGGTTCTGCTTATGGCCGACTCAACTTCACGTTGGGCACAGGCTCTTCGAGAGATGTCCAACCGTATGGAGGAATTGCCTGGACCTGACGCCTTCCCAATGGACTTGTCGGCACTCATATCCAACTTCTACGGACGTGCAGGATATGTTTACCTGAACAACGGACAGACAGGTTCAATCACATTCATCGGAACCGTGTCGCCTGCCGGAGGTAACCTGAAGGAACCTGTCACTGAAAGTACAAAGAAAGTGGCACGATGCTTCTACGGACTCGAGCAGGACCGTGCCGACCGCAAGCGCTACCCGGCTGTAAACCCTATCGATTCTTATTCGAAATATCTTGAATATCCTGAATTTGCAGAATATATAAAGAAGAGAATCAACGGCGAATGGATTGCCAAGGTAAACAACCTGAAGACAAGAATGCAGCGAGGCAAGGAAATTGCCGAACAGATAAACATTCTCGGTGATGACGGTGTGCCTGTAGAATACCACGTAATATTCTGGAAATCGGAAATCATAGACTTCGTTATCCTTCAGCAGGATGCATTCGACGAAGTTGATGCCATGACTCCGCTGGAACGTCAGGAAGAGATACTCAATCTGGTTGTAGACATCTGCAATACAGATTTTGAATTCGACAACTTCCTTGATGTAGTCGACTACTTCAAGAAGATGATAAACATCTGCAAGCAGATGAACTATTCCCCATTCAAATCAGAGCAGTACTATGAATTCAAGAACCAATTGATGGCAATGCTCGAAGAACAGAAAAACAAATAAACAGAATAGGATATGACAACAACAGCATTCCAAAAAATATATACAAAAATCAGCCAGATTACCAAAGCTACCTGTTCGCTTAAAGCAACTGGTGTCGGATGCGATGAACTCGCACTGATCAACGGCAAGCTGGCACAGGCCGTAAAAATCATCGGCGACGAAGTCACCCTTCAGGTCTTCGAGGGAACAGGAGGTATTCCGACAAATGCAGAAGTGGTATTCCTAGGCAAAGCCCCTACACTGAAAGTAAGCGAACAGCTGTCCGGAAGATTCTTCAATGCATACGGTGCACCTATCGACGGCGGACCTGCAATAGAGGGCAAGGAAGTGGAAATCGGCGGACCATCGGTAAATCCTGTACGCCGCAAACAGCCTAGCGAACTGATTGCCACGGGTATTGCCGGCATCGACCTCAACAACACCCTCGTTTCGGGACAGAAAATTCCGTTCTTCGCAGACCCAGACCAGCCGTTCAACGAAGTTATGGCAATGGTGGCACTGCGCGCCAAAGCCGACAAGATTATCCTCGGAGGCATGGGTATGACAAACGATGACTACCTGTTCTTCAAGAACACATTCTCGAATGCCGGTGCACTCGACCGAATCGTTTCATTCATGAATACTACTGAGGACCCTGCCGTTGAACGCCTCCTCGTTCCAGACATGGCACTGACAGCGGCCGAATATTTTGCAGTTGAGAAACACGAGAAAGTGCTCGTACTGCTCACAGACATGACATCATATGCCGATTCACTGGCAATAGTGTCAAACCGTATGGACCAGATTCCGTCGAAAGACTCTATGCCCGGCTCTCTTTACTCAGACCTGGCAAAGATCTACGAAAAGGCTGTACAGTTCCCAGAAGAAGCCGGTGGCGGTTCAATCACAATCATTGCCGTAACAACGCTCAGCGGCGGCGATATCACGCATGCCGTACCTGACAATACCGGATACATCACCGAAGGCCAGCTCTTCCTCAGACGTGATTCGGATATAGGTAAGGTCATCGTAGACCCATTCCGCTCACTGTCGCGTCTGAAACAGCTAGTGGCCGGAAAGAAGACCCGAAAGGACCACTCGCAGGTGATGAATGCAGCCATCCGACTCTATTCGGATGCAGCAAATGCAAAAACAAAGATGGAGAACGGTTTCGACCTTACCGATTACGACAACCGCTGCCTGGATTTTGCAAAAGAATATGCAGACAAACTTCTTGCCATTGATGTCAATCTGGATACAACTGAAATGCTTGACGTTACATGGTCGCTGTTCAGAAAATACTTCAAGATTGAAGAAGTGAACATCAAGAAGGAATTTACTGACATTTACTGGAAATAAGTGTATAAGAAAACTCCTGAATTATAAAATGCAGTTCCTTCAGAGAAATTGTATGAACTGAATCACGGGAGTTCTACAAAAGTTGATTATGGCAATAAAATTTCAATACAACAAAACCTCGCTTCAGCAGATTGAAAAGCAGCTGAAAGTACGCGAGCGCACTCTTCCAATCATAAAGAACAAGGAAACAGCGCTCCGTCTCGAAGTGAAAAAATGCAAGAGCGAAGCATCGGATTTGGAGAAGAAATTGGAAAGCCAGATACAGGGTTATGAATCCATGTATGCCTTGTGGGGCGAGTTCGACCCTTCGCTTGTAAAACTCAGCGACGTCGTCCTGGACGTCAAGAAAGTTGCAGGCGTCAGAGTGCCGGTTCTCACAAACATACAGCTGGAAGTACGCCCTTTCGGCTTGTTCAGTGCTCCAAAATGGTACTTCGACGGCATAAATCTTCTGCAGGGTCTTGCCAAGACAGCCGTAGAACACGAATTTGTCGTAGCAAAGCTTGAACTACTGGAACATGCCAGAAAAAAGACCACGCAGAAAGTAAACCTCTTCGAGAAAGTTCAGATACCAGGTTTTCAAGAAGCTGTGCGCAAGATTAAGAGATTCATGGAAGATGAGGAGAACCTCTCCAAATCGTCACAGAAGATACTGAAATCACTGCAGAAGAATAGAAAGGAGGCCGAAGCATGATTGAAAAAATGAAAAAACTTACGTTTCTGGTGACCAGCAAGGAATATGATTCATTCCTTCAGGAAATCAGAGAACTCGGTGTCGTACACATCGCAGAACTGCAGAACGGAGGAACAAGCCCGGAACTGCAGGAAGCTTTGGCCTACTCTGAAAGATGCCGGCAGGCGCTCAACACTCTGAAAAGCGCATCGGACAACTACACCACTGACAAGACATTCGCCAAACCGCATGCGGACGTTTCGAAAGCTGACAGCATTATGGACGAAATCGAAAGGCTTACGGTGCGCGAATCAGACCTTAAGCGTTCTCTAGACTCAACAAAGAGAACAATAAGCACTCTGGAGCCGTGGGGGAACTTCACAAAAGACAATTTATGCAAACTTGAAGAAGCTGGCTATAAAGCCTTTTTCTACAGTTGTCCCGTAAAAATGTTCGATCAGGAGTGGAGCGACAAGTATTTTGCAACACAGATTGCCGTGTCGAACGACAGATGCCTGTTCATCGCATTCTCGCCCGAAAAGCCAGATATATCAGCTGAAGTTGTCGACATGCCCGAAGAAAGCCTCAACTTCTACATAAAGAAGAAAGCCGATACGGAAGCACAGATAGAAAACATACACGAACGCCTTCTGCAGATCAATGCCGAAGACAGAGATTCGATACAGGCTGCACAGGTGGACAACGAGAACAGCCTGTCCCTGTCGAAAGTGCATCTGAACACAGAATCCCTTGCCGAAGACAGGATAAAGATGATGGTTGGATGGGTTGAGGCAGAAAACGAAAAGACAGTATGCGAATGTCTCGACAAAAATCAGATTTTCTATGAAGTGGAAGACCCTGATTTTGAAGATGACATACCGGTAAAGATAAAAAACGGAGCATTCAGTTCATTGTTCGAACCGATTCTGAGGATGTACTCACTCCCGAGCTATCACGACATCGACCCGACACCGTTCTTTGCACCGTTCTTCATGTTGTTCTTCGGCCTCTGTATGGGTGATGCCGGATACGGTTTTGTAATTCTGGCCGCAAGCTTGATATTACGTATGAAACTGGCTGACGACATGAAGCCTTATGCCTCACTGGGAATATGCTTAGGTGCAATGACCATCGTCTGCGGAACCCTCACCGGTTCTCTCTTCGGAATAGATATGAGTTCTCAGGATTGGGCTTTCCTTGCACCGGTAAAGCAATACTTCATCAGCGAAAACAATTTCAAGCTGTTCGGATATAGCCCGATGATGGTCATATCCGTAGTTATCGGACTCATACAGGTGCTCCTCGGAATGTGCCTTTCTGCAGCCAAAGCCATAAAGCTCTACGGCTGGAAGTACGGAGTAGGAAAAATCTCTTGGGTAGTAGCAATAGTTTCAGCAATAGTATACCTTGGAGTGCCGGCCTGCGGAGGCACATTGCCAATGGCAGTAAATTATCTGCTCTACGCAATCATCGGCATCAGCGCATTGGGAATATATTTCTTCAACACTCCTGGCAAGAACATATTCATGAATTTCGGTTCTGGAATATGGAATACATACAACATGGCGACAGGCCTTCTCGGCGACCTCCTTTCATACATACGTCTGTTTGCGCTCGGTCTTACCGGCGGTGTGCTCGGAGGAGTGTTCAATCAGCTGGCAATCGAAATGACAAGTTCCCTCTCGTGGGGTATCCGCTGGTTGCCTATGCTCCTGATTCTGCTTGCAGGACACGGCATCAATTTTGCACTCTGCATGATAAGTTCTTTCGTTCACCCTATGCGACTCACGTTTGTCGAGTTCTTCAAAAATGCAGAATTTGACGGCGGCGGCAAGGAATTTGAACCATTCAGAGTAAAAACATTCAAAAACAAGAAATAATAAAAGAAATTAATCAATAATCAAAAAGGAAAAAAACTATGGAAATGTTATTAGCTTATGTAGGTGTGGCTCTTGCTGTCGCACTTTCAGGAATCGGCAGTGCTTACGGAGTAACAATCTGCGGAAATGCAACAATCGGAGCATACAAGAAAAATCCGTCGGCTTCAGGTTCATATATCGGACTTTCAGCCCTCCCATCGTCTCAGGGACTTTACGGATTCGTCGGATTCTTCATGCTCAAACCTCACGTTTACGACGGCATGTCGATGTACGAAGCAGCGGCCATCTTCGGTGCAGGCCTTGCAGTGGGTCTTGTATGCCTCTTCTCAGCAATACGTCAGGCAAACGTCTGCTCAAGCGGTATTACAGCCATCGGTTCCGGCTACAAAGCATTCGGTACAACAATGGTGCTCGCCGTATTCCCTGAGCTCTACGCCATCCTCTCACTCCTCGTGCTCATCCTCATCTCAAGTGCACTCCCAACAGTAGCATAAACAGATGCGAGAGTGTGCAGATGCAGCATGAAAACAAGTCATCGGCACACACGGAAACAGTGAGAAAAAACTGATTTTTCAACAATTAATAAAAGGCTGTCCCCAAATAATGTCTGGGACAGCCTTTTATTTACTATTTACCAAAACTTTTTTCAGAAATAGATGTTCCGTCAGAGAATCTTACAACTCTAATATGCAATCCGTTCAAAGGCTTTGTCACTTTTCTTCCAGACAGATCATAATAATCTACTCTGGATATTTCTTTTCCATTGTAATTATCTGAGATTTCTGAAATACCAGTTGTGTTTTTGTGGACTTCAATATTCCTGAATGAATCTACATACCACCATTCATCACTATCATTTTCAAAAGATTTCAAATTAACCATACTGAAACTGTTTGGAAGCATATATGAACCGGAACTTTCATCATAAAACAGGTTTACACCTCCCAAATTGTCGTTGCTGTCAAGCGTGGTCAAAAAGATATCATCGTATACAATATTGTTATATACAGATATAAAACTATCTGAAACGATACCGTATCCCCATGCCTCAGAATACGCAGGATCGATGCCTTTAATAAGACTGTTGTATCCATCTTCGATAACTTCTATTTCGCCGGCAACATCATTACCTTCGCCGTCAATGCACTGCATACTGTATTTTTCAGAAGCAGGAAAAGCATCTTCAGAGAATAAGGAAAATGAATATCCAAATGTATAAATACCGCTGACAGAACTTCCTTCAACAAACAAGCCCAAAGTATAATCCGAAGAAATCTTGCCACTTGTTTTATCGTATAAAAATACTATAGGCTCTTCTATCACCGTAAGTTTTTCCGGATCTATATTCCGCAAGAAAAACTTACAACCGTTGTATTCGCCAACATAGACATTGTTATCTATAGTGATTTTGGTTTCATCTTCATTCAATGATCCCTTAAGATACGTTTCGCCCAACAAACTGCGGGCAAACATATTCTGTATATATACAATATCGGATTCTGCAAAAACGACATTGGTGGAATAATGTATTCTCCCACCGAGAAATCCCAATCCGCGCAGATACTCTGCATAATCGGCATAGTATACCTTTACATCACCTTTGGGAACATTTACTCTATAAGAATTCTCAGAACAAGTTGATTTTCGTTCAGGCAAAGATTCTATAAAATCAACTTCATTAAAGACCCGTCTTATAGGTCTCTTTCGATAATCATCTGCTCCATCCGCATCTATATGCTGTGCAGATACAGTACTTGCAAACAATGCAAATACGAAAAACAATAATTTTTTCATAATCAGGTTTAATAGGTATAATATAAAAACAAATCCAGCAACAGCAAAATAAGTGTTTTCTTCAACATTTTTCAATAGTATTCCAACAAAAACAGCTTTAAAATACTGCATTTTACAACATGAATACACATTTTCATACACGCAGAGACAAATATATCTATCCCAAAGATACCTTTCTCAATGCCGCAAACAATAGAAACCTTTGCGTTCTTAAGCAAGACGAAAATGCCCAATGTCGATTTTTTCGCATATTACACCTTTAAAGTCCTATAAAAAAAAGTTTTGGTGAAATAGCTTTGCATCTGTAATAATAAAAATGAATATATATGAAAACTGAAGGATACAAGACCAAACAGTACGGCGTTCCTGTAAAAAGATATTGCCAAACACTCAGTCTCAAAGACAATCCAGAACTGATAAAAGAATACAGAAGACTGCATAGCGAAGAATTTTCGTGGCCTGTAATAAGAGAAGGTATCAGATCTGTAGGCATACTCGAAATGGAAATCTACCTGCAGGGCAACAAACTTTTCATGATAGTTGAAACTCCTCTGGATTTCGATTGGGACGAAGCTATGGCAAAACTGGCAACACTGCCAAAACAGAAAGAATGGGAAGAGACAGTTGACAGATTCCAGGAATGCGCTCCAGGATGCACCTCAAAGGAAAAATGGACTATGATGGAAAGAATATTCCATCTATACGAATAAATATCCCTGAACCACATTATACTACATAGAGAAAAACACTTTTACAAACACCTATAAATAGAAAAACATTATGAAATACAACGAGTGCGGGAAGACCGGTATGAAATTGTCTGCTTTAGGATTCGGAGCATCATCACTTGGAGGAGTTTTCCACTCAGTAAAAGAATCCGAAGCTATAGAAGCCGTTTTCACTGCTGTCGAAAATGGAATAAATTTCATAGATGTATCGCCATACTACGGTTACTACAAGGCCGAGACTGTTTTGGGCAAAGCTTTGAAGGAGTTGCCTCGCGAATCATATATTCTTTCAACAAAAGTCGGCCGATACGGCGAAAACGGGAAAAACACATGGGACTATTCTGGAGAAAGAGCGCAAAAGAGCGTATACGAAAGTATGGAGCGACTCAACGTAGACCAGATAGATCTGATAAACGTGCATGACATAGAATTTGCCGACCTACATCAGGTTGCAGAAGAAACTCTTCCTGCACTTGTAGAGCTCAAAGAGAAAGGCATAGTGAAGCATGTAGGCATCACCGACCTGCAGATTGAGAATCTGAAATGGGTCATCGACCACACTCCTGAAGGAACTGTTGAAACCATTCTGAATTTCTGCCACTACTCGCTCAACGACGACAAGCTGGGCGATTATCTCGACTATTTCGAAAGCAAGGGCGTAGGTGTAATCAATGCTTCACCGCTCTCCATGGGCCTCCTGTCACAGAGGGGAATTCCAGAATGGCATCCGGCACCAAAGAAACTTGTTGAAGCATGCAAGAGGGCATCCGACTACTGCCTGCAGCAGGGCTACCCTATTGAAAAACTGGCTGTGCAGTTTGCTGTAAGCAACGGCAGAATTGCCAGCACTCTGTTCAGTTCTGCAAATCCGGCAAACGTAGCCAAGAACATCAAATATGTAGAAGAACCTATCGACTGGGATTTGGTCAATAAAGTAAAGGAGATTATCGGCGACCAGCTCAGAGTAACATGGGCCAACACATAATCCTTGACATAAAAATCAAAGAACACCATGAAATACAAAATAATTGATGCACACTCGCATCTCTGGCTCAAACAGGATACCGTTGTGGACAACAAGCCTATACGCACACTCAACAACGGGCGTTCACTGTTCATGGGCGAAGTGCGGCAGATGCTTCCTCCTTTCATGATTGACGGGCGCAACAGCGCTGAAGTATTTCTGTCCAACATGGACTATGCACAGGTCGGCGCAGCCGTCGTAACACAGGAATACATCGACGGCATACAGAATGACTATCTGCTGGAAGTCAAGCAAAAATATCCTGACAGATTTTTCGTCTGTGGCATGTGCGAATTCCGCAAACCGGGATTTATGAAAGAAGCTGAAGAACTGGAGTCGAAAGGATTCAAGGCAATAAAGATTCCTGGCCACAGACTTCAGACAGAAAACGGCAGAGTGCTCCTAAACAGCGATGAAATGATGGCCATGTTCCGATTCATGGAAAAGAAAGGTATGATACTCTCCATAGACATGGCCGAAGGCACAACGCAGGTGGGCGAAATGAAAGAAGTAATTCAGGAATGCCCGCAGCTGAAAATTGCTATAGGCCATTTCGGCATGGTCACCGTCCCCGGATGGCACGAACAGATAAAGCTTGCCGAAAACAAGAATGTCTACATCGAGTCGGGAGGCATAACGTGGCTTTTCAACTCCGAGTTCTATCCTTTCGCCGGTGCTGTCAGAGCCATAAAGGAGGCTGCCGACATGGTAGGAATGGAGAAACTCATGTGGGGTTCAGACTACCCGCGGACAATTACAGCCATCACATACAAGATGTCCTACGACTTCGTGATAAAATCCGATATGCTGAGCGAAAGCGAGAAACGCATGTTTTTGGGAGAAAATGCAGAAAAATTCTACGGATTCACCAATCTGCCCGATCTCCCTTACATCAAGAACATGTCTGAATAAATCCGGCCTCCATATCAATATTCAAAGTAAAACAACACACACATTCTTAAAAGAAAATATATGAAAGCATTACAGATTGCTGCACCATTCAGCGTACAGCTTACTGAAATAAATGAACCGAAGTGCGGAGACGGCGAAGTGCTGCTGCGCATTAAATACGTTGGATTCTGCGGTTCCGACCTCAATACGTACAGAGGCAAGAATCCGATGGCAAAGATGCCCGTTATACCTGGTCATGAAGTCGGTGCTGAGATAGAAGCTGTAGGCAACGGTGTTCCGGAAAATCTCGTTCCAGGCATGAGCGTGACAGTAAATCCCTACACCAACTGCGGGAAATGTGCATCATGCCGCAATGGCCGACCTAATGCCTGCGAACACAACGAAACTTTCGGAGTTCAGCGCGACGGCACCATGACGGAATTCGTTGCTGTGCCGTGGCAGAAGGTCATCCCAGCCGACAATCTGCCTGCCGACGTATGTGCACTGATTGAACCTATGAGCGTAGGTTTCCACGCCGTTGCACGCGGATGCGTCACAGACATAGACACCGTGATGGTTATCGGATGCGGAATGGTAGGTCTTGGAGCCGTTGCACGTGCATCACAGAGAGGTGCAAGCGTGATAGCAGTAGACGTTGATGATGAGAAATTGGAGATTGCACGTCTCATGGGTGCGTCGCACACCGTCAACTCAAAGACAGAAGACCTTCACATGAAACTGCAGAAGATTACCGAGGGTTACGGCCCTGACGTCATAATCGAAGCTGTCGGCTCGCCTCAAACCTATCAGACTGCAGTGAATGAAGTTGGATTTACAGGACGTGTTGTATGCATAGGCTATGCCAAAGACGAGACATCGTTCCAGACAAAACTGTTCGTGCAGAAGGAACTGGACATACGCGGTTCGAGAAACGCTTCGCCTTCAGACTTCAAAGCTGTAATCAGATTCCTGAAGAAAGGCACCTGCCCTACCGACAAGCTGATATCATACGTTGCACCGATGGAACAGGCTGGCGAGATGTTGGAAAAATGGGCTGAAAATCCTGGAAAGATTTTCAGAATACTTATAGAAATCGGACATTGAAAAATTATGATACACACACTATGACATTGCAAAACGGTGCAGACATCGAAAACACCTGCACCGTTTTGTTTTTTATTTCGAGCGCTCGGAACGATATTTCTGCGCACTCACAAATATCTTTACGAGCGCCTGCAGAAAATCAAATACCGGTTCATGTGTCTTGCATCAGTCGTCTGCGGTAATCGTTTGGAGTAACACCGGTTGCTTTTTTGAAAACACGGTTGAAGTATGAAAAATCTTCAAAGCCAAGAAACAAAGCAACGTTTTTCACAGACATGTCCTTTGTTGCAAGAATGAGCTGAGCACGTTCAATCTTTTTCTGGTTGATATATTTCATCGGCGTGACTCCTGTCTCCTGCTTGAAAAGTCTGATGAAATAATCCTTCGATAAACAAAGGCTGTCTACTATTTCATCCAGATTTATTGTCTCCGCCAGATGAGTTCTGACATACCCGATGACATTTCGTATACGGTCGTCCTTAACATCAATCTTAGGAACGGCATGTTTGAAAAATGAAGCCAAGAGCTGAAGTATTATGCCTCGGGTTTCAAGTCTTATGTATGAAGGCACGTGTTTGCTTCGCGAAAGATTGCGTATAAGAGTTGAATTGTTGTCGTAAGTCGAAGGATCTGATTTGGCCAGATTCATATCTGGATTGATTGAGCAGAGACGTGCAAAGAGCTCCTCCTCATAGCCTTCAGCCTTGATTTCGACAGGAAAAGCCCAGTCTTCAAACAGATTAGCACTTGAATTCATGTCCTCATATATGTGTACATAATAATGAGTGAAACGTGAATCGCAGATACAGCTGTGTTCTGTAAAAGCTGGAACGAAATACATGTGACCGGGGATGAGTTCGTGTATGCCGTCGGGCAAAACAATCTTTGCTGTTCCTTCAACAATATAGTATAGGCGTGCAAACGAACTGTTGACATTTTTCCAATTCCAATCTGCCATGTGTCTGGCAAGACCTACATTTAGAATTTGCGGATGAATGTCATCTATATTCAAGCTCATATCATACATTTATTATTTTCAGCGCTAATATAGCCTAAAATATCCGCATAGAGGAGAAATTTCAACTATTATATTTAGATAATATAGGATGCGCCTCGCAGAGGCTAAAACGAAAACAATGTTGTGATTTATATCAGCACTCGGCTTTAGCTATATTTTAATAATATAGGATGCGCCTCGGCAGAGACAAAACGAAAACAATGTTTTCTATTTGCCTCTGCGCTCGGCTTTCGCTATATTTGCAATTGTCAAACCTGACGGATGACTTATGGATATAGAAACCATCAGAGAATATTGCCTCGGAAAGGATGCCGCATACGAATGTTTTCCGTTCGATGAAGATAATCTTGTTTTCAAGGTTGTCGACAGGATGTTTCTGCTCATAAATCTGAATACTCCGGACAGAGTCAGCATGAAATGTGACCCTGACCGAGCTCTGGAGCTAAGAGACAGATATACAGGTATTGTGGGTGCATATCATTTCAATAAGAAATACTGGAATCAGGTGTTTCTTATGAGCGATGTCCCCGACAGACTAATACTTGAACTAGTTGACCATTCTTACGAAGAGGTGGTAAAGAAGTTCACCCGACGACAACGTGAAGCACTTGCTGAGGCGTGCAAAAAGCAGGATTGACAAGAGATATAATTAGAAACACGAATAGCAAATCAGAAAAAACATACACAGCATTATGAAACTCATATCATGGAACGTCAACGGACTCAGAGCGTGCAACGACAAAGGATTCGGTGAAGCATTCCGCTCGCTCGATGCCGACTTCTTCTGCCTGCAGGAAACAAAGATGCAGGAAGGACAGCTCAATCTGGAATTCGAGGGATACAAGTCGTATTGGAACTATGCAGAAAAGAAAGGCTACTCGGGCACGGCCGTTTTCACACGCAGGGAACCGCTCGGCGCAAGTCTCGGAATGGGCATTGGCGAACACGACCGCGAAGGGCGGGTCATCACGCTCGAAATGGACAGCTTCTACCTTGTCACCGTCTATACCCCAAACTCACAGGACGGACTCAAGCGTCTTGACTACCGTATGACGTGGGAGGACGATTTCAGAGCATTCCTCAAGGATCTGGACAGCAGAAAGCCTGTGCTCGTTTGCGGCGACCTCAACGTTGCTCATAAGGAAATAGACCTCAAGAATCCGAAGACCAACCGCATGAATGCCGGATTCACAGATCAGGAAAGGGAAAAATTCCAGACACTGCTTGATGCCGGTTTCATAGATACCTTCAGATACTTCTATCCTGACATGACAAGCATATACTCGTGGTGGTCGTACCGATTCAAAGCAAGAGAAAAAAATGCAGGGTGGCGTATAGACTATTTTCTTGCCTCGGAACGTCTTGCCGAAAAGCTGAAGGATGCCAAGATACATACTGAAATTTTCGGTTCTGACCACTGCCCCGTTGAACTCGACATAGACCTTTAACATTCATAAAAAACAAAAGAAATACATGTCAATATTTAGAGTTATACTTTCCATCATATTTCCACCGTTGGCCGTCATCGACAAGGGATGCGGTTCGGTGGTCATTGTGACAATACTGACACTGGCGGGATGGGTACCCGGAGTCATAGGCGCACTCGTGATACTCAACAATACCAATAAGCAACAATAAGACAAAAATCGGATCATTGATATGCACAAAGGTAAAACCGCCATATACATTACCATTACGGCAAGCTTGGCACTGGCATCATGCAGACCATCTCAACCATCGGATTCATTGGAAAGCAGGCTCAATGAAGCCATTACTGGAAAGAATGCCGAAATAGGAATTGCTGTAATTGCCGGCAAAGACACCGTTACGGTAAACAACGATGCTGAATATCCGATGATGAGCGTATTCAAGTTTCATCAGGCTCTTGCAACATCCGATTATCTGCGCACACATGGACTGGAACTCAACGATACAATTCATATCTCAAAGAAAGAGCTGAAGGAGAACATCTACAGCCCTTTAAGAGACAAATATCCAAACGGAAATATCGACATTACATACGCAGAGCTGATGGAGTACACCCTACAGCAGAGCGACAACAATGCATGCGATATTCTCTTTCAACGTACAGCAGACTTATGCCGTACTGACAGTTTCATACGAACACTGGGGATTGATAAATTTGCAATTTCAGTAAATGAGGACGACATGCATGTAGATCCGAAATTATGCTACTCAAACTGGACTACTCCGCTCGAAGCGGCCAAACTGATTGATGCTGCATTCACGCGCGAAGTTGTTCCCGACCCATATCTGTCGTTCATCCGAAATACGATGTCAAACTGCACGACCGGCAAGGACCGTCTTCCGTTTCCACTTGAAGGAAAAGATGCAAGCATAGCGCACAAAACAGGTACAAGCGACAGAGATGCCGACGGAATACTTACTGCCATAAATGATGTCGGATACATTTCCTTGCCTGACGGCAGACATTATTCTATTGCGGTATTCGTAAAGAATTCTCAAGAAAGCGATTCTGAGACTGCTGGCATTATAGCTGAAATATCTGGGGTTGTTTATGACTACATCAGCACGAAACAATGAAACGTATATCTTTCACGTTTCGAGCAAGTACAAAGACAACATTTCAGCCTATAAATTTATCAAGGATACAGTAGAAAGCTTCTGACGCAAACTTTTCGTTAAATGGAGAATGACCGCATCTGTCCAGTACATTCTGAACAAATTGCACATGTGCCTCTTTCATCGGCTCTGCAACACCCTCCAACGGATGCGGATCCATTCTGCCATGTACGAGAACAACAGGACACGAAATCTTACTCAGAATACCCATAAACAAACCTTCGTGTCTCATCGTTGAGGCTTCACCCCACACAGATTCATACATTTTCATATTCATTTCACCGGAAGCGCTGTTGTCCAAAAGGCAATAATTATCAGTAAGTTCAGCGAAATGCTCCAATTCTTTCATCAATGCATCTGAAACAGAAACTTCAATAGAAGAAAGAATCTCAAGAAATCTGGTCCTTTCTTTCTGATTCAATCTTCCGAGACGATTATCCAATATCGCCGGCACATACTTTTCATCAAAGGGTGGACAACCGACCAATATCAATTTTGACACCATATCTGGATGTTCAACCTCAAAAATTATCGACAACCACGCTCCCCATGAATGACCTATCAGACAAACAGGAACATCTGTAAAGGAACGGATCTGAGACAAAAGTTCCTGCTTTAGTTCTTCTATAGTATATTTCGTCTGAATGTACTCCAATACATTATATTTCATAGACAAACATTCAGCCATCTGGTGAAGACTGCCTACAGCTCCTGGTCCACCATGCACCAGTACCACATAAGGATTACTGCAATCCTTCTTAACACAATGTACAATACTTTCCATCAAAATAGATCATTGAGACTAAGATTTCAACCGAAGATTTCGCGCAGTTCTTTATTGCTTAGCTTGCCTATCCAACTTTCTCCAGTGGCAACGGTCATTTCGGCCAAATGTTTCTTATGCATAATCATATCATTAATACGTTCCTCAAACGTACCCTTTGTTATAAAACGATGCACGGCAACATTTTTCTGCTGTCCAATACGATACGCACGGTCAGTAGCCTGAGCCTCAACCGCAGGGTTCCACCACAAATCATAATGAATGACATGTGAAGCGGCCGTAAGGTTCAAACCTGTACCTGCAGCTTTAAGCGATAGGATGAACACTTTATCAGAACGATTGTTTTGGAAACGGTCAACCATCTCTTGGCGCTCTTTTACAGTGCAACCTCCATGATAGAATAATGGACGCTTTCCGATACGCTCTTCTATAAAACGGACAAGAAGGTCACCCATTTCACGGAACTGAGTGAAAACCAAGACTTTTTCTCCGCTATCTACAATACATTCTATACGTTCAAGCAACAAATCTGTTTTACCGGACAAATCTGCACGAAAATCTCCGTTTTTCAGGAATTGTGCCGGATGATTGCAAATCTGCTTCAACGCAAGAATCATTTGAAGGATAAGTCCTTGACGTTTGAAAAGCGATTCATGTTCAGTTGTACTCAAGCCCTCTATCTCTGCCATAGCAAGCTCCAATGTTTTATAATACAAAGCGGCTTGTTCAGGCTTGAGAGATGCGTAATCATCGAGTTCAATCTTATCAGGCAAATCAGCAATGATGCTCTTATCTGTCTTCATTCGACGCATCATAAAAGGAGCCGTAATCTTACGGAAACGATTTATGCTTTTTGCATCATTATAAATATGTATAGGATTGGCAAAATTCTCTTTAAAAGACTTTAGAGTGCCCAAATATCCTTTATTGGCATACTCCATAATGCTCCAAAACTCTGTAAGGCGGTTTTCTACAGGTGTTCCGCTGAGTGCAATATGAGCTGAAGCCGGTATAGCATGTACAGCCTTGCTCTGTGCCGTATCACTATTCTTGATGTTCTGAGCTTCGTCAATGAACATAAGCGCCCACTTGCGTTTTTTGAGCGCAGCATTATCAGAACGCAATACGCCATAGGTTGTAAGCAGAACATCTGCATCGAACTTGTCCAATTCGCGCTTTGTTCCATGATAAACAAAAACAGTCAATGATGGTGCGAAACGGTTGATTTCGGCCTGCCAATTAGTCAACAGACCTGTAGGCACAACTATAAGTACTTGCTTATTATTCAATACGCCTTCTTCTTTTATTTTCAGAATAAGAGCTATAGATTGCAAAGTCTTGCCAAGTCCCATGTCGTCAGCTAAAATAGAACCGAAACCTATTCGCATGTTACGATACATCCACGAATAGCCACGAAGCTGATAAGGTCTCAATGAAGCATTAAGTTCTGCTGGCAACGGTATTATCTCTTGCTGCGCAAGTTCATCTATCAGTTTGCGGACTTCATCTGAAATATATACAGGAGCTGAGTTATATTCTTCAGCCAGAGCAACTTGGAGAAGTTGTGCTGGACTCAACCGTTCAGGCTTCAAGAAAGCATCATGCAACTTTTTCAGCAAGTCTGCATCAATGTACATGTAATGCTGTTTATATTTTATAAGTCCGCCAGCCTCTTTATGCAATTTACTGAATTCATCCAAAGTTACAACATCACCACCTAAAGCCACAGCCCAATTAAAATCAAAGAAATCGCTTAAACTCAAGAATCCGTTCTCCGAATTAGGCTTACGTTTGATAGACATTGACACTTTTGGACGTATAAGTTCCTGCAATGATTTAGGCATAAAGACTTTTATGTCCAACATACGGACAACAGGAACAATGTTCATCAAAAAAGGAACAAAAGTCTCTTCTGTATAATGTATAGGACGCCTTGCTCCACACTTTATATATTCGTTCACTTCTTTCAGGAGTCCGGATATAAGCGTAAAACTGCGCAATACACGGAATTTCTCAAACTTATATGACGATGAACCAAGAATTTCAGTAAGAGAAATTATATGCGGAGATTTCTCGCGCTTATCTTCAACCCCGATGTACATATCGAAGCCTCCATACGTGCTTTCTTCAATAGAGAAAACAGGTCGATAGTCTGTAGAAGACAAAGTATATGACGAGGTCCACGATTTAATACCGCCAGGTATCTCTGTCTCACCTACTCCATTAAATGAAAAATGAGATCCCTTGAAGAAATAAGATGCCAATGCGGAAATTTCTTTCACTGAAGAAAGATTCTTAACCAGCTCATTCAAGAAAAACGAAACCGCCCATTCTCCAGAATCATAAATGTATTCAGACTTATCAATTTCACAATCTGCCGAACATGCCACTACCAGACCGTCAGGTATACCTGCATCAAGATTTGTCATTACATCATGTACCTGAGAATCAATATATGCAGGTATCCAGCGCAATGCATAAGTATTATCTGACAGCCTTATTGACTGCGGAGCAATGGCATCCAGCGCCAAAAGATGTACAGCACACATCAGACACTGATAAAGAGCTATGACAGAAGGATGATAATCCTGAAGAAAGTCTGGATTTATCCGAAGCAAAGCTGACGGCAATGTATCAATATCATAAATAATACGTTTTGCAGAATCATTAGAAGAAAATACATTCTTTACTGTCCAATGCAAATTAAAGTCAAAACACAAAGAAAATTCATCATCAACACTAATATCCGGCAAATCCGAAGTATGTGCTGGGAACAAATCCGATATACCAATTTTACCGGATAAAAATCTTTGGACTTTCTTCTTTATGCGTTTAAGCTCGTCAACATATATATCTTTAAAATTACTCTTCGGGAAAAATGGAGGATTGTCAGAGAGCAACATAAACATAGCATCAGACTTATCCGTCAGCAATGAAAAATCTATACGCTTATAAGCTGGAATATTCTTGGGAATGCTCTTTTCAGACTTAACATGCACAATGTTCTCTATACCCATAACCGAAACATCCTGCTGAATACTATCAACATCAACGCCACGTTTTCTCAGTTCTGCCAACAAATCAACATTGTGCATCAAGAACGCAATGAACGGATTATTATCGATTTCACGACTGAACATGTATACAACTGCTGCAAGATGCTTGCATGGCACAGCCCAGTCAGGGCAACTGCATTTCATACGTAAGTCACTCCATCGTTCTGGAAAAATCTTAAGATTGCATTCTTTTGCAATAGTAAGTATTTCAGGATCAAGCACGCGATTAACCAGACTTGAAATCAACTCTGGATGCTCCATCAATCCGTCCATCAGCAAGTTTACTTCAGACTCTGTAAATGCCGGAATACTTATGCTTACACTATATGGACGATAGGAATGACCTAAAACCTTTGCTTTTATTCTATTGCCAACCAATTTTACTTCTTCAACATATCCATTGCGAGCATATGTAGCTCCTCTAGGTATGCGATTTTCACAATCTATGTGTGTCAAGGAACGTAACCATTCGTTACCCCACCATGTCAGTCCAAATTTTTTTGCCATTTTACCCTAATCAAAACTGTAAATCCTTAACTCAATCCTTAAATATCAGAAATGAAGCTACAAATATAAAATATTTCACACAGTCTTTATAACATCGCTTGCCCATTCCATCAGCACAGAGCTGAAATGTTCAAACGATTCGGTGTCATCACATACCTTTATATTTTTGGCTATTTCTAAAATGTTTCTGTCATAAGATGCTACTGTTTCTTCCAAGCCTGCCATCGACGGAACGTAAATTCCTGTGCTATGCAAATGCTTCAAACGTACCGTAAAACGTGCCATCTTATACAGCGCGACCAAACTTTCATAAGAACGGGCATGAAGAAAATTGTGGGAACAAGCGTGATAAAGATTGCACGCTCCTGTAAGAACAGCTCTACGTATATCTTCTTCAGAAATAAGTTTACGCAAATTGTCCAGACTTCCAATTATAGGTACAGTATCAAGCACAAGACTAAGCAGGTCTGATTTCTCCCAATTATGAAGCTCGTCTACTCCGGAAACAAATCCGCATATACGCTCATGGCATTCCATACTGTCGATCATAGACCTATAAACTTTCAGGTCATCAAAACTGACAGCATCAAGAATCACCACTACATCAATATCGCTTTCAGGTGTTGATTCGCCACGTCCGTAACTGCCCTGCAGACCCAAAAACACCAAACGTGAACCGAAATTCTCTACAAGCCTCTCTTCAAACGTCTTTATCCAAACTTTTATATCAAATGTGCATTCCATAAAATCCATCAAGTTATAGCACTAAAATACAAAACTAATATTCTCTTCAGAAGACAATTATCGTCTATTTTCCGTCCCGTCCTTACGCGGGTTGACAAACAGCTGCGATACTCTGGAGAAACTGGACACAACAGCCAAAAGAGCTATCAAGGCTCCTGCAAGCAGACAATAACGCGAACCGGTTGTGTGCGGTATGAGCGAAAAAACTATAGCCACACCTGTCGTTCCGACTGTCTGACCTATCAAACGCGCCATTCCCAACATGCCACTCGCTCCACCGCTACGGTTTACAGGTGCAGAAGAAACGATTGTCAAGTTGTTCGGTGTCTGAAAAAGTCCGAACCCCGCACCGCAAAGCATGATACGCCAAAACAAATCTTTGACGGTAGCCCCTTCCGGAAGGAAAAACATAAAGAACAGACCGCATGAAAACAGACTCATACCTACAGCGCCCAGTATGCCGGGATGGATATGTTCCACCAGACGTCCGGCAAGCGGTGCAGCCACCAGCGTAGCCAAAGGCCAAGGAGTTATGAGCAGCCCAGTCTCGATAGGACTGAAATGCATTGTATCCTGAAGGAAGAACGGCAAAGAAACCATAGCCAGCATCTGCGCCATAAACGAACATATAGAAGTAAGGATTGAAAGCGTGAAAATAGGTATGCGCAGCAAATCCACCGGAAGCATCGGCGTCATGCGGTGTTTGGCAGCATAAAGCTGACGGCGCAGATAGAACCATCCGATGAAAACAAATGCCAAGAAAGACAAAAAGACTACCCAACGACGCTCGTGATGTGCTATGCCTTCGAGAGAATATATCATACATCCAAACGTAAGTGCATTACCCACACAGCTCCACCAATCTATCCTGCGTTCAGAAACATGCGGATTGAGCGGAAGCAGACGACGCCCCAAACAGAAAGCAATTATTCCCAATGGAATATTTATGGCAAAGAGCCAATGCCAAGTAAGTTCTGAAAGTATGAATCCGGCAACAGTAGGTCCAGCAGCCGTACTGACAGCCACGGCCATAGCATTCAGGCTCATACCGCGTCCCAAAATCCTAGGTGGATAAATCAATCTAATCAAAGCAGTATTCACCCCCATCACACTGGCAGCGCCAATGCCTTGCAGTATGCGTGAAGATATCAGCATCGGAAAGTTTACAGAACATGCACAAAGTGCTGAAGCTCCTGTAAAGACAGAAATGCCTGTCAGAAAAACCTTCTTATAGCCGATTATATCTCCCAGTGAAGCAGATATAAGAAGAAACATCATTATGACCATCTGATACACATTGACTATCCAAATAGACGTATCAGGCATCACATTGAACTCCTTTGTCAGTGACGGAAGCGCCACATTGATTATTGTTCCATCAAGAACCGACATGACTATTGCGATTATCACGCAAGTCGCCATGAGGTATTGTTTGGGTATCCTTTTAAACATAACAAACCTTAACTTCAAATTTATCTGCAAACCACGCAATCGGTATCACCTGCACCACAAACAGACAGATGACGCAGATTGTGCAGTTCACGTCGTACCACGGCTTTCCTTGAACCGTTCAAGTATTTCAAGCCCTTTTGCAATGTCGGCCTCGAAAACCATAACCTTGATCAGCGAAGCCGACACAATTATAGGAGCATAACAGCTGCATGCTGTATTTGTAAGAAAGCAGGCTACGCCCTCATCCTTAAGAATCGTTTCGAGCAATTGGCATTCCCAAAGTTCTCCACGATACAATTCTACAATTCGTCCCTTATCCATAAAATCATCATGGTTGAATGACGCATTCATTCCGTCACGACCTTCTGCATGGAATATCCCATACTTCCGTCAATCCGTCTTTTTCCAATCTGATTCTTACACGTGTCTCCACAAGCTCTTCTTCCATTCCTTTCGTGTCCATCTTCAGATGCAGACGCTTCAATTTCCCGTCAAGGTCGACTGTACATACAATCTTCCCGTCACCGTTGACGAAAGACATTGTTCCAGCAATGGAATCAGGCAGAGCCTCACGCAGATCCATCACCACACCTGCACCGTCATCGGCCCAAACAGCCTCATCAGGAAATACAAGTCTGGCCCAAATCAGTTCTGAAATAACGCGTGCCTTGCTTTTCACGTCAGTACCGTCTGCACCAGAAGCAAATGTATTTGTCCCGCCCATCTCAAAGGCACCGATGTCAATAGATCCATCATTCACTACATTTCCATAAAAATCCCGTCCACCATTGTCGTGTATGAATTTTCCGGCATTGATACATGGAGATTCCTTCTGCAATTTATATCCGGACAAAGTTTTAAGTCCACGTCCACCTGTACCTGGAGCAACAAACATAGGATCTGCACAAATAGCCTCAGTATCGTCAGGAATTCCATTTTTCCACGGTCCGAAATAGCAGTTGCGCTGGAACAATGTACCTGACGGCAAGTTCGGTTTTATGTTCTCCTCATATATTCTGCTTTCCGTCAAACCGTGCGAGTAGACTGTACGGAAACGTCCCTGTCCTGTGGCATAAAATATATTATTATAGAAAACAGCACCAAGATCCTCAGGACGCTTCTCATTATCATTTCCACAGAAGAAATCTATATCTCCTGTGTTTCTGTCGAGATAGAAAACGTTGTTGTAGAAAACGTTGCCTTCAGACAATGGACCCTGAATCTGCACAAGATGCGTCTTGTCGTTCTCGCTTATGTTGTATCGGGTAATGTTTCCTGAAATGTTGTACATCAACAGCATCAATCCGTGGTTGTTTCGGCTGTAGTTGTACTGTGCCACACATCTGTTGCAGTTGAAATCAAAATCGTAGGCAAATCCGTCGCCGTTGAATTTCTCTCGTCCCGTATCATACACCTCGTTGAACTGCATGATGGTTTCTTCGGCATCCTGAATCCACACCGCAGCCGTATGAGGCCACCATCCTTTGCTCCCTGGCAAATCCGGATGTCCGGAACGCATACACGACTCGTGCACCTCGTTGAACTCAATGAGACCACGGTATGTGCCGTTCACAAAAATACCGTCACCGCCGGTATTTTCAATATAGTTTCTGCGGACAACGACATTATCTCTTGCGCCCCAGCTGATTATTCCGCATTTGTCGAAACGTTCAATGCGGTTGTTCTCTATCAGCACATCATTGATGGTACTCTTTCGGCCTCCTTCAGTTTCATTTCCGCTGCGGACAAAATGCACCAATATTGCACAACTGAAATATCCGGTGTACTCCGTGTCACCACCCATCTGTCCCCAGATGTCATGTATATAACAGTTCCTTACAACGATATGCCTCATGTCTACACCTTGCGCACTGGCTTTGGCCACAATGCCCTGACGCCCTACTCCAAGCTTAGGCGGTGCACCGCTGGTAACCTCCATTCCGTCGATTTCCCACCACGAGACATCGCGGAGCATTATTCCTGCTCCTTCAGCATCGCCGATATTTATTACAGGCCGTCCATCCGATGTCTTTCCGTAAGACGAAAGCACAATCGGCCGACCCTCGCTTCCAGAGCCCTTAAGCTTCAGCTGGCCTTTCCATACACAGCCTTTTTCAAAAAGAATGCTGTCGCCGGGCATGAAGACATGTCCGTTTACTTTCTCCAGCGTCCGCCAAGCTTCAGCCTGCGAAAGTCCGCTTGCACTGTCATCGCCCGTTTGCGAGACAAAGTAGGTTTTATTCTGCGCCATACCGCCAATAGAGAAGATGGCAGAAAAGACGAATGTCAAAACTTTTATTTTCATATCAAGAAGGTTTAGCTGTCTGAAATCAATGTTGTGTTCAAGGACGATATTCCTTGCCTACTTCAAGCTTGTCTCCCGAAAGGTCAACTTCAAACAAATGCGGTATACGCAAATAGTGTCCGTTAATATTCTTGTGGCTGTGCACCGACATAAGCCATTTTCCGTCGAGCGTGCGGAACAACATGCCGTGTCCGAAATTAGGCGGAGTTATAGGATTCTTCTCATGCACCCACGGACCGTCCAGCGTGCCGCTTTCCGAATAGGCCACACCCTGTGTATAAACATCGCCAATCCAGCTTGTCCATATCATGCCCAGACGCCCTGTACCGGTACGGAAAAGGTATGGTCCGTCAGTCACCATGTTCGGCTTCACACTTCCATCTCGCGTACTCTCCCTGCTCCACGGACAAGAGCTGGCCCTGAACATCAGCTTGCCTTCGCCCACCGAACCGCTCAAATCCGGCTTAAGTTCAATTTTCTCAATCGTACCATCGAAATTCTGCAGCCATTCGTAGCAATATACCATGTATGGTTTTCCGTCAGAATCGACCCAGAACGTGCCGTCAAGCGTAGGTTTGTCGGCCGGAAGATAAGTTGCATCGCCCTTCATCATGTAAGGTCCGCCTGGGGCATCGCTGACCAGCACATGACTGGCACGTCGCGGTATGTCGTTTCCACGATAGCGGTCTATGATGACATCACTGTTTGTAAACGTTGCAAAATAATAGTACTTGCCCTTGTACTCATGAAGCTCTGCAGCCCATATCATGGGATGCGCTCCCGTCCAGGAAGTAGAATCGACCTTCACAACATCATAAGGTCCCGACCACAGGCGCAGATCCTTGCTTTTCCACATTTTCCCGCCGGTACCTGTCATGTAATACATCGACGTCGACTTGTCGGCCAATATTGCAGGATCGCTCAATCTTATCGAATCCAAAGGTACATTCTCACGTATTTTTCCTGAAGTCCTCTGTGCATTGGCTGACATAACGAACATAAACGCCGTTGCGGCCAAAACGAGATTTCTATTCATGGTATTCTGAATTATTGGTTAAACAAAAAATTATTATGCAAGTATAGGAAAAATATCGGACTTCGCAGAATGCACTGCATGCAAAAGCCTGTCAAAGAGCGAATATGCAGCAATCACACAAAAAAAGCCGGCAGAATGACAACTCCACCGGCTATTTCTATAGTTTGAAAATTTCTTTTTCAAGATTTTCTGAATGCCAGATAATACATGGTGCGCGTGCGTCCCAATGCAATCAGCATACATGTAAGCGAACAGAACGAACATATAACAAATATAACACCAGTAGAAGACATTATATCGCCTATTCCTACGAGCGGCGAAACTATTCCGCCGGCCGCAAAGCAGACTGCTCCGAGAAGCGCCGATGCCGTACCCGAATTGTCGCGCTGAGACTCCATGGCCAGTGCTGTGGTAGAAGTGAATGTCATTCCCATTGAGAAAAGAAGGAAAATCATGAGCAGTTCGTACACCACAAACGAACAGCCGGACGACATGGCAAAACACTGAAAAATTGAAACCACAGCCATTCCGCAGCATCCGGTCAAGGTGCAGCTTTCTGAACGACGGAACTTGACGGATAAGGCCGCAGCAACACCTATGACAACCGCATTCAGACCGAAACAAAGGCTGAACGAGAAGGCCGAAAAACCATAATGCTCCTGCATGATGAAAGGCGATGAAGCTATGTTTGCAAACAATACACCTTGCGCAAAAGCCATCTGAAGCACGTAGCAAACGTATTGACGGTCATGCATCACCACACCGAAACTGCGAAGCGTGTCGGCCCATTTTACAGCCGAACGCGACTCGCGCGGCAATGATTCGCGGAATCTTATGCATCCCAGCAACAAGAATATGCCCAGAACAAGCAAGATGCAGAATATACCCTTCCAGCCAATCACATCAGTAAGAAGTCCTCCGACAATAGGAGCCGCAACCGGAGCCACTCCATTTATTGCACCTATCACGGCCAACATCTTTGCAAGCTCGCGACCTGAATATTTATCAGTTGCAACCGAACGAGATATGACAATGCCACCGGCACCGGCTATGCCCTGAATCAGACGGAAGGCAACAAACTGCAGGATGTTCTGAGAAAACAGACACATTACCGTAGATGCCAGAAACAGCCACATGGCAACAAGCAACGGAGTGCGGCGCCCGTAGCCGTCGCTCAAAGGGCCGAAAAACACCTGACCAACAGCCAGTCCTATCATACTCGTGGTCAAACCGAGCTGTACCATCGAAGACGACGTATTGAAGTACTCGCCCATCGAAGGCAGACTCGGCAGATACATATCAGTTACAAACGGGCCGAAAGCGGTAAGCATGCCCAACAAAACAAGCAGAAAAACCCTTGAATTTTCTTTCATTCAAAATCCTCCTAAATCTAAAAACCTTTTACCTTTTTTCTTTATAGTCCATAAAGTTTATCGCCTAATGCGTCTGCATACGTTCCATACCATGATAAGTCACAGCGTACGACACAAGATACATACTATCCTGTAATACAGACATTTACACTTCACAGATCAAATTTTATGCAAATGTACTGATGAATTTTTTCAGATGCAAATCAATAGAGCCGTATATGCAGCATTTATTGACAATCTTTCACTGTAATAAATTAAAAATCCACAAAAAATGACTGAAACAGCGCATGAACCTTGAGCGCCTGCATACAGAATTACGAGCGCTCGCAATTACAAACGCGGGCGCTCAAATTTTTTGCCACGAGCGCCTGTGCCGTGAAAAATAAGAGCCAGCAGGAAATACTGTGAATTATTCCAGCATCAATCTATGCCATGCTGTTTTATTGCTAAATTTGCAGTCACAGCATACTGAACAGTTTCATCAAAAAAACAAAAATTATAAAACATGAAAAAAGCTACAGTATTTTTATCATTGGTTTCAGCAATACTGATAAGCTGCGGCCCGACTTCAGAAGCACCTGAAGCCAACAGCACTACAAGCAAAGATGCAGTAATTGAAAACATCATGTCGAGAAGAAGCATCAGAAAATACAAGAATGAGGCTATCGACTCTACATCGATGAGGGAGATACTGACATGCGGAATACAGGCACCAAACGGACAAGGCCGTGAATCTTGGGAAATAAGAGTGGTGGACGACAAAGAACTTATTGACCGCATCGACAGCGCATACAGCGACTATGCCGAAAACACCATGAAAACCGGCAAGCCTACAAGAAAGGCTTCATACGGAGCACCGGCACTTGTGTTCATTGCATACGACACAACTTACGACCTTTCGCAGGTTGACTGCGGACTGCTGGGCGAAAACATGATTCTTGCAGCCAACTCCATGGGCATAGGTTCATGTTGTCTCGGCGGACTATGCAGATTTATAAACTCCGAAGAAGGAGCTGAAATACTGCAGAAGCTCAAACTTCCGTCAACCCACAAACTGCTGTACGCTATAGCATTCGGATATCCCGACGAAAAACCAGCTCAGAAAACCAGAAACTGGGACCGCATACAATTCATTGAAAACAACTGACAGAAATATTAAAAAAACGATTGCCTGACGCAGACATCAGTGCATCCGGCAATCGTTTTTTAAAGGATGATACATTTATAATTTTTCAAAGCCTTTTCTGTGCACGCAGGAAATCAGCAATTCTGTCCAACCACGTGTAGCTTCCTGTGCCTGGGCTGGCAGAGCGCTGGAAACAATGGTTGCGCAAAGCCAGGGTGTGGAGTTCGGACTGTATTCCCATACTGCGCATCTTCTCCCAAACTTTTACAGAACCCATAGGCGAATAAACATCAGCATCGCCATGTATGAAAAGCATTGGAGCTGTCTTGAAATCAAAGCTGAAGTCTGGCACAATCACGGCGTTATCGTCATTACCCTTTCTGGAGTTCTGACCGTTGATGCCGTCTGTCAGCACGTATGCCGGATAAATGCCTATACCCCACTGAACATTGCAAGGCAGTTTGTCAATCTCATCTATCGGAAGATAAGAGTTGTGCATAGAAGATGTTACTCCCATCAAAGTCAGATGTCCGCCGGCAGAACTTCCCATGATACCTATCTGATTAGGATCCAATCCGTAGCTTTCAGCCTGGGAACGGACAATACGTATTGTGCGCTGCAGATCCTCCCACGCGGTGACATGTTTGGCCAGTCCTTTTGGACGTGGTGTACGATAGCGCAGAGTTACGACCGTCATTCCGAGATTGTTTAGATAGCGTCGTGCCGGAGCAACCTCAAAATCATCTGGGTTGTTGGCTTCATAAGAGCCACCGCTGTATATAATCTGAATGGCTTTTGTCTTCAAAACTTTAGGGAAATGCCACTCAATATACGGCACAAGCTGATGTTCCTGAGCATTAGGCATCTTGCCTTCCGGCCAGACGTTCAGTTTCACAACTTCCCTGCGGTCCTCATCACTGGCAAATCGACTCTTCAAGTCGACTTCAGCTTCCGGCTTGCCCATTATGCCGATCTGGCGCAGAAACTCCACACCTCTTTCCAAGCCGTATGCTCCGTGGCCTGCATTCGGATAAAGATGAAGTTCTGCAGTAATATTCATTGTGCGCAACTTTCTGTAAATAAGTGTACTGCCGTTAGGCGAATATATATCAGCTCCTCCATGATGAAGACTCATAGGACAAGTCTTTTCGTCAAAACGGAAACATTCCGACAAACGCACATCCGGTCCGTATCCCTGCATCCAAGCAGGAGTTCCTTTTTCACCATCTGTTGTGACATAAGCCGGCGCATTCAATATTGCAAAATTGATGTGGCAAGGCACAGAATCAAGTTTGTCTACAGGCTTGTATGCTCTGCTCTGCGAATTAGCGACAAGCAGCAAGGCCAGATGTGAACCGGCAGACATGGATGTCACTCCAATCTTTTCTGCATCAAAACCGCGTTTCTTTGCTTCGTTTCTGACCATACGCACAGCACGCTGTCCGTCCTCCCAAGCGGTCTGATATATAGGCAAGCCTACAGGACGAGGTGTGCGGTAAACAAAATTTACACATTGAAAACCAAGCTTTGTGAATGTTTCTCTCCAAAGTTTGATAAGATTCACGTCGCAACAGTTTTCATACGAACCGCCAGAAATGAGTATCATGCAACAACCGTTTGCAACAGCCGGATCGGGCTTTTCGAACCATTCGAGATAGGCAATACGATGTTTTTCCGGTTTGAATTTGCTGTCGGATGTTTCATCCGTCATTGCGGCAATCTGATGCTCCTGAGCATCCGGCATCTTACCCGAAGGCCAAACCTGTTCACGGTCTCTTGCAACACCCTGCAAAGCACAGAGCAGACCCACAACCGTCACTATCAACCTGATACGTTTGACTTTCTCAAACGCTGATAACTTGAAATGTGTTTTCATAAATATTAAAGCTTTAATATGTAAATAATAAAATATCGATGTTTAAAAACACATATCATATATAAATTAGATTCGTAACTATGATATGCTTACCTATAACTAAACTTGTTCTTAACATCACAAACAAGCCTATTCCAAATCATCCAAACATCACATGGAACTTATCAATCCTAAAGTATATAAAACACTTAAAAGTCCAATAAACAATGCTATTGCAGACCATATTATAAAACTTTTGTCTTTCGCATATATTCCATATATCAACCCGATAACAGAACATAGAGGCAATGCTATAGGCAATGCAAACGCACCGAACAAAAGTAAACTAACCAATAATATTGTTCCTAGGACAATCAGTATTTTATTTCTCATAATATCAGATATTAAAAATAAAACAATAATGATGCAAAGATAAGCAAATAATCAACCGAGAAACCTATATTTTCCAGATAACAAAATTTAAATCATCACAAATGCCTCAAATTTGCGACTATCGCAAATAACTGCAAATACAAGTCATAACTTTATAAATAACTGTAAAACAATGAAGAATAAAAAGTTCATATCATAAAAAATAATATCTTTGTGGATGTTGAGAAACTTAAATCTGAAAAAGCATATATAACAGTTTTGTACTGATACAATGGACTGTATCGGCCATCAAATCTGATATTAAATAGACTCAAAACCAATACTTATGAAATACTGCTTTATACCATTATTCTGCATGATGCTTGCCGTATCCGGTGTGCAGGCGCAGACAGATGCAGACATGCTTCAGCCTAAAGTTCAACAGATCCATGTAGACTCACAAGAAAAAACAATTGTTCTTCCTGAATCTTACAGTCTGATTGCTGCGGAAGGAAGCTGTGAATATGCATCTGAAGTTCTCAAACAGGTCTTACCGGGCAAGCAGGTACAAGGCGGATTTCAGATTATACTGGGAAAAAAGGGAGACAAGACTGTAAAGAAATATGCAAGGAAGATTCCTAAAGAGAAAGAGGGCTACTATCTGGAAATACAGAAAGACCGGATTGTCATTGCCGGTGCCGACCAGCGGGGTGCATTCTACGGTGTGCAGACTTTGGCACAGATGATCAAACAGGGAAATCTGAGCATTTGCTCAATTCAGGATTACCCGGACATCAGATTCCGCGGAGTGGTGGAAGGATTCTACGGCACACCGTGGAGCCACGAGGAGCGTATGCGCCAACTGGAATTCTACGGCAGAAACAAGATGAACACGTATATCTACGGTCCGAAGGACGACCCGTACCATTCGTCGCCAAACTGGCGCAAACCTTATCCGGAAAAAGAAGCGAAACAAATACGCGAGCTGGCGGAACAGGCTTCGCGCAACGAAGTGGATTTCGTATGGGCCATACATCCAGGAAAAGACATAAAATGGAATGACGAGGACAGAGATGCGCTTTTAGATAAATTTGAAGCCATGTATGAACTCGGCATACGTTCATTTGCCGTATTTTTCGACGATATCTGGGGCGAAGGAACAAATCCAAACAGACAGGCAGAACTACTCAACTACATTGACAACCAGTTTATCCAGAAGAAGCACGATGTATCGCCACTGATAATGTGTCCGACGGAATACAATAAGAGCTGGTCGAACGTTGAGGGAGGATATCTGACTACACTCGGCGAAAAACTCAATCAGGACATACAGATCATGTGGACAGGCAACAGTGTTATTGCCACAATAGACAAGGAGACAATGAACTGGATCAATCCGCTGATCAGACGCAAAGCCTACATCTGGTGGAACTTCCCCGTAAACGACTACGTGCGCGACCATTTGCTCCTTGGGCCGAGCTACGGCAACAGCAAAGACATAAAGAACGATGTGGCAGGCTTCGTGGCCAATCCAATGGAACATGCCGAAGCATCAAAGATTTCGCTATACAGCGTGGCAGACTATTCTTGGAACATGGAGAACTACGACAGCATGCAATCATGGAAAAATGCTATCAAGGACCTCCTTCCTCAAAAGGCTCCGTACATGGAAATATTTGCACGCCACTGTTCAGATGCAGGCCCCAACGGACATGGATTCCGACGCGACGAAAGTACAGAACTGAAGCCGATGCTGTCAGCACTCGAAGCGGACGTGAATAATTCCCAGGCACAGGAATGTGTATTGGATGAATGCATACGGCTTGAGACAGCATGCGATGTGCTGATGGCCGACACAGAAAACACTGAACTGACAAACGAAATACGGCCATGGCTGAAACAGGGAAAACTGCTGGGCGAATATGGCCAAAGCGTAATTATGATGCTGAAAGCTGTACCGAACGACGGAGCGGCATTCATGACCCATTATGACCGCGCACGGGCCCTTCAGGCACAAATGTATGAGCTGGATATGACAGAAAACCAGAATCCTTATCAACCTGGTGTAAAAGTGGGCAGTATGCGTTTTCTGTCAACCCTGAACATAGTGTACACCAATGCGGTTAAAATGTATAACTCAAAGAACAACTGCAATCTTGAAACAAAAGCTGAATACAATCCATACAGGCTGACATGCGATGTTCCGCAGCTTAAGCAACAGCCTATACGTGCACGTCACAACGAAATAAACGTATCTCCTTCTAACGAAGTAATAAAATGGCCGGCTAAGGCTTCTATGCTGATATCGTCTGACCAACCGGTGCAGGTAAGCCAGCTCATTCTGGACTTCGGAACGAAAGACGCAGCAGGTAAATTCAAAGCAGAAATCAGTCCTGACGGAAAGGAATGGACACCTGTCGCCCTCTCCCACTCCGACAACAAGACGGAAATACAAGGAACGTCAACAACTGCTTCAGCAATGAAATATGTCCGCATCGTCAACATCTCCGATGATGAACTCCAAGTCTATTTCAAAAGATTCACCATCAAAATAGAACTCTGTGTGGTGATAAATGTACTAAAATCTGTTAAGTCCGATGGTGCAGCTTTTC